>Ga0335078_10000253_pt1 | contig 86352 bp, 68 predicted proteins | sample Lox_Sample_32_FD_206711 | JGI IMG/M metagenome (GOLD analysis project Ga0335078, IMG submission 206711) | Soil microbial communities from Loxahatchee National Wildlife Refuge, Florida, United States - Lox_Sample_3.2 | ecosystem: Environmental > Terrestrial > Soil > Wetlands | place: USA... | reverse complement strand
TTCATGAGCGCGCCCTACATTCCGCACCTCACGAAGCCCAGCGGAAAAGATACCGTCTTCCTCACGCTTGCCGGCACGCGCCAATCCACCCCCGACGACTTTTACGCGACCGTGCCGACGCTTGCAGAGCGCGGCGGAGACTTCTCCGCATTAGGTCTGCCGCCCATTTACAACCCCGTCACAGGAAGCCAGTTTAGTGGAAATCAAATACCGTCGCCTCCTTCAGGACAGCCGTGTGTGGTTGGCCGGCAGATTTGCCCGCAAGCCGCTGCGCTGCTGGCTTACTTTCCTCCGCCGCTCGCCAACGCCGAAACCGTCAATGGCTACAACTATCACCTGCTCACTACCGCGCAATCGAACTCGACCAACGGCGGCATCCGCTACAACCGCAGCCTGGGCGCAAACGCCACGCAACCCGGCGGCGGCCGCGGAGGGTTTGGCGGAGGGCGCCGCAGCGGATCGCAGAACCAGGGCCTGCGCCAGAGCATCAATCTGAATTACAACCAGTCGCACTCAGCCTCCGACCTGGTGAACATGTTTCCCCAGCTCGGCGGCAAAATGGCTTCGAACTCTTATTCGGTGCAGGCCGGCTACACCGTCGGCTACCACCGCTTCACTAACATTTCTAACCTCAGTTGGAATCGCTCCGACAGCAACACCGCCAACTTCTTCACCAACACCGCGAATAATGTGGCCGGGCCGGGTCCGAACGGCGCAGGGATCAATGTGCCGAATCAGGTTCCGCTCAATTACGGATTGCCGGATATCTCGCTTAGCAACGGCATTCAGGGCCTGACCGAAATCCAGCCCAGCTTCTCCGTTGCGCAGACCGTCTCGTTCTCCGAAGTTCTGAGCTGGATTCACGGCAAGCACAACATGCGCTATGGCTTCGATTACCGCCGCGTGCACCGCGACTTTCTCGCGGGCTCGAATGCAACAGGAAATTTCGCTTTCACGGGCCTGTTCACGGAACAGTTTGTGCCGAACCCAACTCCGGGCGGTCCTCCGCTACCCGTGGCGGGCACGGGCTCTTCGATCGCCGATTTTCTGCTGGGCCTGCCGCAATCCACTACGCTCAACTCGTCGCTCAGCAAGAGCTACCTGCGCGACAACATCTACGACGCCTTTGCCACGGACGACTGGCGCGTGCTGCCCTCGCTAACTCTCAACTACGGCGTGCGCTGGGAGTTCTTCGCGCCCTACACCGAAAAATACGGCCACCTGGCCGATATCTACACCAATCCTGACAACGCTTTCGCTACGGAAACCGAGCAGACCTCCGGTCAAAACGGCCTGCCCGCTTCTCTGGTCTTTCCTTTTCATAAGGCCTTCGCGCCGCGCGTGGGCCTGGCCTGGCGCGTGCCGAAGATCAAGAGCACCGTGCTCCGCGCCGGATTCGGAATGAACTACACGGTGGGCGAGTACGCGACGTTTGCCACGACCATGGCGCACCAGCCCATGATCATCAACGGGCAGGCCTTCAACAACGAGCAAACCAACCAGGAAGCCCAGGGAAACACGCCCTCCACGGCCTGCGTGCAATCCGTCACGCAGCCGTGTTTCACGCTTCAGAACGGATTCACGCAGACCGGACAAACCGTGGGCAGCTACGCCTTGGATCCCCACTACGGCCTTCCCTACGTCATGGCGTGGAATCTCGATCTGCAAAAGACGCTGCCGCTCGGCATGGTGCTGAATCTCGGCTACAACGGCGCGCGTTCCAACCACCTCGACGTCAAGCTCGCGCCGCGCGCGCTGCCCAACAGTAAAGGCACCGATCCATCGATCCCCAACCCGAATCCCTTCAATCCACAGCCTGTTTCCTTCAACTACGACGAAGCCGCTGCCTACTACAAAAACCACCAGGCCACGGTGCGCGTGAACAAGCGCCTGCAGAAGGGCGTATCGCTAGGCGCGAATTACCAGTACGGCCACGCTATCGACGACGCGACGTCTGTGAACGGCAGCTCCGGCTCGGTGGTGCAGGACTGGCAGAACCTGGCCGCGCAGGAGGGCCACTCGGTGCTCGACGTCCGCCACCAGGTTAGCGGGACTTACCTTTTTGAATTGCCCTTCGGCCCCGACAAATACTGGATTACGTCGGGCGCGGGCGCGCACATTCTCGAGGGCTTTTCGGTTTCGGGCAGCTTCACCTTCGCCACGGGCGGCTGGGTTTCGCCGGGATTCGAGCCCACGGCGCAAAGCGTCGAGTGCGGCAACGCCGGCGCGCTGCGGCCCAATTTCACTGGCCAATCCGTCCTGGCGGGCGGCGGCAGCCTGCGCCATTGGTTCAACACCGCGGCCTATACGGCGCCGAGCAACACGCAGGGCTTCTGCGATTACTTCGGCAGCGCGCCGCGCAACTCGATCGAAGGGCCGGGAACGGTCTCGAACAACATGGCGCTCTCCAAGACCATGAACATGGGCGAGACCCGCAGCATGGAAATCCGAGCGCAGATCGACAACGTGTTCAACACCGTGCAGTATTCGGGCGTGGATACGACCTGCGCCGCATTCGGCTTCATTTCGCCCGGCTCGGGCGGGTACTCCACGTGCAATGATCCTAAGTTTGGCGGAGTCGCTTCCGTCGGCCAGATGCGCAACTTCCAGTTCATGGCGAGATTCAGGTTTTGAGATGAACCGGCGTTAGCGGGTTTGGCAGAGCTAGCGGAGTTAGAAATACGCGGCACACTGCGGGCTTTGAAAGGGCACGACTTTAGTCGTGCCGCAAAAGCGGAAATGAAATGAGGGGCTTTAGCCCTTGAGGAATTGCATGACGGGCTCAGCGCAAAAATCGCCGCAAAAAGTCGCCGCCGCATTTGCCCTGCTGGCTCTTGCCGCCGTCGGTCTTCCCGCGCAGCAGCCCGGTCAGGTCGCCTCCACGCCGCAGGGCGGATTCACGCTCAAGGCCAACGCCGATCTTGTTCTTACCAACGTGGTGGCGCGCGACGCCAAAACCGGCGAGCTGGTGAAAGACCTGAAGCAAAGCGATTTCAAAATCTTCGAAAACGGCAAAGAGCAGACGATCGCGACGTTCGATTTTGAGAGCGTCGATATGGCCACGCCGCTCAACGAGGCCACGGTAAGCGGTCTCGCCGCCGGACCCACAGGCAGCAAAGCCGTCGTCGTGGCCAAGCCCGAAGAGTTGCGCAATCACCGGCTCATCGTCATGTTCTTCGACCTGACCTCGATGCAGCCCGAGGATCTCGAGCGCAGCGTGGAAGCGGCGCAAACTTTCCTGAAAACCAAAATGCAGCCAGCCGACCTCGTCGCGCTGGTCTCTCTCGGCGACACGCTCACCGTCGATCAGGACTTCACCGCCGACAAGGACGCGCTGATCCGCGAAGTCGGAGCGTACAACGGCACCGAGGGCGAGGGGTTCGAGCAGGGAGCAACGTCCAATTCCAACCAGGTGGAAGACGCCACCGGCTACACGCCCGACGAGAGCGAGTACAACGACCTGAACACCGACCGCGAGCTCTTTGCCCTGCGCGCCGTCGCGCAATCGCTTGCCAAAATCAACGAGAAGAAATCGCTGCTTTATTTCTCCGGCGGCATCTCGCGCGACGGCATCGAAAACCAAGCCTCCCTGCGCTCGGCCATCAATGCGGCGGTGCGCGCCGATCTTGCCATTTACAGTGTTGACACGCGCGGCCTGCAGGCCATCGGCCCATTGGGCGATGCCTCCACCGGTAGCCTGCGCGGCCAGGGCGCCTTCAACGGCGGCGCACTGATGAACAACATGAACCAGAACTTCGCCACCCAGGAAACCATGGCCACGCTTTCATCCGACACCGGCGGCAAGGCCTTCTTCGATTCCAACGACTTTGCGCCCGCCTTCGCGCAGGTGCAGAAAGATACGTCGGCCTATTACGCCATCGGCTTCCACTCCTCGAACCCCGCGCGCGACGGCAGGTACCGCAAGCTCACGGTCAAGATCAACAAGCCGGGCATCAAGCTCGAATACCGCCCAGGCTACTACGCGCCCGCCGATTTCAAGCACTCGGGCAAGGAAGATCGCGAGCAGGAGTTGCAAGACCAACTGGCCAGCGACCTGCCCGCCACCGACATCGCGGTCTACATGGACGCCATGTACTTCCGACTCGACGCCGGCCGCTACTACATGCCCGTTTCGCTCGTCGTCCCCGGCTCTCAAATTCCCTTCGTGAAGGGCGGCGATAAGGACAAGGCTACGCTCGACATCGTCGGCGCAGTAATCAACGACGCGAAGGTCCCCGTGGGCCGCGTGCGCGACACCGTCAAGCTCAATCTCGACGCATCCGAGCAGGCCCGGCAAAAAAACATCCAATACACCACCAGCTTCAACCTGCCGCCCGGCAAGTACCAGGTCAAGTTTGTCGTGCGCGAAAACCAGACCGGACGCATGGGCTCGTTCATCGCCGAAGTCACGCTGCCCGATCTCAAAAAGGCCCCGCTCAAGATGAGCTCGATTCTGCTCGCGTCGCAACGGACACCAAGCAAAAAGCAGGATCCGCTGGTGCGCAATGGCCAGGAGTACGTGCCCAATATCAGCCACGTCTTCCGCCAGGACCAGCATCTCTATTTGCTCTACGAGGTGTACGATCCCGCGCGCGCCAAGGCCGCCAGCGACGAGCCTAAAGGCTCGAAGCCAGGCATCGATTTGTTGAGCAGTCTTGAATTGATTCAGGGATCGACCAAAGTCTACGAAACGCCGATCGTGCAGGCCAAAGCAATTAACGTAGAAGGCCGCGACGCTGTCTCTTTCGAGCTCGACGTTCCGCTGAACGGGCTCAAGCCCGGGACCTACTTGTGCCAGCTAAATGTGATCGACGATGCCGCCGGAAGTTTCGCGTTTCCGCGCTTTGCCGTGCTAGTGCGCGAGGCGCCTACACCGCCCGCCGCCGCGCCCGCAACTCCAACCGTCACTCCGCCCGCTCCGGCAACCGGCGGCGCAGACTAATCAAAGTCCTATCCTCAAGAGGTCATCCTCGGCGGAAGTCGTCGCGCACTTTGCGGCAGTCCAAGTCGAAGGATCTGTGATTGTCGTTTTGGGCGTCGATTCAGCGCGAACTATGTGCGTCCCACGTCCCAATTTTGGGGACGTGGGACACCGCCGACGACGGTCCGCATCAAAGCCGCCGGCGTGCTGTTGGTTTCACCGCTTGATCAACCGCACCAGCGCCACCAGGATGATCGCGCCGCCCAGTGCAATCAACGTGCTGTAGATGAACCCGCCGCCCGCTTCCAGGCCGAGATGGCGCGCAATAAATCCGCCCACCACGCCTCCTGCGATGCCAAGCAGTATGTCCACAAGGAACCCGTAACCCGATCCCTTCATGATCTTGCCGGTAAGCCAGCCCGCAATTAGACCGGCCAGAATCCACGCTATGATTCCCATTCTTCCCTCCTTAATTGTTGCGACTGGTATGCTGCGAGCGTTGTGGTGCAAGGGGGAGTCTCATTTGAGCGGAAGCAGGGGCCTTTGTTCGCAGCGTGGAATTTATATCATGTCTCGCATACACAGGGCCACGGCAAATCGCGCGATGCTATGGCCTTTGCGCCGGCGCATTTTCTTGGGCCGGGCTGTCCCCGTACGGGCAATGCCTGCAGCCCGACCCGCAGCAGTATCCGCGCTTCAGGTGGTACGCCTGCGTAAACACCATCAGCGTCCCTTCGAAGTAGTAGTCTTCGGGGTCGAGCTCCCGAGGCTCGGTGGAAGGTGGCTCTCGATCCATGTATCTATTCTCGCCGTTTCCTCTCGCGGCGGACGAAGGCCGCCGCGTGCAGCCGCTAAAATCGAACCATGGCACTCACCGCGCAAGACCGCGCCCGCAAGATCAAGATCATCCTCTTCGACGTCGACGGCGTCTTTACCGACGGCACCATCTGGCTCGTCCCCGGCCCTCCGGGCGAGAGACTTTTGGACGAGATTCGTGGAAAGGAACAAATCGGCTTCGGCGTCAACTCGGCGACCATGGTCGAGGCCAAAGGCTACAGCGCCCACGACGGCACGGCCATTTCGCTCGCGCGCCTGGGCGGTCTCAAGTGCGGCGTCATCACCAAGCGCATCAGCGAAACCGTGGCCACGCGCGCCCGCGACCTCAAGCTCGAATTCGTCTACCAGGGCTGCGCCTTCAAGATGCAGGCCATCCGCGAGATCATGGCCAAAGAAGGCGTCGCTCTCGACGAGATCTGCTACGTGGGCGACGACGTGATCGACTTGCCTGCCATGCGCGAGGTGGGCCTGGCCGTGGCCGTGGCCAACGCCCGCGAGCGAGTAAAGGCCGAGGCGCATTACGTTACGCCCAACGGGGGCGGCTACGGCGCGGCGCGCGACGCCATCGAATTCATCCTCAACACGCAGGGCAAACTCGACCGGTGCATCGACGCCTACATCGACGAGCGCAACCCGATTCCGCCCTCGATGGATATTGGCCGCGGCGGGGCCGACCTGAAGTAGCACGATGTCGTTATGAACACCACGCGCAAATGCGCCGTCGTTTTGTTGAGCGGCGGACTCGACTCGGCCACCGTGCTGGCCATCGCGAAAGCCGAGGGCTACGAACTCTACGCGCTCTCGTTCAACTACGGTCAACGCCACGCGTGGGAGCTGGAGGCGGCGAAGCGCGTCGCCGCGTCCATCGGTGTGGCTCAGCATCGCATCGCCGAGATCGATCTCCGCGCCCTCGGCGGCTCTGCGCTCACTGCCGACATTGCCGTGCCCAAGGGCCGCGCGCCTGAAGAGATGGCGCACGGCATTCCCATCACCTACGTGCCCGCCCGCAACACCATCTTTCTCGCCTTCGCGCTGGCCTGGGCCGAGGTGCTGGGCGCGAGCGACATTTTCCTCGGCGTGAACGCGCTCGACTACTCGGGCTACCCCGATTGCCGTCCCGAATACATCGAGGCCTTCGAGAAAATGGCCAACCTCGCCACCAAAGCCGGCGTCGAGGGCCGCCGGCATCTGCGCATTCACACGCCGCTCATCGCCATGACCAAAGCGCAGATCGTCGCCATGGGAACCAAACTGAGTGTGGACTACGGCCTGACCAGCAGTTGCTACGATCCGGGCCCCAGCGGCGCGCCGTGCGGCCAGTGCGATTCGTGCCTTCTGCGCGAGAAAGGCTTTCGGGAAAGCGGTATTGAAGATCCATTGAGAAAGGCAGCCGCTAGCTATTAGCTTTTAGCTTGGCCGTGGTGATGCGAGCGGCTGCTTTTCGATCTGCGAGCGTACGGAATTGTCGGTGAGTTGACGAACCCGTAGTCCGCACTATGAGCTGATGGCGAACAGATAAGAGCTGCTTTTATGTACTCGGTCAAAGAAATCTACTACACCTTGCAGGGCGAGGGCGCGCAGACGGGCCGCGCCGCTGTCTTTCTGCGCTTTGCGGGCTGCAATCTCTGGTCGGGGCGCGAAGCGGATCGCGCCTCGGCGATCTGCCAGTTTTGCGATACGGATTTTGCGGATACGAACGGTCCCGGCGGCGGGAAGTTCGCATGTGCGGATGCGCTGGTAGCGGCCGTCGAAGAGCAATGGCCCGGCAGCGCCGCTCCCGGCAAGCGATTCGTTGTCTGCACCGGCGGCGAGCCTCTGCTTCAGATCGACCCGCCGCTCATCGGCGCTCTCCACGCCTGCGGCTTTGAGATTGCCATCGAAACCAACGGAACCATCGCCGCCCCGCCCAATCTCGATTGGATCTGCGTCAGCCCCAAGGCCGGCGCGGAGCTCAAACTACGCACCGGCGACGAGCTGAAGCTGGTCTATCCGCAAACCGGCGCCGATCCTGCTGCGTTCGAGTCGCTCGCTTTCCGGTACTTCTTCCTGCAGCCCATGGACGGCCCTCGCCGCGACGCCAACACGCAAGCCGCGCTCCAGTATTGCCTCGCTCACCCTCGCTGGCGCCTAAGCCTGCAGACGCATAAGCTGCTGGGAATCCCGTAGAGATAGAGACCGAGCGAACAAGGGAGCGAAGGAGGAGGGAGCAAGCATGAACAATCAAAGGCGATTCCAAAGTCATCCCTTAGTCCCTGCTTCTTTCCGCCTCTGTCAGCCATCCCCGCCGCAGCTTGTCCGCCGGCACGCTCGAGAGATACGGCTTAATATCGAGCACCGGCGTGCCGTCCAGCATATCCACGCCGCGCACGCGGTGATCAGCCTTGGATCTATGGATGTTGAACCTGGGAATACGGTGTCAAGGAAGATGCGGCACCTGCATTCAGGGCTCGGCAAAGGACGGACCATCGCCGGCGGGGAACCTGGCAGCGGTTCCCCTGTCCGGCTTTTTAGCCCGTCCAATCTCGTTCAGTTTACGATTGTGAACGAGACTAGGTCTGCACGCCCGGACCCACAGTCACTGGGCCACTTGGAAGTTGATCTGGGGCACCGCCGGGATGCCGCCGACGGCCCAAATCTGGTTGTATGTGCCCACGTTAGAGGCGGCCCATGATCCGTTGATCACGAGGACGCCGCTCGCATTGGTGGCCCAGCCACAGCACGTAGTAAACCCGCCGTTGTTCTGGTCGACGGTTACAGTCTGGTTGGGCGTTCCGATGACGGTCAGGGTAAAGGTATCCCCAACAAGATAAGGCTGCGTGCTGCGCTGGTTGTCGACCAGCGTTACCACAGGCGCCACCTGGAAGTTGATCGCCGGCGCTGGGATGCCGCCGACGGCCCAAATCTGGTTGTATGTGCCCACGTTAGAGCCGGCCCATGATCCGTTGATCACGAGGACGCCGCTCGCGTTGGTGGCCCAGCCACAGCACGTAGTAAACCCGCCGTTGTTCTGGTCGACGGTTACAGTCTGGTTGGGCGCTCCGGTAATGGTCAGAGTGAAGGAATCCCCGGCGACATAAGGCTGCGTGCTGCGCTGGTGGTCGACCAGCGTAGCCGTAGTCGCCGGCACTATCTGGAAGTTGATCGCCGGCGCCGGGATGCCGCCGACGGCCCAAATCTGGTTGTATGTGCCCACGTTAGAGGCGGCCCATGATCCGTTGATCACGAGGACGCCGCTCGCGTTGGTGGCCCAGCCACAGCACGTAGTAAACCCGCCGTTGTTCTGGTCGACGGTTACAGTCTGGTTAGGCGCTCCGGTAATGGTCAGGGTGAAGGAATCCCCGGCGACATAAGGCTGCGTGCTGCGCTGGTGGTCGACCAACGTAGCTGTAGTCGCAACCGTAGGCTTAGGCGCCAGAGCATTGATCAGATTCTGCCCATTCGGGCTTCCCCATCCGGTGACCAGATCGTAGCCGTAGCCGGCGCAGTATGCGCCGTTGCAGTCGCTGGTGATGTCGTGGAAGTCGCTGTCGTAGCTCGAACTCTCACCGATCTCATAAATGAGCGGGTTGATAAACCCCAAACCCCCTTTGGGCGCTACGCCCGCAGCCACGGCTTGCTGATTGACAAGGGCCATAAAGCCTGCCCAGCGCGGTGCTGCATAACTGGTTCCACCCTCACCTGTCGCACACGAACCAAAGGAGCAGTAGTAATTGTCGGTGTTGGCCTCCATGGCCACATCCGGCGCGTTGCGATAGATACCGGAGGCTCCATTGACTCCAACTATTCCCGACTGCCAACTCGGAATTGGGACGCCATCGGGGCTGATGCCGCCACCGCTGCGACTCCATGCCGTCTCCGATACCCATGAGCCGCCAGGGCCGGTGGTGGTCAGGTCGGTTCCGCCCACGGCAGTAACATAGGCGTCTTCCTCCGGATAGTAACAGCCATGTGGAGCGTAGCAGCCTTCGTTAGGCCACGAACCGGAGTCGCCTGAAGCATTGAAGATACTCTGCCCCTGCGCCGCCATCTCTTGGAGTATTCCGTCGTTTGAATAAATGTTCTCCGGGTTCCAGTTCCAAGAGATGCTCACTTGTTTGCAGGCGTTTTCATTCGCCATTGTGTTGAAGATGAGCGTATCATTCGAACTCCCTGGAAAAATGTATGAACCGGATTCGGTCCAGACGTCCGGGGTAAAGTACACGCGCACCTGGCTCAATCCTGGAGCCATGCCGATCACCTGGGCGATGTCTAACGCGACTTCAATCTCGTCGCCGTTATATGTGCCCACGCTCGCGCCATCCAACGGAACATTGTTGATGGGAATTTTGTAATTGATTCCGCCGGTGGTGTAGGACAGTATGTAATTGCTTCCGTTCGTGCTCCAGGTAGCAGCTCCGTCGAAGGTCAAAGCGACATCGTTGATGTTGTAGCCTCCATACTCCATGAGTCCGACGCATTCGCCGCTGCCTGTGAGGGCTGTTCCTCCATAGTAGGCTGCCCTCATGTCGCTGGGGAGGAAGCCACCGCTTGGACCTGAACCGGTCGTATTGGTGATTGCTTGCTCATTCGTAGCCTTCGTCAGTGCTGGGCGCGGTATGGAGAAGTTGTTCAGGCCGGATATATGCAAGACTGGCACGCTCAGATCAAGCGCAGGTTCGCGATCCAGCGAGTAAAAGGTGCGGTTCTCCGTTGGATGCTGATAGATGTTCATCTTGACATTGAATGCCTTCTCGATCTGCGCTGCCGTGCCGATAATCGGAACGATCAGGCGATTTGTGGGCGTGTCGGTCACGGTGAAGCCGTTGGCTTTGGCAAAATCGACCACGGTCTGATAGTCCTCCACCGTGGGGCCGAACTGCTCGGTAAACTGAGCTACGCTGAGAAATTGGCGGTAACTGGGGCTAGATGGGTCATAGAGCTGGCCCAGCAAAGTGTCAAGTGCGGCTTGGTTGCGCAATGGAAGCACAATGGAAAGGCTCAGACGCTGCTTCGACGGCAGTGAACCGACCAGCTTAGCCTGCCCGCTGGAAACGGCCGATGGAACGTGGCCGCGCAGCGTTTGCGAGGGCGATTTCGCCAACGTTGGGACGGTGGACAACATGAACACGACTGCGCAGAAGAGCGTAGCCGGACCGAGGAGAGAGCGGTGATTTCTCTTCATGTTCATTGGGTTCTTCCTTTCGATTCGTGAGAAGTTAATGCAACGGCCAGCCGAATCGCGGCCGCATGCCGGAGGAGGTATTCGAATGCCAAGGAGGAAACAGAGGGCCCCGTAAACACCCGCAATCCAATCAACTAAGGAACCGACGGTCAAGCCGCATACTGACACCAACGCAGCCGCGATGACCTATCTTCTCGCCAGCTTGACGGCGCTCGGCAACAGACCCTCGTATTCTGGCCGCCAGGAACTAAAGTTAGTTTCGCCAAGAATAGTACGCCTGTATCGGAGGCTGTCAAGTTAAATTCCGCTAATCGGACAACGGCGGCGGTGGTAGGACCCGGTGACGGAGTCTGCCTACCGGCGGATTTCGGGAACCTTTCCTGGGACGCTGGTGTCTAACAAAACAGGTGCGCGTGCCGTATGGTGAAACGCCAACGCCCTCGCATCCGGGCCAGAAAGATGCTTCCACAGCCAAACAGCACCTGGAAGCGGTAATATGCCATCGGCTTGCCTGCTCGCGTCGGATTCAAACCGTTGTGACGCAGGCAGGTGCAAACAGTGGGTGAAGTGCGGTAACGTGGGAGGACACTGATTTGCAGGCGGACCTCACCATGGGCAATCTTGCCGGCACACTGGCGCTTCAATCCGACGAAGCGGCTCTGGTAGCAGAGTTGCAAGCGGGTTCCGAGGAAGCGTTTGCCTGGCTCATCGCACACTACCATCAGCCGATTTATTCGCTGCTCGCCCGCACGATGCGCAACGCCGCCGACGCCGCAGACTTGACCCAGGAAGTTTTTGTCAAGATTTATCGCGGCATCGCGAGTTTTCACGGCGAGTCTTCGTTGCGCACATGGGTCTACCGCATTGCGTTGCGCGAGGCGTCAAACCAGCGCCGTTGGTGGCTGCGGCACCAGCAGCAGGATGTCTCCATCGAGCAGGAGGTCGCGGAGGAGGAGGGCGGTCGGCCGGTGCTCCTCAAGGACACACTCGTCGATCCCGCGGAGTCGCCTTACGACCATGTACTGCACGAGGAAAATCGCTCGCGTGTGGAGAGGGCACTTCGTCAGGTGCCCGAGCCTTATCGCACTACTCTTATCCTCCGCGACATTGAGGGATTTGTGTACGAAGAAGTCGCGGCCATCGAAGGCGTCAATTTGGGGACGGTCAAGTCGCGGCTGGTGCGCGGGCGCGCCTGCATGAAGGCGGTGCTTACCGCTCCCCGGCCGGGCTCGCGAAGCAAAGCGCTGGCAGGGGCAGAATTGTCTCTGCGAGAGGAGGCGCGGTGAACAATTGTAATCGAGTGCAAGCGCGTCTTAATGAATACCTGGACGGCCGGCTGACGGGACGCGAAATGCAGGATCTCGAGGCGCACCTCGAGACTTGCAGGGAATGCGATCTGGAGTGGCAGTCTCTGCGCAATCTCGAGACCGCGCTGGCCGGGCTAGGCCCGGTGGAAGAACCCCCGGACCTGACTCTGCGCATCCGCGTCGCTGTCAGCCAAGAGCGCGCGCGCAGCCGCCGTAGCCTCCTTGCCGCATGGGATCTGGCGTGGAAAAACACCCTAGGGCCGTTTCTGCTGCAGGCCGGCGCAGGCTTTGCGAGCGCCGTGCTGCTGTTGGGAACCATCGTGTTCCTGATTTCGATGATCGCACAGCCCGAAACGGCACAGGCCACGCCCGATGAGCCCTTGGGCAACGCCACAGCGCCGCATCTGCTTTACTACGCCAACGCCGAAGGCAAAAATCAGGCAGACGCCATCAACGGCCCGGTGGTGGTTGAGGCTTACATCAACGATTCGGGCGAGGTCTACGACTACCGCATCGTCTCGGGTCCCAACGACGCCACGACGCGCTCTCAGATCGAGGACCTATTGCTCCTCGGCCGCTTCGCTCCGGCACGCTTCTTTGGCCAACCGGTGCGCGGACTGGCGGTGCTGTCGTTTGCCGATGTGAGCGTGCGCGGGTAATACGGCAGAGACTACGGACGTAGGGACTGGGGAACAGCAAGCCGTTGCGGTCGAATCCTCAGCAGGACGGTGGACGCTTTCTGAGCGTAGCTCTGGGACTATCGGCCCGTCGCATGGATCTCCGCAGACAAGCACAGCGGACACTCGATAGACCACTTAAGAAGTTACGCGGCAACCGCATGCGCTTCAACATCGTGCTTGCGACGTACCCGCTTCTGGCCGGTATTCTTGGCCGTCAACCGGCTAAACTCACCTTCGAACTCACTCCCTCGAAGCGCCGGGAATCTCAAAGCGCACGCCTGCGTCGCCGCTCGCCCACTGGGTTGCGGCGATGTCGATCTGATCGACGGGAATCTGCTCGTAATGTCCTGAATCCAGATCGGTGAGAACCTTTCCGGTCATCATGTAATTTTGCATCTTCACGGGAGCGCGGCCGGTCTTGAAAATCACCGTGAGAGATTGCTCGGTGACGGGCGCGGTCCGAGCGATTGGTTCCGCGACGCCCCATTGCGGACCTCGTGCCCTCGCCGGCGGCATCGTTCCTGGGAAACCCTCCTGCGCAGTCTCGCCGGGCGCGCCATAGCTATCGTCAGCATACGGAGCCGCGTAAGAAGGAGCCGGTTCGCTCTGGTTGTACGCAGTGCCGTCGGGCGCGGCGTCGGAATCGTCCCAGTCGTAAAATCCCGGATCGAAAACATAGGAGTAACCGTATCCGGGCCACGTGGGATAGCTGTAGACGTACCAATTGTCGAACGAACGTCTCCGCCGGTCGAATAGATCGCGATTTCGGTTCCAATCGCGATTCCAGTCATCGGATTGCCTGGCCCCCGTCGCCCGGTACGCAGAACTCGGCGCCATGAACCTGTTTCCGTAGGCGTGAATGGAACGGCCTGCATAATTCTGTGGTCCGATCCCTCGCCACCTCGCACTGCCTGAAGCGCCATAGGAAATTGGGGGCGAGGGCCGTACAAAACTGCCGGGCCGCGAGAATCCGAAAATGCCGGGCCGGGAAAAGCCTTGACCTCCCGAGAAGCCGCTGTGCCCCGCAAATCCTCGGCCGCCGGAAGATCCGGAGTGCGCGCCGCCGCGTTGCGCCAGGACCGGCACGGCAAGCGCGAGCACGGCGATTGCGATCCAGAACTTCATGCCACCATTCTACCCCCGATTGAACTGCTTTTCCCGCGCCGCTAACCCGCGGTTCTTCGGCGCACGATCCACGCTGCGGCAAACTCCAAACCCTCGACCGCCTCGACCTCATCTGAAAGAATCGCCCGCAAGAAACCCACGCGCGCAAAATCGGACCAGTTGTATCCAGAATCGCAGCGCCCCAACCCCGGCAGCGCTAACGCCAAATCCGCGCGGCGATCCACAGCGCCCCGAATTGACACCCAGGTCTGCCGCGGGCGCGTCGCCGCGCGCGCCATCACCCCCAAAGGGGCAGCCACACACTTCCCCGAAACGCTTCGGCGATCCCCGCAAACTCAGGGTCTTTCACCTCTTCAAAACGCAGAGGGTGGCCCCGTTCATACAGTAAATGAGTGACCAGCCATCATTCCCAAGCTCATTGAGTTGGCGCTCGACGCTATCCGCGCTAAAGCCCTTCGGATCATTAAAATCCGCAACCTTGTACTGCACAGGGGCCGCAGCCGCGCGGACGGCCGTCGTTGAAACGTATGGCTTGATTGCCAGCCAGAAGAGCAAACCTGCGATAAGACAAAGAAGCCCTTGCGTAAACTTATTTGAGGTCATCCGACGCTTCTCCTTACTCGATCTGAAGGCGGGATTTCATTCCGCATTCCGACCACCAGACAATATACGCCCCGGCGTGCGCCATCGCGAAGAGAAACCTAACCGGCGCGCGATAGGACCCCGCGCGGCGACCGGCAACGTGCAGCACGCGGCGCGAAAAAAGGGGAGTAAGGTTTTCAGCGCCGCGAAGGATGGCCGCCGCGCACCCATCGCGCGCCTGCATCCGTGCCGCAACCGGCAGAAAGCAAAGACCGCGCGGCCCCATTATCGAGAAAGCAACCCGGCAGGTTACGAAACCGCACGCCCCTTCGTAATGCCCCAAAACGCCCCACATGTGACGGCCACGATGGACAGTGGTAAGCTCCATGTGAGTGTCCACCGCGACACCGAACCCCGCGCCAAAAGCGCCCTTCGGTGTCCACAAAAATCCCGGACACCGCCCGTCCCCAGCAAACAAGCGCCCCCTCGCAAATTTTCTTGACTTTAACTAGACTTGCAGGCAGGGCAATTTCATGAAGTTGCGTTCTGTGCACTCTTTCGTTCTTCTTTGCGTTGTCGTTTTTTCCCTGCAGACCGGGTTGGCCGCACGCTCGGCCGCGCAGTCCTCGTCAAGCTCCTCCAGCCAGAATTCTTCGTCGGGGCAGCAGGTCTACGCGCGCGAAAAAGCGCCTGCACTCATCGATCCGGCGGGACCGACCGTCTCGCTCATCAGCTCGGAGCCGGTCTTCGTGATGGCGGCTGCGCTCAACGCCTGTGGCTACGACGAGGGCCTTGAAGACAGCTCCCCGATCCGCAAGCGCGTCCGCGACGAAATGAACCAGGCATTCGCCAAGAGCGAGGACGCCCGCCAAAAACGCGACGCCCTGTGCCTTTACATCGCGCAGCACCGCATGACCGGCACGGAGCGCGACATCGCGCAATATATCTCTCTCGCTCTCTACCTCACCCCGCCGCCCGAACTCGAAGTCACGGCCGATCTCACCGAGATGCCGCCCGACTCCACGCAGGTGGTAGAGATTATGCCCATCCTCCGGGCATTTGCCGCGGCCGTGGACCTGCATGGCATCTGGCTCACCACGCACCACGACTACGACGCCGAGGCCGGCAAGCTGCACGACCCGCTCTCGAAGATGATCGTGGACACCAACATCTACCTCAGGATGCCGGCGGCCACCTACAGCGGAAGCAGGTTCATCGTGGTCATCGAGCCACAGCTCTCGCCCGCCACGGTAAATGCGCGCATTTACGGCGCCGACTACATCGTGGTGGTTTCGCCGGTCAACGGCAAGATTCCCATGACCGCCGTGCGTCATACCTATCTGCACTACGTCATCGATCCGCTGCTCTACGCGCGCTCCAACGCTCTCGAACGCGCGCAGCCCATCCTCAAGGAAATTCGCGACGCGCCCCTCGATTTTCGTTTCCGCTCCGACGCCACGGCCCTCACGGTCGAGTGCCTGATCAAGGCCATCGAGGCACGCACCATGGATACCGGCGTTCCCGAGTACAGGATTCCCGCCGGCATCGACCGCTCGCAGCTGCCGCGCTACGAGCATGAGCGCGAACTCTACCAGCAGAAAGTCGATGCCGTAAAATTCGCCGCCGTACAGCACGATATGCGGCAGGGATTCGTGCTGACGCAGTACTTCTACGAGCAGATGATCCAGTTCGAGAAGAATCCCGTCAGCCTCAAAGACACCATGGGCGAGATGGTCTACGGCATGGACGTGGACCAGCAGCAGCACCGTGCGCGTCAAACCGAGTTTGACAAGGAGGCCGACGAGGACGTGTTGCAGCACGGCCAACCGCGCCGGCTCACGGGACTCGACCTGGCTGAGGCGCGTCTGTCAACCGGAGACGTGGCGGCGGCCAGCTCGATCGCGCAAGAAGTTCTCGCCTCCGAGACCGGCACGGTTTCCTCCGCGGCCGACGCGGCGCGGGCGCACTTCATCCTGGCGCGCGCCGACCTCATGAGCGTTCGTCCCGGCGAATCGGAAGACGATGTCGAAAAAACTATCGGCCAGGCCGTCGCCCAGTTTCAGAAGACGCTTGAAACCAGCAAAAACCTGCGTCTGCTTGCCTGGTCGCACATTTATCTGGGCCGCGTGCTCGATCTCGAGTGCCGGCGCGACCAGGCCGTGGCCGAGTACAAAGAGGCCCTCGAGGTGCGCGACGGCCAGCTCGATACCCGCCTTGCCGCCGAGCGCGGCGTCAAGACCGCGTACGCCGTGAAAGGCCATAGCTGCGACGAAGACGCGGATGACGAAGCTCCAGGCAACGGAGCGGGCAAGCCCGTCTCGCCAACACAGGAGGGCGCGCCGAAGCCGCAATAATCCCCGTAACCGCTGCTTCGCAAGATACGGATATGTCGAATCCACGCAAGTTTTGGGTTGCTAATGCGACATACAGGAGCACAGTGCGTGACCATGCGTAAAGAAAAGGGAAACGCGGACGAGGTGCGCGAGGAATACGGTCTCAAGAAGCTTGAAGCGGCGCTCGGGTATAGATTTTCGCATCCTCAGCTTCTGGTGTGCGCGCTCACCCACCGCTCCCTGGCGCACGAACTCGCCCACGCCGACGGAAGCATTCATGCCGCCGCGGCCGAAGACAACGAACGCCTGGAGTTTCTGGGCGACGCGGTCCTGAGCATGGTGGTCGCTGAGGCGCTCTATGCTGCGCATCCCGAGTGGCGCGAAGGCGAGCTGACGCGGGTTCGCTCGTGGCTGGTGAGCCGGCAGCACATGGCGCAGGTGGCGGAGACGGTGGGGCTTGGCAAGCATCTGCGCTTAAGCCGCGGCGAAGAGCATAGTGGTCTGCGCCACAAGAGCACGGTGGTCTCCAATACCATGGAAGCAGTGATGGGCGCGTTGTATCTCGATGGCGGCCTGGAGCCGGTGAGGGTGTTTGTGCGCAGCCAGGTAATGGGCGAAGCTGCCGAGCGCCTGGCCCGCGAGCTGCGCTCCGGAGCCGCTCTGGGCAATTACAAGTCGGCGTTGCAGGAGCGCCTGCAGGCCTCGCGCTCCGGAGCTCCCGTTTACCGCGTCGAAAGCGAGAGCGGCCCCGACCACCGCAAGCGTTTTCTGGTCGAAGTGTACGCCAAGGGTGAGACCGGAAAAGGCGGCAAGCCTCTGGCGCTGGGCGCCGGACGGACCAAGAAACTTGCCGAACAAGATGCCGCGCGCCACGCACTGGAAGCGCTGAATAACGCCACTGCCGGACCCGCTGGCGCCACGCTTCCAGCCGGCCCAGAGATTGTCAGGGCAGTCGAGGAGCCGCCGGTTCCATGAGTGCTCCCCCACCGTCGCCAGGTGCGGCGGCCAAGCCAAAAAGCAATCGGCGGTCTGGCGGCTTCGCGCGGTTGTACGCGCATCTGCCCAGCTTGCCGCAGGCGCTGGCTTCGCTCATGCAAACCGTGGTGGCGGCCCTGTTTGTGATCGCCTTTGTGGTTCAGCCGCTGCTCATCCCCTCTGAAAGCATGGAGCGCACCCTGTTGGTTGGCGATTTTCTGCTCTTTAACAAACAGGCCTACGCGTCACCGGGCTTCCTCGGCCCGTGGCTTCTGCCCTATCGTAGTCCCGCCCGCGGCGACATCGTCATCTTTCGCCACCCCTACCCTCCCATGCTCATCAAGCGCATCATCGGCATTCCCGGCGACCGGCTGCGTATCGCCGGCGGCCAGGTCTTCATCAATGGCGCCGCCCTCAGCGAGCCCTATGCGGCCTTCGACCCTTCGGCGTCCGATCCCGGGGCCGACAATTTCCCGGGCACAATCCCTCCCCGCCAGGCCGATCCTGAGTGGCGGCGTCAGATGTGGGGGCTCACGCGCGACGGCGAGTTGACCGTGCCTACCGGCCAGTACTTCGTTCTTGGCGACAATCGCAATCATAGCCTTGACTCCCGCTACTGGGGATTTGTGCCGCGCGAAGCCGTCCTCGGCCGTCCGCTGATCATCTACTTCTCGCTCAACCGCCCCTCGCCCACAGATATTGAGCCGCTTCGGCAGGAATCGGCTCAACCGCCCGCGGATGATAGACTCGGACACGGACGGGAACTTGCCGCTAAGCTCACGGGATTTGCCCGCTGGCGGCGCATCTTCCAAGTGGTTCATTGATTTTGCGATCGATAACGGCCTGAAAGCGCCGCAAAAAACCGCACCGAGCGAGCGAATGACGAAGAAAAAGCTGCTAGAAGTGAAAGAAGTTTCCAGGCAGCGCCCGGAAACCTCACCCGTTCCGCAGAAAGAAGATGAAACCCTGTTTGAGGCGGCAGCCAGCATCTGTTCGGTGCTGGTCGTGGGCCTTTTCATTCTCACCTTTCTCGCGCAGAACTTCGTCATCCCCTCGGGATCGATGGAGAACACGCTCCTCATCGGCGACCACCTTGTCGTCGATCGCATCACACTCGCGCCGCCCACCAAATGGATGCCTCTGACGCACTACCGGGAACCCCGCCGCGGCGACATCGTCGTCTTCCTCAAGCCAGTTCCCGAACCCCAGCCGGACGCGGACGGCAATCCTCAATACCTGATCCTGGTCAAGCGCCTCGTTGGCGTGCCCGGCGATCATATCCACCTCCGCAACGGCATCGTCATCCTCAACGGAGTCGCACAACCTCCACCAAAGGATGGCGCACACGATCCCGCTACGGATTATCATCAGAATTTTCTTGATGAGTTCCCCTCCGAGCCGCCCCCGGTAACTCCCCAGGTCCCAGACAGTTGGATCGTCGATTTCCCCAACCACGTTGTCGATGGCGACCTCGTCGTGCCTCCCGGCATGTATTTCATGATGGGCGACAACCGCCACGACAGCCTCGACTCGCGCTACTGGGGCTTTGTGCCGCGACAGAACATCGTGGGCCGTCCGCTCCTCAACTACTGGTCGTTCGAGTCGACCGACGCGGACTACCAGCAAACCGGGATAGGCGCGCGCTTGGCCTGGATCGGCCACGTGATACGGCACTTTTTCACCGAGACGCGATGGAGCCGGACGCTGCATCTGACGCGGTGAATAGCCGCCGGCTGCCAATAGCTCAATCGCGGAACAGCTATTTTCAAGTGTCGAAACCAGCGCCCTCCCTTGGCTGACAGCTACCGGCTGCTTGCGAGCGAATAGAATGTTCCCTGAAGGTTCATGACAAGCGGCGCTGCCAGCAAGAAGAAACAGCGCGGCCGGATGCGGATAGCTCTGGCAGCCATCGCCATCTTTGTGCTCGTGCTGGTGGTGCCGCCGTTCATCAGCGTCAGCCGCTACAAAGGCCGGATCACGCAAATTATTGCGCAGTCGCTGGGCAGGCCGGTGCGGCTTTCCTCGGTTGAAGTCCGCCTCTTGCCCTGGCCAGGCTTTGTGCTCTACGACCTGAGCGTTGCCGAAGACCCGGCCTACGGCGCAGAGCCCGTGCTTCATGCCAACAAAGTCACGGCCTCCCTGCGCCTGCTTTCGTTGTGGCGCGGGCGGCTGGAAATCGACAAGATAAGCGTGAATGAGGCCAGCCTCAACCTGGTGCGCGTCGCGCCGGGGCAATGGAACCTCGACCCGGTCTTCCGCACTGCTGCCGCGCAAACCGGCGCGTCCGGCAAAGCGGGACCGCGCGTCCGGCCATTGCCTTCGCTTGAAGCCACTGAATCGCGCATCAACTTCAAGAACGGCGTGGAAAAACTGCCCTTCTCGCTGGTCAACGCCGACCTCTCGTTCTGGGAGGCCGGCCCCGGCGAGTGGCGCATCCGCCTCCGCGGCCAGCCCGCGCGCACCGACGTAAGTCTGGACCAGGAAGAGACCGGCATCGTCGGTATGGAGGCCAGTGTGCGCTCCGCTCCTGCACTGGCCCAGATGCCGCTGCACCTCTACCTGAACTGGCGCGAGGCGCAATTGGGCCAGCTCGCCCGGATAATCACCGGCTCCGATCCAGGCTGGCGCGGCGACCTGACCGGCGAACTGCACGTCGACGGCACCGCCGACGCCGCGCAAATCGCCGTGCGCCTGCGCGCTTCCAGTGTGCACCGCGCCGAGTTCGCTCCTGCCGCGCCCCTCGACTTCGACGCCAATTGCGCCTTCGTCTATCAATACACGCGCCGCAGCCTTGAGAATCTCGTCTGCGATTCTCCGCTGGGCGACGGCCGAATACGCCTCACAGGCACAAGACTCGGCTTTAGCGCGCCGCCCGACGTTACCCTCGAGCTCGATCGCATTCCCGTTGCGGCCGGCCTCGACTTGCTGCGCACTCTGCGCAGCGGCCTTGACCCGAGTCTTGAAGCCGGCGGCACGGTAAGCGGAAAAATCGTCTACGCCTCGGCTCTCGCAGCACAGACCGACAAGCCCGCGAACCAGCCAGGCAAGATTGCAAACGCGCCCTCGAAATCGAGACGGGCCACAAAAGCCGGCACGGAACCTGCCGGCCCGCTTTCCGGCATCCTCACGGTTACGGACTTCGCCCTCACCGGCGGTGGACTTAGCCAGCCCGTGCAAGCGCCCCGCATCGCATTTGTGCCCTCTGCGGCGCCGCGCGCCTCGGCCGATGCCCTCACGGGAACCGTGGCAGTTCCCGCCGGGGGCAACATTCCACTCGTCTTCAACCTGCGCTTGACACCGGCAGGCTATCAAGTGGGGGTGCGCGGCCAGGCCGCAATAACGCGCGCGCGCGAGCTGGCTCACGTCGCCGGCATAGCGCCGTCTCAGGCGCTCGCCGCGCTGGCCGGCGAGCCCCTCGGCGTCGATCTCACTGCCGCGGGGTCTTGGCTGCCGCCCGAAGAAAATCTCTTCGTCATCGCCCTGGGCGTCGAACCGGCTTCGCTGGCCGCGCAGGAATCGCCCGCTTCCGGGCCGTTGTCCGGCGACGCCGCCGTTCCCTTCCCCGCCCCGTCCGGCATTGACTCGCTCACCGGTACCGTCACCCTGCACAACGCCAACTGGAAGGCCGGCTATCTCGCCGGCCACATCCAGATTGCTGAGGCCACCCTGCATGTCGATGGCTCGAGCCTGCGCTGGGATCCGCTCGACTTTTCCTTTGGCCCGCTAAAAGGAACCGCTACGTTAAGCGTGCCCGTGAGCTGCCCAGCGGACGCGCCCGGGCAAGCGCCCTGTCCAGTGCAGGTCCAGGTACAGTTTGCCGATCTCGACGCGAGCCTCCTCCAATCCACGCTCCTAGGCGCGCGGGAAAAGTCCAACCTGCTCACCGATCTGATTGATCGCCTGCGCCCCTCGACCGCTCCGCCCTGGCCCCCGCTGGAAGGCTCCGTCAAGGTGGATTCCCTGATCCTTGGTCCCGTCACGCTCCATGGGGTCTCGGCCGCGCTGCGCGTTCTGCCCACCGGTGTGCAGGTCGTAAGCCTCGACGGCGAACTGCTCGGCGGAAGCGTCCACGTTGCGGGATCGCTCGCGAAGCCCGCTACCGGCCACGACAAACCTACGTACATCTTCATGGGCGATTTTCAAAAGCTCGATGCAGCGTCTGTTGGTGCGTTGCTCGGCCTGCGCTGGTCCGGGAAGCCATTGAACGGCAACGGCAAAATCGAGCTCTCCGGCTACACCGCGAAGGATCTCGCCGCCTCGGCTCACGGCATGCTCCACTTCGAGTGCCGGCGCGGAGCCATCGGCATCCAGCGGTCGGAATCCTCGAGGGCCGAACGCATTCCCGCCGCGCTCGGCCGCTTCGACAACTGGACCGCCGACGCGACCATCGCTAAGGGCGGCCTCACGCTCGACGAGAATCTCGTCACAGCGGGCCTGCACAAACAATCGGTTGCGGCGACGGTGACCTTCGGCGATCCGCCCGTAGTCAGCTTCGCTGCGCCTAAGCCGGTCTCGGCAAAACACTGAATCTATTCGCGCCGAAACTACGGTAGCCCTGCTCGCCAAGAAGCGTTTCTCGTCCGTTCGGCTCCTTGATTACAATAGCGGCATTATGAAGGGCAACCCGGCGGTCCTCGAACATCTCAATAATGCGTTGCGTGACGAGTTAACGGCTATCAACCAGTATTTCCTGCACGCGGAAATGTCGGAAAATTGGGGCTACAAGAAGTACTCGAAGTACATCAAAAAACAATCCATCGACGAAATGAAGCATGCGGAGTTGTTGATGGAGCGGATCGTCTTCCTGGACGGCAGTCCAAAGATGGAACCTCTCGGCCTGACCGTCGGAAAGTCCGTGAAAGAGATGATCGCGTCCGACCTCAAGCTGGAGCATGAAGCCGTCGTTTCCTATAACGAATCGATCCGGGTCTGTGTGGAAAAGGGCGACAACGGTTCCCGCGATCTGTTTGTGAAGCTGCTTCGCGATGAAGAAGGCCACGTCGACTGGCTGGAGTCGCAGGTTCATCAGATCGACGAAATCGGCTACGAGCGCTATTTGATTACTCAGACCGAAGAGGCATAAGGACCCGCCATCCGATCCTCAGGGGCGATAGCGCGGTTCGATCGGCTTTCCATTTCGGCAGACGCGGGACAGCGCGCCAATACAATCGAATCATGCGCTCGTCTTCTGTTTCCTCCCCCGTTCTCATTCGCTGCCGGGGCATTCTCTTCGACATGGACGGCATTCTCATCTCGTCCCTCGAGTCGGTGGAGCGCAGTTGGACCAAGTGGGCGCATCTGCGCCGCGTCGATCCCGATCTCACACGGGAAACTTCGCGGGGGCGCCGCGCCGTCGAGACAGTCGCCAGGCTGCGCCCCGATCTCGACGCCGAAGCCGAGCTCAAGGTAATTGAAGATATCGAAGTGGCGGACAACGAGGGGCTCGCCGTGCTGCCGGGCGTTCTCGATCTCCTGACTTTCCTGCCCTCCGGCCGATGGACCGTGGTGACCAGCGCCACCGAGAGGATCGCGCGCATTCGCCTGGCCGTGGGAGGTATTCCCGCGCCCGTGCGCCTGGTGACCGCCGAGTGCGTGACGCGCGGCAAGCCGCATCCCGAGCCGTTTCTCGCCGGAGCGGCGATGCTCGGCATTGCGCCCGCCGATTGTGTGGTGTTTGAAGACTCGGCATCTGGCGCCCGGGCCGGCCGCGATGCGGGATGCATCGTGGTAGCAACCACCTTTTCGCATCCCGTGGAAACGCTCGACGCGGCACATTACGTGGTGCCCGATTTAACCGGGGTGAGAGCGGAGGCCGGCGGCGCCGGGATTACGCTGCGGTTCACGCCGATCGTTGTGCCAAGAATCGTGGATCGTGCTTCGTGGATGGTGAAGAAATGAAAGAGCAAGGAAAGCGTAAGAGCCCACAGCCGGCAGCTAACGGCAAATAACCGCTCCCCTGGTCCCTATTCCCTACGTCCCTGCCCTACTCGTTCGCTTCAATCCTTCTTCCATGCGCGTCCTGCAGCGGGCGCGTATTCATTTTGTAGAGAGTGCTGAAGGCGCGAAACTGCTCGCGGCTGATGCTCAGGTCCTCCTGGAAAACGAACCAGCGCACGCCCTCAGCGCAGGGCGGCGTCAGCTCCGATCCGATGTATGTCCAGTACCCGCGATCGGCGGGCAGCAGACCGCCTGCGTTCACCATATCGGTCACTTTCACGGTGCCGCCGGGTTTAGCGGGCAGGTGCGCCCACAAGGTCGACAGCAGCGCGTTGGGAAATCCCCGGTCCTGATTCAAGCGTACGGCCACGATTGCCACCTTGCCGTCGTCGCTGCGGTGCACCATATCCACTTCCATGTCGGCGAGCTTGCCCTTAATGGGGTGCTCGCTGGGGTGGTGAAATTCGAGTTCGACTAGCTGGTAGCGCACACCGTTTGCCGTCATCGTGCTGCCGCGATCGACGCGGACGGCGATGCCGCGGCCGGTGTTCTCGATCGTCACGGGTCCGGCGATGTAATGGAATTCGAGCGGCTGCAGGGTCTTGTCGAGGTGGGTGCTGCGAATGTCGATCGGCGACTGCTCGTGACCCTTGGAACAGGCCTGATAGCCCGGGTCGAGCTTGCCCCATGCCAGCGGTCCGGTCCTGCCTTCGTAATTCCAGTTGGCTCCGCTTTGCGCTGCGGTCAGCGTCGCAGGCAGCAACATAGCGGCGAAAAGAAAAATGCGCATCCCTCTTACCTCGAAAGAAACGGCGTAGGCTATTCCCGTACGAATTCTAATGCACGAAGGTTCGAGGTTGGTGGGGCGGCGCTCTTGCCGGCACGCCGCCCTGGGGCCGTTCTCAAGCTGCAGCCATGGCATTCATGTGCTGCTGCATTTCCTCCATCGAGACATCGCGGACATGCGTGGCCAAATACCACCGATGCCCGAAAGGATCCTGAAGACCGGCGGTGCGGTCGCCGTAGAACTGGTCGGCCACCGGCCGAATGACCTTGGCCCCGGCAGCCTCTGCCTGTTTCGTGGTTGCGTCTACATCGGGCACGTAGACGTGCAGGCTAACCGGCGAGCCGCCGTAGTGGCCGGGCCCGTAGGCTTCCATCTTTGGCGACTCGTCGGCGAGCATAATGACGGAATCGCCAAGCTTCATTTCCGCGTGGGCGACTTTGCCGTCCGGCCGCGGCATGCGCAGGATTTCTTTCGCGCTGAAAGCGCGAGCGTAGAAGTCGAGCGCTTCGCTCGCCCCGCTATTGCCGATAATCAGATAGGGTGTAATTGAGTGATATCCGTCCGGAATAGGCTTGACTGTAGACATGGGGAACTACCTCCTGTTTTGTCCTTACTCAAGTCCAGCCTACTCTTGCGGGGGCAGGCAATGAAACCCCGGGGCGGGACTGCCCATGAATTGGCTTTAAGTTCATCCGCCGGAACCGCCTGTTTCCTGGCGCCCGACATCGATTTCGCCGGAGAAACAGAAAGCCGCCCAAGAAAAGGGCGGCTCAATCGTCTGATTCACTGCAAAACCAAAGAAAGTGCGTCCTGTTCAGATTTGTACAGAGCGCCGCTCCTCGGAATCGCGGCGACTTGCGTGCCATGGGCTGGGATACAGAATCTCTGGTTTTGCTATAGCGGCTCTTGCTACTTTGCGGCGACAGCAACCCCGGCCTGTTCTGCCAGCTTGGCGGCCTTCGCGGTCGACTCCCAAGTGAACTCCGGCTCGCTGCGGCCGAAGTGTCCGTAAGCGGCGGTCTTCTGGTAGATGGGCCGGCGCAGGTTCAGGCTTTCGATAATCCCCTTGGGCGTGAGCGCGAAGTTCCGTCGGATCAGCTCAGTGACCTTGGCTTCGCTCAATTTGCCGGTACCGAAGGTTTCCACCAGAACCGAAACCGGCTCGGCGACGCCGATGGCATAGGCCAACTGAACCTCGGCTTTGTCGGCCAGTCCCGCAGCCACGATGTTTTTGGCGATGTGGCGCGCCATGTAAGCCGCGGAGCGATCGACCTTGGTCGGATCTTTTCCTGAAAAAGCGCCGCCGCCGTGCCGGCCCATGCCGCCATAGCTGTCCACGATGATCTTGCGGCCCGTGAGACCGGTATCGCCCATGGGCCCGCCGATCACAAATCTTCCCGTCGGATTGATGTGGTACTTGGTGTGCTCGTCGAGCCACTCGGCGGGCAGCACGGCCTGGATGACATGCTTCAGAACGTCGGCGTGCAGCTCGTCGTTCGAGACGGCCTCGGAGTGCTGGCTGGAGATGACCACCGCGTCAATGCGCGCGGGCTTGCCGTTTTCGCCGTACTCCACCGTGACCTGGCTCTTGCCGTCGGGCCGCAGGTAGGGGAGCTTGCCGCTCTTGCGCACATTGGTAAGCTGGCGGCAGAGCTTGTGCGCCAGCGAGATCGGCGCCGGCATCAGTTCCGCCGTTTCGTTCGAGGCGTAGCCGAACATCATGCCCTGGTCGCCCGCGCCGCCCGTGTCAACGCCCTGGGCGATGTCGCCCGATTGCTTGTTGATGCTCGATATCACGGCGCAAGTGTTGGAATCGAAGCCGTAGAGCGCATTGTCGTAGCCGATGGACGCCACCACGCCGCGCACCAGCGACTGGAAATCGACGTAAGCCTTGGTGGTAATCTCGCCCGCAATGACAACCAAGCCGGTGGCCGTGAGGGTTTCCGCCGCGACACGGCTGTAGGGGTCCTGCTCCAGGCAGGCATCGAGAATGGCGTCGGAGACCTGGTCGGCAATCTTGTCAGGGTGGCCTTCGGTCACGGATTCAGAAGTAAACAAAAAACGGTCGCTCAACTCAACTGCTCCTTCCCGCTTGTGCACGCCGGTCCCGGTTGACGGCTGGGATCGGGCACTGATGTGCATCCGTCCTATGGTAATTGCGGCAGGGCAGCCGGGGCAAAGGCGCTTGAGCGTACGGCAAGCATTGGGCAGTCAACGGCAAGTTTTGAAGGCCGGAATGGACGAAGGGACCGGGGGAACTAAGAGAGTGCGGGTTCAGTGGCGCAGCCAGGCAACGAGGTGCGCGGAGAGGTGCAATAGACGGTCCCACGCGGAGTGGAGTGTTGCGGAAATCTCGCGTGTCGGCAGAAAGGTTGGCCACCAGCCCTGGCGCAGGCCGTAGTAACGCAGCGTAAGGTAGCCACCCGCTGCAATCGCGAGCAGAAGCATAAAGGCGCCGACCCAGCGCAGCCGTACTTCGACAGCCTCGCGACGCAGAATGCGCGCTTTTCCCACATTCGAGGCGAAGGTCGTCCAATCGCGCTCGTCACTGGTCAACTGGCCTGAAGCGCCGCAGGCCTGGATAAACCGCTCGGTCCAGTCCTGGGGATCGAGTCCCAGTGCCCCCGCGTAGCCGCGCACAATGCCTTTGCTTAGGATTCCGCCGGGGAGCAAGCGAAACCTCTCCTGCTCCAGCGCGATCAGGTGCCGCTGGCTGATCTTGGTGACCGCCGAGATGTCTTCCAGCGCAACCCCGCGTGTCAGGCGCTCCTTGCGCAGGTCTTCTCCAAAACTCCCCATCGGCGACCGAAGGCTATTCAGAGCCCAGTTAAGGATTTATCTACACAATAAACCCGGCGTTGATTTCGGTCAAAGGCGGATGCGCGCAAGCGTCCTTCTTTTGCTAACACTTCCTCTTTCTCATCCTCTTCGACGCCCTGGCCCTATTGCAGATCATATCTGTCCGGCAACCTTGCCCCTCTGGATCGGCCCAAGATGACCCGGCAGCCCATTGCCGGGAAATTCTTCTGCATGGCGTTTACACTGGAGATTGATCAATTTTGGAACGGAGTCCCAATGTCCAGTGCGCCGGAGTTGAAGGCGACGCTCACCCTGCCCCAAACCGCCTTCGCGATGAAAGCCAATCTGCCCCAGAATGAGCCGCTTCGGCTCAAACGCTGGGCCTCGCTCCGGCTCTATGAAGAGCTGCGCAAAGCTGGCCAAGGCCGGCCCGTTTACCTGCTGCACGATGGACCTCCCTACGCCAACGGACCGATTCACCTCGGCCACGCCCTCAACAAGGGCCTCAAGGACTTCGTGGTCAAATCGAAGACCATGGCCGGTTACGACGCCCCATACGTCCCCGGCTACGACTGCCACGGGCTGCCTATCGAGATCAAGGTTGATGAGAAGCTGGGCCATAAGAAGCTCGCCATGCCGGTGCCCGAGGTGCTCGATGCCTGCCGGGCCTACGCGCAGAAGTACGTGGACCTGCAAACCGAGCAGTTCGAGCGCATCGGCTGCTTTGGCCGCTGGCAAACTCCCTACAAAACCATGGCGCGCGCCTACGAAGCCAGGACTTTGGAGGCGTTCTTTGGTTTTCTTGAAAAGGACTTCGTCTATCGCGGTCTCAAGCCGGTTTATTGGTGCATCCACGACCGCACCGCCCTGGCTGAAGCCGAAGTCGAGTACGCGAACCACACCAGCCCCTCGATCTACGTGCGCTACAAGCTCACCAGCGATGCGGCGGCGATTGCGCCCGTGCTCGCCGGCCGGGAAGCTTCGACGATCATCTGGACCACCACTCCCTGGACGCTCCCCGCGTCGATGGCCGTGGCCTTTCATCCCGATTTTGAGTACGTGGCTCTTGAGGCCCGGCCCACGCCGTGCACGCCTTCCTCGCCATGCGCCGACGCAGCAGCCGAAACCGAGCCGGTGGTTTATATCGTCGCGGCCGAGCTTGCCGGTCAGGTGGCTGAGGCTTGCAAGCTCGGACCCACGAAGGAACTCGCTCGCTTCAAAGGAGCCGCGCTCGACCGCGCAACCTTCCAACATCCGTTCCTCGAAAGAAAAATCCTCGGCGTTCTGGCCGGCTACGTCACAGCCGACACCGGCACCGGCGCGGTGCATACCGCGCCTTCGCACGGCGCCGACGACTTCTATACCGGACAGAAGTACGGCCTCGACCCAACCAGCCGCGTCGATGCCGCCGGGCATATTCATGTCGATCCCGACGCGTGGCCGCTCGCGAAGCCGCCCGCCTTCGACGGATTGAAGGTGTGGGCCGCGAATCCCGTTATCGTGGCCATGCTCGAAGAGCGCGGCGCGCTGCTGGGCGGCTCTCAACTCGAGCACTCGTATCCGCATTGCTGGCGCTGCCACCATCCCGTAATCTTCCGCGCCACCGAGCAGTGGTTTATTTCTCTGGAGACGCCGATGAAGCGGGCGGACGGGTGTGAGGTCAGCTTTAGGCAATTGGCGATCGAGGAGATCGACAAGGTGGTGTGGGACCCGGCGTGGGGCAAGGAGCGCATCACGAACATGATTGCGACGCGTCCCGACTGGTGCATCAGCCGCCAGCGCATCTGGGGCGTGCCCATCGCGGTGTTTCTGTGCGAGACCTGCAATCAGCCGATCGTCGACTCGGAACTGAATCGCAAGATTGTCAAGCTGTTTGAAAAAGACGGCGCCGAGGCGTGGCACACGGCCGATGTCGCGAAGTTGCTGCCTGACGGCGTCAAGTGCAGCCGCTGCGGCGGAGCCACGCTCGGCAAAGAGACCGACATTCTCGACGTATGGTTCGACTCAGGCGTCAGTTGGCTGGCGGTTTGCGAGTCCGATCCTGATCTGAGCGCTGCCTACAAAGGATTTCAGGCTGGTGACAGCAAGAACGGCGCTCGCGAGGTCTTCTATCTTGAAGGCGGCGACCAGCACCGCGGCTGGTTCCACTCATCGCTGTTGACTTCAGTGGCGCTCCGCGGCCGCGCGCCCTACTCCCACGTGGCCACGGCCGGCTGGACGCTCGACGAGCTGGGCCGCGCCATGTCGAAATCGCTCGGCAACGGCGTCGATCCCGTGGATATTGCCAACCGCATGGGCGGCGAGATCGTGCGCCTGTGGGTTGCCTCGGTCGACTTCCGCGAAGACATGGCGGCCAGCGAAAACCTGATGCAGCGCTGCGCCGAGCTCTACAAAAAGCTGCGCAATACCTTCCGTTTTTTGCTCGGCAACCTGCACGGGTTCGACCCGGCGCGCCACCGCGTGGCTGAGAGCGAGCTCGTGCCGCTTGACCGCTACATGTTGGCCCGCACGCGCGACCTGGCCGAGAAAATCGTCGGTCCGAACGGCAAATCGGGCTGGTACGGAGCCTTCGAATTCCATCGCGTCTACCACGCTATCAACGAGTTCGCCATCGTGGACCTGAGCGCGTTTTATCTCGACGTGCTCAAAGACCGCATGTACACCTTCGCGCCCACCAGCCTCGCTCGCCGCTCAGCGCAAACGGTTCTTTGGCAGATCACCGAGGCGCTGGTGCGTCTGGTCGCGCCGATTCTCACTTTTACCGCCGACGAAATCTGGGAGCATCTGCCCAAAGTCGAAGGCCGCCCGGTTTCCGTGCACCTCGCGCTCTTCCCCAAGCCGGAAGAGATTTATTCGGAGAACCCGGCTCCGCTGTTGGATGAGTGGAAGCATCTCTTCCTAGTGCGCGATGAAGCACTGCGTGTACTCGAACAAGAACGACAGGCTAAACGCATCGGAAAAGCTCTTGAAGCCAAACTGGTGATCACAGTCGAGGAAGGCTCAGATGCGCTACTAAAGCAATACTTTTCCGCCCTAAAGGAGCTTTTCAACGTATCCGAGGTTGAACTTCGCACGTCTCGAAATCTACAAAGAGCTGCACTAAACACACCTATTGAGCTTGACCAGGAGGCAAATCCACACCCAGATTTGGCACCGTTGCCTGAGCTAGCTGAGAGTCCAATCGGCGAGTTTAGAAGTGTTGACGCCCTTCCCGCCTCCGGTCACAAATGCGCCCGCTGCTGGAACTTCATGCCCGAAGTCTCCAACTACGGCATCTGGCAGAACGTCTGCACGCGCTGCCAGTCGGCCCTCAAAGAGATGGGTATCGCGCCGCCCACGGAGCCCGCGCAATGACGTGGCTCGCAAACTGGCCTCGGCCCCGCCGCCTTCCCTGGCTGCTACTCATCTCGGCTGCCGTCGTTCTCGCCGACCGGCTGTCGAAGACATGGGTTGCGGAGCACGTCCGCCTCGGCGGCACAATTCCCATCGTCGACCACGTGCTGCGCATCTCGCACTGGACCAACGAAGGCGCGGCGTTTTCCATGTTTGCCGATTCGGCCTCGCCCAACGTGGTGCGCTGGGGACTGGTCGCGTTCACTCTGCTGGCTGCGCTCGGTGTCTTTTTTGCCATGCTGCGACTGGGTAGCCGTATCACGCTCGCGACAGTCGCCCTCGCGCTCATCCTGGGCGGTGCCCTCGGCAACGTGCACGACCGCATCGTCTACGGTTCCGTCGTCGATTTCATCGAGGTGCATATCTTCGCCTACCATTGGCCCGATTTCAATCTGGCCGACTCGTCGATCGTCACCGGCGCCTGCCTGCTCTTTCTCGACTCGCTGCTACCGCGCCGCAAAGCCGCGTCCAGTATCCGGTGACCCTGCCACCGGGGCGCGCGCACGCGGCAGGCCGGTATAATTGGTCGGACCACTTTCCGGCTCACAGGAGTCTGACGAAATGCCGCAAGAAAGCAGCGAACTTCGCGTATCTTCCACTGGCCTTGCTTCCGATCGCATGACGTATCAGCGCTGGGTGATCTGCGCTCTGCTGTTTTTCGCTACGGTCATTGCTTATCTCGACCGCGCCGTGATCTCGAACCTCAAGGTCACGCTCGAAGGCGTAATTCCCGGCCTCGACGACTGGACGTACGGCGTCATCACTGCCGCATTCCAGGCCGCCTACGGCATCGCCATGGTGGTGGCTGGCGCAATCACCGACAAGCTGGGCACGCGCAAGGCCTTTGCCATCGCCATCTGCCTGTGGAGCGTGGCCGCCATGCTGCCCGGCCTGGCGTATTCCGTCGCCAGTTTTGCCGTGGCTTATTTTCTGCTGGGCCTGGGCGAGGCAGCCAACTTCCCCGCTTGCATCAAAACCGTTGCCGAGTGGTTCCCCAAGCGCGAGCGCGCCTACGCCACCGGAATCTTCAACTCCGGCGCCAACGTCGGCAACATGGTGGCGCCGTCGATTGTGGCCGTGCTGGTGGCCCTGTTCAGCCGGTGGAGTGTGTTTGGGCCGGTGCGAGCCTGGCGCGGATCGTTTGTCGTGGCCGGTTTGCTGGGATTCGTCTGGCTCGTTTTCTGGTTGCTCATCTATCGCCGCCCGGAAGAACACCGCCGCGTCTCAAAATCCGAGTTGGCTCTGATTCTCAGCGATCCCGGCGAGAAAATCGAACGCGTGCCGTGGAGCCGCGTGTTTCCCTGCAAAGAAACCTGGGCCTTCGCCATCGCCAAGTTTCTCACCGATCCGATCTGGTGGTTCTATCTCTTCTGGATTCCAGGCTACATTCAAACTACGTTCCATTTAAGCCTTTCCCAGAGTAAGGTTCCCGTGATGATCGCTTACGGCATCTCGATCATCGGCAGCGTGGGCGGCGGCTATATCTCAGGGGCCCTTATCGACCGCGGCATGAGTCCTAACCTGGCGCGCAAAAGCACCATGCTGCTTTGCGTGCTGTGCATCGCGCCCATCTTTGTCGCGCCGTTTACCCATCATTTATGGGTCGCAGTGGCGCTGCTCGGTCTGGCCACCGCCGGCCACCAGGGATGGTCGGCAACCCTCTTCACGTTGCCCTCCGACATGTTTCCCAAGGCCGCCGTGGCCAGCGTCACCGGAATCGGCGGCATGGGCGGCGCCATCGGCGGCGTGCTGCTGCTGTACAGCGCAGGCGCAATCGTAGAAAAAACCCACAGTTTCGTCACACTGTTTGTGATCGCCTGTCTCGCGTACCCGGCGGCCTGGTTGATTATTCACAGCATTACGCCCAAGCTGGCGCCGGCGCGCCTTCGCTAGAGGATCTTTGTTTGCTGGGAGTTGACTGCTCGGTGACCGATCCTGCGCGGCTGTATCCTGAAATGGAATCCTGTTGCAAGGCACCCGCCCGGCCGCTCCGCATCGTCTTCATGAGGAAACCGATGACAAGCCACCTGAATTCTTTCTTGCGGGGCGCGCCTTGTTGCGCCGCCTTCGCATTCGTCTTTCTTCTTTGGGGAGTTTCGCAGGCCGCGCAGGCGCAGCGCCTCCCGGCCAATGTCATTCCCTCGCACTATTCACTGTCGTTCACGCCCGATCTGAAGGCCGCGGCGTTCTCCGGCTCGGAAACGATCGATGTCGGCGTCAAGCAACCAACCAACGCCATTACGCTGAATGCGATCGAGCTGAAGTTCCAGAGCGCGGAAATCCAAACCCGCGACGGTGCGCAATCGGCGACAGTAAGTCTCGATCCCGAGAAGCAGCAAGCCACGCTCACGTTTCCGAAAACCATCCCCGCGGGCCAAGCGCAACTGCACATCGATTTCACGGGAATCCTGAACAATGAGCTGCGCGGCTTCTATCTTTCCAAGACCGCGAAACGCAACTACGCCGTCACGCAGTTCGAGTCCACCGACGCGCGCCGCGCCTTTCCCTGCTTCGACGAGCCCGCGCTCAAAGCCGCATTCGACGTCTCGCTCATCATCGACGCCGGCGACACCGCCATCTCGAACACTCCAGTTGCCGCGGACGCGCCAGGGCCGGGTGAGGCCAAGCATACGGTGACCTTCGAAACCACGCCTAAAATGTCCACCTATCTCGTGGCCTTCCTGGTGGGCGACTTTGAGTGCGCCAGCGGAGAGCAGGATGGCGTGGCCTTGCGCGTGTGCGCCACGCCTGGCAAGGTTGCCCTCGCGCCGTTCGCACTCGATGTGGAGAAATTTGCCCTGCACTACTACGACGACTACTTCGGCATTCATTACCCGCTCAAGAAGCTCGACCTCATCGCCATTCCCGACTTCGAAGCCGGCGCCATGGAGAACTTCGGCGCCATCACCTTCCGCGAATCCGACCTGCTGCTCGATCCTCGCACGGCATCGACTCGCAGCAAAAGAAACGTGACCGTCGTCGTGGCGCATGAAATGGCGCATCAATGGTTCGGCGACCTTGTGACCATGCAGTGGTGGGATAACATCTGGCTCAACGAGGGCTTTGCCACGTGGATGGAAAACAAGTGCGCCGCCGCCATGCATCCGGAGTGGGACATCCCGCAATTGACCGCTTTCGACGAACAGGCCACGCTGGACATCGACGCGCAGCCCACCACGCGCGCCATCCGCGCCCCTGCCGAAACGCCGGAAGAGATCGACCAAATGTTCGACTCCATCGCCTACGGCAAGGCCGGCGATGTGCTGTTGATGGTCGAGAACTATGTCGGCGAGGAGACCTTCCGCACGGGCGTGCACGCATATCTGGTCGCCCACGCGTATGGCAACGCAACGGCGGAGGATTTCTGGAATGCGCAAACCGAGGTGAGCGGCCAGCCGGTGGACAAGATCATGGAATCGTTGGTGGCGCAACCGGGTGAACCCCTCCTGAAATTCGGCGACCCCGCCGGCGGCCGGGTGTCTGTTGCGCAGTCGCGATTTTTTCTCAGCCCCGGCATCAAGCCCGATCCTGCGCAAAAATGGACGATCCCGGTCTGCTTCACATCGGGCGCGAACCGCAAGGATTGCCCTGTCCTCACTCCCTCCTCCACCTCGCTGGCGGTTCCCGCGGACGGACTCTTCTTCGCCAACGCGGGCGGCAAGGGCTATTACCGCAGCGCCTACGCTCCGGAGCAATATGCAACGCTGGTTGCCCATGTGGAAACCGGCCTCACTCCCGAAGAGCGCATCAGCCTGACCGGCGATGAATGGGCACAGGTGCGCGCCAACAAGGCTACCGTCGGCGGCTATCTGAACCTGGCAGCCGCGCTCAGCGCCGATCTCAATGCCGACGTTCTTTCGATCTCCATGGGAAATCTGCGCTACATCGCCGACTCAGTTGCTTCCACAAAAGAAGAGCGCGACGCGCTGGCCAAGTGGATTCGCCGCAACTACGCGCCTCAATACGCCAAGCTCGGTCCTCCGGCTGCGGACGATTCGGCCAACAAGCGCGAGCTGCGCGCGCACCTGCTCGCGCTTCTCGCCAACTACGGAGACGACGCGGATTTGAAGGCGCAAGCAAGCAAAATCGCCAACCAATATCTATCGAATCCGGCCTCGATCGATCCTACCCTTGGAGAAACCGCTCTAAGCATCGCTGCCCGGAACGGCGACTCGTCACTCTTCGACAAACTCCAAAAAACTTACGAAACTGCCATCGATCCCGGCTTGAGGGAACTCGCGTTGCACGAACTGGTCACCTTCAGAAATCCCGATCTACTGGAGCGTGCTTTCGAATACTCTGTTTCCTCGCAGGTCCGCAATCAGGACTCGGCTCATCAATTCGCCATCGCCCTGCAAATCTGCGAAAACCGCGACCAAACCTGGAAATTCATCACGACGCATTGGGATCGGGTGCAGGCTGAGTTCACCGCCGATCTGGGTTCGTATCTGGTGCGGGGCGCGGGCAACTTCTGCTCCGCTGAAGCGCGCGACGGCGTCGCGAGCTTTTTTAGGAGTCACCCGGTGCCCGCGTCCGATTCCGCCCTCAGGCATGCCATCGAGCATATCGACGGCTGCATCGAGCTGCGGCGCCTGCAAGAGCCGAACCTGAAGAATTGGTTGGCCGCGCAGGCGCAGTAAGCGTGCAGCTGCGAGCTTGCATGTGCGGTAAAGATATATCTGACCGGCTGGTTTGTTTAAGGGATTCTTAAAGCTTGCGCAGCCGCGCGCACGCTTCATCTAGTTCCGCATCTTGCTTGGCAAAGCAGAAGCGCAGCAGATTCTCACCGCGGCCGGGGCGGAAGAAGGCCGATCCGGCAACAGCGGCAACGCCGGTCGAGCGCAGCAGATGGCGCGCCTTTTCCGCGGCGTTTTTTCCGGGCAGGCGCTCCACATTGGCCATAATGTAGTACGCGCCCGCAGGAATCGTTGGCTCCATGCCTGCGTCTTCGAGTGCGGCCGCCATCCGCCCGCGTTTGGATTGATAATCGGCGGCCAACTGCGCGTAGAAGCTCGCCGGCAACTGTTCGAGCCCCACGGCCGCGCCCACCTGCAGTGGCGCCGGCGCGCACACGTAGGTAAGGTCGTGAAAGTGCGCCATGGCCGGCATCCAGCGCGCATCGGCGGTGGCGTAGCCAATGCGCCAGCCGGTGATCGAAAACGTTTTGCTGAAGCCGGAGATCGCAATGGTGCGCTCGCGCATACCGGGCAGTGTGGCGGGACAGATGTGCCGCGCGCCGTCGTAGATGAAGTATTCATAAATCTCGTCCGTGATCAGGAAGAGATCGTGCTGCCGGCAAAGTTCTGCGACTTCGTCGAGTTCGGATTGGGAAAAAATCTTGCCGCTGGGATTGGCCGGCGTATTTAGGAGGACGGCGCGCGTCTGCGGCGTGACGGCGGCGCGCATGGCATCTGCATCGAGCTGGAAATCGGGCTCGGCCAAAGCGACCAGCACTGGATTAATGCGCAGCGACTTAAAGGTGTGCACGTGATAGCCGTAAAACGGCTCAAAGACCAGCACCTCGTCGCCGGGATTGAGCAGTGCCATGGCCGCGACATGCAGCCCGGCCGTCGCGCCCGACGCCACCAGCACCTCGCGCTCGGCGTCGTAGCTAAGGCCGTAGTCGCGTTGCTGCTTTGCCGCAATGGCCTCGCGCAGCCGCGCAATGCCGTCGCAACGCGTGTAGATGTTTTGTCCGTCACGCATGGCCTGCGCGGCGGCGGCCTGAACCACTGCGGGCGCCGGCGTGTCGCACACGCCCTGCGCCAAGTTGATGCCGCCTATGCGATCGCACTCGACGGTCATGGCGCGGATTTCCGATTGAAATGTCTCGGGCGCAAGCTCGCTGAGGGCGAGGCGCTGCTCAGTAGCAGCTCGATGCATCGTTTTCAATGGCACGGAAGCTTCCGTACTCCTATGATAAGGCATGGCTTCGGTGAAATGAAGGCAGCGCCTTCAATCCTATTGCTGGCAGCGGAGTTGCATCGCGCCTAAGATCGGGTCCGAAGGCTGTTATCTTGATTGTGATTGCCTCATGTCGAGGAGGTCTGATTAGTATGTACCTCGCCATCGTGACTCTGCTCATGTTAGTGCTGCCGGCAACATCGATGGGACTCGAACACTTTCATGCACACAGTGCAGTTTCATGGATGATGCTGACGGGAAAGTGGTTCGTGTTCTGGGGCGCTGGAGTGAGATTGCAGGGAGCCGGTCTGCGCCAGACCTTTCAGCCGCAGTTTACGGCGAGGGAAATCTTTCGCATGAAGACCGGCGAGGCGCTGCCCGTGATCCGCGAGTTGGGCATCTCGAACTTTGCGGTCGGCACGGCGGGAATTCTGTCGTTGTGGGTTCCCGGTTTCATAATTCCCATCGCACTGATTGCGGCAACCTTTTTTGCCGTCGCAGGCCTGTTTCACGCCTTGGCAAAGACGCGTAATATGAACGAAAACGTGGCGATGGTCAGCGATTTTTGGATCTCCGGAGTCCTCGCTTCTTACTTGATCTACGTCTGGGCCTGACGATGCACGAGCTTTCCATCGCGGCCAACATTGTGGAGTCGGTCTCTGAAGCCGCCTCCAAGTATCCCGGCGCGCGCGTCAAAGAGGTGCGGCTGCGCTTGGGCGTTCTGGCTTCGGTGATCGAAGATTCGCTCCAATTCTGCTGGGGACTGGCGACGGAAGACACGCCTCTCGCAGGCGCGACACTGGCCATCGCAATGCTGCCGGTGATTGTGCATTGCGAGGCCTGCGGCGCGGACTCCGAGATCGCGGGTGTGCAAAGTTTTCGCTGTTCCAAATGCGGCGAGCCGGCCGCCGATCTGCGCCAGGGACGCGAGCTTGATATTGAGTCCATCGAATTGGAGGAACCGGAGACGGTCGCGGCGGCTCCGGTGGAGGAGCAGCGATGACGACGCGCATTGTCGAATTGCGGCGGGGAATCCTGAAGAAGAACGACGAACTCGCGGCGGGGCTGCGCAATCGCTTCACGGCAGCCGGAGTGCTGGTGCTGAATCTGGTTTCGAGCCCCGGCACGGGCAAGACTGCTCTGCTTGAGCGCACTTTGCGCGAACTTTCGACCCGAGGCGTGCATGCCGCCGCCCTAGTCGGCGATCTCGAAACCGACAACGATGCGCGGCGCCTGGCCGCAAGCGGCGCTCCGGTGCGCCAGATCAATACCCACGGCATTTGCCACCTCGACGCGGAGATGATCGGGAAGCACCTCGACGGCTGGGAGGGAGTTTCGCTCGCCGCGCTCGACTATCTCTTCATCGAAAACGTCGGCAATCTCGTCTGCCCTTCGAGCTACGACCTGGGCGAGCGCACGCGCGTGGCCCTGCTCAGCGTGACCGAGGGCGAGGACAAGCCGCTGAAGTATCCGGGCCTCTTCAACTCCGCCGATGCGGCTCTGATTACCAAGATCGATCTTGCCGTGCCCTGCGGCTTCGACCGCGGCCTCGCCCTCCGCAATCTCAATGAAATCCGGCCCGGCATCCGCATCTTCGAGACCTCTGCCAAAACCAGCGCCGGAATGGAGGAGTGGATCGCCTACCTCGTAGAGCAGGCAAAATCCTCCTGATTCCGGCGCACCATTCCGAAATACGCCCACGCCAAGAACGGCGCGTGTGCGCGCCGAACCTCCGTCATGAACCGACTCGCGCTTCTTGGCCGCTGAAAATGTGTTGACCCGCGTGCGCCAAAGGAGTATCAAGGCAGAGTCATGATTCGGCCCTATTTTGCTCGGCTTTTTGCACTGTCTGCGATTGCCTGCGCAGGTCTGGCTGCGGCACAATCCGCATTGCCAGCCGCTCCAGCTCGGAACCCGGCTACCGCGCCGCCCAGCCGGGCTGCCGACCCTGCTCATCAGGGCCTCTTGCAACTCGAACAGTACCTCGACGGCATCGCGGCGCAAGACGAAGCCAGCCGCGCATCGGCCGTGGCCGCCATCCATACGCGGGTACAAGCTGAGGAACGCCGGACGAAGATGCACAGCCAGATACTCGCGCTCATCGGTGGCCTTCCCGAGCGCACGCCTCTCAACGCGAAAGTCATGGGCGAAACTCAGGCTGAGGGCTTTCGCATCCGCAAAGTGCTCTTTGAAAGCCAGCCCAATTTTTTCGTCACGGCGCTGCTCTATGTTCCCGATGGCGATGCACCGGGTGGCAAGCCCGGGGCATCCGGCGGCGGGTCTTTGTCGCATGGGTCGAAACGCCCCGCCATCCTGATAACGCCTGGTCACGGCGCTACGGGAAAACTCAGCGATGCTGCCATGGCTGCAACCTTCGCGCGCAACGGCTTCATTGTGCTCTCTTACGACCCCATCGGCCAGGGCGAGCGGCTGCAGTATCCCGATCCCAAGCAGCCCACGGTCTCGCTGATTCCGCGCTCCACAGGCGAGCACAGCGAAGCCAGCATGCAGCCCATGCTCATCGGCGAGTCCTACGCCAAGTACGAAATTTGGGACGCCATGCGCGGCGTGGACTATCTCGCCTCGCTTCCCGAAGTCGATGCGCAGCGCATCGGCGCCTTCGGCTGCTCCGGCGGCGGCACGGTCACCGCCCTCACCAGCGCGCTCGACACGCGCATCGCGGCCATCGGAACGGCCTGCTACATCACCTCGTTCGCCGCGCTGCTGCCCACGCTGGGACCCCAGGATGCCGAACAGTCGACGCCGCGTTTCATCTCGTCGGGCCTGGACTTTGCCGACTTGGTGGAGCTGGCTGCGCCGCGCGCTTACGCTGTCGTCTCCACCTACTCCGACATGTTTCCCTTCGCCGGCACGCGCGACACCGTAATTGAAGCTCGCCGCTTCTATGCGCTCTTCGATCCCGCAAGCGCCGGCGCCACGACCGGCAGCGCGCCGCCATCCGTTCCGCCCACGCCCGCCGAGCCGGCGCTCAATGCCGACACCACGAATCGCGTTTCTTTGAGCGCCAAGCTGCAGTGGATTACCGGACCCGGCGGCCACGGCGCGCTCCAGCCTATCGTGGGCAACATCCTCAGCTTCTTCCTGCGCAATCTGCAGCCCCGCGCGGACGCGGATCATCCGTTCATTCCCAGCGACCGTAAAGCCTTGATCGCAAGCCTTCCCCCAAATGCCTTCCAGGTGACGCCCACCGGCCAGGTTGCGACCAGCTTTCCCGGCTGCGCCACCGTGTTTACGTTGAATAAGAAACGCGCCGCGCATCTTGTTCCCGCGCACCGGCCTATCATTGCCTTCGCAGTCCTGGGGATGAGAATACGCGAAGCCACCGGGGCCGCTGCCGTTCCCGGGGCTACCAAGTTTGATCCGGCTTTGCTCCGCGCCAAGTCCGGACCGCTCGCCTTGCCATCGGATGGCGGCTTCACCATTGAAGCCGACCTCGCCGTTCCCTCCTCGCCAGGCCCGCACCCGGCAGTTCTCCTCGTAGTTCCCGGCTCGATTCACGAGGCTGACCCGATTGCGCAAGCCAACAAAGCGAAGTTCGACGCGCTCGCCGCGCAGGACAAATTGGTCCTTGCCATTACGCCGCGTCCCTCGCCGCCGGGCGCCTTCGATGCCCAGCCTGCGTTGCCGGGGCCGCTCTATATACTCAGCCTTCGCGCCGATCTCGTAGGCCGCTCGCTCGTTGGCCTGCGCGCCGACGACGTGATCCATGCCATCGACTATCTCGCTGCTCGTGGCGACGTCGATCTTGCCCGCATCTCGGCTCAGGCCAGCGGGCACATGGGGTTGGTGCTGCTCCACGCCGGCGTGCTCGACCGCAGAATCCGCCGCATCCAGGTCGATCATGTACTCACCAGCTATCGCAGTCTTCTCGACGCGCCCCTGCCCACCGGCGCGCCTGAGGATGTGATTCCCGGCGTCCTGCGGCACTACGACATTCCCGATCTCGAACGCGCGCTCAAGCCGCGCCTTACCGAGAGCGATCCGCTCAAGGGCAGCGACGATCTCAGCCCGAACGCACCGCCGCAAGCGCCTGGCGTCCTGTCTCTGAAATTCGCAGCATAAACGAACCGTCATCCTGAGCGGAGTTTGCCGCGTATTTGCGGTGAGCGATGAGCACTGAGCTCGCCGGCTGTTCTGCGCCCGTTCCACCGCGAGACTCCTGGGTTATTGACGAGGATTCGCTGCTTTCATTTCTCCAGCAATCTTTCCAGCGTTTCGATCCCCTTCCTCACAGCGGTGCGCTCCGTGCCGGTTGCGCGCCGCAATGCATTGAGCATGGGATGCAAGGCCAGCTCGGGCGCCCGCTTGTCCAGGAACTCGCGCACCGGTTTCGACACTGCAATCCGCGTCACCCGGCGATCGCTCGCCTGCACGCGCCGCTTCAGAAAACCTCTCTTCTCCAGCCGGTCCACGATTCCCGAGACGGTGCTGTGAGCCATGCTCACCCGGGCGCTCAACTCTTTCAGGCTCATCTCCCCGGAGGTGACCAGGGCGTGCATCACCAGCCGCTGTGGCCCGGTCACGCCGCCGCGGGCATACTCGGCCTCCAGATGGCGCCGCATTTTCCTTCGGATCGCCTCCAATTGTGCTTCAAGCCTTTGCGCCAACGCCCGCAGGGCCGCCTCGTCTTTCCGCTGAGTCACAGTTGCCCTTCCTCAAAACCAAAATGGAACCAGCGCGCGCACCTCATGCCGGTAACGCAGGTACTCGTCGCCGAACTCCGCTACCATGAAATGCTCCTCGGTGAGGATCTTGAGCCAGAAGCCAAAGGCGCAAACGGGCAGCGCCAGAATGCTGTGTGCAGACCCGAAGGTCAACGCCGTTCCGGCCACCCCAGTCAAAATACCCGAATAGATGGGATGGCGCACAATTCTGTAGGGGCCGCGCCGCTCCAGGGTATGTCCTTCCCTGACGGTAATCACGCCGCTCCAGTTCGAACCAAGCGTCACTCGCGCCCAGATTGCGAATGCGACACCGGCCAGCGTCGTTGCGAGACCCGCAAGGGCTACCTTCGTCGTAACCGGAAACGCGGCCGCATCGATCCAGGGGAGGCGCGTCCTCGATCCAAACAATAGCCAGAACCCCAACAGCACAACTCCGATCTGCCAGACCCGCGAGCCGCCGGTCTGGCGGCGCACCGTCCGCCGTGTCGTAAACATCCCGATCACCCATACTGCGGTCAGAGCGATCCACAAAGCCTCCGCCCACCGTCGCGCCGCTTCCGGTGTGGCCGGCGCTAAGATCCATGTTGGCGTCCATGCCGCAACTTGTTGCAGGGGATTGCCTCTTCATAGGGAGTCGGAGACGCGTCGTGTACGACGCGTCGCATACGACGTATCATACACTGTTCGTCCCCACTACGTTCCCCGGATCCAAGGGCGCCGGTTCTTCTGCCTCGAAGCGTGCAGGAACCCCCTGCAAACTCGTCAAGCCCCAAGGCCCAACCTTCTCCCCCAACCCCTGCCTTTCACAGCACTTATTGCCTCCGCAACTTTGCCGATCAATTCCCGTCCCAGGCGCACACTAAAATCATGAGCAAAGATCCTGCCTGTGCATCGGCCTTGCCGCCCTTCCACCGCGGCGGACAAGAAAGCGAGCAAAACTCCGGCGCCTTTTATCGTTGCGTAAGTGCAAGCGTAAGTGCCACTTAGACCCCGCATGAGTGCAAATTGGTGACACATTTAATTTGCAGCAACCTCAACGCAGTCAACAAGATAAATCAGGAAAACGCGCGGAAAAAACAAAAAAATAGAGCGGTGCGAAATGCACAAACCTAACTAATTTAGAATCAACATCACACCCCAAGAAACCCAGGAAAACACAGCCAAAAACCGGCGAAGCTCGTAGCGTAATTGCCGCTTGCGTCCACCCTTCCGTTCCTTTGCCATATCCTGCCCGCCAAGCTCCCCGCGACCCTTTAGTCCCTTCGTCCCTTGGTCCCTGCTGTTCCATGTTTCAATAGAAGCCATGGGCATTCCCCGCAGATCGACGTGGAGAGGGCGATGGAAGCAGGCGACACGCAAGGCGCGCGAGTACGCCATGGTGGTGCGCGCGCTGGCCGGCACGTCGCATCCGGTCCTGGTGCAGATCATCCCCACACGCTTTTGCAACCTCAGCTGCGCTTATTGCAATGAGTACGACAAGGTGAGCGAGCCGGTTCCCCTCGACGAGATGTTCCGGCGCATCGACGCGTTAGGACGGCTGGGCACAGCCATGATCGGCATCTCGGGCGGCGAGCCGCTGACCCACCCCGATCTCGATCAAATCGTCCGCCGCATCCGCAAGACCGGCGCCATTGCCGGCATGATCACCAATGGCTTTTTGTTAAGCCCCGAGCGCATTGAGAGGCTGAATCGCGCCGGTCTCGACCATCTGCAGATCTCGATCGATAATCTCGAGCCCGACGGCGTGTCGAAGAAATCCCTGAAAACTTTGGACCGGCGGCTGGAGATGCTTGCCCAGTACGCCGAGTTCCACGTGAACATCAACTCCGTGGTGGGCGGCGGCATCCGCAATCCCAACGATGCGCTGGTAATCGGCAAGCGCGCCCTGGAGCTCGGCTTCGAGTCGACCATCGGCATCATTCACGACGGCGACGGGCAACTGAAGCCGCTAACCGAGGACGAGGCGCGCGTCTACCACGCCATGACGCACCGCAAGAAGACCAACTACGCGCAGTTCGACAGGTTCCAGGAGGCGATTGTCGAAGGGCGGCCGAATGACTGGCGCTGCCGCGCCGGCTCGCGGTATCTCTACGTGTGCGAGGACGGCCTGGTGCACTACTGCTCGCAGCAGCGCGGATTTCCCGGCGTGCCTGTGGCCGAGTACACGCGCGAAGACGTGAAGCGCGAATTCCTGACGGCCAAGAGCTGCGCGCCGAATTGCACCATCGGCTGCGTGCACCGCATTAGTCACATCGACCACTGGCGCGCCCCGCAAACGCGCATGGTGGCTCCCGGCGCGCAGGAACTGGTGAGCATACAGGGATCGGCGCTCGGAGATCGGAGATCGGCGGTCAGTGGTCGCTGATCGGCTTGTCGTCCATGGCTCGTAGCTTTTTGGCTACCGGCTTTGGGCTATTGACTGCTCCCCGCTTGCTATTTCCTGGCTCTCACCGTTTCATCTCGGACAGCACCTGGTCGATCGTCTGATCGAGACGGTGGTCGGGGTCGATCACCTCTGTGTACGGGGGCGCATGGCCGCCTTTGGCGACAATAAAGATGGTGGGTGTGTGTTCGATGCCGATGCGCTTGCCGAGATCAACGTCAGCCCGAATCTTGGCGTCGAATACGCCCATGGGATCGACTACAGGCGGCATGTCGATCTTGTGCGCCTTCGCAAACTGCCGCGTAAACTCGTTGAGTTCGGGGACTGTCTCGATAGAAATCTGATTGGCCAAGATGTAGTCGCGGTATTCGTTGCCCAGCGCTTCGCTCTTCGTGTCGAAAAATCGTGCGTTGATGGCCGCCTCGCGGCTCCAGATGTGGCCGGGGATGACGAAGTCATGGCGAATCCAGGGAATCTTGTACTGATTCGCAGCGGCGATGAGTTTCGGGTTGGTTTGCGCGCACATCGGGCACTCCAGATCGTAGAACTCGATGATGGCGATGTTGTGGCCGGCCGGAGGTTTCAGCGCGGAGGCATCGAGTATCTTTGTGGTTTGTGGCGCGCCAAACTGGGCCCGCGCCGCGGGCGCCAGCAGGAACAGCAGAGCTGCCAACAGAGCCGGCGCCAGACGGGCGCGGTTCAGTCGCAAAGGGAATACAACGGTAAAGGTCGTTCGCATATGGGTTTAGACGGCTCCCTGAAGCCATTGTAACGGGGGAATACAGGGTCCCGGGGGTCAGAGATCGGAGATCGCGAAACGGAGATGAAGAAGTAAGAAGTGACGGAGCAGGGTATTGAAAACCTAGCGGCTCACGGGGTCGTCGGAACCCTCGCGCTCACGGCGCCGCGCCGCCATCCACTGGCGCCATTTGTAGTCGGCCACCAGCGACCCGGCGACGACCAGAACCGCGACAACAATGAGGACCAGTTTCATATGGACCGGGATCAGCTTTCAGCGGCTAGGGACCCGCCGCAATCATCCTATCGAATCGCAGCGGCGATTGCATCCATGATGGTGTCAGGTGTCAGGTGTCAGAACACCTGCGGAAGCCCAACTCATTCAATACGCGCTCGGGCAGGTTAACGAGACAGTAACGGCAGGGAATTTCATAGGGGGTCAGTAGGATGGATGCATTACTCTCAAATTTGCGAATCATTCAGCCACGGGGGAGCCAGGATTGCGCATTGTTCTGTCGAACATTGGGACCTTTGGGGATATCAACCCCCTGATTGCAATAGCACTCGAGCTTAAGCGCCGCGGACACTCGCCGGTGATGGCGCTGCCCAACGTCTACCGGCCAAAGATCGAGCCGCTGGGCCTGGAGTTTCGCGAGTTGCGGCCCGACATCGATCCCACCAACACAAAACTCATCGAAATGATCTACGACGTGAAGAAGGGCACGGAGACGGGACTGCGCGAGTTTTTGTATCCGGTGCTGCGCCAGACGTACGACGATCTGTTGGACGCGGCCACCCGCCCCGCGCGCGCCGACCTGCTGCTGCTGGGCGAGCTCAACTACGCCGGCCCTATTGTCGCTGAAGTCACTGGCATCCCCTGGGCGAGCTACGTGCTGGCGCCGTTCTCCTTTTTCTCGGCCTACGATCCGCCGGTCCTGCCGCCCTATCGCAGGCTGGCGCGGGCCGACAAGGCTCCCGGCATGGGGCGTGCCATGCGGCGGCTGGCGCGCTTTGTCACGCGCAAATGGCCGGAACCGGTCTACGAACTGCGCCGCGAGCTTGGCTTACCCAAGGGTAAAAATCCCATCTTCGATGCCAAGCACTCGCCCAGCCTGGTGCTGGCCCTATTCTCGCGCGTACTTGGCACGGAGCAAAAGGACTGGCCGGAAAACACGCTCATCACCGGTTTTTGTTTCTACGATGCCGACGCGGGCAACGCGGCGCTGCCCGCGAAGCTCGAGGAATTTCTCGCCGCAGGAGAGCCGCCGGTCGTTTTCACGCTGGGGTCGGCCGCAGTGCTGGCCGCGGGAGACTTCTACGAACTATCGGCGCGCGCGGCAAAAAAGCTCGGAGTCCGCGCGGTGCTGCTCATCGGCGCCGATCCTCGCAACCGCCCGCAGCAGGAGCTGCCCGGCTCGATCTGTGTGGCGGAGTACGCGCCCTACTCGGCGTTGTTTCCGCGCGTGTCGCTGGTGGTGCACCAGGGCGGCGTGGGCACCACGGCGCAATGCCTTCGCGCGGGACGGCCAATGCTGATCATGCCCTACTCGCACGACCAGCCCGACAACGCGCGGCGCATGAAGCGCATGGGCATCGCCTGCGTCATCCAGCGCTCCCAGTACAAGCCGTGGCGCGTGGCGCGCCGCGTACGCAAGATGCTGGCCGACCCGGAATATGCAGATCAGGCGCGCATCGCCGCCGAGCAAGTGGCGCGCGAGAACGGCGTCAAGACCGCGTGCGACGCGCTGGAGCAGCTAGGGATCGCGGGGCAGCGGTCAGGGGTCGGGGAACGGGAATCGGAAAAACCGTAGGCAAAGCTGCAGACAGAACCGCCAGCCCCGGCACTCTCATGGCTGCCGGGGGCTGCACGAGCCGCAGAAACGCCGATGTTCTCCTATGCGCCGGCCGCGCCGAAACTACGCCGGCGAAACCACACGACTCCAAGGAGCACACTGCTTCCCAAAAGCAGATTCAGGCCTGTGCTGCTTTCAGGAACGGGCGAAGCATCGGGGGCGGTGCTAATCGTCACATCGAGAGTCGCGGTCTGTATGGAGCTGCCGCTCGCCGGGCTGGCATAGAATACGATGGGATCGCCCGCATCCAGAAAAAACGGACCGCCGCTGTTGAAACTGTCAGTCTGACTGCCCGCCGTAAAGGTGTCAAGGTTGGCGCCTGTTCCGTCGTTGATGATCCCAACCGTCATCCCTGTGGCGCCCCCGCCACCTGTGAAACTGCCCGATCCCACGTAATACCCTGTAGCGGGCGCGGTGAAGATAAGCTCCGTCGTGTCGCCCATTGTCTCACTCACGGCGAGCTGAAGTTGGCCCTCGTATAAGGCAATTGCAGGGGGGCCGTCAATATCGGAGTTGTACCAGGCCTCCATGCCGCTCGGCGCGTCGGGGCAGCCGCTGAGACAATAAGCATCGTATGGTACGAACGACGCAGCCGGCATTCCGTAGGACCAGACGCCGTTGGGGTTCTGTGGCAAGCTCGAAGCGAAGTCCGAACTGAGGTCCGAAGCTGCATTGTAGGTTGTGGCCCAGGCGCCGCCAGTTACAAATACCACGAAAAACGCAATGACAAGAATTTGACGCACCGATCTTCCGGTCATGACCGACCTTTCTAATCTGAATTTTCAGGGGAGTTAGATTCCCTCACCGGCAGACGTTCGACGAGCTGCGAAGATGGAATCGTGTAGTGTCCGCAATCCTAGCACCGCGCCCAGGTCGCGTCAATCGCCGCGGGGGCTTCACATTTGCAATCCGGCGCGAAGTAATCGCTTTGCTGTTACTACAGTGCGGGAAGGCTGCGGCCGGCAGAGGGCCGGCCCGAGGTCGGCGACTGCGACCGGAATTGTAAATTGATTTGCTACTGCGGTGCGGGAAGATTCGCAGTCGCTTCAGGCGGCGGCACCGCTGCGAACGACTTGGTCTCGTCGGACAGCGGAGCGGGAAGCGGGCGCTCCAAAGCCAGCGCCAGCACTTCGTCCATAGTGTCCACAAAGTGCAGCTTCATGGCGTTCTTGATGTTGTCGGGCAGCTCGGAGAGATCCTTCTCGTTCGAGCGCGGCAGGATCGCCTCGAAGATTCCGGCGCGCAACGCCGCCAGCAGTTTTTCCTTGAGGCCGCCGATGGCGAGCACCTTGCCGCGCAGCGTAATCTCGCCCGTCATGGCGATGTCGCGCCGTACGGGAATCTTCGCCAGCGCGCTCGCCAGGGCTGTGGCCATGGTGATGCCGGCCGACGGACCATCCTTGGGAATCGCGCCCTCGGGCACGTGCAGATGAATGTCGATGTTGCGGTAGAACTCGCGCGAAAGCCCTAGCGCATGAGCCTTGCTGCGAATATAGGCCAGCGCCGCCTGCGCCGACTCCTGCATCACGTCGCCGAGTTGGCCCGTGATGGTGAGCTTGCCCTTGCCGTCGAGAACCTGCACTTCGGTGGTGAGAATGCTGCCGCCGACTTCGGTCCACGCCAAGCCCGTGACCAGGCCAACCTCGCTTTTTTCGTGCGCTTCCGAGTCGCGGAACTTGGGCACGCCGAGAAAATCGCCGATGTTCGCCGCGCTGACCTCTTCCTTGTGCTTGGTTCCCGCCTTCACTACCTTGCGCGCCACCTTCCGGCATACGTTGCCGATCTCGCGCTCCAGGTTGCGCACGCCGGCCTCGCGCGTGTAGAAACGAATGATCTCAAGAATCGCCTCGTCTTTGAAAACGATGTTCTTCTCGCTCAGCCCGGTCTGTTCGCGCTGCTTCTTAATCAGATACTGGCGCGCGATCTCAAGCTTCTCCTGTTCCGTGTAGCCTTGCAGGCGGAGAATCTCCATGCGGTCCTGCAGCGCCGCGGGAATGGTGTGCAGCACATTGGCCGTGGCCACAAAAAGCACCTGCGAGAGATCGTAGTCCACATCGAGATAGTGGTCTTGAAACGTGACGTTCTGTTCGGGGTCGAGAACTTCAAGCAGCGCCGACGCCGGATCGCCGCGGAAGTCCGATGAAATCTTGTCCACCTCGTCGAGCAAAAACACAGGATTCTTCGTCCCCGCGCGCTTCATGTGCTGGATGATCTGCCCGGGCATGGCGCCGATGTACGTGCGGCGATGGCCGCGAATCTCGGCCTCGTCGCGCACGCCGCCCAGCGATAGCCGCACAAACTTGCGCCCCGTCGACTTGGCAATCGACATGCCGAGCGACGTCTTGCCCACACCGGGAGGCCCGACGAAACACAGAATCGATCCCTTGGGATTCTTCACCAGTTGGCGCACGGCAAGAAATTCAAGGATGCGCTCCTTGATCTTTTCCAGGCCGTAGTGATCGTTGTTCAAAACCTTTTCCGCGTAGTCGATCGACCGCGTTTCCTTCGAGCGCTTCTTCCACGGCACGGCCAGCAGCCAGTCGATGTAATTGCGGCTCACCGTCGACTCCGCCGACATGGGCGGCATGGCCTCCAACTTTTTGAGTTCCTGGATTGTCTTCTCTAAAACATCCTTGGGCATGCCCGCGGCCTCAATCTTCTTGCGCAGCTCGTCGAACTCGCTTTTCTCGCCGCGGCCCAGCTCCTTCTGGATGGCCTTGATCTTTTCGTTGAGGTAATACTCCTTTTGCGCGCGCTCCATCTGCCGCTTCACGCGCGACTGGATGTTGCGGTCGAGATCGAGCTTCTCGATCTCCACGTCGAGCATGTCGGCCAAGCGCGCCAGGCGCGCAGCCGGATCGAAGATGGCCAGCAGCTCCTGCTTTTCTTCGATTCCCACCTGCAGATTCGCAGCGATGGTATCTGAGAGCTTTGCCGCCTCGTCCATGCGCACCGTGGCGATGATGGTTTCGTAGTTGAGCGACTGCTGCAACTTGACGTAATTCTCAAACAGCGTCGTCACGCGCTGCATCAGCTGCTCGGCCGCAGGCGTCATCTCGAATTCGCGCTTGCCGGTGCGCACTGTCGCCACAAAAAACCCGTCGCGGTCTGTGACTTCGAGGGATTTGGCGCGCTCCACGCCTTCGACCAGCACCTTGATGTTGCCGTCGGGCATCTTGACACTCTGCACGATGTTGCAGATGGAGCCGACCTGGTAGATGTCCTTCGCTTTGGGCTCGTCGATCGAGGCGTCGTGCTGCGTGGCGAGGAAGATTTTGCGGTCGCCGTTAAGCGCCTCTTCGAGCGCGCGTACGCTCGACTCCCGGCCCACCACGAACGGCGTCATCATGTAGGGAAAGATGACCATATCGCGGATGGGCATCATGGGCAGCTTGCGCGGTTCGTTTTTTTCCCGGGGTACGGTCATCGGCTTGTCCCAATATCATACGCCCACGGCCACCCACAAAGTTCAGGCTGGATGCGGGGTCTCTAGGGATTGTACAGCGGAAATGGGCGCAGGAACAGCGGCGAGGAAGCTCGCCACGGCGATTCTCTCGGATTCCAAATCTTGACTGAAAAGCGGGCAGCGGCTATGGCGATTGACAGAGCAACCTCCGATCTTTCGACTTCGCAAGCCGCAAGGAACGCTGCCTACTCCGCTCAGGATGGCCGCATCGATTCTTTAATAATCTTCGCCGTGGAACCTCAACCGGCTTTCTCCAGCAGGCACAGCGACAAGTCGCGGCGCTCCACCATATCCTTGGTGATTTCAAGGTCGCGTACGCGCTTGTTTGAGGGCAGGTGATACATCAGATCCAGCATCAACTCCTCAAGAATCATGCGCAATCCGCGCGCGCCGACCTTGCGGGCCAGGGCTTCGCGGGCGATGGCGCAGGCTGCCTCCTGCGTGAAGTGCAGGCGCACGTTCTCGTACTCGAAGAGGCGTTGGTACTGCTTGATGATGGCGTTGCGCGGTTTGGTGAGGATGTCGATAAGCGCGGCTTCATCGAGTTCGTCGAGGACAGCAACGACAGGTAGACGGCCGACGAACTCAGGGATGAGGCCGTATTTGATGAGGTCCTGCGGCTCGGTCTGGCGCAGCAGCTCGGTATCGCGATGCAAGCGCGCGGTGGCTTGATCGGCTTCGGCGTCGACGGTGCGGAAGCCGAGCGCCTTCTTGCCTACGCGGCGTCCTACGACGCGCTCCAGGCCCACAAACGCGCCCCCGCAGATAAAGAGAATGTTGGTGGTGTCGACCGCGGTGAACTCTTGGTGAGGATGCTTGCGCCCGCCCTGCGGAGGCACGTTGGCCACCGTGCCCTCGAGAATCTTGAGCAGCGCCTGCTGCACGCCTTCGCCGGAAACGTCGCGGGTGATGGACGGGTTCTCGTCTTTGCGGCCGATCTTGTCAATCTCGTCGATGTAAATGATGCCCTGCTGCGTGCGCGTCACGTCGCCGTCGGCAGCCTGCAGCAGCTTAAGGATGATGTTTTCCACGTCTTCGCCTACGTAGCCGGCCTCGGTAAGAGTGGTGGCATCGACGATGGCAAAGGGGACATCGAGCATCTTGGCCATGGTGTGGGCCAAATAGGTTTTGCCGCAGCCGGTGGGGCCGATGAGCAGGATGTTCGACTTGGTAAGCTCGACCTCGCTGTTACGCGCCCGGTTCATCTGGATGCGCTTGTAGTGGTTGTACACCGCGACGGCGAGTTTCTTCTTGGTCTGATCCTGGCCGATCACGTAATCGTCGAGGAAGCTCTTGACCTCAGTGGGCTTGGGAAGATGGCCGGCAGTAGTAGCGGGGGTCTCGCCGCCACGATCGTCTTCCAGGATGGAATTGCAGACGGCCACGCACTCATCGCAAATGTAGGCGCGTGGATAGTCGCTGGGCGACGAGATCAGCTTGGCTACGGCGTCCTGCGATTTGTGGCAAAACGAGCAGCGTAGCGCTTCGTCCGATCCCATCCGCGTCTTCATGCCGTTTGTTCCCCCAAACGAGTGTAATCCAAATCCTTAACAGCGGCTACGTGCGTGGCCGGTCGATAATCTCGTCCACGATCCCGTAGTCCTTAGCTTGCTCGGCGTTCATGATGAAGTCCCGCTCCACGTCGCGCTCGATGCGTTCGAGCGGCTGGCCGGTGTGACGGGCCATCAGATTATTCGTGATCTCGCGAATGCGAAGAATCTCGCGCGCATGGATGTCGATATCGGTGGCTTGGCCGCTCAAGCCCCCCATCGATGGTTGATGAATCAAAATACGCGAGTTAGGCAGCGCAAAGCGCTTGCCCTTGGCCCCTGCCAGCAGCAGAAACGCACCCATGCTCGCGGCCTGGCCAATGCAATAAGTGACCACCTTGTTCTTAATGAACTGCATGGTGTCGTAGATCGCCAAGCCTGCGGTGATGGAACCGCCCGGGGAGTTGATATACAGCGAAACGTCCTTCTCGGGATCCTCACCCTGCAAAAACAGCATTTGCGCCACGATAAGATTGGCTACCTGGTCGTCGATGGGGGTACCAAGAAAGATAATATTGTCGCGTAGCAGACGGGAATAAATGTCGTAGGCGCGCTCGCCCCGGCTCGTCTGCTCAACCACCATGGGAACCAGTGCCATGCTTTCCTCAGCTCCTAGCTGCTAGCTTCCAGCGACTAGCTTTCTCGCCGAATTCAGCCTCGTTCTCCATGCCCTCAAGATCGGGCCTGGAGCCGTTCATCCAACTACGCGGGCAGGCGTTCGTACAAAATCGACGCGGTTTTCTCCCGTCGTATCTGCTCCCTGATCCTAGTCATCCCGCCGTCCTTGGTCAATCGCGCTTTCAGGGCATCGAGCGGCTCGCGGGATTGAATGGCGGCAATTTGCAGTTCCTTGTCCATGTCCTCTTCACTGACAGTAATGTTTTCCTCGCCGGCAATGCGATCGAGAAGGATGTTGGTCTTCACTTCGGCAACCGCGCTGTCGCGTTGCGCAGCCCGCAGACGCGTGAAGTCGAGCTTGCGCATCTGGTCGGCCGACATGCCCTGCGCCGCGAGCGCGCGCAATCCGCGTTCCAGGCGCGTGTCAATCTGGTCTTGAACCAGCGATTCGGGAACCGGGAAAGTAAACTTCTCGCTTAACGCGGCGAACAGCCGGTCCTTGGTTTCGGACTCGACGTTGCGCCGCTTGCGATTCGCCAGGTACTCGCGGACACTCTTTTCGAGGTCGCCAAAAGTTTCGTAGCGGCCGATCTCCTTGGCGAATTCGTCGTCGAGCTCGGGCCGAACGCGCTTCTTGATGCCCTTCACCGTCACTTCGTACGCAACCGTTTTGCCGGCCAGCTTCGCTTCGGCGTAGTCGGCCGGGTAGATCACTTCGACCTTCAACTCCTGGCCGGGCTTGGCTCCACGCAAAGCGTTGCTGAAAGCCTCCACCGTATCCTTGCCACCAATCTCGACGATCGTGTCCTCTCCACTCACGGGTTGGGGTTCCCCGGCGCCTTCGGGAGCTGCTTCGGCCGCGTCCTTTCGGATCTCGCCTTTGTAATTGATCTGCGCCCAATCGCCGTCCTTGAGAGCGCGCTCTTCTTCCACCGGCTCAATCGTGGCGCGCGAGTCGCGAAGGTGCTCAAGCTCTCGCTGGAATTCGTCTTCCGTCACTTCCGCCGAAGGCTTCGGGACGGTCACGTCCTTGTAGCCGTCTATCGTGAATGAAGGCATGAACTCGAAGACCGCCTTGACGTGAAGCGGCGAACCTTCCTCTACGGTAAGCTCGGTGACCTGAGGTTGACCGACGGGACGAATCCCCAATTCAGCGACGCCCTTGTTGAACCGCTCCGGCAGCAGAGTGTCGATCACTTCTTTGCGAATCTCGGCTCCAAAACGCCGGCGGACGACCGATTCCGGCACCTTGCCGGCCCGGAAACCCGGAATCTTGGCGTGTTTGCGGTAAGCAGCGGACACCTTGGCCCAGGTGCTAGAGACTTCCTCGGCGGGGACATCGATAATCAGCTCTCTCGTGCACTCCGGATTCAGAACCGGCCCGTGCGAGTGGTCGTGTTGCTCTTCGGCGTGGTCGTGATTGTGCTGGGATTCAGCCGTTTCGGAGTTGTTCTCGAGGGTGCCGCTGGGAGTCAATGTGTTCCTTCCGGGCTCGCGTCGTAATCCATACGGCCACGGTGCCAATGAAACAATACGGCGCCGATTAGCCTAGGAAATACCTGTTTGTATGGTACGGGGCTTTGCCAGAGGGGTCAAACCGGAGAGGGGGCCCGGCAAGGCAAAGCACATTACTGTTCTGCGGCCTGGGGCTTACGAACGTAAGGGAGAAAGCGCTGATGTGCGGCGCCAATTTGCATGTAGTTGATGCGCGCCTGATTGAGGCTGAGCTGGCCGTTCACCGTCAGCCGGACTTCGGAGGCGTCCTCGTCTTCCTGGCCGTCATCCTCCCACCAGCAGACAGGACATAACTCAAAAGCGCCGGGTGCGTCGAGGGTCTTGCATCCACAACACGGGCAGCGATAACGGACTCCGACCGTATGACTCACATGAAATTGACGGCAAACAGAGAGCTGAGGATTACAGAAAGCGAGCTGCAGCAGTTGGTTCGGCGCTCTCAGTTTTTCTAATGCGAGAAGGTCTTTGCCGAGCTTTCCAATTTGGGCGAACTATGTGACTTCAGAACCGCAGCACGATGCCGGTCGTGAAGCGAACGTGTGTGCCCTCACCCGGAGACTGCGTGGGGGCGCTCAGGTGGTCCACTTGAACCCGCCATCCGAAGAATGGCGCGAAGGGAACGTCTGCGCCCGCGCCCAAGGCATAGGCAAACGCGCCGCCTGAAACCGGCGCCGCAGCGCTGTTGTTGGCGGAGTGCTCGCCGCCAACAAGAAAATGCCCGAAAACCTTGATCGCTGATGGACCCACCGAAACCTTAGGGCCGAACAGTACCGTGGTGGTGCGGGGCACGTTGGAACTGGCGCCCACGCCGAAGTGCCCGATATCGCCCTCGATACCGATAAAGGGCTTCCAGTGAAACTGGCCGTCAAGATCCCAGCCATTCAGGCCGCCCGTGCCGGGATAAAAGATATCGCTGCCCGTACGGCTATAGCCAAAGTAGACGTCGCCTTTGCCGGCCGCGCGCGCCTCAGCCGAAAATCCAATCAGAATGGCAATCGACGCAAAGAGCCAGAAAATACGGGGCGCCTGCTGGGGAAAGGGCATGGCAGATTCCTCCACGCCGCATGAGCGGCTTCTCCTAAATGATGGCATACCAAAGAATTCGGTTGCCCCGATCACTTCCCCGCTAGTTTCCGTATGCCTCGAAGATTCGCGTACACCGCCGCGACGATGGGCACATAGAAAAGCGACAGGTTCAGCGATCCCGAACAGGACTTACTTGCCACCGCCTCAATACAGCGCCAGCGATCGAAATATACCCACAGCGTGATAAGAATGGCGGCCACAGCGGCGATGCCGTAGGCGCGGCTCTGCGTCATGCTCGCTCCGCCCAAATGCGAGAGCAGCATGGCGACGATAAAGCCGAGCAAGGCAATCTGCGCAAAGAACGCGATATGCACGTGCGCCCACGCCGAGTACTTTCCACGCTTGATGCTAGCGTACTCCTGGGCGGCGTCGCCGTATTTCGGCCGAACCTCGGCCGACGGCGGCCCTACAGCGTAGACACTCGCGGCTGCTGCAGCCACGTGCGAGCGGTCGGTTGCGGCAGCAAATTGCTTCCATTGCACCCAGACGTAGGCAATCAGTGCGAACACGAGGCACGCGATGCCGTAATTCCTCACGGTCTTGTCCACGTGTCCCCGCTTCAGCGCGTTCTCGGCAGGGTTGCTTTGCAAGTAATAGACAGTGCAGCCGGCGTCCTGCGGCTCCGTTCCCACCGTGTCCTTGCCCTTGTACTGTTGGCCGTTCACTGTGAAGGAATACGTCACATCGTAATCGACGCTGGTGACGTTTCCGTTCTCTCGGTGCGTCACCTGCGTGTAGTTTTCATCGAGCGCGCCGGGAGCAGTGGCGTTGAAGTCGTGGGCGGTGAAGGCGTTGGTCAGCAGCTCCACGCCAGCCAAGGCCGATAGCGTGAAGACCACCACGAACAACACGAATTTGCCGCTGTACTTGCCCAGGTATACAGACTCCGGCACGCTGCCGGGAAGGGTGGGTGTGGCCATTGCCGTCTCCTTGTTCAGCCCTAGACCCGTCCGCTCCCAGGCTTCAGGGACACAACTATCTGCTAAGGCGGAGCAGAGTTGGGAAACTCTGCCGCCCACACAGAAACTTGCGAGGCATAAAATATCCCAATTTCAGCACGAAATCCAGGCGCTAAGCAAGAGAATTTCGCTGTGAGCGTCCTGCGCGGCTTAGATGGCAGGACGATCGATCCCGGAATCGGGAAAGATCCGGTCGCACTCGCCCCGAGGCCCGGCAGTGAACCCATCGAGACTGGCCGCTACTCCGTGAACGATTCGGCGTATTGCTGCCCTGGCGCTACAACCGGTCTCATAAATGGCAATGCGTTAGGTTGAGCGAGCGTGGGACCCGCCAATAATGCGGGTCCCGAGAAGCCGGGAAGTTGTCGAAGCTGGTTTGGAGGCCGGTTCTAGCCCTCTTCCGCCTCGCGCAGCTTGGCGATGACCGTGAAGTCTTCGAGCGTGGTCACGTCGCCTTTGACTTCGCCGTGCGTGGCGAGCTCGCGCAGCAGGCGGCGCATGATTTTGCCGCTACGAGTTTTGGGCAGCGCTTCGGTGAAGCGGATATCGTCGGGCCGCGCCAGCGCGCCGATTTCCTTCGCGACCCACTTCTTCAACTCGTCCTTCAGCTCGTTTGAGGGCGGGTTGCCGCTCTCCAATGTGACGAAGGCGGAGATGGCCTGCCCCTTCAGATCGTCGGGCCGGCCGACCACCGCGGCCTCGGCAACCTTGGGATGCGCGACGAGCGCGGACTCGACTTCCATGGTTCCCAGCCGGTGCCCGCTCACGTTGATCACGTCGTCCACGCGGCCCATTAGCCAGAAGCATCCATCGGCATCCTGGCGCGCGCCGTCGCCGGTGAAGTAGCAGCCGGGCACGTCCGACCAATAGGTCTTTTGGTAGCGTTCGGGATCGCCGTAGATGGTGCGCGCCATCGAGGGCCACGGCTTGCGGATCACGAGCAGCCCGCCGTGGCCTGCCTGAACTTTTTCAAAATGGCCGTTCGCATCCGGCCGCGTCACCACCTCCGGCTGAACGCCGAAGAAGGGCCGCGTCGCCGAGCCGGGTTTCGTCGCCACAGCGCCGGGAATAGGCGCAATCATGATCGCGCCGGTCTCGGTCTGCCACCACGTGTCCACAATCGGGCAGCGATTGCGGCCGATCTTCTCGCGATACCACATCCATGCCTCCGGATTGATGGGCTCTCCTACAGTGCCCAACAGCCGCAGCGAGTCGAGCTTGTATTTGTTCACAAACTCGTCTCCCCATTTGATGAAAGCGCGAATCGCCGTGGGCGCCGTGTAGAAGACAGTGACGCGATGGTCGTCCACGATCTTCCAGAAGCGCGAAAAATCGGGCCAGTTCGGCGCGCCCTCGTACATCAGCACCGTGGCGCCGTTCTGCAGCGGCCCATAAACCACGTAGGAGTGGCCGGTGACCCATCCGATGTCCGCCGTGCACCAGTAAATATCGTCGTCGCGCAGATCGAAGACGTACTTCGAGGTGATATAGGTCTGTACCGCGTAGCCGCCCGTGGTGTGCAGCAGGCCTTTGGGCTTGCCGGTCGAGCCCGATGTGTACAGGATGTAAAGCGGGTCTTCGGAATCCATTGGCTCGGCGGGGCACTCCGGCGCGGCTTTCGCCACGAGTTCGTGCCACCAGTGGTCGCGGCCTTCGACCATGTTCACCGGCGTGCCCGTGCGCTTCAACACCACCACGTGCTTCACTGTGTGACACGCAGGCATAGCTTCGTCGACCGTCGCCTTGAGTTTGATCTCGTTGCCGCGCCGATAGCTCGTGTCTTGGGTGATGATCGCCACGCATTCCGAGTCGGCAACGCGATCGGCTATTGCATGCGCGGCAAACCCACCGAAGATCACCGAGTGCACCGCGCCGATGCGCGCGCAGGCCAGCAGCGCAACAGCCAGCTCGGGCGTCATGCCCATGTACACCGCAACACGATCGCCTTTCTTGACGCCGAGCGACTTGAGAGCGTTGGCGAACTTCTGCACCTCGGCGCGCAATTCGGCATAGGTCAGGCGGCGAATCTCGCCCGGTTCGCCCTCCCAAATGAGCGCGGTTTTCTGCGCGCGCCCGCCCAGCACATGCCTGTCGACGCAGTTGTAGCTCAGGTTGAGCCGGCCGCCCACAAACCACTTGGCCCACGGCAAGTTCCACTCCAAAACTTTGTCCCACGGCTTGAACCAGTGGAGTTCGCGGGCCGCGCCGGCCCAGAAATTTTCGGGGTCTTCAATGGATTGTTTGTAAATCGCTTCGTACTCTTCGAGACTTTTGACGTGAGCCCTGGCGCTGAACTCCTCGGGCGGCGGAAAAACGCGGTTTTCACGCAGCGTCGAGTCAATATCCCGATTGGCAACGGCGGAAACAACAGTGGACGACATGCAGGGTCCTTTAGGGAAGCAGAGTTCGATGGTCGCGCGACGTCGGGGAATACTCGGGGAAAACGCCGCACACACAAGAAGCCTTGTGATTTAGACTTTAGCGGGCCGGAGGCAGGGAGGGCAACAGGGCATTTCGGCGAGTCGGCGCTTCACCCGGTTGCGCGCCGCACTGGTCCAATCAATGCCGGTTCCCGAGTCGGTTGGAATGATCGGAACCGGCTCTCCTCCGTGCGCGTATCTGTTGATAGCAAATACGGAATCATGCACGGCCGGGGCAGCTTGAAAACAAGATCCGCCGAGACGCCCCATCAAGACAAGGAGCGCATTCATCATGAAAGTAAGTTGGGCCGCGCTTGCCGCTCTGGGAGCTGCTTTGACAGCGGGGGCTCTCCCGCAGAAGACGCGCGAGGAAAAGCCGAAGCCGGCGCAGTCCATCGCCGAGCTGAAGCAGCAGATCGAGAAAATTCTTGCGGACACTCATACTCCCGGTGTTTCCGTAGCCATTGTTCATCGCGACGGGCCGGAATGGATTGCGGGCCTGGGCAAATCGGATGTGGCGACGAACCATGCGACCACCGATCAGACGCTCTTCCGGATCGGTTCCACCTCGAAGGCATTCGCCTCGCTCTCGATTCTGAAGCTGGCCAACGAGGGCAAGCTCTCGCTGATGGACCCAGTTCACAAGCTCGTTCCGGAGATCTGGTTCGAGAACCGCTGGGAGGCCACCGACCCCGTGCGCGTCGTGGATCTTCTGGAGCACACCACCGGGTGGGACGACATGCATTGGGCGGAGTACGCCAAGGATGCCAAGGGCATGACACTGCGCGAGGGGCTGGGTTACTATCGCAAATCGCGCATCTCGCGCTGGCGCCCCGCCACGCGCATGAGCTATTGCAACTCCGGCCCCGCGGTTGCCGCCTACATCGTGGAGAAGATCACCGGAATGCGGTTCGAGGACTACGTGGCGGAGAACTTCTTCGGCCTCATCGGCATGAAGACCGCCACCTACTTCGAGGCTCCTTCGCCGCAGTTGACGACGCTCTACCACGACGACGGCAAGACGCCTTACCCCTACTGGAACATCCTGCTCAGGCCGGCGGGCTCCATCAACGCGTCGGCGCGCGACATGGCTGCCTACGTGCAGTTCTACTTGAATCGCGGCAAGGTGGGAGACGTGGAGGTGATGCCTGCCGCCTCCATCGAACGTATGGAGTCGCCCACGCGCGATTGGGCCGCGCAGCAAGGGCTAAAGGCCGGTTACGGTCTGAGCGATGCCTGGAGCGTGCGCGACGGTTTCGTGTGGCATGGCCACGGCGGCGGCGTCAATGGCGGCCTTACGGACATGTCGTACATGCCCGACTACGGCGTCGGCTACTTTTATTCGATCAACACGGCAAACGCCCGCGCTTACGACAAGATCGGCAAGGCCATCCGCGCCTACATCACGCGCGAACTAACTCGGCCTCCCGTACCGGCCGCCGCGCCGCTGCCTGCCAGCGCGCAGGACTACGCCGGATGGTACGTTGCCGACTCGCCGCGCAACGAGATGACCCGCTTTCTCGAGCGCGCGTTCGGCCTGGCCTACGTCCGATTCCAGAACGGCCAGATGCTCTTTTCTAAGTTCGGCCTCTGGAACCAGCCGCTGGCTCACGTTTCGAGCGGTCAATTCCGCATTCTGCCGGGGGATGCAGCGCCCGATCCCGTCGCCACAGTCGCCTTGCTAGCCCCAAACGCCGAAGGCCGCTTCATTCTTGCTGGCGAAACCATCCGCAAGATTCCCGCCCCCGAGGCCTGGCTCCAGATCGTTCTCATAATCTGGTTCGTGGCCGCGTTTTTCGCTGTCGTGCTCTATGCGCCCTTCTGGCTGATCGGCGGATGCTTCAAGAAGCGCCGCCGCCCGCAGGAACGCGCCATGCGCTTGTGGCCGCTTATCACGGTGCTTAGTCTATTTGGCGTTGTGGCGTTCATAATTGGCGCGCAAGGTGATCCTCTTTCACGTCTTGGGAACCTAACGATTTGGTCACTCGGAGTCTGCCTTACTACGTTGCTTTTCGGAGTCTCCGCGATAGCTTCGGCCATTGCGCTCTGGCTTGCCCGTAAGAAGGAGATTCGCGGCTTCACCTGCTGGTTCGCGTGGCTCACAACGCCTGCGCTGCTCATCGCCGCCCTCTATCTGGCCTGGTGGGGCGCCATCGGCGTTCGCACCTGGGCCTGAAGAACGCGGCCCGGCCAAGCTCTACGATTTCTCCGCGGCCGATGCGATCTTGGCTTCGGCTTCGGAGATGACGCGGAGGGCTTCGTCGTAGGCTGCCTCGCTCTCGCCGGCTTCCTTCCACATCTTCTCGCCGCGTTCAAGCTGCTGCTCGGCGCGGCTCACGTCGATCTCCTCGGGCTTCAGCGCATCGGAAGCGAGAATCGTCACGCGATTGGGCAGCACTTCCACAAATCCCCAGTTGACGTTGTAGCGCGTTGTGCCGTCGGCGCTGGCCGGTTCTGTTCCTGCCGCGACTCCGCTAGCGCCGTGGATGGTCACGTCGCCCGCGCCCAGCTCGGCCATCAGCGGCGCATGGCCGTAGAGCACTTCCATGTAGCCGGACTTCGATGGCAGCTCGACCGCCGAGGCGTCGGCCTCGAAGAGCGTACGCTCGGGGGTGACGAGACGGACGCGAAGTTGGTTGTCGGATGTTGGGTCTGCCATGGGCTCCTTTCAGTAGCCAGGGGTCGGGGGTCAGTGATCAGAGTCCGCCATCCGGATGATTTTCCTGACCACTGAACACTGTTCACTGCCCGCTAGACGGACGCCTTCAGCTTCTCTGCCTCTTCGAGCACTTCCTCAATACCGCCCTTCATATAAAAGGCCTGCTCGGGAACGCTGTCGTGCTTGCCCTCAATGATTTCCTTGAAGGCGCGCACGGTATCGGCGATCTTCACGTACTTGCCGGGAATGCCCGTGAACGTCTCGGCCACGTGGAACGGTTGCGAAAGGAACTTCTGCACCTTGCGCGCGCGGGCCACGGTGAGCTTGTCGTCTTCGGAAAGCTCGTCGATGCCAAGAATGGCGATGATGTCCTGCAGGTCTTTGTAGCGCTGCAAAATTCTCTTGACTCCTTGGGCGACATCGTAATGCTCCTGGCCAACGACGCGCGCAGTCAGAATGCGCGAGGTCGAGGCCAGCGGATCGACGGCGGGATAAATGCCCAGCTCCGACAGCGGTCTGCTCAACACGGTGGTCGCGTCAAGGTGCGCGAAAGTCGTAGCCGGCGCGGGGTCGGTCAAGTCGTCGGCAGGCACGTAGACAGCCTGCACCGAGGTCACCGAGCCCTTGCTGGTCGAGGTGATGCGCTCCTGCAGCTCGCCCATTTCGGTGGCCAGGTTCGGTTGGTAGCCCACGGCCGAGGGCATGCGGCCCAGCAGCGTCGATACTTCGGAACCCGCCTGCGTGAAGCGGAAGATGTTGTCGATGAAGAGCAGGGTGTCGGCGCCTTCCTGGTCGCGGAAATACTCGGCGACCGTGAGGCCGGTAAGCGCCACGCGCAGACGCGCTCCGGGCGGCTCGGTCATCTGGCCGTAGACCAGAGCGCACTTCGACTCCCGCCACTTGCCGGGCTTGATGACTCCGCTCTCCGTCATTTCAAGCCACAGGTCGTTGCCCTCGCGGGTGCGCTCGCCCACGCCGGCAAACACCGAGAAACCGCCGTGGTTCTTGGCGACGTTGTTGATCAGCTCCATAATGACGACGGTTTTGCCCACGCCAGCGCCGCCGAAGAGGCCGATCTTGCCGCCCTTGAGGAAGGGTTGAATGAGGTCGATGACCTTGATGCCGGTCTCGAACATCTCCTCGTGCGTCGATTGCTCGTCGAAGAGCGGCGCGGGGCGATGGATAGGGTTGCGCTGCTTCTCGCCGACCGGTCCGAGCTCGTCCACCGGATCGCCGGTGACGCCGATAACGCGGCCCAGCGTCTCTTTGCCCACGGGGACGCGGATGGGCCCGCCCGTATCGATTGCCTTCATGCCGCGCACCATGCCGTCGGTGGCCTGCATGGCCACGGTGCGCACGCGGCCCTCGCCCAGGTGCTGCTGCACCTCGAGGATCACGTTGATGGGCGCGGGAACTTTGAAGCCGTCACTGGTGACGCGCAGCGCCTGATAGATCGGCGGCATCGTCGCCTCTTCAAACTGCACGTCCACGGCCGGGCCGGAGACCTGAATCACTTTGCCGATGTTGTCTGCCATTGTTCTGCCTTTTCCATCCAAACTTTTGCTAATCCAAAGCCCTGTGCAACAAAATACAAAATGCAATCGTCTCGCCGGATTTTACCGCTGCGCATTTCTCGGTGCTGCGTGGAGCAGTATTGACCTCGGGAATGACGCCCGTCAGTTGCTTCGCTGTCCGTTCCTGTTCCACTCCTAGAAAATACGCCTGCAGTTCCCAAGAAATCTTCACGTCGCGATGCGTCCACGCCGCCTGTTGCGCGCTTTGGAGCGCCTCCCGGGCTGGTCGTTCAATCTCGGACTCAAGCCGTGGATCCAAATTGCCTGCATTTGGCATTTCATCGAGGTCATCAATGATGCTCAGTGCCTGCCGGGCAACTCTTCTCTCGCCGGGCGTAATCCAAATCGCATTCACAAGCGAACCCGCGATCACCAGTGCCAGGACAACTCCCAACCCGATGAGAATCTTCCACGAAGCTCCCTCCTTCGAAGCTTTGCTCGGTGAAGGCTCATGGTCTTGCATCGCGAACCCCTACAGCGCCGCAGCGCCGCTCACAATCTCGATGATCTCCTTGGTGATGGCGGCCTGGCGCACGCGGTTCATGTGCAGCGTCAAATCGTCGATCATCTCCGAGGCGTTGTTGGTTGCCGAATCCATGGCTGTCATGCGGGCCGCATGCTCGGCGGCTACCGACTCCGTCATGGCGTGGAAGAGCACGGCAAAAATGTACTGCGGCAGCAGGCCGGCGAACAATTCACTGGGCGGCTGCTCGTAAATGTAGTCCACGTTGGCCGTGCCGAACTTCTTGGCTTCCTCTTCGGCTTCGGTGGCGTCGGCGGGCTCGATCTCAATGCCCGCCGAAAGCGCGGCCTCGGCCACGCGTTCCTTCTCTTCGGCGCTAGGCTCGACCGCGCCCGCAATCTGCTGCTTGCCCAGCTCGATGATCGGAAGCAGCCGCTCGACGACCAGCCGCTGCGAGATTACCGACTTGAACTCGTTGTAAACGATATAGGCGGCGTCGATCTCCTCATGCACGTAACGCGCCACGATCGTGTGCGCAATCTCCTCAACGCGCTTGGGGTCGAGATGCACCAGCAGGCCGGGATGGTCGCCGGTAAGCTCCACTTTAGCCTTCCTGGCTCTTACCTTTTGGTTGATGCCTTGCGAATCGGTCTGCTCCGTGTAGCTCGCCGTCGGATAGCGCCGGCGCAACTGGTCGCGGCCCTTGCGGCCCACGGCCTCAATGTCGATTTCCTTGTCGGGATTGCCGTTGATGAATTGGTAGGCCACCTTAAGGATGTTGGCGTTGAAGGCGCCGGCAAAGCCCTTGTCGCCCGAGACCACGATGAGCAGGACGCGCTTTTCGGGCCGCGTCAAAAACAGCGGATGGCAAAGGTTGCCGGTCTGGGCGTCGTAGAGATCGACGCGGCGCCGGAGCGACTCGAGCACGCTCACGATCATGCGCGCATAAGGCCGTGCCGCCAGCGCACGCTCCTGCGCTTTGCGGAGCTTGGCCGCCGAGACCATCTTCATGGCCTTGGTGATCTGCCGCGTGTTTTTGACGCTGCGGATGCGGCGCCGGAGATCTAGTACGTTTGCCATCGTTCTTCCAGTGGTCAGTGTTCAGTGGTTCAGTGGTCAGTTGCCGTACGCCAGCGCTCTTCCTGATCACTGAGCACTGATCGCTCTGTCTCTACGCCGTCACGGCTGCGCGCTCCTGCTTGAACTCCGCCGCGTACTCCTTCATCGCCGCGTGCAGGCGGTTGCGGAGATCGTCGTCCAATTGCTTCTTTGCGGTCAGGTCGGCCATCAGCGCCTCCTGCGCAGCCGCAAAATACTTATGCAATCCGTCCTCGAAGGCGCGAATATCGGCAACTTGCAGATCGTCGAGGTAGCCCTGCGTCCCGGCAAAGAGCACAATCATCTGCTGCTGCCACGTCAGGGGCTGGAACTGCGGCTGCTTCAAAAGTTCAGTCAAGCGCACGCCGCGCGCCAGTTGCTTCTGCGTCAGCGGATCGAGGTCGGAGCCAAATTGCGCGAAGGCCGCCAGTTCGCGGTATTGCGCCAGGTCCAGCTTCAACGTCGAGCCCACCTGCTTCACCGCCTTGATGGCCGCCGAGAAGCCCACGCGCGAAACCGAGAGGCCCACGTTCACGGCCGGACGGACGCCCGAGTTGAACAGGTCGGTCTCGAGGAAAATTTGCCCGTCGGTAATCGAAATCACGTTAGTCGGAATGTACGCGGAAACGTCGCCGGCCTGAGTCTCGATCACAGGCAACGCGGTCAGCGAACCACCGCCGCGCGCCTTCGAGAGCTTGGCCGCGCGCTCCAGCAAACGCGAGTGGAGATAGAACACGTCGCCGGGGTATGCCTCGCGGCCCGGCGGACGGCGCAGCAGCAGCGAAATCTCGCGGTACGCCATGGCGTGCTTGGAAAGATCGTCGTACATCACCAGCGCGTGCTTGCCGTTGTCGCGGAAGTATTCGCCCATGGCGCAGGCGGCGTAGGGCGCCAAATACAGCATGGGCGCGGGCTCCGACGCGGACGCGGCCACGACGATGGTGTGGCCCATAGCGCCGTGCTCGGCGAGCGTCTGCACCACCTGCGCGATCGACGAGCGCTTCTGCCCGATGGCGCAGTAGATGCAGATGAGGTCGTTCTTCGCGTTGTTGATGATGGTGTCGAGCAGGACGGCAGTCTTGCCGGTCTGTCTATCGCCGATGATCAGCTCGCGCTGGCCGCGGCCGATGGGAATCATGGCGTCGATGGCCTTCAGACCCGTGGCCATGGGCTCGCGCACGGGCTGGCGGTCGATAATGCCCGGCGCCAGGCGCTCCACGGGCAGGGTGGCCGTGGTCGCAATCGGTCCCTTGTCGTCGATCGGTTGGCCAAGGGCGTTCACCACGCGGCCGATCATCGCCTCGCCCACGGGCACGGAGAGAATCTTGCCGGTGCGCTTGACCTCCTCGCCTTCCTTGAGCTCGGTGTATTCGCCGAGCACCACCGAGCCGACCTGATCCTCTTCAAGCGAGAGCGCGAGGCCGGCAATGCCGTGCGGAAAGCTGAGCAGCTCGCCGGCCATCACTTTGTCGAGGCCGTGCAGGCGGGCAATGCCGTCGCCCAGCGAGGTGATGGTCCCGACTTCGTCCACCTGGACCTTCGCATCGTAGTTCGCGATCTGCTCGCGAAGAAGCTGTGTAATCTCGTCTGCTTTGATTTGTGCCATTGCAAGTTCCTTGAGGGATCAGGGGTCAGAGATCAGGGATCAGTTCCGCAAGCCCTTTTCCTTGAGCGTATCCAGTATCCCGAAAATCATTTTTTCCACTTCGTCCGCTAGGCTCTCAGTTTCATCGAGCCGCGTTGAATCTGCCAATCTCAATTCGCGGGCGATTTCCAATTGTGTTTGCAACTCAAAGTTGGACCCTCGCGCCACTCCCAAAAACTGCCGGTATTCGCCAGTGTTCAGCCGACCGTGTCCTTCGGCGATATTGCTCGGAACTGATACTGCCGCTCGCCTCATCTGGCTGGTTAAGCCATATCTTTCTTCCTTCGGGAATCCCGCGTCAGGCGGTAGATCGATATAGCCAATTGCATCGACTTTTTCCAAACCTCCAGGTCTCTCAATGACTGGATCATCGCCCAACCTCCTGATCCCTGAACCCTGATCCCTCGCCGGCTTCAGCCGGCGGTCAGCGTCTCTCTCAGCCGTTCCAGCCGCCCTTTCACCGAGCCGTCGTACACCGTGGAGCCGATGCGCACCACCGTGCCGCCCAGAATGCTCTTGTCGAGCTTGAAGCTCGCGTCTATCTTCCCGCCGGCCAGTTTGGCCACTTCGGCAGCCAGAGCGTCGCGCTCCTGGCTCGCCAGCTCGCGCGCCGTCACGATCTCCGCCGGCCGAATGCCCTGCTGCGCCTGCCGAATCCTCCGCCACTGCGCGGCCACCTCCGCGACGTGCCCGATACGGTTGTTGTCGATGAGCACGGCGAGCAGGTTGCGCAGTTCTTTCTGCAGTTTGAGCTTGGCATTCAGCTTATCGAGAAGCGCGACCTTCTGCGCTGCGGGAATCGCCGGGTTCGCAAAGAACGTGCGCAGCTCGGCGCTGCCTTCCCAGGTGGCAAGGAAATCCGCAAACTGGCGATCCAGCTTGGCCGTGTCGAGCTTCGAATCCTTCACCACATCGGCAAAGGCTTGGGCATAGCGGGCAACGAATGCGGGCATCTAATTCCTGCCTTCCTTGGCAGCGCCGGCAACTCCGGCGACAAACTCGTCGATCAGGGCTCGGTCAGTTTCCACCGAGAGCGCCATCTGTTTCTCCGCCCGCCCAATGGCGAGATCGGCGGCAAAGCTCCGCAGGCCGCGCTTGGCCTGCGTCACCGCCACGTCGATCTCCTGCTCGGCGGCGGTGACAATGCGCGCGCTCTCTTCGCCGAGCGCCGCCTTGATGCGCTTCTCGTCCTCCAGGCTCTCCTTCTCCACCTGTGCGGAGAGCTTCTTGATCTCCTCGCCGAGTCCGGCCAGTTGGGCCTCAACGGCGCTCAGCCGCGCCTGCGCATCCGCCGTAGCCTTGTGCGCGTCATTCAGGTCCTGGCTCAGAGTCTGCGAGCGCTTGCGGATCATCTTCGGCATGTAGCGCGTTAACGGAATGACGATGGCGAAGAAGATGATCGCAAAGTTGATCCCGAGCAGGAGCGTGACCGCGGTGTCGAGCTTCAGGTGCAGGATGCGGGCCACCGACTGCACCGCGGACGAGTGCAGAAACTGAGCGTCGCCTTCGTCGTCGGATGACGAGGGAGATTGAGCGGGTTGCGCGGCTGCCGATTTGCCTGCTGGCGCGCTGGCCGCCGGAACGTTCTGCTGCGCGGCCGCACGGTTGAGCGTCAAAACCAGCGCTGTCAGAGTAAGCAGCAACGCAATGCCGAAAACCGGGGAACAAGAACGCAGCTTCGAAAGGAAAATACTCAACGGGAACCCCCGGAAGTGGCTGGCAAAACGGCGCGGATGGCCTGGCTGGCGAGATCGGCCGCCGTGGCTTCGAGAGCGGCCCTCGCGGTTGCGGCTTCGGCATCCAACTCGGCTTTGGCCTGGCGCACCTTTTGGCCCGCTGCCTGCCGCGCGGCCTCCAGGGCGCTGTCGCGCTCGGCGCTCCACTGCTTTGCGCGCTGCTCGCGCCGTTTGTAGGCCTCGGCGCGCGCCTGCCGCAAACGGTCGGCATATTCCTGGGTTTTGGCTTCCGCTGCGGCGATGGCCTTGCGGGCATCCTCCATAGCGCCTTCGGTCAAGGCGCGGCGCTTGACGAGAACAGCCGTCAATGGAGCTTGGATCAGAAACTGATAGGCGAGCACAAGCGCGATGAAGAGCAGAGCTGTAGGAATGGAGCTGACCAGAAGCTCTCCGAGTTGTCGAAGGATATCTTGCATGGCGGTACTGGACTACTGCAGTTGCTCAGTTGAGATTATTTGCCAGTGGAACCCTCTTTTGTACCAGGGGAAAACTCCTAAGTCAACGCAGCGGAAGCACGCAAATGGGCGTCCGGTGACTCCAGTCACGACCTGGGAATTTTCATGCAAAAAAGGGCTTGATTTTGCCCGAAACAGTCCTACACTTAAAGTACCACCTAGACCCGGTCCAGGGTCCAGCGGGCAGCCGGTTTCGGGATATCCTTCCACTCCCGATTCCGGAGGCCCGCTTCTTACGTTTTGGGGTGGTTTTGCACAAAAACGGGATTCAGCTCTCAGCCTCCAGATCCTTCACTCTGACCTGTTCCGCCCATCGTTCGCCATTCACGCCCTTCACCAGCAGCCATACCGTCAACGTCCACTCTCCGAGCGCGCCGGGAATCACGTCATAGGGGTAGAGCTGCTTGGCCAGCGGCGGCCAGAAGTATGCCGCGTAGCCAACGCCGGCAAGGATCATCAGCACGCCCAAAATGCGCGGCAGGAAGGTGGAGCGCAGGATCAGGAAACCGATTAGCAGGCAATACAGCGAGAAGAAAACCAGGATTTCGATCTTGAACGGCATGCGGTGCATCATGTGCAACACGCCCATCGCGCTGCCCGCCATGCTAATGCAGGCCGCAAGCAGAGAGAGACTGCGGCTCACCGGCCTGAACAGAAGATAAAACAGCACGGTTACGGCAACGTAGGCCACCGTCGCCGCAATGTCCGCGTAAAACGCCATCCGGTTGCGGGGCCCAAAGTAAGCATACATCGCGGTCACGATGTTGATGATGTAGAACACGCCGGCAACGCGAGCCATGCGGCGGGCGGACGCTGGCATGTTGCATTTGTTCTCGATCGTCATGTCCATCTTCTTCCCTCCTTGCGCAGATGAGACCTCCGTGCGATTCGGGAAGCGCACACTATTCCGGTACGGCATTTGTTGCCGTGGAGTTCCGGCGAAATGGGGCGGCGTCTAAGGCGCGGTCACCGACTTGTCCGGCGTCAACAGCCCCTGCGCCCGCAGCCAGTTCTCCATCAGCCCCGGCCACTGATCGAGCGCCGGATCGCCTTTGCCCAGGCCGCTGCCATGCGCTCCGTCCGCAAAGATGTGCAACTCCGACGGAACGCTCGCCTTTACCAGCGCATCGTAGAAGCGCAAGCTCTGCTCCACGGGTACAGTCTGATCGTTAAAAGTGTGATAAATAAACGTGGGCGGCGTGTCTTTGGTGACAAAAAGCTCGGGCGAGTACGCGGCTCGCAAGGCGTCGCATTGGTTCATGAGGTTGAACAGCTGGCAGTAATTCAAATGCGAGAAATCGGCGCCGACCGCTCCGATCCAGGGGTAGGCGAGAACCAGGTAGTCGGGCCGGCTTGAGGCGCGGGTGATGGGATCGTCGGCCTCGGGCTCGCCTGGCGCAAACTGCGTTCCCGCGAGCGCGGCCAGATGGCCGCCGGCCGAAAATCCAATCACCACGATGCGGTTGGGGTTGATGTGATAATCGGCCGCGCGGGCGCGGACCGTCTGAATGGCGCGCCGCGCGTCGAGCAGCGGCACCGGCAACCCGTAACCGTGCGAGGCGAGCCGGTAACTGAGGACAAAGGCGCGAAAGCCGCGCGCAGTGAACCAGTCCGCCACCTCGCGCCCTTCCGAGTCGCCGGACAAAGTGCGATAGGCCCCGCCGGGAAGGATGATCACGGCTGAGCCGGTGGCTGCATCCTGGCGCGGCTCGATCAGAGTGAGCGCAGGAATGTCGTCGCACGTGGCGCCTTTGGCCTGGGGCGCAGTCCCCGGCCATAGCCGGATGGTTTGTGTGCCGAGAAAGGCATTGTCGGCGCCCGGCGTGGCGCAGGACACGGTTTGCGCTCTTGCGGCGGGCAGGGCCCACAATGCTGCGATGAGAAACATACATATCTGTTTCATGAAAGCCTCAACTGGTTTTGCCAGGATTATAGCGGGACGTGAAGACGGATGCTTCCTGAATTGGGCGGCGCCCGCGTATCATCTTGCCCTCAGCGCTGTGCGGCGCGCATTGCGTGCTATTGGTGGAGACGAAGGATTCTTGGCGCTCGGCCATATGCCGAGAAATGCCCATGTGGCGCCGCGCAAAGGAGCCGGTCGTGGATCCGAACCAGGCTATCCAGAAGCACGTCCAGTGGAAACTCAAGTTCCAGCAGGCTGTGGCGGCCAGCCGGCCAATGGATCCCCTTGTGCTTGCGAAGGACAACCAGTGCGAACTCGGCAAGTGGCTGTATGGCGAAGCTCAAGCCTTGTATGGGACGCGCACGGCGCATGCACAATGCCTTGTTCGCCATGCCGCCGTTCACGTGGAAGCGGGCAAGATCGCAGCTGTGCTCAATGCGCAGTGCAAGGAGGAAGCCAAAGGTATGCTGGCCAACGGTTCGCCGTTTTCTGAAGCTTCAAACGCGTTTATCCTCGCCTTAATCGAGTTGCATAACCAAATCGCCCGCTAGAGCAGTTTCCTATCGAACGTGTCCTGAAGCTACGGCCCCAAGGATCGTAGCGGGATCGACAACTGCATCTTTCCTGAAATGGGCGGCGTCAACACGCCGCTCTCTCGTTTAGCAATTTGCGATTTGCATTGCGTGCTATTTGTGGTGATGGAAGATGTCTGCGGCGCCCGAATCCGCTACAAGGGACTGCGGGCTCTGACGCCGCGCCAAGGAGTCGGCCATGGACCTGAACGAAGCCATCCAGAAGCACTCGCAGTGGAAATTCCGATTTCATCAGGCCCTCATGACCGGCGAGCCAATGGACGCCGGCGCTATCGCCAAAGACAACCGGTGCGATCTCGGCAAATGGCTCTACGGAGAGGCCAAGGCCCTTCATGGCCAGCGCAAGGCGTATGCGCAATGCCTTGCTCGTCACTCCGCCTTTCACGCTGAGGCGGGCAAAGTTGCGGTTGCCGTCAATGCACGGCTCAAGGGTGAAGCCGAGCGGATGCTGGCCAATGGATCGCCGTTTTCCGAGGCTTCCAGAGCAGTCGCCCTTGCCCTCATTGAGCTGCAGAACGAGATCGGCCGCTGAATCGCAGGGGCAGGGGGTCGGGGGCACGGCTCAGAGAATCGCAGGCCGCCGTGTTGCTCCGCATCTGTATGATCCCACTGGCCAAGAGCAGGCGATTCCTCCGTTTGACTTCTACATCGGGATCGCCGAACCACGCCCCAACCCGCATAAAGATTTCTTTATTGATTCAACTGATCCGATGCGACCAATTCCCGTGTTCCCGCATCAAACTTTGCTAACGGCGGAGACGGAGCTTTCCATTCCATTACGTGCGTAGTTGGTGGCACAGTTTTCGTGTCCCCTGACTGCGCGTCGCTATTCGAATGGCAGGCTCATTTGATCTGTCGTTTTTTCCTCTCGTCCCCGATTTCTGAATTGAGTGCCCGCGAAGCTCCTAAGAACGAATAGCGGTGGGTTCTGCGTTGCCTCGGCTTCATTTTGCTTCAGACGAATTGGAGGAGAGCCATGTCAAAAGTCAAGGTGTATGAACGCGACCCTGCGGATCGCTCAGGATTTTTCACTGTCTTTGCGAGAATTCCGGCGAAGATTTGTGCGGGTTTGTTGTTTCCGCTGCTGCTCTGCGCCGCTCCGCTTGCGGCCCAACTGGAGAGCGGCCAGATTGCCGGAACCGTTGCCGACCCATCGGGCGCCGTGATTCCCAACGCTTCGGTGACCATCAAGAATCTCGCTACCAGCGCAGCCCGCTCCACGACAACCTCGACAGACGGTACGTATGTCATGGTGGGGCTGGAGCCGGGAACGTATCAAGTCTTAGTGTCGGCCGCCAATTTCAAGTCTTTCAGCGAAAACGTCGAGGTGACCGTCGGAGGAAGCGTCCGGGCCGACGCCAAGCTCTCGGTAGGCCAGACGACCACAGAGGTACAGGTGCTGGCCGAAGGCGGAGCGGCCGTGAACACGCAGACCCAGGAGCTCTCGCAGGTGGTAGGCACGGCACAGATGGAGAGCTTGCCCAGCCTTACGCGGAATCCCTACGACCTCGTCGTTCTCTCCGGAAATGTCAGTTCCGGCGACTCGACCTCGAACTCGTCTGGCAGCCTTAACAATGAAGGGCAGAACCTCGACACTCGCGGCGTGGGCTATGCGGTGAACGGGCAGCGGGAGTCGGGCACCGAGATTCTGCTCGACGGCGTCGAGAATACCAACATCTTTACCCTCAACGTGGCCCAGCAGGTTCCGATGGATTCGGTGCAGGAGTACAGCGTACTGACCAGTAATTTCGCCGCCCAATACGGACGCGCATCCGGCGGAGTGGTGAATGTGACTACCAAAGCCGGGTCCAACGCGTTTCATGGATCGGGGTGGGAGTACAACCGCCTTTCGGCCTACACAGCCAATACTTATCAGAATGCGGTAAACGACCTACCCAAGGGCATCTACGCGCGCAATCAATTCGGTTTTCTGGCCGGAGGGCCAGTCGTGCGGAACAAGCTGTTTTTTATGAGCAGCACGGAATGGACCCGCGTGCGCAGCCAGGAGACGGAATCGGAACTGATCCCAACGCCGCAGTTCATCTCCTTCACCGCGCCTAATACCCAGGCGTACTTCGAGCAATTCGGCTCAACGACCTATCCCATCAGTAGTACGCTCGCGCAATCCGATTTGGGGATCGGCCTGACAGGAGTGCCGGCAGCAACGCCCATCCTGGGCCAGGTAAACTTCAACGCCAGCGCGGATGCCGGCGGCGACTTCCCTCAGAACACATACACCTTGGTGGAGCGATTCGATTACAACATGAAACAGAACACGCAGATGTTTTTCCGGTATGCCAGGGAGAATGAGGATCAGTTTTCTGGTTCCGAGTTCTATAGTCCCTATCCGCAGTACGATGTCGGCCAAGCGTTTACCGATGACAGCTACCTGTATTCCATCAGTCGCACCTTCAGCCCGTCGATCTTCAGCAACACAAAGTTGAGCTTCTCGCGGTTTGCCAATCCCTCCACTTACAACAATGCTTTCCAAACCGTGCCGTTGCTGCAATTCGGCGGGGCCACCGCGAACGGACTTCAAGTGACGTTCCCCGGATTGGAAAACTTCATGTCTCCGGGCTCGGGCGGGCTCCCCTATGGCGGCCCGCAGAATACATCGCAAATCGATGAGGATTTTTCCTGGACCAAGGGCCGGCACTTGATGCGCTATGGCTTTGAGGGAATGTACATGCAGTTGAATGTCGCCTACGGCGCTTATGCGCAAGCCGTCGAATATCTGCAGAGCGACCTGCAACCCGGTTTGCAAAACATGGTGGACGGAACTCTGCAATACTATGAGGCCGCTATCAATACGCAAGGCAAGTTCCCGTGCGCTCCCAACGCCGACGGAACGGAACCCTCGCCGCCGCCGGCCTCTTGCGCCATCCAGCCGCCCGCTACGGCGCCGAGTTTCGCGCGCAGCTACCGCTATAAAGATTGGGCCGGCTATGCGCTGGACAGCTTTAAGATCATGCCCAGGCTGACGCTCGACTACGGCCTTCGCTACGAGCACTACGGCGTGCAGCACAACGACAACCAGAACCTTGACTCGAACTTCTATTACGGGCCGGGAAGCAACCTGTTTGAGCAGATCGCCAGCGGACAGGTGCAAATTGCTCCGCAAAGTCCGATTGGGCAGCTATGGAAACCGCGTTGGGGCACGGTGGCGCCCCGCGTGGGATTCGCAATGGATATCTTCGGCAACGGCCGCGACAGCTTGCGCGGAGGCTTCGGCATCAGCTACGAGCGCAACTTCGGAAACATAACGTTCAACACCATTCAGAACCCGCCGGCTTACGGCGTGATTCAGACCTATAGCGGCGCCACGGTTACCACGAGCGATGCCGGCCCGCTGGGCTCGGCCGGACCGCCGGTAGCTCTGCCGCCGGTAGAGCTGCGCAACGTGAACCAGAACATCAACGTGGCGCAAACACAGTTCTACTCGCTTGCCGTGCAGCACCAGCTCGCGCTCAACTCTATCGTCGAAGTCTCTTACAGCGGCGCCCACGGCGTGCATCTCTATGACATCACGGCCGGAAATCCCATCGGCGGCGCCCAAGCGTACCTCGGTCAGCCGCTCACCAGCGCCGGCCTGACCCGCGAAAACCTGCAATACGCCGCCATCAATGTTCGCGGCAGCGGCGGCACCAGCAGTTACAACGCGCTCAACGTCAAGTACCAGTCGCAGAATCTGCACCACACCGGACTTGACCTGATCGCGAACTACACTTGGTCGCACTCGCTTGACGACCTGAGCTCCACATTTTCAGACAGCTCGCAAGGCGGGTCGGGCTACATCGGCAATCTCGGCTACCTCGATCCCACGCATCCCAAGCTCGATTGGGGCCCCTCGGACTTCGATGTTCCTAACCGGTTAGTGATCTCACCGATCTGGAACACGCCATGGTTCGTGAGCGGGCACGGTCTCTTAACCCAGTTGGCGGGGGGCTGGTTGGCCGATAGCATTGTGACCGTGCGTGGCGGCACTCCGTTTTCTGCATACGACTTCACCTATAACGAGAATGGCTACTCGGGCGTGCCGCGCATTGTGCCGGCTGTTCCCGTAACGCAGTTCAAGCCCGGTCCTGCACAACTGGTTGGGCCCAACCAGTTCCAGATCATGACCATTCCCGGAGCCGACGACCTTGCCCCGTTTAATTCCACGCTGGGCATCTCTGACTTCGGTCCCTTTCCCGCAAACATGCTGGGGCGCAATGCGTTCCGTGGGCCCGGTGCCTGGAATGCCAACGCCGCCGCGGCAAAAAAGTTCAAATTAACCGAGCGCGCCACGCTCGAGTTCCGCGCGGAGGCATTCAATCTGTTCAACCATCACAACCTGTATGTCAACGAGGCCGCGCTTTCAGTGTCTAATACGCCTGGCTCGATCGGCCCTGCACTGCCTGTGTACGCGCTGAAGGGCGGCCTGAACTCGATTGCGCTCGGCGGCAATCACGATGAGCGCCGCTTCGGGCAGTTCGCTCTTCGGCTGGGATTTTGAGCGAAGTGATTGTTCCTGGCAAAACCAGAGATGCCGTATCCCGAATCCAGGGCGCTCAAGTCGCCGCGGCCTAAAGGAGCGGCGACCCTATACAAATCTGAACAGGACGCATTTTCTCTGGTTTTGCCGTAGTGCACCGGCGTGCGGGTCATGATCGCCATAGCATTTCTCCTTCAGGCGTGCGCCGAAGTCGAGTCTGCAAAGTGGCAGTTGCAACGAGAAATTGCCACTTTGCACTATGTGAAACAAGCTCCATGTGAAGGAGAAATGCCTTAATCGCCGAGGTCCCTGCTGTTCACAGCCAGGCGGCCGAATGCCCTGGGCAAGAGCGGCGGGCTTGTTCGCACAATGTCTCCGCAAGCTCCAGCCCGTAGCGCGCGAAGTAGTACGCAGCCCCGTGCACTCGCTCCTGCAGCACGCCGCCGGGATAGAGCGCGTTCGAGATGCTGTTGGCGTGGCGCGTCAACGTGGCCTCGCGCTGCAGTTGGAAGTTCCCGGCCAGCGTCCGCAGGCGGTTCATCTGGTAGCGCATTTTGCCTGCCGCCGTCTCGGCCGACTGGCCGAGCCCCTGGTCCTGGGATTGCATCCAGCCGACCAGCAGATCGAGTTCGGCGTCGAGCGCTTTGCCCGCCGCTGCCAGTCTTTTCTTAGTCTCGGGCGGCACGGCGCGCGCCGCCAGCCGTTGCGCGAGGGTTGCCGCGTTTTCCTCTGCAAAAACCTGTTCTAGGTTGAGATTGTGGCGCCGCATCAGTTCCGCAATGTGCGGCTCGATGAGCGTGGCCGAGAAACGCGCCATCGGAGGCGTCTGCCGGCCTAAGATGCGCTCAAAAAGGACCGTCGACTGTGCAAGGTATGCAATCTCTGCAGGGCCGCCCACCTGCGTCGAGGTCGCGAACAAAAAATCCTGAAACACGGGCCGCAGCAGCGCCGCCGGCGAGATGCGCTCCGGCTCGGCATCCAGAATCATCAGCAAATCGCCGGTCGAGAAAGTCCGATTCCCTTCCCCTCCGGCCGCCAGCCATAAGCCGTTTGGCTCCTCGGCTGTGGGCGCAATGCGCTTGAGTGCCAGCCGTGCGCCCGACTTGTCGTCGATCAAAAACAGCAGGCTCGACTGCGGCGCAACGGCGACCTGTGCGTGATAACCGGCGGATTCGAGAGCCTGGCTGCGCTCGAGCAGTGCCGCGTGAAATTCGTCCGCGCGCTCCAGGGCCGCACGCAGCACCGGCGCTCCCAACCGGTGGAATTCGCGGCTGCTGGCGTCGACAATCAACAGCCCCTGCGCCGCGAAAACCTTCGCGTAAAACTCTCGAAAGGCCTCGGCAAAGCTGCGGCCGGGCTTGTAGGCCGCGGTCAAGGCGTCAGCCGCTTCGGATGGTCCGAGCAGCTCGGCGGCCTGCTCCGCAAGCGCCGTAATCGACTCGTCCAAGACGATGCGGCCTGCAGGCAGAGCGGCGGCGGGCATCGAAGCGTAGGAAAGCGTCGCCAGCTCACGGCCCGCGGGAAGGGTTACCTGGTTGATCTCGGCAAAGTCGTGGTCTTCTGAGGCAAGCCAAAAAACGGCTACGTGGGGTTTGCCGCACGCAGTACCCTTGCGGGCGCGAGCCACCGCGGTAACGGCTTTGAAGGGTGTGTACAACGGCCCGCCGAACAATCCCACCTGCTGCCCGGTCAGGATGGCGCCGGCGCCCTGCTCCAACGCCGCAAGCGCGGCCGCCGCGGAAGGCGACGGATTCTGCGCTGCGATGAGCCGCACCAGCTCCGGCCAGTGCGACGGGATGGCTGGACGCGTTTGCGAGATCTCGTCCAAAGGCAAATAGGCGCGAAGCGCCCCTGCGCAAAAATCCAAAAAGAGCCGGCTCTGCCCCGGCATCACGGTTACGGGATAACACTCTACAGTCGTCGTTTCGTTCACTCGCGGCTCGCTTTGGCTTGGAAGGACCTGAATGTTCACACGCAAAATCCTGATTGCTCAGTTAAGGATGCCACGCCGGGCCGCATCGATGCAGAACCCGCCTGGGGCTTCTGGTTCAATGCGTATACTCGTCTTGAACCGGGCGCATCGAGCGCTTGTCATGGGGAGAGGATGAAGCCATGCCCATAATGACCGCGGGAAAGAAGGCAAAAGCCAAAGCCGCGAAGCGGAAGAAGACGCAGAAAGACGCCGAGATCGAGCGCGCAACGGTGCTCAGCTCCGAGGTGGTCTTCAATGGACCGCTCTTTGGGGTGCTCCGCGAGAAAGTCACCGAGCCCAGCGGCCGCTCGAACGAGCGCGATATCATCCGCCACAACGGCAGCGTCGTCATTCTGGCGATTGACAACGCGAAGAACAAACGCGACCCGTGGATCGTAATGGAGAGGCAATACCGGCATGCTGCCGCGCGGTACCTATGGGAGGTTCCCGCCGGAAAGATCGATCCCGGCGAGACGGCGCTGGCCGGCGCCAAGCGCGAGCTTGCGGAGGAGACCGGCTACAGAGCAAAGAAATGGCGGCCGCTCGTCGAGTACTATCCCAGCCCCGGTTTTCTTGGCGAGTCGATGAAGGTCTTTGTGGCTGAAGGGCTCGAGCCTGGCGACCCCCGCCCCGAAGAAGACGAAGCGATCGAGCTGCGCCTCGTAAAGCTGTCTGAGCTGTTGAAAATGATTGAAAGAGGGGCCATTCTCGATGGCAAGACCATGACCAGTGCGCTCTTGTACGCACGCCTCACGGACCAACGACGGAAGAAATAACTCGGCCGCGCCGCTCGTGTTTGCCCCGCGTGATTTCGCTATGATCGCGGCCTAGCGCCGGTCTCCGGACCGGCTGTAGTGCGAGCCTCGCGGCCCTGCCCTGCTCCGCAAGCGATTCCAAAATCACGTGGGCAAGTACTAAGCTCGCATGACTGGACTTTGATTTGCTTCGCCTTACTGTAGTGTACGCACGCGGGTCCGCCCATATCACTTTGTGGTACCGATAAAATTAGTCAACCTTTGGTCTGATTCTCGCGTCTTAAATATTAAGGTGCGGTGTTCCCCAAGAAGACTCACCGTATTTTCCGCAGCAAGAAGGAAGGCAGGAACCTGTGGCTCAGTACAAGGGAAAGGTCAAGTGGTTTAACAACGCTAAGGGCTACGGATTCATCGGACGCGACGACGGGCCGGATGTATTCGTTCACTACTCGGCAATCCAGTTGGATGGATACAAAACGCTCAAAGAAGGCGATGAGGTCGAATTCGACATAGTCGAAGGACAGAAAGGTCCCCAGGCGGATGCAGTTGTCCGTCTTCGGGATGCTGCTCACAGCGCCGCTTAGGCTTAGGCGTCGATAGACCCGGGCGTTCCCGCAAGACCGCTGCCCGGCGGTGGCGCGAGAGTGCGCCCAGCGAATTTCCCCAGTCTGATACGCGGTAAAAGCGCCCTCCGGGTTCTGCGCAGGAGGGGGCAGTTACTCGTGTCTTCGCTGCGGGCGAAACCTTCGGGCTGGTCCTCCATCCCACAAACGATTGATACTTAGGGCGGAGGGCCGCTCCATGGACAACAGAACCATGGCTCGCCTGCTGGCGGAGACAGCCGACCTGCTCGAAATCGATGGGGCCGACAGCTTTCGCATTCGCAGCTATCGTCGCGCCGCCGAGGCTGCCGAGCAAACCACCGTTGACCTGAGCGAGGCCGCTGCCGATACGGCGCGCCTTATGCAGATCGATGGCATCGGCAAAAGCATGGCCGCGAAGCTCCAGGCCATCGCGACCACCGGCACGCTTGAGCAACGCGACCAACTGCTGGCCAAATACGGAGCGGGAATTCTAGAGCTGCTCAAGCTTTCCGGGATGGGCCCCAAGACCGTTGCCCTCCTCTGGGATGCGGGCATAATCGGCAGCCCCGAAGGCACGAGTGCCGGAGGGACAAGCATCGACCAGCTCGCCCAGGCTATTGAAGCCGGCCGTCTCAACGGCCTGCCCCGCATGGGCGCGAAGCAAATTGAGAAGCTGCGCAAAGGCATTGAGGATTTTCGGCGTAGCTCCGGCCGTTTCCGCATCGACGCGGCTGCCGAAGAGGCCGGACGCGCTGCCGCCTGGCTCCTGCAATTCAAGGGCATCGACAAAGTCACTTCGGCCGGTTCTCTGCGCCGCGGACGGGAGACCGTGGGCGACCTCGACTTGCTCGCCAGCGGTCCGGCCTGCGAACCGGGGCGAACCGCAGCCGCCGTCGAGCACGTCGCCTCTTACCCAGGCATCCACGACATGATCGCCAAAGGCGAAAACAAAGTCAGCTTTCACGTCGACCAGGGCCTGCAGGTGGACGTGCGTCTGCTGCCCACTGCATCGTATGGCGCTGCGCTGCAATACTTCACTGGCTCCAAGGCGCATAACGTGACGCTGCGCCAGCGGGCCCTCAAAATGGGCTACACCCTCAACGAGTGGGCGCTGGCGCGCCTCGATAACGGCTCAACCGTGGCTGCAGCTACCGAGGAGGAGATCTACGCCGCTCTGGGCATGGACTGGATGCCGCCGGAGATGCGCGAGAACCTCGGCGAGATCGACTTGGCCGCCGAACACAAGCTCCCCCACGTCGTCTCGCTCAAGAACATACGCGGCGACGTGCACATGCACACGACGGCCAGCGACGGCCGCAACTCCATCCGCGAAATGGCTGACGCAGCGATCGAGTGCGGCTACAAATACATCGCCATCACCGATCACTCGAAATTTCTCGGCGTGACCAACGGCCTCGACGAGAAACGAGCGCTCGAACAGATCGAACAGGTGCGCGAAGTGGACAAGGCGATGAAGGGCCGCATCCGCGTCTTCACCGGCATCGAAGTCGACATTCTGGCCGACGGCGCTCTCGCTCTCGACGACGAGGTCCTTGCCCAGATGGACGTGGTGATCGCCAGCGTGCATTCCAGATTTGACCAGTCCCGCGAGGAGATGACGGCCCGCGTATTGCGCGCCATCGAGAACCCCTATGTCCGCATCCTCGGTCATCCCACCGGCCGTCTGCTGCTGCGCCGCGAGCCGTTCGCCCTCGACATGGCCGCGGTCCTCAAGCGCGCAGCATCGCTCGGCGTCGCCATGGAGCATAATGCCGCGCCGGAGAGGCTCGACTTGAATGATCGCGATCTGCGAATGGCCAAAGAGATGGGCTGCAAGATCGTGATGTCCTCCGATTCGCATGACAGCCGCAATTTGAGAAAGATGGATTTTGGCGCCATGCAGTTGCGCCGCGCCTGGCTCACGCCCGAGGACGTGCTGAACACGCGCGGCGCGCAAGGGTTTCTCGCCGGCCTGCGGCCGCGAAAGTGACTCTTGGTCAGGAGATACTTGTGAAAATCGTGGCCTACAGTGTCGCGTTCGAGCTAAGATAAGTTCGCACTGTGAACGGAGGCCGTATGAGCCTGCTTCACCAGGAAGAACAGGAAGAACTGGACGATGCCGCGCGTGGCGAGGAGCTGACCAAAGGCACCAGCAACGTAGTGATTTCCGCGATCATTGCCGCCGTCTTGGTCAGCATTGCCGTTGCGATCTACGTGATTGCCGGTCAAAAGCCGCCCTTCGCCGCCGGCGAGATCACTGCCATCTGGGCGCACCCCCAGCACACCGAAACCTCGGGATTCGATGCCGCCGGCGCGCCCATGCCAAAACGAAGCGTCGACCAGGTTATGGTCTTTACCACCGTCAAGCTGCAAAACAGGACCGACCAACCGATCTTTCTCAACAACGTGACCACCAACGTCACACTCGCCGACGGCGTCCACTCGAGCTACGCCGCCAACAAGGGCGACTACGACCGCGTCTTCGTCGCTTACCCGGACATTCCGGTGCCGCACAACGCACCGATCTCGCCGCTCGACACCATGATCGGCCCCGGCCAGACGGTCGAAGGAACCTTCGTTTCCGCTTTCATGATGACCCAGCAGCAGTGGGACGCCCGCAAGAACCTGGACTATACCTTTAGTTTCCGCTACCAGCCCGCCCTCACGGTCGCGCCCCACGTGGCCATTACTGAGCAGTAGGTGGTACGGGTGCACCCTTGGGCGCCGAGAGATAGCCGGAAACCTGGCTCTTTGAATTGATGGCGTTCACCACCACCTCAAACAGCGCGGGATCCTTGCCGCTGTAAAACTGAAGCGGCTCGTCAAGCCCGCGATTCGGCTTCGGCACGGCTTTATCGTCGGAGTAGACCACCAAGGTGAAGATGTTCTTCTTAGTGTCTACCTTCTTCAACTCCAGGCTGATTGTGCCCACCGGCTTCCTCTGGCCTTTGCTCAAGGTGAACTCGTAAAAGTTGCGGTCGCCCCTGTGCTCCAGCGTCACCAGCTCGTCGTGGTTGCGGGCGATGATGCTGTTGGTATTGCTCAGGTCGCCGCGCACGCTCGCGAGCTGGCTCATCGTGGTGGCCAAGTCGCCTTGGGCTTTGGTCAGATCCGTCCTCACCCCGCCCACGTCGGTCTTCACGTTGGAGACATCGCTGGAAACAGCGCTCACCTGTTGGGCTGTCTGCTTCTGCTCGCTCTCCAACCTCTGATTGTCGGCCTGCTCCCGCTGGATGATGGACTGGGCGCGCTGGTCGAGCTCTTTCTGCGTGAGGCCGTTGGCCTTGCTCAACTCGTCCGTATCCACCTGCAACCGGGCCTTGGTTTCACGCAGATCCGCAGCCAGCTTGGCGTTCTGCTGTTGTGTTTCTGCCAGCTCGGTCTGCTGGGTGCTGAGCCGGCTGCCCAGTGTCGCGCACCAGATCAGCCCGCCAAGGGCGGCTAGCACTGCAATCGCCACCGCAACCATAAACGCGCCGGAGTACGTCCGCGGGGCGTCATTCATATTACTGCTTGTTGCATTATTGATCGATTCAAGCATATTTGCCTTTCGTGCCCGGGGGCTATTCAACCAAACCGCTCCGGACGTAGGGTTGGCATCCTTGGCATCTTGTCCGGTTAGACGCCCTCTGGGGTTACGTTGCCTCAATCATTCCGGAAATCCCCACCGTTCACCTTCTTGCCAAGGCTTACCTGCATCCAGGCTAGTGAAAATCTTCCTCCTCTTGCTGCGAACCTACAGAATATATCCAAGGGACGGCCTTTGTGCACCCCAAATCGGCGGAGCTGACAGAGTTAGCATAGCTGGCGGAGTTGGCTCGGCTGTCGTTCAGCGCCTCAACCCCTTAGTCCCTGGTCCCTCACTCCCTAGTCCTTAGGTCCCTGCTTTCCGTCCCACCTTCCGTGACAAAGGCTGAACGGCTAAGCTATAAACATCTTTACTGCACTTTTGGGCGCAGTGCTTCAATCAAGGGGCAGGAACTCCATCGCTACGGCCAAACCGCCATCGCAAACAGGAGACGCAATCGGAATGGGGACCGCTGTCGCAGGAAAAGGTCTGGAAGGTGTGGTTGCTGCGAACTCCGGGATCTGCTGGATCGACGGAGATGCGGGGATCCTCTCCTACCGCGGAATCGACATCCATGAGTTGGCCGAGCACTCGACCTTCGAGGAAACCACATACCTGCTGTGGAACGGCCTGCTGCCCAACGAACTCGCCCTGCGGGAGTTCTCGTCGCAGTTAGCCCTGGCGCGCTCCCTTGACCAGCGCGTCATCGGCCTCCTCAAGAGCTGCCCAACCACCGCCACGCCCATGGAGGTGCTGCGAACCGCGGTGTCGGCATTGAGCTTTTACGATGCCGACGAAAAGGACAATTCGCACGACGCCAACGTGCGCAAGGCCTACAAGCTCACAGCGCAGATCGCCATGATCGTGGCCATTTACGACCGGCTCCGCAAAGGCAAGAAAGTCGTTCCTCCCGACCGCTCACTCTCCCACGCCGGCAACTTCCTCTGGATGCTCAACGGCGAGAAGCCCTCCGAAACCGCCATTCGCACCCTCGACATTGCCCTCGTCCTTCACGCCGACCACGAACTCAACGCCTCCACCTTCGCCGCCCGCGTCATCGCCGCCACCCTCTCTGACATCCACTCCGCCATCACCGGCGCTATCGGCGCGCTCAAAGGCCCGCTGCACGGCGGCGCCAACGAAGGCGTCATGCGCCTGCTCTTGACCATCGATAAGGAAGGCGCCGATCCCGTGGAGTACGTAAAGGGCATGTTGGCCGCGCGCCAGAAAATCTCCGGCTTCGGCCACCGCGTCTACAAAACCGAAGACCCGCGCGCCACCCATCTGCGCAAAATGAGCGAGCAGCTCGGCAAGGACTCCGGCAATCCCAAGTGGTACGAGATGTCGCGCGCCATCGAGCTCTACATCAACAAGGAAAAGAAACTCAACGCCAACGTCGATTTCTACTCCGCCTCCACCTACGCCACCCTCGGTATCGCCATCGATCTCTACACGCCTATCTTCGCCCTGAGCCGCATCTCCGGCTGGGCCGCCCACGTCATCGAGCAGCTCGACGACAACCGCCTCATCCGCCCCCGCGCCGAATACATCGGCCCTTCGTATCCTTCGCACTGGATCCCGATGGCAGAGCGGCTGTAGGCGCGCCGGCAGCACAAATAACTCACGCTGATCGCAACTTCCTGCCGGACAGACGATTTTGGAAGTGGCGCGTCGTCGCCGACAAGACCGGCCTAGGCGAAAAGAGATTCGATTTTGAACTGAAGTGGTCGTCCGATCCGGAAGCAGCGGCGGATAAAGGCAGCGCCGGCCCAGGAATTTTCAAGGCGCTGGAAGAGCAGCTTGGCCTGAAGCTTGAACCCGCAAACGAGCCGGCCGACACCTTTGCCGTCGAGCACTTGGAGCGGCCGTCGGCCAATTAGTGGGGTAGCGGTGTTCGCGGAGCCGGTTTCCGCCGCGCAGCTCTGCGAACACAGCTAGAGACCTGCTCACTCCGCTGTCTCAATCCAGCCGCGTCAGATACGCGTTGCCCTCCACGGGCTGCGTGTGGCGCGCGATGTACTCGGCCTTGTCGCGGTCGTCGCCCTGCGGCCGGATGCGCACCCAGAAGCTCTTCTCGCCGGGAAACTCGATAACGTTCGAGCCCGGGTAGAGTTTTATCAGCTTTTCTTTCAGCCGTAGAGCGTCGCGCTCCTTGTGGAAGGCGCCGATCTGCACACACCAGCGCCCGCCGGTATTGACGGGCTTGGGCGTCTGGTAGACATCCAGGCGCACTTGCGCCACCCCTGTCTGGTAGACACCCACGGCCTTTGCCGAGGCCTTCGTCAGGTCGATCATGCGATCGGCGACAAATGGGCCGCGATCGCTGATGCGCATGGGGCTCGACTGACCGGTCTGCAGATTGGTGACGACAATCAGCGCACCCATGGGCAGGGTGCGATGCGCCGCCGTTAGTGCGTTGTCGTCGAATACCTCGCCGTTGGCGGAGCGGCGTCCCTTGTACGGAGCGCTATACCAAGTGGCGTAGCCGATTTCGCTTAGGATGGGCTGGTGCGTGGTAATGAACGCGAGATCTTCCTCGCTGATGCCGCCCTGCGGCACCGGCGTAATGGGAATTCTCGTGCTCGGCAGGTTCGAAGCTGTAGCAGGCGGCTGCTCAGCCGGAGCGGGCTGCGCTGCGGGCGGCAACTTCTGAGCAGCAACCTGCGCTGTCTTTTCCCTGTGGTGGCAGCCGGTCACCGTGACGAACGCTGCTGCCAGCGCCGCCCACCGCACTGCGCCGCAGAGCTTCTTCCAGTCAGGTGGAGGAATCGTCAACTGCGCGGCTCTCCGGATGCCTTTGGGGCTGAACCTTGGGCTTGATAGCCGCGCGCTCCGGCCGCTGCGCTGTCCTGGCGCTCAAAGCGGTCGGCCAGGTTGCGTAGCGTGTCGGCGGCAGTGCGCATGGCCGAAATCGATTCCCGCCGCACCTGCGGAATCACCGCGTCATTCACATACGCAATGGCGTGGCGCAGCTCCATCTCGATCAGTTCCACTGCCTCTTCAATGCGCTGGCCGATGCCGGTCCCGCTCCAATTCGGATTCTTGTTCGTGCTCATGGCTTGCCTCTTCGCTATTAGTGTAATGCGTCGTCGATCTCGTGAATCGTGCTTCGGCAAATACATTCGAGGGTTTTGCGGAAGAGCGGTTCCACCGCAAAGATCCCGGCAGGAGCTGAACAGACCGCTGAAGAAGCCAAAATGTGAGCGAAAGTGGAGAGCGAAGGATGGCAGGGGCTGAACAGGCCGCTGAAAAGCTCTATCGAGGCCGCGGTTTTGAAAGAGCACGGCTTGAGCCGCGCCGATGAACCAGGAAAGAAGATCTCGGCTTTAGCCGCTGAGGGATGTTCTTGCGGGTCAAACCCGCCCCGCGGGGCCTAAAGGCCAGGCATTCCATCGGCAGTTTCTTAGTGGCATCCGCGCGGCGGAAAGCCGCGCCGTTTCAAGGCAACCTTCTTGCTATCTTTTCGTTCATGCGATAGCCCCGATTCCAATCGCCCTATCGGCCCGCGACCCACGCACTGCGTGGGTTCCCTGGCCGTGCCCTTGTTACAAGGCCTCGGCAGGAATGCAACAACCCGATTTCTGCACTAGCCGAAAATCGCCGCCACTCCCACCGAAAACACCAAGAGAATCGCCCACCACCCGAATACCGCGATGTAACCGGAGCTGCGTTTCGTGCCCGCTACCGCGGCGACGCCGATGGCCGTCAAGACCATGCACCAGATGGCAAGAATGTCGACGTTTGTGGCCAACGAGTACAGCGCGAACGAAGTGTCTTGCGGCGATAAATAATAGCCCAGGTTCGTGCCCGCGGGATTTCTGGGATCGAATGCGTCGGGAAGAACTCCGGCGAAAAGCCCGATAGCGCCAAGCAGGAGTTTGACGGGCCAAACTACGAGTCCCGCGTATTGGGTAACAGCGAAGATCTCGCCGAATTTGGCCTTGCCTCCAAATCCAAAGTTGATGGTCGCCAGCAGCACCGCTGCGGCGCATACGTCGATCAATAAGAGGCCGAGCGGAGCTATCGCCCACGTAATCTTCTGCCCGGTAGGCCCGCTTTGCGCCTGCTTGGCCTTCTGCTCAGGCGTCATGTTTTCCATCATGCGCTTGGCAAACTCAGGTAGGTTTCTCTGGTTGTTTTCATAGACTCCGCGCCACGTTACTATATGTCCGATCGCGACCCAGAGAAGCGTGCCCATCACCAATGTGATCAGGAACGGCAGCCACCAGCTTCGGTTGCCGCGCTTGATGTCCGCGAAGGTCTTCGAAGGCGCGGTGAAGATGTAGGCCACGCGCTGCCATTGAGTGAGGGCCGGGGGCTGGACGGACGAGGAAGCAGCTTCGTTCATACTCTCGCCTTTCGTAGGGATATCGCGCAACTCTCCTTCGCAGCAAAGCGGTCTTCAATGGGAAATGCGCTTGCCCGCGATTGTACGCCGCCAGCGCCGGGCAGCCGCACAAATTTTCGTTCGAGGCAGAGCCGGTCGAGCTTCATCGCGGGAATCGGAGAGCATCGCCTTCGAGAGCCGCAGGTCCTTGCACGGCTCATGTTCGGATGGGCTAGTCCTCCGACCGTGTGAATTCGAACCTTGGCATACAGGTTTCCCCGGCCCCGGAATCGCGACCCTGGGGCGCCCCCGAGATGGCGCAAAATCGAGCAGTCGGAGACCTAGGCGGTATCGACATATACACTTTGCAGTTTGGTTTCTAGGTGTTGAAGTGGGAGTATGTCACCTAGCTGTTTAGTCCCACGGTGTGATGGGGTAAAGTACGAGCAGTTGCCATCGTGGGAGGTTTTATGGGACAGGTACTTCATGGGAGCGCCCGAACGACAGCGGCAGTTCGTCGAGCGATACAAGA
>Ga0335078_10000252_pt1 | contig 86358 bp, 75 predicted proteins | sample Lox_Sample_32_FD_206711 | JGI IMG/M metagenome (GOLD analysis project Ga0335078, IMG submission 206711) | Soil microbial communities from Loxahatchee National Wildlife Refuge, Florida, United States - Lox_Sample_3.2 | ecosystem: Environmental > Terrestrial > Soil > Wetlands | place: USA... | reverse complement strand
ACTCATCAGGCACAAGCCGCACTTCACCACAGCCGGCCCACCGTGATCAAGGGGGACACACCAAGCCAGCCAGCAAGACCCAAAAGCACGGACCAAAATGGGCAGGCTGAAACCTATCTAGTTACATTTGAACAAAGATAACTTCGCCGCCTATAGGCTACCTTTGTCTTGGGCTCCTGCCGCACGGGGTGTACCTATTTATCTCACCGATCGGCAAGTGCTGACGATATCTATCAAGGCCGGGATGCGTGGACGTATTAAGGCGTCTGCGTCTGGTTACAGTTATAAGCAGTTGCATCATACAGGTTATCGTACTGATGACCCGGTCCATTCTCCGCCGTGGATAGCTCTATTCGGAGGCGAAATCAGCTATACCGAATACGTATTTGTTGTCAGATTTAAGACACCGGAGCAACGAGATAAATTCTCTGAACATCTACACGAACTGCACGTAGCGACCATAGGCCCAGAGCTCGGGCCTGGAGGTCGATGAACGCGCAGTGGCTGAGTGACAAAATGCGGTGACAATCGCCATCACCGACGGCGGCGCCGCCAGCGGACATTCACAAGTGGCTGTGAATGTCCGCACCTATGGCAAGGTACGCCGAGCGCACACTCTAGGTATGTCGCCTTGGCGTACCTGGACGCGTTGCTCTGACGGGCAGAACGCGTCGGGAGTCGGTCGCTGCGCCGGTTTCATCGAACCTCTCTTACCATCGAGAGGCAGGCAGGTCGATGGAGGTCATTGACGCAGATCAGCAGGTCGATGCAGGTCGAGTGGGGGCAACTCGGTTCGTTGTGGTTGCTGCATTTTGCTGCTGCACATGGGTTGGCTGCTTGACGTTTCAGTGTCAGCCTCGCACTTGAGCGTCAAGTGGCCAGTCTGTTGCAGGTCGCCAAAAAGCGACTCCAGGGATCACCGTTCAAGTTTTGCTAACTGCGACTATAACAACAGCTCACCAAGGCCACTTCGATACGCATCTTTATCGGTTGATATTCGCAGTATTTCAGAAATTTCGAAAGTGTCCTTAAGGGATTTTCCCAGAGCTGCTAGCTGGTCTGTTATTTCCTCCATCTGCTGCCGGGGGTGGCTTCTTAGTATGGCCGCTTCGATATTAGGAAGCATATCCGCAGTCCACCTCCCTGCCAGTGGAACTTCAACTATTGCGGCATCCAGGCTTCGAATGAATTCTGCATCTCCACGTGGGCTGAGATCCTTTGGGCTATCCAAAACTCCGAGAAGCTCGTCGTAGTTTTCAATAACCGGGAAATTCCTATCCCAGTTAATAATGTTTCCGAGCATCCCTATAACGCCTAGCTTGCCGCGCAGCAACCCCATCAGCCTGCGATAGGATTCGGCATCTATGATCTGAATTTGTGTCGAATATTTATTTATGAGAAACAATATAATTTGCAGGTTCTGCTGCTGTCTAGCTAGTAGAGTTGGCAGGTATACATCGACGGAGATACTCGCGTCGCCACCTTGTATGGCCACGCGCTCATTTAGACGCATCAGCGTGAGATCTACCTTATCCGCGATGATTGCACCTAGAATTAGCGCTTCGTTTATTTGCGTGTATATGTGAAAAATATCCGCACCGATCTGATTGAGCTGTTTATCTTTCCGGCCCTTGGTGATTCCGGGTATCATTTTAAGCGCTATGTCGGTCAGTAGTTTCAAGATTTCTAGCATGTCATCCACTATACGGATGCCTGCTGTGTTCGTAGTCGCGTTTGGCGCAGATACTGTCAACAGCTTCTTGACAGCAGCGACTGGCTTCTGCACCGTCAGCGGTTTCCCGCTGGCTCCGCCATAAATCCATCACGACGACCGTGGATCTATATGGGCATCTGGTTTCCGCGGCCGCGGCCGGACCCGGGACGCGCTCGATAGGGCGTTCGCCGGGACGCTCGTGTGCCCGCAGAGTGCCCCCCGCCGGTACCTGAGCATCGTTGCAGCGCAGGTCAAAGGTGCAGGCGACGGGCGAGCCGACCTGTAAGCCGGGTCTTGTGCACGGGCGCTTCTGACCAGGACGGATGTGCCTTGTATGCGGTCTGGGCCGCGGCTGAGATCGCGCTGGTTCTCACCGTTTCGCAGCGGATCTCGCAGCCATGTGCCCCCGATGTGCCCGCCGGGGGTCCTGGCCAGGGCTCCGGCGTGTTCCCGACTTACGGGGTTTGGCCCGGTACGGGGCGGATGGTGCAGGAGCGCGCAGTTTGTAGGCACGGGCACGCCACGGTGATCATGTAGGTCTCTGAGGTCTACATAAACGAGGTGCAGCGTGCCCGCTGTGGCATTGTCGCGCGCCGGGGCGCGCGTGGCCGAGTCCGGCCCCGGCGGGCAGGATCTGGCGGCCGGCGCGTGGCAGCGGCTGGAGGCGCTGCCGGACCCGCGGTCGGCGCGGGGGCGGATTTACCCGCTGGCCTGCCTGATCGCGGTCGCGGTGTGCGCGTTCACCGCGGCCGGGAATGACCGGCTGACCGCGGTCGGGCAGTGGACGAAGCGGGCGAGCCAGGAAGACCTGGCCCGGCTGCGCGCCCCCTGGGACCCGGTGGCCGGCCGGTACCGGGCACCGGATGAGAAAACGATCCGGGTGGTGCTGGACCGGCTGGATCCGCGGGCCCTGACCAGGGCTCTCCCCGGGCCGCGCCGGCGGCGCCCGGGCGGCGCGTCCCCGGCCGGCGTGCGCGCCTACCGGGCCCGGCGCGCTGGTCAGCAGGCGAAAGCGCTGGCCCGTGGCGGGTTACCGGCGGTGGCGGTGGACGGCAAGACGTCCCGCGGGGCCCGCCGCGGCGACGGCACCCAGGTGCACCTCCTCGGCGTCACGGAGCACGGCGGGCGGCTCCTGGACCACCTGGAGATCGACGTCAAGCACAACGAGACCAGCCATTTCGCTGAGCTCCTGGAACCCCTGGACCTGGCCGGTGCCGTGGTGACCTTCGATGCCCTGCACACGGTGCGGGCGAACCTGGGCTGGCTGGCCGGGGAGAAAAAAGCCCAGTACATCGCGGTGGTGAAGGCTAACCAGCCGCTGCTGCATGCCCGCCTCAAGGCGCTGCCCTGGCGGCAGGTCCCGGCCGGCGACCTGACCCGTGACGCCGGGCATGGCCGCGCCGGGACCCGTACCCTCAAGACCGCCCATGTCAAAGACCTGGACTTCCCCTTCGCCTGCCAGGCCATCAAGATCACCCGGTGGCGGCAGGACACCGCCACCAGCAAGATCTCCCGGGAGACCGTCTACGCCATCACCAGCCTGGCCAGCGCCCTGGCCACCGCCCGCGACCTGGCCCGCCTCGCCCGCGAGCACTGGACTATCGAGGCCCACCACCACATCCGGCGACGTGACCTTCGGTGAGGACAGCCCGGCCAGCCGCACCGGCAGCGGCCCGGCCAACCTGGCGACCATCCGCGCCGCCATCATCACGGCCATCAAAGATGCTGGCTACCTGCACGTCCCCGAAGGACGGCGGGACCACACCACCCCCGCCGAAGCCCTCCGCCTCCACGGCCTCGATTAGGGCACAACCGGACAATCACGGAACACGCCGGAGCCCTGCGAATCCCCTGAACGAGCCAGGCTAGGCAGCACGTCAGTCCTGCGGCTGGCGGGGGAACGCGTTGGCGGCCGGTTAGCCGGCCCACTGTCCGGACAGGAACAACAGCCCCACCACAGCGGCGAGCGGTGCGCTCACGCCGAAGTACACATACCGGATCCAGGGCCGGCGTGTGTCGAGGCTGGCGAGCGCGATGTAGACCGGGAACAGCAGCAGGAGCGTGCGCGGGCCGGTCTGGTACCACGTCTGGGTGCCGATCGCGAGTGCCGCCAGCCCGCAGTAGACGGCCTCGGGCCAGCGGTGCCGCCAGGCGAACGTGAGCGTGGCGACCAGTATGGCGGCCATCGCGGCCAGTTCCAGCTGGAACTCGAACGCGTCGGCTGCGCTGTACGGGTGCTGGAATGCCGCCCACCATGTGGTCTTCAGTGCCTGGATCGGGGTGACCTGGTGCAGGTCCCAGCCGGCCTGCTGGGCCTTGGCCCATGCGTCCCAGGTGCCGGTGCGCGCCGTCAGGTAGATCTCGTAGGCCGCGGGCCCGGCGAGGGCCAGGCAGGCTTTCGCGGTGTTGGCCAGGCGCGTCCCGGGTGGTCCCGTGAGGGCCATCACGGCCAGCGCCGGGATCAGGAAGCCGGCGTCCGGGCGCACCACCCCCGCAACTGCTGCCAGCAGCGCGGCGCGCCACCACCGGCCGCGCGCCGCGGCGTGCCATGCGGGGATCGCGAACGCCAGGAACAAGCTCTCTGCGTAGCCGACCATGAGGAAGACCGCGGCGGGCATGGTGAGCAGGTAGAGCACCGCACGGCGCCCGCTGGCGAGCCGGGACAGTGAGACCACGGCGAAGCAGCCCGCGACGCCGGACACCACCAGTTCGGACACCACCCAGTTGCGCAGGATCAGGTGCACCGCAGCCAACGTGAGCGGGTACCCGGGAAAGAACACGGTGTTGTTCGCCGTCGTGTGCGGCGAGAAGTAGCCGTACTGGGCAACATTCCTCAGCAGGGCCGCGTCCCAATGTTCGAACACCCCGGTCAGTGGCGCATGGCTGCGGGAAGTGCGGTACACCCACGCTGCCGCCCAGGTCAGGGTGAACAGCCCCAGATGCGCAGCGGCCCACATGCCGAGCGCGGCCCGGTCTTCCGGGCCAAGGCGCGGGCGGAACGAGCTCCTTTGGGCCAGCGGCTCACTGGCCGTCAGCTCAAGCGGCGAGGCTGGCAGCTCGAGCGCCGTCGGCTTGCGCCACTCGTCGTCATAGTCACGTTGCACCCCTGCCCCCCAACCCCCAGCGCACCTGGCGCCGGCGGGCCCTTCCCCCTAAGCGCGGATCCCCTCCAGATGCCTGAGAGAGAAGGCCCCCCACTTGGAGACGCGCGGGCACGGCAACTGGAGCACACCACCAGGTACGAATCGCGGGTCCCACTCAGCGCCGTAGGTCGCGGGTGCGGTTTGAAGACTAGAGCCCGCATGTGCCGGGCGGGCCGTTCAACTCATGCCACGCCGTGTGGTCCCCGGATGGTCCCCGCGGACGAGTATGTACGTGGTCGGGTAGGTGTTCACGCCCACTTGGTCGACCGCAAAAGCAGCAAGTGCCATGCTGCGGGCCGCGTCGGTGTGCGACAGACTCGCCCATCCTTGCCCCACCATCGCCCAAGCCCGGCGAGCGAGATTCACGATCAGCGACTGTTGTTTGAGCGCATCGGGTACCGGCTCTACCGCGGTTGGCTCAATGGGAAGGGTCTGGCCGACTTTTACAACTCCTGGAACCTGACCGAGTTGCGCCGCGTGGCTGCCCTGCGTGGCGAGGAACCGCCCGCCAGTTAATCGGTTGTCCTGATGACTGCCGCGTGAGTCGGCCTGCAGCCAAGGTTCAGTCCTCTGGCTTAGCGTGCCGCCCCGGGCGCCTGTACTCTCCAATATCCCCCTTATAGCTCAAGTTGCTGCTATCTTCCATCTCGCCGTGCGGCAACCTAGTCGCCACTTTTGCTCGGTACTTAGTGACCCGCTGGCGGAGATCTTCAACTGCTTCTTGCCGACAGCAATCGTCACCGTATATAGCTAGGCCTCGTTCTGCCCACCAGAGTGCTCCAGCAAAATTCTTGGCCTTTTGCTGACGAATCGCCATCTGCGGATAGGTCTCCAGCACTGGTACATGGCTCCACTTATTCATGCATGCCGCCCGAATGACATCCATTTCTGCGTCATGGCTGTCACACACGCCATCGTACTCGTCCAGGGCTGAAGAAAATGCGTTCCTTGAGCGATAGAGCATCTTTTCCAGTTGCGCATGCATGAAGTGGCGGCTGAGCGGATCTTGTTCAAGGGTCAGCAGGCGCCGGAGCGCAGGTATGGCACGGATGTCGTCCGCCGGGAGATCCCGCATCCAGGCGAGGTCGTAAGTCTCGTCTGACTCGTCAGTGGCAAGAGCATCGGACATGCCGCTTCGCATCGAGCCCGACTGGGCAGGCGGGAAAACATGGCGGAGCCCAAACTCCTTTGGGGCGTAGCGTAGGAAGACGCCTAGCCGCCCGGGACCGTCATTACGGAGGCCGCCTCCGGCGATGACCCCAGAAAGCGCAACTGGCATGCGGTGCTTGTCTTGCAGCGCAAGCAGCCCAGCGTGGTGGCGTTGCGCGTCCTCCCGCGAAAGGTAGCCGACCTTCAGCCCGTCAATCCAGATAGATATCGCGTTGCTGTCATGAGGATTGTCCGGCTCGGTGACCAGCACCGCCGTGACCTCCTCACGGACGTGCTCGGCAGGATCATAGCCTCTGCCGACCAGTCGCCACAGATTGTCCTGATAGTGGGATTCACCGACAACCTCAAGGTCTTCGTGGCCCTCGATAAGGACCGCCCCCGCGCCGTTTACCATCCAGGCAGGACGCACAGCAAGTCCTTCGTCAGCAGATCGGCGCGGTGACGGCTCGCGGGCGCTACCGGGAGGTGGCGGGCTTAGACGTGCTGAGGATGCGGCGCGGGTAAGCAGTTCCTGGAGCTTTCCATAGTCTTCTCGCTGCTGCCAGGTGAACATGATCGCTCGTGGGTTCCGGGCAGCGGCCGACATCCGGTTCCCACCGCCCGTGGCCGTGAGTCCGCGGGGGTCGCCGACAGCGACGAAGTGGATGTGCCCGTTCATCATCCGTCCCGGATCCATGAAGTCAATAGCCACGGCCTGCTGCCACGGGATGCTGATGGAGCGGTTCCCGTTGGTGCGGCCCATGAACTTCCGCTGGATCTCGATCCTGTCCGGGTAAATGGTCACGGTGGCGAGGTAGCCCTTGACGGTCAGTGGCGCCGTTCCTGGAGCCGGAGGCCTGGGCGGCGGGATACTGGATCGCTGCTTCTGGCGGGTGTCCGCTGGTCTCCTCTGCGGAGGAGGCTGCTGGACGGGCGGGGCCGCTTGCGGAGTCACCGGTGCCCGGCCCTCCGGGGGCTTCTTCTTCGTGCTCGCGCCGACCGTTTTCGTGTAGCGAAGCCCGGTGCCCGGTGCCGACAGTGTCGTCTGGACGCGACCATCAGCACGCTTGGTGACCCGGGCGCCTTTGACACCTGCGCTATAGCTGATCCCGGACTTAGAGGCGGTTACGCGAATCGGCCCTAGCTTGAGGGATTTGCGATAGTTTAGCCCCATAGTTCCCCCCGTGCATCGTGCTGGGCATTCTACGACCCGGAACGCACGTACATGGCCGATCGCAGATTTCTGCCGCTTAGCGGAACGCCGCTACCTGCCATCCCCGCGACTGCTGGCCAGGTTCAGTCAAGGGTGTGCGGCGAAGCCGACGCCGTAGGCGCCCTTGACGGGTTCTGGCCGGGCCGGACAATGCCAGGTTCGGGAGCAGGCGTGCTCCCGATAGCTGCCAAATCCGGTCCAGCAGGCGACGTCCTGGACCGTGGATAACTACGGCGCGCCAAGGCGGCCCTCATGGTCGTGGTCTTCGCGCCAGCCGACCGGCGTCGAGGCCGTCCGGCATGGGAGCTCCAGCGGTAGTGCCGGGCGGCCGCCGTGTCGGCGGGCGCGAGCGGCCCCGCCGGGCCGCCTTGAGATGGAGTGCGGTAGACCTCACCGGCGATCCAGAAACGAACCCGCCAACATCACCGTCTATCTCCGTCCTGCGCGCCGAACGCGCTGGAGGACGGACAAAGACGCCAAAGTCCCGCCGGGCACTGGCCATGCCGCAGCGGTGCGTCGAGGCACTGAGCGCAGCGTGGGACAGCAGGACATGTGGGCATGCCGGCCGCGCTGAATGCGACTGCCTCGTCTTCGCAACCCGTAATGGAACGCCGCTCGACCCACACAACGTCCGGCGGGACTTCCGCAAGGTCGCCGAGGCGGCCGGTCTGGCGGCGGGGGGAGTGGACACCGCGCGAGCTTCGGCACAGCTTCGTATCGCTGCTATCAGACGATGGCATGCCCATCGAGCACATCGCCCGCCTGGTCGGCCACACCAGCACGAGCGTCACCGAGACGGTCTACCGGCACCAGATCCGGCCGGTCATCGTGCTCGGGGCTGAGGCGATGGATCGCATCTTCCGTGAGCGCACAACCCCGCCTGACCGCTAGTCACTCAATTAGTCACTCAGCGACCGGTCTCAAGATCGCAACATGCCCTTCATCTGTCGGGACGGCCGGATTTGAACCGGCGACCCCTTGACCCCCAGACGACTGCCCGTGGTCCGGCCGGTGCTGGCCAATCCGTTTCCGCAGGTCAGGGTCTACCAGGTGTCCCGTGAGTACGCCCACGTCCAACATCGTGCGCACAGTCTGTGAGACGGCTGTGAGAGCGATCCTGCGCACGCCGCACCTGCTGATCTGTCGGTCGCGTCGAGGGCTGCCCGCTAGCCCGTCCTGCTTCGTCTCGTGCGCAAATCCGTGCACAAATCAGGTTCCTGACCTACGGGGCTTCTGCCACCGGGTCATTCGCTCCCCGGGACGTCAAACCCACCTGGAAGGAGCCGCCTGTGTGTGTGCCGATGGTAGCGGCTGCAACGGATTGTGGCGGACGTGCTGCCCGTGTCGTTGGCGGTGCCGATATAGACGGCATAGATCCGGTGACCGCCACAGGCCAGTGGTGTCGTTGTGAAGACCGCAGTGCCTGTGCTGCTAAGGGATGCGGTTCCCAGGAGCCTGTGGTGGTGACCCAGGGCTCCCGCGTAGAAGTTCACATCTCCGGCTGGGGTTTCTGCACTTGCTTTCGGGATCACAGTCGCGGTCAGCTTGAGGCGCGGCCGGCGTGGCGGGGGATTTAGGTGCGCGGTGAGCGTGGTAGTGGAGGTGGCCTTGTTGACCGTGACGGTTCCCGGGTTGTAGCTGATCGTGTAGTTGGGGTCGGCTGCGCCTGAGCAGGTCGAGGGGTAGGTTCCCGCCGGGCTGGCCGCGGTGGCTGTCGTTGAGCAGGACGGCGGGGCGGAAAGGCTGGAGGGGCCGTCGTGCCCGGCGAAGCCGGAATAGGTGGGGGTGATGGCTGGGACGGTGCCACCGTAGGTCATCGCCGGTGAGGACGCGGTGATGGACAGCGGGGCCGGGCTGATGGTGAAGCCCTGCGTGACCTGCGCCGCGGGAAGATAGGAATCGTTCCCGGGCTGGTTGGCGTCGATGATGCATGTTCCGGCACCATTGCCATAGGACAGGGCGCCGCCGGAGATGACGCAGCCAGAGGTTGAGGAGGAGTCGACCGACAGCGTCACGGGCAGCCCGGAGGTAGCGGTGGCGGTGGCGGTGTAGGTCTGGTCGTTTGCCCCGCTGTAGCGGGCGGACGACGGTGCAGTGCTCGAGAAGCTGATCGACTGGGATTGCCGCCCGCCGCTGTAGGTCCACGTGTCTGCAAACAACCCGCTGGTGTTATACCCGCCGAACAGGATCAGCTGGGAGGTGGCCGGGTCATAGGCCATCGAGGCGGCATAGCGGGCCGGTGGGCTGGTCGCGGGCGACTGCTGGGTCCAGGTGGTGCCGTCCCAGGTCCAGGTGTCTCCGATTATCCCGGTGCTCCGGGCACCGCCGAACAGGACGAGCTGGGCGGTGTCCAAATCATAAGCCATCGAGGCGTTATAGCGAGCTGGCGGGCTTGCTGTGGGTGACTGCTGGGTCCAGGTGGTGCCGTCCCAGGTCCAGGTGTCTGCGGCTATCCCGCTGGGGCCGCCTACGCCGCCGAACAGGACGAGCTGGGAGGTAGCCGTGTCATAGGCCATCGAGGCCTGGTAGCGGGCCGGTGGGCTGGTCGCGGGTGACTGCTGGGTCCAGGTGGTGCCATCCCAGGTCCACGTGTCGTTGAGCGGCAGCCCATCCAGGCCAATCCCGCCGAACAGCACGAGCTGGGAGGTCGCCGGGTCATAGGCTATCGAGGCTCCAAAGCGGGCCGGTGGGCTGGTCGCGGGTGACTGCTGGGTCCAGGTGGTGCCGTCCCAGGTCCAGGTATCCCCAGCTATCCCGGTGCTGTTCATGCCGCCGCCGAACAAGACGAGCTGGGAGGTCGCCGGGTCGTAAGCCATCGAGGCGTAATAGCGGGCTGGCGGGCTTGCCGCGGGCGACTGCTGGGTCCAGGTAGCGCCGTCCCAGGTCCACGTGTCCCTGGGCGCCCCGTCGGCGCCTGACCCGCTGAACAGGACAAGCTGGGAGGTAGCCGCGTCATAGGCCATCGAGGCGTAAGCACGAGCCGACGGGCTCGACGCGGGAGACAGCTGGGTCCAGGCCGGAGTGGTGGCCGCTTCCGCCGGAGTTATTGCGGCTGCCGAAAGCGCCCACACGATAATTGTTGCCCCAAATGCCGCTATGCTGTTAAACGTCAATCGTCCAAGCGGGGTCTCTCGATGTCTTTGTTCACGAGGCATGAGTAATTTTCTTATGCGCAAGTCAGTGCGTCAAGCAGAAACGTTCGACACCACTCCGCAGACATGCACATAGACACGGTCCGGCGCCTGCTCCTTGCAATACCAATGTGTAAAACGCCTATTATTGGTCACCATGACTTGACATCTGTTCAACGAGGTCCAGGCGCGAAGCGACCCAGCGGACTTGATCTTGACTGGGCGGACTCGGTCGAGGCCATCGAGCAGCGAGGAGACGAGAGTACAAGTGAGGTCAACACAAGCCGATGGCTTTACAGACGGCCGGTGCTCATGAGTCCGAAGGCGATCTGACCAGCAGTGTCGCGGTCGGTTCAATGCGTCGGCTAAACATCGATCCCGCACATATCCCGTGCTCTAGCCGTCGTCGCCTCTGCGTCCCGAACTAGCGACGCCGCTGGGCGTTTGGCCGTCGCCCCAGCTAGTTCAGCGTGCCGCTGATCGCGCCTGCTGGCGACTGTATGGGGACGTTGCTGTACTTCCGCGCTGTACGGTGCGCCGCATTAGCAACTCGGGGCGTAGCCGTCTCGATCGTTTCAAGCCGGACCAACGCGTAGGACCGGACGGCTGCCGTCGGTCGCTCGCTAGGCAGATAGCCGATCTTCATACGATTTTGAGTCGAAGGTCCCCTTCCTGCTGGACAAAGGCCTCTTGTGCTGTCCTGCGTCACCAGGCTGCATGTTGTGTACGAGCAAAGGGATGGGTGATACGTATGAGCAAGATAGTAGGTGGTACTGGCGAGGAACTTGGTGATGGTATCCCGGGTATCCAAGCTTTGGGACACTGTGAAGTTAACATAAAATCGTTTAAGAGCGACTCCAAAAGCCATGTCTACCTTCCGCCGGGGTGGTTTCTTCTCACCATTGTTGTGTTGCTCATGGTGGGGGCGGGGTTGTTTCTCCTCGTCGCAGCACCCCATGATGTTCTGGCGGCGTCAGGCGGCGTAGCTCTCACCCTAATCGGGGTCGCGGCGGGAGTCTTTCAGGCGATCTACATGGTTACGAAACATTCGTCCTGAACCGGACCAACTGCGGGCCGTCCCCACCGCGCGGCCGGGAGATTGCGCTGCAGGCGTGATCCGGCCGATGTAGCAACCTTAGTCATGAGCTAGGGCTTCATCGGGGAGCGGTGACGGGTATCGAGCTCGCACTGTCAGCTTGGGAAGCGTGGCGGTTACGGCTGCCAGGGACGCTGACCTGGCGTCCCCGGCGGTCCTGAGTGGCCCCGGTTGACCCCCTTGTCGCCCTGGCTAATGGCCGCTGATGGCTCGGCGATCATGTGCGGACCTGCGGCGGACGCGGGCGTTACGAGCTGGCTCTGTGCCCTGCTCCTCCCCCGTCCTTCTCGTAGCTGCCCGCCCTTGGCCGCGGGTCGCCGTGTCCAGGCTCGCGAAGCGACCCGCGTCAGCGGGCTTGGCCTTGACTCGGCGGACTCGGCCGAGATCATCGAGCACCGAGGAGGACGAAGACGAGAAGCTCAGAAGGCTCGCGTCAACGGCGACCCGTTCACCACGGTCTGCGCCCACGTCACACAACTGCGTGCCATATCCCCCTTACAGGCAGGCGCGTTCAGGGCCGATCGGCTTGTCAGTGAGGGCTGCAGACGGGATGATCAACCGTGGCCAAGAGCGGTGATCACGAGGACGGAGTGTACGGCGCGGAGCCGCCGCCGGATCGGCCGTCTCCGGCTAGACCGGATCTGCCCCGGCCGCCCGCAGTTGGGGCTATTCAGACACAAGCGGGCGTGGCAGCTTGGGTGTCAGTAGTCACGGGACTACGGTAAGGATTTACCTCTGACCACCCTAGCCACATACGCCCTGGAGCCAACAGTGATCGACATGTCCGCATGGGAGGAGGAACCTGCCGACGTCGTCGATGATCTTCATCTAGATCCACGTAACGTCAGGCTTGACTTCGACCAGGATCAAGAGGTCCCCGAGCCGGACATTATTCAAGATCTTGTTCGCAATGAGAAGATCCTTAGTCTTATAGAGGCCATCTCACAAATCGGCTATCTAACCCACGAGATCCCCATAGTTGTATTCCGTGACGGACAGATGGTCGTTGTTGAAGGCAACAGGCGAGTTGCCGCGCTAAAGCTAATACAGAATCCCTATCTGGCGCTTGAGTACCAGGCTCGCGTAAGCAAGATTGTTCGGGCCATCCCCGACAGGGATAGCTTGAAGAAGATCATGGTTAAGATCGCTCCTAACCAAGATGATGCGGATCAACTGATAGCTGCCCTACACACCAGCAACCCTCGTCGTCCGTGGACTCCTACCCGCCAGGCCGCGTTCTTCCAGGCACAAGTCGATGCTGGCAAGACAATCGAACAGTTGTTGGTTCAATATCCCACGATTGACGTCAAAGAGTTTGTGGTAAGAAGTCAGATACTTGAGCTTTTCCGAGCTGTGAAGTATAGCGACCCTGAGCTGGCGGACTACGTGACAGGACGTCGCTTCCCGGTCTCAACCCTAGCGCGGCTATACGAGAATGACGCATTCCTCGACCTGGCTCAGATTAAGGTAAGCCGTGATCGAACGAAGGTTAGAATCGCAGGAAGCTCTGCCCAGTTTGCTCGGCTGGCCGAAAAGATCATAGGCGACATTAGGCGTAAACGAATCAATACGCGCATTCTAAATACAGCCCGCAGCGAGACCTATATCGAATATATGGACGAGTTGCGAGAGTTCCTTGACAGCATCGATGCGGCACAGCGACGTCAGACTGGTGCTGGCACGGGGGATACTGGTGCTGGCACGGGGGATTCAGAAGAGTCCGGCAGACCAGCTCGCGCGGGTGAGCCTGGTGGGGACACTCGTGGTTCGACGTCATCCGCGGCGGGGAACGGCTCGCGAAGCGATGCGCGCAAAGATGACCCCCAGGGGGATGACCAGGACTCCGAGTCCGGGCAAGAGGCTGGTACCTCCAAGCCCGGGCGAAAGCTGCGAATCTTCCTGGACACTGAAAATCTTGAAGTTCCGTCCACCTTTCCCCGACCCATCCATGTAATCTTCGATGAGCTATCAACTATAAATATCGGCCGCTTCCCTAATGCCACCTTGGATCTGCTTAGGACATTCCTTGAAAAGACCATTAAGGCCTACGCAGAATCCATCAATGAAGACATTAGAGATACATCCAACCCAAGCCGCTACGTGTACATGGCTGATGCGCTCAAGTGGCTCGAAAATCACGTCAAGAACACGCGTAATAGAGCGTTTGTACAAGTGATTTCCAAGATTCGATCCGGCAAGTTGAGCGGTTACGTATCCTCTATGGACCATCTAAATGCCATCAACCATAACCACCACATATCGGCCTCTACTGAAGATGTGAGGGAGAGCTGGAATGCCATGAAGGGTCTAGTCGGTTTTCTCTTTAAGCCATGAGTTCCGTATCGTCAGGAATCAAGAGACCGATCATCTCGCCCCTGCGTTATCCGGGCGGCAAAGCTTCCCTATATCAGCCACTAAGAGACCTGATACGAGTCAATAACTTGACGTCCGGCACCTACGTCGAACCATACGCGGGAGGCGCGGGAGCAGCGTTGGCATTGCTTATAACCGGCCAGGTTCGCAAAATTGTGATCAACGATCTCGATCCTGCCATATTTGCCTTCTGGCAAGCAGTTGTCAATGAGCCAAACCAATTCGCCCGCCTGATTGGCAAGGCAGAGTTGACCCTGTACGAGTGGGCGCGTCAAAAGGACGTCTTCCTATCGGCTGCTCGGGACGATTACCTTCGTCTCGGCTTCGCAACGTTTTATTTGAACAGGACAAACAGATCTGGCGCCCTAAACGGCGGCGTCATTGGAGGAAAGAAACAGACGGGTAACTACACGATAGATGCCAGATTTAACAAGGTTACCTTGATGGAAAGAGTTCGACTCATATCGCTATACTCTCGGAATATTTCTGTTACCAACGACGACGGGCTAGCAGTAATTAAGCGCTATGCGCCTAGCGAGAACGTATTCATCTACGCTGACCCACCGTATTTCGATAAAGCCGGATCTCTTTATCTGAACTCTTTCGAAGATACCGATCACGTTGCACTTGCCTCGTGCCTGAACGGCCTTAGCGACGTCAAGTGGCTTCTGACATACGACAACGTCAACAAGGTTCAAGAGCTGTATGCGGACCGCAGGAGAAAGCTATTTTCGCTTCACTACTCCGCGCATCGCGTCACCAAGGCCGAAGAAGTCATGGTTTTCTCCGACGCCATGATGGCGGATCCGGCAAGCGTGACGCTGTTCTAAATAGCGGCGGTTAAACGCCTGCTTACGCTCTCATTCTGTGAGGGCAACATTGTCACCGGCCGAGGTGGCTAGCCGCCCGGATGACCGTTGAGCGGCACGCTGATCATTCGATCGGCACGACTGCTCCGCCGGGTGGGCCTCGAAGAGGCCGAGCCCGGCGGGAGGCGGCGGCGCCGGGCTCGGCGCCGCCCTTGATCAGGTAAGGCTCAATTCAGCAGCCGATCACGGTCAGCACATGTCCTCCGTCGGGTGATGCGCGACACTCGTCCGCCAACTGATCTGCGACATCCGAGCGCGATCGCAGCATGTGCGGGTGCCACGGATCGCCTTCGCCGGGGAAATCTGCTGGCAAGACGGCGTGCGTCAGTAATCCATGTTGTCGATCGTTGCCTGCCGGTACTCGAAGTAGTCCAGCAAACCGGCAAAGTCGTCCTCCTCGCGAGCCTGGGCAAGCAGCGAGCGGAAGGCCGCGTCAAAGCGCACGTTTAGACCCGACTCGATCCACCGCATCGCCTCGGAGAGCTCGCGCACCTTCCAGGCGTCGATCTCGTCGAATAGCTCGAAGACCTCGGTGATGTGCGTTTCGGTTGCGGGAACGAACGAGAACAGCGGACTGTCGCGAACCCTGGTCAAGCCGACCGGCACTGCCGCGTTCACGCCCGGCGTGTGCAGATAGATCGTCGCGCCGTGTCCCTTCTCGAAGCCTCCGTGTGAGTAGGGATTGCGCCAGCGCTCCACAACCCCGGCGAGTCTCTGCCGGTAGCGGGCGGCGTCGCCTCCCATGCCGAGCACACGGTCGAACTTCTCACCCCACCTAGAGCCGATGACGGCCGTGAGGTCGTCCTTGGCCGGATCGAAGTCAATGAACGTCAACGCCAGCACGAGCTCGTGCTCAAGCAGACTGAGGTACGCCGTGATGGCCGCGACCATGTCGTGGAAGGCGTTCAACTGCATCTGGATCTTGCCGCTCTTGAACGAGTACACGCTCTGAATCAGCGCGATTTCATGCGGCTCGTAGGTGATGTGCTCGTCTTCGATGAAGATCGGATTGACAGCGCGCTCTCGGAAGTACTCGTAGGCGCGTCGGAGCGACCGGCGCTGGTTCACCACTGTCGCATTCCCCTTGCCGAGCAGCCCAGGTGCCGCGTTCAAGATCAGCTTCTCGACCGTACGTATCGAAGATCGAAGCTGTTTGACGATCTGGGCCTGAGTCTCTCTCGCCCCTTCCTCAGGTCTATCCGTATGCAAGTAGAGCCTCAGTCCGAACTTCTGGTGCGCCAGCTCGCACCACTCGCCCCGGTAGGAGAAGTTGACCCACCAGGCGACCTTTTCCTCTGGTCCGTACGCCTCGAGCCCGATGAGGTTAAGTGCATACTTGAGCAGCGACGGGACCGGTGCTTCGTCCGGACTCAGCGTCAGCTTGTAGGACCTCCCACGGCGCTCGTGGTCCTCGGCAACCGGGCCGAAGTCGCGCAACGCTGTCTGCTTCAGGCGCTCGCCTGCCTCGGCCTCTCCTGAGAGTGCATCCACCACCCTCCCATGATCCCTCGAAACTCTCTGGCGCGGTCCAACAACTGCGCGCTCATCGGCTGCTTGTGCGTTGCCGCTCATCTTGTGATCGGCAGGCTTCTAGACCTGTCGCACATCAGTCGGCGGACATCTGTCGCGGATCTGTTGGCGATTCACAAGCAAGGTCAGCACAAGTACATTCATCAAAATATTGGGCGACTGGCTCCTATATCGCCGTGACGTTTACCCGACATCTTGAGCATACAAAGAACAGTCAATAACGCGTGATGCGGCCTGAGAGGCCGAGTTCCTCTATAGTTTCTGAACTCAACCATTGCAGCGCCCAAGCTTGGCCCGAATAATAATCAAGCAAGCGAAGCGAGTCGGACACCGCTTCAGTCACCTCTTTTAGGAACTGGCCATCTACCCGCTCAACGCCAACATGAGTGAGTTGATTGCGTTTCACGATGCCGTCCTTTAGCCGCTCTAGGACGCGTTTGGGCGGTGGCACAACTGAATCGTTGATGAGGAGCCGAGCCGGCAGCCGCGGCACGTAATCCCTCAGTATCGCGACTATTGGTGGAGATGGGATCTCTTGAACAAGCCATTTCGAAGGTGGTACAAGGTCGGCAATAAAGCTCTTCACTCCGATTTCCAATGCAGCGATAGCGGTCGCCAGCGCTGCTCTGGGGCTGGTAACCCGGAGGTCCATTGCTTCTTGCAGCATCTCATATGCCAACGGCGCCGAGACACCCGCCGTCAGTAGCGCCTCGACTTCCGCACTGGCACGAGGATGGGAGGGCACACCGTGCATACCGTGCACGACCGCAGAGCCACGCATCGGCATGGGATGCCACGAGTCACCATCCCAAGACCACTGCATGCCCCTAGACGAGAACATCGCGCGAGAGGCATCGACGTTGAATCTCCAATGCAGCAGTCGCCAACTTCGCCTTGCAGCGCTAGAAAGCTCGCGTCCTACTTGGTCCGTCAGAGACTGGAATGATTGAGGGAGTACGCTGGGGTCTGGGATGTATTCACCGAGCTGCCCGCCGGGTTGAACAAGTGTGTCGCCTGCTTTGTACTGTTGAACGTCTTCTGGCAACCGGCCTTCCCCAAGGGCACGAAAAACTGGGTGATGTTTCTCAGCCTCAAATTGCGTGATCGCAGTAACTGCAACAGACCTCTCCTCCTCAGCATCTTTGGCCACTTCAATGCTGATAAGATGATCACTCTCATATTGCAGCCGAATCTTGACACCTGGACTTATTGGTACATCAGAGACGACAAGTATGTACCGGAAAAGCATCCCTGGACCTACTGTCTTTAAATCGTACAGGCTAGCTATTGTCTGACAATAGAGTAAACCGGCGCGGGCTACGATTGTCGTTGCAACCAGTCGTCCTTCAAGTCATTGTTACACGATGTACCACCGTGGTCGACTTGATACCACGAGGCATCACCGGCCTGGGGCTTGGTCCGCCCTCCGGCTAGGAGCCGGGTCCTGCCGTGGAACATCTCGCCCTGCCTAACTTAGCAACAGTCCCGCAAGGTCGGCATATGCGCTGGGCCATGAATGCACTAGCGTCGTGAGCGTGACTGAGGCGGACGGTGCGGCGTCGGGCAAGTGGCGCGCCTTCGGTGAGCGGGCCATCTACGAGAGTCCAGAGGTCTGGTTAGGGCAGGTGGACGTTGGACTGCCGTCGCGTGAGCGGATCTGGCAGCACGTCGTGCGGCTCCATCGAGCGGTAGCGGTCGTGTTGGTAGATGGGCAGGGTCGGGTGTTACTCACCTGGCGGCATCGGTTCATCCAGGATCGGTGGGGCTGGGAGCTGCCGGGCGGGTTCGTGGACGAGGGCGAGGAGCCCCGCGAGGCGGCGGTGCGCGAGTTGGAGGAGCAGACGGGCTACCGGGCTGGGCAGCTTGAGCACCTGATCACGTTTCAGCCGGTGGCCGAGGTGGCTGACGCTGAGCGAGTGGTGTTCGTGGGCCGGGATGTGGAGCAGATGGGCGAGCCGGTCAGCTCGGAGGGCATTGAGAGGGTCGAGTGGGTGCCGCTGGAGTCGGTGCCTGGGCTGATCGCTGCCGGGGAGATCTGGAATGGAGCGTCCGTCGTCGGGCTGCTGAGCGTGTTGGCTCCGGGGCGTTGACCTGCGGCGCTTTCCACTACGGGTGCAGCCGAGGTCGCCGCGCCAAGGATGCCGAATTTGACTGCTTGACCGCTCGGCCAGCTTGGTTGATCGGGCTGTTACCGTCTGGTGCGTGGCCACTGTGCGCGGGTCAGCAAGCGAGCCGGACGGGTCCGGTGATTTCTCGGTGGCTGGCACAGGTCGGACGCTGGAGGTCGCCTGTGCTGCGGTCGGGCTGGACGCCGGAGGCGCTGAACTGCTGCGGCTCGGTGAGAACGCGATTTACCGGCTGCATTCCGCTCCCCTGGTAGTCCGGATCGCCCGGACCATTCGCTACCTGTCCGCCATTGAAGCGGAGGTAGCGGTCACGCGCTGGCTGGAGTCAGTTGGGTTTCCGGCGGTCCGGCTGGCTGGGCCGTCCGAGCAGCCAGTCATTGCGGACGGGCGGCCGGTGACGTTCTGGGAGCTGGTGTCGGAGCGGACCGAGTACGCGACGGTGGCAGAGCTGGGTGTGCTGCTGCGGCGGCTGCATGACTTGGAGACGCCACCATCGCTGGTGCTACCCGAGCTGCGTCCTTTCGCCCGCGTGGATGCGCGGATCGGCGGCGCGGACTTGGCTGAGCGAGACCGGATGTTCCTGCGTGATCGGCTCGCGGAGCTGCAAGAGGCGTACGGACGGCTGGACTTTGTGCTGCCCGCGGGACTCGTGCACGGGGATGCCAATATCGGGAACATCATCCGGCGCCAGGCCGATGGCGTGGCGGTGCTGATCGACTGGGACGGGGTGGCGACGGGTCCGCGCGAGTGGGATCTGGTGCTGACCGCGATGTACTTCGAGCGGTTCGGCTGGCATACCGCGAAGGAATACCAGGACTTCGTGACCGGCTACGAGTTCGACGTAATGAGCTGGCCGGGCTACCCGATTCTGCGCAATATCCGTGAGCTGATCATGGTGGCCTGGCTGGCGCAGAACACCCGGGAGAGCCCGGAGATAGCGGCGGAGGTCGCTAAGCGGATCGAGGACTTGCGCAGTGGTGACGGCCGCCGCGACTGGGCGCCGTTTTGAGCTGGCGAGTCAGGCGGCCTTGACCCATAGGGCGTGCTCCGCGGCCTGCTCGGTGAAGTCGCGGACGGCAGGATTGCCGTGGAAGCGGGCGAGCCGCTGGCGGAACTCCCGAACGTAGGACACGCAACGCGCCGAGGTCAGGGCCTCGCCGGTACGCAACGCGCTCAGCCCGGTGTCGCATGCCTGTTCCGGGTTGCCTTGGTCGGCGAGTGAGTCCGCCAGGACGATGGACGCGAAGAAGTCACTGCGGGCGTACTGGCCATCGGATGGGACGGCCAGGGCTGCGTGATGAGCGGCCTCCTCGGCGTCGCCCAGGTCGCGGAAGCAGTGGGCCGTCTCGGCGGCTAGCTCGGCCTCGTTGAAGTAGCTGATGAACTCGGGGTCAACGCCAGGCTCGGGCACGTGGAACGTTCGCTCAGCAGCGGCCAGGGCGCCGTGGCATCCGCGCCTATCCCCCGAGCGGGCCAGGGCGCGGGCTTCCATGGCGAGGAACTGGGCTGTCAGCGCGGGTGTCGCCTGGTCGCGCAACCCTTCACGGGCCGCCCGGGCGAGGTTGACGGCTTCGCCCAGGTGGCCAAGATAGGTGGCCTGGTGGCTCATGGCGGACATGATGCTGCACGCCAGGCGCCGGTCTGCCGCGGACTGGGCCAGCCGCAATGCCTGGACGAAGTAGCGCTGGGCCAGGCCGTGAAGCCCGCAGTCGTAGGTCGTCCAGCCAGCCAGGAGGGATGCTTCGGCGACGGCGGCGAACAGTTCGCGGCCGACATCATCGGTGTACCGGCCGGTCAGGAGCGCGGCGGCGTCGCGGTCCAGGAAATGGATAAGGGACCGGCGGGCGTGGGCTCCGCCGAACCGGTTGTCCAGCTCGGCGAACAGCTCCGACGATGCGCGGACCCGTGCGACATCGGCACGGCCGACCGCCAATCCTGTTCCGGCGGCTGGCTGGGCGCTGTCCGGCGGGCTGAGCAGCCAGGCCAGGGCGGCGCTACTCCATGCGGCGGGGTCCAGCTCCGCTGACAGGACATCCTGCGACCGGGCGGAGTCGGCTCGCCATAGCCCGGCGGCGGCGGTTACCGCCTCCTCGGTGGTCGCCAGGTACTGCGTGCCAGCTATCGGTCGTGCCGCTGCATCCGGGACGGCTGGCGCAACAGGCGTGCTGGCCAGGGCAGCCGAACCTGCGGCCAAGCCGAGAGTGGCGCGGGCGTGGCCGGGCATACCGAGCCCGTCCGCGATCTCGGCCAGCTTCTTAAGGCTCTTGACCTTATGTTTGTCGTTGATGATGTAGCTGACGCGGCCCTGGTACAGGCCGGTGGCCGCTCCTATCCGGGTCTGGCTCATCCCGGTCCACTGCCTGAGCAGCCGGAATAGCGCGCCGATGTCGCGGCGGGCTAAGGCGCGGGTGACATCGGGGCGGGTCCAGAAGTCCGGCGGTATGCCGGCCGGGCCGAACGCGCTGTCGCGCATGTCGCTTCCTTGCCTGGCGGGGCGCTATGCCCAGGGAAGTCGGAGGAGCCCAGGCTACTAGAGATATACCGGGGCGATAACTCCTTGGTGATATGGGTTATCGCACTGTAAGGGCAGAGAGTGCTGCCATGACGCACTCTGACCCTGAACCGAAAGCGTGCCCATTCTGCGGTGGCCGTGGCTGGAAACTGGTTCGCACCCGCCGGGCTGTGATCATCGGTACGTTGCTGCGCGGATCGGCAGCGGCGGCCCGGCGCGACTGCCTGGAGTGCGGCGGCACAGGCCATGCAGACTGAGCGGCTGGCCGTCCTGGCGGCGGACTGGTTCCCGGGTGAGGCGGCGGCGGTCGGCCAGGCCCGTGAGTTCGTCCGCGGCGTCCTTGGCAACGCCTGGCCGCGCTTGGACGATCTGCTGCTGATGGTCAGCGAGGTTGCCTCCAATGCCGTGCGGCACACGGCCTCGGGGGATGACGGCGGCTGGTTCGACCTGACCGTCTCCGCAGCCGGATTCGTGGTGCGCATCGCCATAGCCGATGGCGGCGGCTCGTCGGAGCCCCAGGCACCGGACGGCGAGGGGGAGCCCGACGTGCTGACCTGCGGGCGGGGCCTGCGGATCGTGAATGCCCTGGCGCACAGGTGGGGCCATACCGGCGATGAGCTGGGCCGCGTCGTCTGGTTTGAGGTGGAATGCCGGTGAGCGCGGCCCGGGGTACCGGGTCGTTGCGGTTCGCGGTGCGCGAGCGGCAGCGGTTCCGGGAGTTGCAGGCGCTAGAGGATGCGATCAACTACCGGCTGGCCCGCCTGGCGGTACCCTGCCCGCACTGCGAGCCCGGTGCCGTGGGCGACTGGTGTGATGAGCATGCGTGTGACGTGGCGTTGATCGCGGGGTACCTGGAGTCGGCGCGCGTTATGACGGCTGCGCTTTCGCATGACGCCGAGGCCATGCGCGAGTCGGGCGGGCCGCTGTCACCGGACGGCACGGATGGGCGGGGGACGTGACAGTCCGGCTAGTCACGCGCTAGTCTGCTTGGGTAGCCAAGTTGACGGCTGCCTAAGAAGCCTAGTGAGGCGCCGTGCCGTTTGAATACACGCCACCCAAATATGCGCAGGTAATCGCGGAGCTGCAGCGCCGGATCGAGTCCGGGGAGTACCCGCCAGGATCGTTGCTGCCCAGCGAGCATCAGCTCTCGGCAGAGTTCGGGACGGCCCGGCCCACGGTGGTCCGGGCCTTGCGCGTGCTGCGCCAGGAAGGCTGGATCGACACGCAGCAAGGCAAGGGCAGCTTCGTCCGCGGCCGCCCTGCACTGGCGGGAGTGAGCAGCGAGCGGCGCGGGAAAGCTGAGCTGGACCGGGACGAGTCCCGCGAGCCCGGTGAACTGGTCTCGGTCGGCACGTCCGCGGCGCCTCCGCGGATCGCGGCGCTGCTCGGGGTCGAGCCAGGCACGGAACTGGCAAGCCGCAGGCGGCTGGTCCGCCAGGACGACGGCGACCCATCGGAGATCCTGACCTGGTGGCTGGCCCCCGGGCTGGCCGAGCAGACAGGCCTGAGCCGCGCAGAGCCGGTGCGCGGCGGCGTGCGTTCCCTGCTGGACCGGATCGCGGGCCTTCGTATTGATCACGTGGTGGAGCAGGTCACCGCGCGCCGCGCAGAGGCGTATGAGGCGAAGCTGCTTGGCATTTCCCGGTCGGCCCCGGTGCTCGCGCTGTATGTGAGCGCGCGGGATGCATCCGGCCGCCCGGTGCTCGCGCTGGACGTGGCGATGGCCGGTGACCTGCACGAACTTGAGGACGCCTACCCAGTCGGCTAACCGGCCCGGTTTCGGCGCATCCTGTCCGCTTGACTAACCAAGTTACCGAGCCTACTCTGAACCTCACTTGGTTAATCAAGTAGCCAAGCATCCACTATCTGGAGGGTTCATGGCAGTTCAGGGTCCGATCCCCGTCGAGTTCGCTTCCGTGTTTCCGCGCGGGGTGTTCGCGGCGGGACCGTTCGAGCCGGTGCGGGACTTCGAGGCGTCCAAGGGCGGGCGGTTCGTCCAGTCCAAGGACAAGGCGACCGGGCTGCCGCTCTGGCAGGTCGACGTCATCGACGCTGACCCGGCCGCGCGGGACAAGTCGGTACGGGTGAAGGTCGCGGCGCCCGATACGCCGGTGCTGCCTGCGCCGCATCCGGGGATGCCGTTCATCCCGGTGGAGTTCGCCGGGCTGACGGTGACCCCGTACGTGAACCAGGCCGGGCGGCTGTCCTATGCGCTGCGGGCCACCGGGGTCCGCACGGTCAGCAGGCAGGGCCGTGCCGCCCCGGAGGGCAGGGACACGGCGGCCTGAGCAGGGCGGGGCGGCAGGAACAGCCATTCCTGCCGCCCCGGTATCTCCCCAGGTCAGCAACCCGTAGAGAGGCTTCAATCTTATGCGTGAGTTCACGGGCGAGCAGATCGCCCAGGTAGACAACGCTGATCCGTTCGCGGCCCCGGTGTGGCGGTCCCCGGTGCACCGAACCCCCGAATGGATCATCTGGCTCGTCCAGCTCATCCGGCTCCTGGTCCGGGTGATCTGGTTCCTGATCCGCCATCCGCTGCTGGATGCGGCGGCGGGCCTTGTCATCCTCACCTGGGCTGAGGCGGGCTGGACCGGCGTGGTGGTCCTGGCCAGCGTAACCATCGCGGCGCTGGTGACGCTGCAGCTGTGGTGGCCGGACTGGTACACCCGCCTCGTCACAGTTCCGGTCCGGTACCGGTGGCGGTGGCTGGTCTACCGGCGGCGCTGGCAGGCGGTCATGACCATCAGCGGCCTCGCGCCGACCTACCGGGGCCGGGTCACCCTGCCCGTGCTCGGCAAGGTCCGGGCCGGGCCGTGCGCCGACCTGGTGACGGTCCGGCTGGTGTCCGGGCAGGCGCCGCAGGCGTTCGCCGACCGGGCCGAGGAGCTGGCCCACGGGTTCGGCGTCTGGTCCTGCCGCATCCGCACGGCACGCCCTGGCCTAGTTGTCCTCGAACTGGTCCGCCGGGATGCGCTCGCCGCGGTGATCCCGGCTCTGCCGGTCCCGGCCGTGACGGACTTGCGGGCGCTGGCCATGGGACGGCGAGAGGACGGCGGGATGTTCACGATCCGGCTGCACGGCACGCACCTGCTGATCGCCGGCGCGACGGGCGCGGGGAAGGGCTCGTACCTGTGGGGCCTGGTCCGGGCGATGCTCCCGGCGATGGCCGCGGGGCTGGTCCGGGTCCATGCATGTGACCCGAAGCTGATGGAACTGGCGTTCGGCCGGGCCATGTTCGAGCAATTCGGCAAGTACGCCGCCGACCCCGCCGACATCGCCGGCCTGCTCGAAGCCGACGTCTCCGACATGCAGGACCGGGCAGCCCGGTTCGCGGGCCGCCAGCGTGACCACCAGCCGACCACCGGGCACCCGTTCGTCGTGGTGCTGGTCGATGAGGTGGCGTTCCTGACCGCCTACCAGGCCGACCGCAAGCTCAAGGACCGCATCCTGGCCGCCTTAGCGACCCTGACCACCCAGGGCCGGGCGGTCGGCTACTGCGTCGTGGCCGCGCTCCAGGACCCGCGCAAAGAAGTCCTGAACATCCGCAACCTGTTCCCCGACAAGATCGCTCTGCGGCTGGACGAACCGGCACAGGCCGACCTGGTGCTCGGCGACGGCGCCCGCGACCGCGGCGCCCGATGTGACGAGATCCCCGCCGACCCGGCCACCGGCGCGGGCGTCGGCTATGTCCGGCTGGAAACCGACCCCGACCCGGTACGGGTCCGGGCCGCATTCGTCACCGACGACGACATCGGCGCCATGACCGCCACGGTCACCGACCCGGCCGCGGAGTTCGTCCCGGCAGCAGGCGAGGCCGGATGAGCACGGGCTGGCTATCTCCCGAGGACTGCCCCGACTGCGGCGGACCCCTGCTCGACACCAGCACCGACGACCGTTTCCTGGCCCTGGAGTGCCCCGGCTGCGGCTACCGCACCCGCTGGCACCTCACCGACCCCGGTGCAGACGACCCCGACCCCGGCGAGATGGAGGCCGAGTGACACAACGGGCCACCAGAGCCGAGCGGCTGGCCATGCCGCTCGCCCGGAGCGTGGTACGCGACCTGGCCATCACGCATGGCGGCTGCGTCCGCCCGGTCCAACTACGCCGCACCGACCTCCAGACAGGCCAGGCCGAACCGGTGCTCGTCCCCTGCGGGCACACCCTCGCCGCCGTCTGCCCGTCCTGCGCCGAACGAGCCAAGACCCTGCGGGCGGCGCAGTGCCGTGAGGGCTGGCACCTCGACCGTGAGCCCATCGTCCAGGCCGACGAGCCTGACGACGAACAGCAGATGTGGGTCGAACTGCGCTCAGACGTCCAGCGGGACCGAGACCAGGCGACGGCGGCCGGGCAGGACGCGACTGCCGATGACGCCGTGATCGAGGACGTGGACGAGCAGATCACGCGTGCCGGAATACGTGGCAACGTGCTTCCTGCCCGGCCGGTCCGCCGCCAGCGGTCCACCAGGCGGCGGCAGGACACGCCGGACCTGCCCCGCCGGAAGGTAGCGGCCCGGACGATCGGCAAGACCTACGCTGCGCCGGACGGCAAGACGTTCCGCCCGTCTATGTTCGTCACCCTGACCTGCCCGAGCTACGGGCGCGTGGGCAGCGACGGCACCCCGGCCGACCCGGCCAGCTACGACTACCAGCGGGCCGCGCGGGACGCGCTGCACTTCGCCGCGCTGTTCGACCGGTTCGTCCAGAACCTCCGGCGGTTCCTCGGGTATGACGTCCAGTACTTCGCGGCCGTCGAGCCGCAGCGACGGCTGGCCCCGCACATCCACATCGCCATGCGCGGCACCCTCAGCCGGACCGAGCTGCGCCAGGTCCTCGCCGCCACCTATCACCAGGTCTGGTGGCCACGCACCGACCAGGTGAAGCACGACGATGCCAGCCTGCCCATCTGGCACGAAGCCAGCGGCAACTACCTCGACCCCGCGACCGGCGAACTCCTGCCCACGTGGGACCAGGCCCTCGACGCGATCGGTCCCGACGACGAACCGCTGCACGTCGCCCGGTTCGGGGAGCGGTTCGACGCCCAGGGCGTCATCGCCGGATCGCCGAACGCCCGCCGCTGCATCAGCTACCTCACCAAGTACCTGACCAAGAACATCGCCGACTGCCACCACGTCCAGACTCCCGCCCAGCAAGAACATGCCGCCCGGCTCGCCGACGCGCTCAGATACGAGCCGTGCTCGCCGACGTGCGCGAACTGGCTGCGCTACGGCGTCCAGCCGAAGAACCTCCGGCCCGGCCTGCGCCCCGGGCACTGCAAGGGCAAAGCACACCGCCGCGAGTACCTCGGTTACGCCGGGCGCCGGGTCCTGGTCTCCCGCAAGTGGTCGGGCAAGACCCTGGCTGACCATCGCGCCGACCGCCGTGAATGGCTCCTCCAGACCCTCGGGCTCCAGGCGGCCGACCCCGCCCGCTACACGTGGGAACCCGTCACCCCCGGCGACCCCGACCACATGCCCCCCGCCCAGCGCCTCCTGCACGTCGTCGCCGACCGCAAACGCTGGCACGCCGCCCTCGCCCTGGCCCGGGCCAGAGCCAGCGGCCAGGCATCCCCGGAACTTCCGGCAACGGGGGAGGCGGCGTGACCAAGGACGGCATGACCCTGGCCGAACTGCTGGCCATGCCCGTCACGGTCGATATCGGGACCGCCTCGCGGGCACTCGGTCTCGGCCGATCGACCGGGTACGTCCTCGCACGGCGGGGTGAGTTCCCCTGCCGCGTGCTGCGGGTGGGCGGCTCTTACCGCGTCCCGACCGCTGAACTATTCCGGGTGCTGGGCATCCCGCCCCAGCAGCGCGGCCAGGCACCCCCGGCAGCATGACCGCCAGCTCGCCGCTACCCAGACGCCGGGCCAGAGCCGAACGAGGCCCGGTCGGCCCACTCGCGCAGTCTCGCGAGATGGACCAGCAGGTCATGGCCCAGGGGAGTGAGCCCGTAACCCGCTCCGTGCTCGTGCTCGACCAGACCGGCCGCGCGCAGGTCACGCAACCGCTGGGTCAGCACGCTGGTGGACATGGCCGGGACCTTGGCCGCCAGCTCCCGGTAGGTCAGCCCACCAGGCCGCAACTCCCACACAACCCGCATCGCCCACCGCCGGCCGAGTACATCGAATAGCGCCAACAAGGGTGCGTCGTCGTCCGCCTGTTCCGGCAATTCCCTGGACCTTCCCGCATGAGCGATAGCCGATCTGGCTCGGGAAGCACCGTAGCGGCGCCTGGCTCACACAGCCAGTCAAGTGCCTTGATTTTCGATGCAATGCCAGACATGATGAAAGCGCATCGAAAATCGATGCAATGAGGTGACCAGAAGGCTTGGCGCAACCGAAAGGAGATCACCCGCATGAAGGAGCCAATTCGCAAGATCACGCTTGCGGATGGGACGGTCCGGTACCGGCTCGTCGTGGACATCGGCAAGGACGATAGCGGTAAGCGGCGGCAGCTCACTCGCACCTTCGACCGGCAGAAGGACGCGCGGGCCGAGTTGTCCCGCATCCGCCACCAGCAGGCCGCGGGAACCTACGTCCAGCCGTCCAAGATGACGCTCAATCAGTACCTGGACGAATACCTGATCGGCGCGACCCGCGACCGCCGAGAGTCCACCAAATCCAATTACTGTCACGCTCTCAAGCCGGTTCGTGACCGCCTGGGGGAGCGGCCCCTGCAGAGCATCACCAAGGCCGACGTCGAGCAACTCGTGGACTGGATGCTCAAGTCGGGCCGGAAGCGGTCCGGCAAGCCTGGGACCGGGCTCGGCGCGCGCTCGGTGCGGCTCACGCTCGGCAGGCTCAAGGCCGCTTTAGAAATGGCCGTGGATGAGGGCAAATTGGTCCGCAACGTGGCCAGGCTGGTCAAGCCACCCGAGTACATTGCCGCCGAGCGGGACACCTGGTCGCAGGCCGAGGTTCGCACGTTCCTGCGGGCGGCGGCCAGGGACCGGCTGCACGCGGCCTGGCGGCTCAGCCTCTACGGCCTGCGGCGCGGCGAAGTGCTCGGCCTGCGCTGGTCCGATGTCGACCTCAAGGGCGGGACACTCACGGTCAGGCAGGGCCGGGTGCTCGTGGACTGCAAGGTCCGCGTCGAGCCGCCCAAGAGCCGCAACGGCCAGCGCACCCTGCCGCTCGACGCCGCGCTGGTGAAAGCGCTCACCGAGCTCCGCAAGCGCATGGTGGAAGAGAGCCAGGCCGCCGGGACCGCCTACGAGGCCGGGCTGGCCGATCTGGACTGGTACAGGCCCGGCGACCAGTACGTGATCACCGACGAGCTGGGCGTCCCGGTGCACCCCGAGTGGTACTCCGACGAGTTCGCCCGCCTGCTCAAGCGGGCCGGGCTGCGCAAGATCAGGCTGCACGATTCGCGGCACACGACCCTGAGCCTGATGGAAAAGGCGGGCGTGCCGATCTCGATCATCAGCAAGTGGGCCGGTCACTACGACGCCGCGTTCACCATGCGGACCTACGTCCACGCGAGCGACGACGACCTCAAGGCAGGCACCCGGACGCTCGCCAGACTCCACAAGATCGCTTAGCGGCTGTGAGAAATTGTGAGAGATTGGCTCCCCAGACGGCATCAGGGCCGTCTCTCACACCGGAGAGAACGACCCTGACCTGCGGAAACTGGTCGGGACGGCCGGATTTGAACCGGCGACCCCTTGACCCCCAGTCAAGTGCGCTGCCAAACTGCGCCACGTCCCGTTGCCAGCCGTCAGCCTACCGGACTTCTGGCCCGGCTTCACCGTCGCAGCGCACTGCCGAGCCGGCCAGCGCCCGGGCGCTGGCCGGGCCACATAGCACGCGTCCCGTGCGGCTGATCGGGGCATAAGGACCAATTTTTGGTACCTCTCGCGCGCAAAGTGAAAGTTGTGACCCCGATGCCGGTGCTGACGTGGCTGGCGTTTCTCGTGGGGCGGGTGGGGGGCACGGCGACGGCAGACCGCTAGCCGAGCTGTCCCACCCCGTGGCTGTCCCACCCCATGGCTGTCCCACCGCTGTCAGTGCGGGACCGGATGGGGACCCGCGCCCGGCCCGGCGGCCGGTTGGCACCGGCGGCCGGTTGGCACCGGCCGCCGGGGGCCCGGTGGACGCGCTGATCCACCGCGGCCGGTGCCACGATGGAGCCGTGCACTCGATTGCGGATCTGCTCGCCGGGCTGGCCACGGCCACGGCCACACTGAACAGCGACCTGGGCGAACTCACCGACGCCGAGGCGCGCGGGCCGTCGCTGCTGCCGGGCTGGACCCGCGGCCACGTGCTGACCCACCTGGCCCGCAACGCCGAGGGCAGCACCCGCTTGCTGACCTGGGCCCGGACCGGGGAGCCCAGCTACGAGTACCGCAGCGTGACCGCCCCGGCCCAGGCCATCGAGGACGGCGCGGGCCGGCCCGCGGCGCGGCTGGCCGCCGACGTCAGCCGCACGGCCGCCGCGCTGGCCGGGGCGGCCGCGGCCATGCCACCGGACGCCTGGCCGCATCCCGTCACGTGGACCACCGGCCACGAAACACCGGCACGGCATGTCCCCGAGTCCCGGCTGGCCGGGGGTGCTGATCCAGCATGTAGACCTCAACCGGGAGTTCGGGCCGGCTGACTGGCCCCCAGAGTGGACCGCCTGGATGCTCGGCACGGTGACCGGCGCGCTGAACGACCGCAGACTGGCCCCGCTGACTGCCCGGCTGGACACGACCGACACCGGCCGGTCGTTCCAGCTCGACGCCCCCACCGGTGCTCCGGCCGCCGGGATAACCGGGTCCGAGGCCGAGATCCTGGCCTGGCTGATCGGCCGGTCCGGCGGCGAGCGCCTGAGCCGGGACACTCCAGGCCCGCTCCCGCCCCTGCCGAGCATTTACCACACGTGATCGGAACAGCTCCTCAGCCCAGCAGCCCGCGCGCGCTGAGCCCGGCAGCCCGCGGAGCCCCTCAGCCCAGCACCCCGCGAGCCCGGGAACCTGAGCGCCCGCGGGAGACCCTAGAGCTTGAGCGGCCGGATGGGCGCGGCGAAAAGCGACGGGTCGTTGCGCCAGTCCACCCCGGGTACGTCCACGTACAGCTCTATCTCGTTGCCGTCCGGGTCGGTGATGTACAGGCTGTGCGTCACCGTGTGGTCGCTGGCCCCGACGACATTGACCTGGTTCTTGTCCAGCGTGGCCAGCGCCTCGCGCAGCTCATCGTCGCTGTCGCCCACCTTGAGGCCGAAGTGGTAGAGCCCGACCCGCCGCCCGGACGGCAGGCCGGCCGCCTCGTCACCGACCTCGATCAGCAGCAGCTCGTGGTGGGTCCGGCCCGAGGGCGCCGAGAACGCCGCGGCGCGGAAGGGCTGTGGCTCGTCGCCGGGACCGCCCATGATCTGGCGCCAGCCGAGCACATCCCGGTAGAACGAGGCAGAACGATCCAGGTTGCGCACGTACAGGACCAGGTGGCCGAGTTCCTTGACTTCCATGCGGGCGCTCCAAGTGAACGGTCGGGGCTGACGATGACACTGCCAACCAGCACAACCGGGGAGACCAACCGCTCTATGCCCGCTGCCAGGTAACGGCTAACCCCCGGGTCGGCCGCCTATCGCGCGCCGCCGGGCCGCAGCCAGGTGTCTGCACGGGGGGCACTCCCGGCGAGGGTTTTTCGTTGCCCTACTGGGTAAGTCCGGCCATGTCCGGCGGCCCACGCGGCCGAACCGGGCGGGCCTTCGATCAGACGGAGCGACACGGATGACTGCACGGGGACCGGCCTGGGAGGGCGGGCCCGCGGACCCAGCGGCGGCGCGGATGCGGTACGACCCGCGGACCGCGCCGCTGCCGTACGGTGCCGGGTCCGGTGACCCGGACCGGGACACCGCCCCGTACCCGGGCCGGGATCCCGGCGGTTACCGGCCGCCCGGCGGTGACTGGGACCGGACCGGCGGGCGCCGCCCCGGCCGCGGCGGGCGGCGGCTGCGCCGGTTCCTCGCCGTCCTGGTCACCCTCGTCGTGCTCGGCGGCGCCGCGTTCGGTGTGGCCTACCTGACGGCCCCCTCGGTGCAGAACGCTCCCGCCCTGGCCCAGGCCATCGACCAGGCGCATCACGTCGCCTACCCGGGCCCGCCGGTCCCCGGGCTGTTCGCCGAGTCGCTGGTCGCCACCGAGGACCACCGGTTCTACTCCGAGCCCGGCGTCGACCTGTTCGCGGTGGCCCGGGTGGCCGCGGCCAGCGTAACCGGCCACGGCGCCCAGCAGGGCGGAGCCACCCTCTACCAGCAGCTGGCCAAGATGCTGTACACGCCGGGGGGCAGCGGCCTGCGCACCGAGGTGGAGCAGGTGATGCTGGGCATCAAGCTGGACCAGACGTTCAGCAAGCCGGAAATCCTGCGGATGTACGCCGACGTGGCCTACTTCGGCCACGGCTACTACGGCCTGGCCGCGGCCAGCTGCGGCTACTTCGGCACCGCGCCGGCCGGCCTCACCCTGCCCGAGGCGGCCACGCTGGCCGGCCTGGTGCAGGGCCCGTCCGCGGACGACCCGATCGCGCACTACGCACGGGGCCGGGCCCGGGAGGCACACGTGCTGGGGCGGCTGGTCGCCACCGGCAAGATCACTGCCGCGCAGTCCGCGGCCGCTTACGCAACGGGCCTGCGCCTGGTGGGCGGCAGCGGGCGGGGCTGCGCGCCGTAGCCGCTCCTGTTACCGCCCCCCAGCCTGCCGAACGCTACCTGGTGGCGCCTGGCCTCGTCATATCCCGGGTGTCCGGGTGGGGGAGCGGGCTGGTCTCCCGGGTACCGTTCCCGCTGGCCGCGGGCCGGCCGGGCGCGCCGTGGCCGGTGAGGTGCCCGGACGCCGGGGTGGCATCGGGCTCATCGGGGCCGGGCGCATCGGCCCCGGCGGGCAGCCCGGCCGCCTCGGGGCCGCCGGCCTTCCACACCCACCTCCGGTAGGACCAGAACCGGAACAGCGTGCCCAGCGCGATGCCGGCCAGGTTGGCCAGGTTGTACCAGAGCTTGCTGCCCTGCAGGTTGAAGCCGTCCACCACGATGGCCACGCAGGCCAGCTGGATGAGCAGGCCGATCCCGTTGAACACGAAGAACAGGACGGTTTCCTGGCCCATCCCGGAGCGCTCGCGGTGCCGGAACGCCCACCACCGGTTGCCCACGAACGTGACGATGGTGGCCAGCACGGTCGCGACAATGACCGAGGTGTACTTGCCCACGCCCACGTCGAAGTGCAGCACGTCGGCGCCGCCCAGGCTGACCACGAAGCCGCACGCGCCGACCACACCGAACTTGGCTGCCTCGTGGATCAGGACTCTGAACCGCTCATAGAGGCTGCGAGCAAATCCCACCGGGCCGTCTTCCTCTCACAGGTCCTGTCGGGGGCTCACGATAAGTGTTCTCTGACAGTACCGGCCACCCTGCGTGGATGTGGCCACAGACCCCAGATTCCGGGTCAAGGGCTGGGAAAATAGTCGTTCGGCAGGGTCCGGCCGCGCCGGTAGTCTCGCATGAGTGCCTGCCGATGCCGTTCTCATCCGTGCCCACGGGCTGACCAAGAAGTTCGGAAGCTTCACCGCCGTGGACGGTGTCGACTTCCAGCTGCACCGCGGCGAGGCGTTCGGGTTCCTCGGCCCCAACGGGGCGGGCAAATCCTCCACCATGCGGATGATCGGGTGCGTATCCCCGCCCACCGCTGGTGAGCTGACCATCTTCGGCCTGGATCCGGTGGCCGACGGCGCGGCCATCCGGGCCCGGCTCGGCGTGGTGCCCCAGGAGGACACGCTCGACGTGGAGCTCACCGTCCGGGAGAACCTGCTGGTCTACGGGCGCTATTTCGGGCTGTCCCGGGCGGTGATCCAGGACCGGTCGGCCCGGCTGCTGGACTTCGTGCAGCTGGCCGACCGGGCTGGCGACCGGGTGGAACCGCTGTCCGGCGGGCTGAAGCGGCGGCTGACCATCGCCCGCTCGCTGATCAACGACCCGGACGTGCTGCTGCTGGACGAGCCGACCACCGGCCTGGACCCGCAGGCCCGGCACGTGGTCTGGGACCGGCTGTTCCGGCTCAAGCAGCAGGGCGTGACGCTCGTGCTGACCACGCACTACATGGACGAGGCCGAGCAGTTGTGTGACCGCCTGGTGGTCATGGACCGGGGCCGGATCGCGGCCGAGGGCTCGCCCCGGGAGCTGATCGAGGGCTACTCCACGCCCGAGGTGCTGGAACTGCGCTTCGACCCGGGCGAGCACGAGAACGCGGCGGAGAAGCTGGCCAGCGTGCCGGCGCAGCGCCGTGAGGTGCTCGCCGACCGGGTGCTGCTGTACGTCCCGGACGGGGACGCCGCGCTGGCCGCGGTGCGCGGCCTCGGCCTGGAACCGCTCACGTCACTGGTCCGGCGCAGCACGCTGGAGGACGTGTTCCTCCGGCTGACCGGCCGCCGGCTGGAGGACTGATGGCCGCCCCGGCGGCGCCCGCCCCTGGGCTGCTGCGCTTCCCGGCGGTCCGGCAGCTGCGCTTCTGGCTGACCGACTACCGGCGCACCTGGCGCGGCTCCATCTACTCCAGCGTGCTCAGCCCGCTGCTGTACCTGGGTGCCATGGGCGTGGGCCTGGGCACCCTGGTCAACGAGCACGGCACGGCCCGGCTGGGCGGGGTGAGCTACCTGGTATTCCTCGCCCCCGGGCTGCTCGCGGCGACCGGCATGCAGACCGCGGTGGGGGAGTGCACCTACCCGGTGTTCGGCTCGGTCAAGTGGAACAAGACCTATCAGGCGGCCAGCGCCTCGCCGCTCCGCCCGGCCGACCTGTTCCACGGCCACCTGCTGTTCGTCACGCTCCGGCTGACCATGAACTGCGCGGCGTTCCTCGCCGTGGCGGCGGCGTTCGGCGCGGTCCAGTCCGCCTGGGCGCTGGTGGCCCTGCCGGCCGCGGTGCTCACCGGGATCGCGTTCGCCGCTCCCGTGGAGGCGTGGGCGGTGACCCGGACCAAGGACACCTCGCTGTCCGTGATCTACCGCTTCGGGCTGATCCCGCTGTTCCTGTTTTCCGGCACGTTCTTCCCCATCAGCCAGCTGCCGGCCTGGCTGCGGCCGGTCGCCTACGTGACCCCGCTGTGGCACGGCGTGGCGCTGTGCCGCGCGCTGATGCTGGGCGTCGCCACCCCGGCCCAGGCGGCCGGGCACGTCGGCTACCTGGTCGCGCTCACCCTGGTGGGGCTGGCCTGGGGCAACCGCAGTTACGCGCGGCGGCTGTATGTCTAGCGTCCCGGACTTCCCGCTGCGGGTGCTGCCGGTGCGGCACCTGCGCCGGGCCCGCGGCGCGCTGGGTGGCCGCCGCAGCCTGCACCTGGTGGAACGGCACGCGCTGGTCTACCGGCGCACCTGGCTGGTGCTGGCCTCGGGCGTGGCCGAGCCGCTGTTCTACCTGTTGTCGATCGGGGTCGGGCTGGGCCAGCTGGTCGGCCCGGTGCACGGGATCAGCTACACGGCGTTCGTGGCGCCGGCGCTGCTGGCCAGCGCCTCGATGAACGGGGCGCTGTTCGACTCCACGTTCAATGTGTTCTTCCGGCTCAAGTACGAGAAGCTGTACGACGCGGCGCTGGCCACCCCGATGCGGTCCGCGGACGTGGCGCTGGGCGAGATCAGCTGGGCGCTGCTCCGCGGCGGCCTGTACGCGGTGGCCTTCCTGGTCGTCATGGCGGCCATGGGGCTGATCCACTCGCCCTGGGCACTGGCCGCGCTGCCAGCCGCGATCCTGACCGGGTTCGCGTTCGCCGCCACCGGCATGGCCGCCACCACGTACATGCGGAGCTGGCAGGACTTCGAGTACATCACCGTGGCCACGCTGCCGATGTTCCTGTTCTCGACCACGTTCTACCCGCTCACCGTGTACCCACGGCCGGTGCAGTACCTGGTGGAGATCACCCCGCTGTACCAGAGCGTGGCCCTGCTGCGCGGCCTGACCCTGGGTTTCGTCGGCCCGGGCCTGCTCTGGCACGTCGGCTACCTGGCGGTACTCGGCCTGGCCGGGCTGCTGGTGGCGGGCCGCCGGATCGGCCGCCTGCTGCTGACCTGAACTTGTGGCCCGGGCGGCAGCTCTCGCCCGGGCCGCCGCGGGCAGGTTAGGCTGCAGGCGGGCCGCGGGACGGCGCAGCCCGAGGGGAGCCAGCCAGCCCGGCATGATCAAGACCAGCGGCAGTCACCCTGAGCCGCAGGCATCCGCGTCCGACGGTGCCTGGCCAGCCGCCGCCAGCCGGCCGGACTGGGTGCCGTGGCTGATCGCCCTGGCCGTCTTCGCCGCCTACTCGGTCATCTCGGTGTCCCGCTACCTGCGCCTCGACCCGGGCTCATGGGACCTGGGCATCTTCACCGAGTACGTCAAGCAGCTGGCCCACGCCCGGGCGCCGGTGGTGAACATCCGCGGCGCGGGCTTCAACCTGCTCGGTGATCATTTCCAGCCGGTCGTCGGGCTGATCGCCCCGCTGTTCCTGCTCGTCCCCAGCCCGGCCACGCTGCTGGTGGTGCAGGCGCTGCTCACCGCGGTGTCGGTGATCCCGGTCAGCCGCGCGGCCGAGGCCAGGCTGGGCACCGCGGCGGGACGGATGATCGGCGCCGCCTACGGCCTGTCCTGGGGCCTGGCGCAGATGATCGACTTCGACTTCCACGAGATCGCGTTCGCCGTCCCGCTGCTGGCCTGTTCGCTGTCCGCGCTGCTGCGCGGCCGGAACCGGGCGGCCGTGCTGTGGGCGCTGCCGCTGGTGTTCGTCAAGGAGGACCAGGGGTTCACCGTCGCCCTCCTGGGCCTCGTGATGATGATCAGCAGCGTGCGGCACCAGCCAGCCTGGGGAGGCGACCGTAACGAGGCGTTCTGGGGCGGGCTGATCCTGGCCTTCTGGGGCATGTTCTGGTCCACGCTGACCATCACCGTGATCATCCCGCACTTCAACGGCGCCCACGTGTACCCGTACTGGACCGACGGCGGGGCGCTCAGCCCATCCGGGCCCGGCGGGCTGGGCTCGGCGGTCAGCCAGCTCGGCGCGTCCTGGCCGGCCAAGCTGCGCACCACGCTGCTCATCCTGCTGCCGGTGGGGTTCGTGGCCCTGGGCTCGCCGCTGGGCCTGGTCGCCGTGCCCAGCCTGCTGCTCCGGTTCGTGTCCACGAACAGCGCGTACTGGGGCGACGGATTCCACTACAACGCCACCGTGATGCCGATCGTGTTCCTGGCCGCGGTGGACGCGCTGGCCCGGCTGCAGGCGCGTTCGGCGCGAAGCGGCCAGCGGGGGGCCCACGGGGATCGCCCGCCGGGGCCAGCACCGCCCTGGGCGCGGATCACCACCAGGTGGGCCGTGCCCGCGGTGATGGTCGTGGCAGCCGTGGCTATCCTGCCGGAGTTCCCGCTCAGCGGGGTGTGGCAGCCGGCCACGTACCAGATCGGCCCGCACGTGCAGGCCGAGGACGCGGCCATGGCCCAGGTGCCGTCCGGGGCCACGGTGGAGGCCACGCTGACCATGGTGGCCCCGCTGGCCGCCCGGGATGACACATACTGGATCGGCAACGCGGGCAACCCGGCGCCGCGCTACATCGTGTTCGACGCGACCAACAGCGGCTGGAGCCCGGAGCCCGCCAACCCGCTCGCGTTCGTGGAGGCGCGCCATCCGGGCCGCCGTTACCAGCCGGTCTTCTCCGACAACGGGGTCTACGTGTTCCGCCGGATCGGCAGCTGACTGGGCCGGGTGACGGAACACGGTACCGGCCAGTAGCTTGCCGGCCGGCCAGTCGCTAGAGTCAGGGGCGGAGCGCCCGCTGGGAGGGTGAATGGACTTCGGCTACGACGTCCGCACGGAGGAGTACCGGAAGCGCCTCCTCGCGTTCATGGACGAATGCGTCTACCCGGCCGAGCCGGTCTTCGCCGCTCAGGTCCAGGAGAGCCGGGCCGCCGGGTGGCCGTGGCAGCGGCCGGCCATCATCGCCGACCTCAAGGAGGAAGCCCGCGGCCGCGGCCTGTGGAACCTGTTCCTGGCCCACCACCCGGACGGGGCCGGGCTGACCAACCTGCAGTACGCGCCGCTGGCCGAGATCACCGGGCGCAGCCCGGCGCTGGCCCCCGAGGCGCTCAACTGCGCCGCCCCGGACACCGGGAACATGGAGGTGCTGGCCGAATTCGGCACCGCGGAGCAGGGGGACCGCTGGCTCCGGCCGCTGCTGGACGGGGAGATCAGGTCGGCGTTCTGCATGACCGAGCCGGACGTGGCCTCCTCGGACGCGACCAACATCGCCACCCGGATCGAGCGGTCCGGGGACGAGTACGTGATCAGCGGCCGGAAATGGTGGTCGTCCGGGGCGATGAACCCGGGCTGTGAGATCTTCATCGTGATGGGGCGCACCGCCACCGGCGGGGACCGGCACCGCCAGCAGTCGATGATCCTGGTGCCGCGGGACAGCCCAGGGGTCACCGTCAAGCGCGGGCTGACGCTGTTCGGCTACGACGACGCGCCGCACGGCGGGCACGCGGAAGTCGAGTTCCGCGACACCAGGGTGCCCGCGGCGAACCTGATCGCCGAGGAAGGCGACGGTTTCGCGATCGCGCAGGCCCGGCTCGGCCCGGGCCGCATCCACCATTGCATGCGGCTGATCGGGTCGGCCGAGCGCGCCCTCGAGCTGATGTGCCAGCGGGTCAGCCACCGGGTGGCGTGGGGTGCGCCGCTGGCCGACCAGGGCGTGATCCAGGAATGGATCGCCGAGGCCCGGGTACGCATCGAGCAGGCCCGGCTGCTGGTGCTGAAGACGGCCTGGCTGATGGACACGGCCGGCAACAAGGGCGCGCACACCGAGATCCAGGCCATCAAGATCGCTACCCCGGCGATGGCCGAGTGGGTGATCGACAAGGCGATCACTGCGCACGGCGCGGCTGGGGTGAGCCAGGACTTCCCGCTCGCGTTCCTGTGGGCCAACGCCCGCACGCTCCGCTTCGCGGACGGCCCGGACGAAGTGCACAAGCGTTCGCTGGCCCGCCGGGAACTGCGCCGGTACCGGGCCGGGCGGGAGGCCGCCGGGTGACCCGGCACCAGGCTGCGGCAGCGGGCCGGCCGCGGTGGCGTGCCGAATGGCGGCCAACCGGGGCCTTCCGGCCCTGTCCAATGGCTCCCCGCAGATGGCACGGTCACGGATAGGACTGACCAGCTCTAGGAAACAGGGGTAAATGACATGCCAGAAAATCAGCCACGGGTCGCCATCGTCACCGGCGCCGCCCGCGGGATCGGTGCTGCTGTAGCCAAGCGGCTCGCCGCGGACGGGATGGCGGTCGGCGTCCTTGACCTGGACGCGGACATGTGCAAGGACACCGTGCAGGCGATCGAGGCGGCGGGCGGCCGGGCCCTGGCGGTCGGCGCCGACGTGAGCCAGGAGGACCAGGTGCAGGCGGCCGTGGAGGCCGTCGCCGCCGAGCTTGGGCCGCCCACGGTGCTGGTCAACAACGCCGGGATCCTGCGCGACAACCTGCTGTTCAAGATGTCCGTGGAGGACTGGGACATGGTCCTGGGCGTGCACCTGCGCGGAGCGTTCCTGATGACCAGGGCGGCCCAGAAGTACATGGTGGACGCGAACTACGGCCGGATCATCAACCTGTCGTCCAGCTCGGCGCTCGGTAACCGTGGCCAGGCCAACTACTCCGCGGCCAAGGCGGGCATGCAGGGCTTCACCAAGACCCTGGCCAAGGAGCTGGGCCGGTACTCGATCACCGCGAACTCGGTCGCGCCGGGCTTCGTCGTGACCGACATGACCGCGGCGACCGCGGCCCGGGTGAAGATGAGCTTCGAGGACTTCCAGGCGATGGCGGCCAAGCAGATCGCGGTCGGCCGGGTCGGCCAGCCCGAGGATATCGCGCACACCGTCTCCTACCTGGCCAGCGACGGAGCGGGGTACGTATCCGGCCAGATCATCTATGTGGCCGGCGGGCCGCTTAATTGACAGTCGATCAGGAGGCAACCCGGGTCAGCGCGGACGGGCTCCGCCAGCAAGTGCGGACGTTCCTGGCCGCGCACCACCCGGCCAGCATGCGGCGGCTGGAGTTCCTGAACGCCCGGTTCGACGCCGGGCTGGCCGCGGTGCACTATCCGCCCGGGCTCGGTGGGCAGGGCCTGCCCCGGGCCCTCCAGCCGCTGGTCGAGGCCGAGTTCGCCGCCGCGGGCTCGCCCTCCAACCAGCCCGAACGCAACCCGATCGGGCTGGGGATGGCCGCGCCCACCATCCTGGCGTTCGGTACTGAAGCGCAGAAGGCGCGCTGGCTGCGCCCGCTGTGGACGGGCGAGGAGATCTGGTGCCAGCTGTTCAGCGAGCCGGGCGCGGGCAGCGACCTGGCCGGCCTGGCCACCCGGGCGGTGCGCCAGGACGGCCCGGGTGGCGCGCAGTGGGTGGTCAGCGGGCAGAAGGTGTGGACGTCGGTGGCGCACCACGCGCGGTGGGGCCTGCTGCTGGCCCGCACCGACCCGGATGTGCCCAAGCATGCCGGGCTGAGCTACTTCGGCTGCGACATGACCGCGGCCGGGGTTGAGGTCAGGCCGCTCCGCCAGCTCACCGGGGAGGCCGAGTTCAACGAGGTGTTCCTGACCGGGGTGGTGGTCCCGGACGCCGACCGGATCGGCGCGGTGGGTGAGGGCTGGCGGGTCGCCCAGGGCACGCTGATGAACGAGCGGGTGTCCATCGGCGGCACGCCGGTGCCCCGCGAGGGCGGCATGATCGGCCCGGCCGTGCGGACCTGGCGCGGGCACCCGGAACTGCGCACCCCAGGCCTGCACGACCGGATGCTGCGGCTGTGGGCCGACGCCGAGGTGGCCCGGCTGGCCTCGGCCCGGTTCCGCCAGCAGCTCGCCGCGGGGCAGCCCGGGCCGGAGGGATCAGCGGCCAAGCTGGTGTTCGCCCGGCTCAACCAGGAGATCACCGCGTTCGAGGTCGAGCTGGCCGGGGCGGACGGGCTGCGCTACGACGACTGGACGATGCGCCGCTCAGGCGTGGTCGACTTCTACGGCCGTGGCGCCGGCTACCGGTACCTGCGGGCCCGGGGCAACTCGATCGAGGGCGGGACCTCGGAGATCCTGCGGAACATCATCGCCGAGCGGGTCCTCGGCCTGCCTACCGAGCCGCGCACCGACACCACGGTGCCGTGGACGGAGCTGCCCCGATGAGCGCCACCGCGGGACGGGCCGCCCGGGCTGTCCCGGACCTGCTGTACAGCGGGCACGAGCAGGACTTGCGGGACGCGGTGCGCTCGCTGCTGGCCGAGCGGGCCGGCTGGCCCGCGGTGCTGGCCCGGACCGAGACCAGCGAGCCGTACGACACCGGGCTGTGGCGCGTGCTTGCGGCCGACCTGGGCTGCGCCGGGCTGCTCATCCCGGAGGAGCACGGCGGCGCCGGGGCCAGCTACCGCGAGGCGGCCGTGGTAGCCGAGGAGACCGGCCGGGCCGCCGCGCCCGTGCCCTACCTGGGCAGCGCGGTGGTCGCCACCGCCGCGCTGCTGGCCGCCCGGGACGCGGAGCTGCTGGCCGGGCTGGCCGCCGGGACGGTCACCGCCGCCCTGGCCGTGCCGTTCGCCAGCCGGCCGGCCGGCGGTCTGCCCGGGGGAGTGCGGGTCGGGCCGCCGCGGCCCGGTGACCCGGACGGCCAGGCCCGGCTGTCCGGGACGGTGACCGGGGTGGCCGACGCGCTGCCCGCCACCGTGCTGCTGGTGCCGGCCGACGGGGTGCCCGCCGGGCTGTACGCGGTGCAGGCCGGCGCGCCCGGGCTGACCAGCACGCCGGTGGTGTCGCTGGACCAGACCCGGCAGCTGGCCGACCTGGCCCTGGACAACGTGCCGGGGCGGCCGGTGGCGGCCGGCCTGGACGCGGCCGCGGCGGTTTCGGCGGCGCTGACCGCCGGGGCCGCCATGCTCGCCGCGGAGCAGCTCGGGGTAGCCGAGAAGTGCCTGGAGATCACGGTCAGCTACCTCAAGGAGCGGTACCAGTTCGCCCGGCCGATCGGCTCGTTCCAGGCCCTCAAGCACCGGGCCGCCGACCTGTGGGTGGCGGTAAGCCAGGCCCGCGCCGCGGCCCGGTACGCGGCCGCCTGCCTGGCCACGGGTGACCCGGACACGCCGGTCGCGGTGGCGCTGGCCAAGGCGGCCTGCGGCGACGCGGCCACGCTGGCCGCCCAGGAGTGCGTGCAGCTGCACGGCGGGATCGGCTTCACCTGGGAACACCCGGCCCACCTGTACCTGAAGCGGGCCAAGAGCGCGGCGCTCGGGTTCGGCACCCCGGACTGGCACCGCGCCTCGCTGGCCGGCCTGGCCGCGCTGCCCGGCCCGGCCCAGCCCGGCCCCGGCACCGGGTGAGGTCGGTCGACGGCGCCGGGGTGGTGGTCACCGGCGCGGGCCGCGGGATCGGCGCCGCCCTGGCCCGCCGGTTCGCGGCCGAGGGTGCCCGGGTGGTGGTGAACGACCTCGACGCCGCGGCCGCGCAGCAGGTCGCCGCCGCGATCGGCGGTGAGGCGCTGCCCGGGGACGCGGCCAGTGCGGACGGCGTGGTCTCGCTGATCGAGGGCGCGGCCGACATGCTGGACGGCATCGACCTGTTCTGCGCCAACGCCGGGATCGGCCCGGAAGGCGGCCCGGACGCCCCCGAAGCGGTCTGGGACGCGTGCTGGCAGGTCAACGTGATGGCGCACGTCCGGGCCGCCCGGCTGCTCACCGGGCCGTGGCTGGAGCGCGGCCGTGGCCACCTGATCTGCACGGTGTCCGCGGCCGGGCTGCTCACCATGCTCGGCTCGGCGCCCTACTCGGTGACCAAGCACGCCGCGCTCGGCTTCGCCGAGTGGATGGCGGCCAGCTACTCCCATCGCGGTATCACGGTCCAGGCGCTGTGCCCGATGGGCGTGCGCACCCCGCTGCTCGAGGCGGCCAGCCCGGCCGGCCAGGCCCTGCTGGCCGGCGCCGCGATCAGCCCAGAGCAGGTCGCCGGCGCGGTCATCGAGGGCATCGCCGACGGCCGGTTCCTGATCCTGCCGCATCCCGAGGTCGCGCTGATGTACGCGCACCGGGCCGGCGACCCGGGCCGCTGGCTGGCCGGCATGAACCGGCTGCAGCAGCGGCTGGAGAACCTCCCGACTGACCGGTAACCCGCCCCGGATGCCTGGATTACGGCATAGTGTCGCCATGAACCCGGTCGCCATGGGCGCGCTGCACCACATCGAGCTGTGGGTGCCCGACCTGAGCCGGGCCGAGCACACCTGGGGCTGGCTGCTGGGCGCGCTGGGCTACCGGGTCTACCAGCAGTGGCCCGAGGGGGCCAGCTGGCGGTCCGGTGACCTGTACATCGTGCTGGAGCAGTCGCCGGCCCGCAGCGCGTTCCGCCACGACCGGCACCGGCCCGGGCTGAACCACCTGGCGTTCCACGTGCTGGACCAGGCCACCGTGGACCGGCTGGTGGGGGAGGCGCTGCTGCACGGCTGGCGGCTGCTGTTCCCGGACCGGCACCCGTACGCGGGTGGCGCGCAGCACTACGCCGCGTACCTGGAGGACCCCGACGGCTACGAGGTGGAACTGGTGGCCGGGGGCTAACTGCGAGGTGCTGCGGTTCCGTTTAACCCATGACGATCGGCGTGCTCAGCCGGAGGTCGCGGGAGGAGCGGCCGACGGTGATGGTGAACCGGCCCGGCGGCCAGTCCCAGCGGCCTGCCTGCTCGTCGTAGCGGGCGAACACCCGGGCCGGCAGGGTCAGCGTGACCGTGGCCGTCTCGCCCGGCCCGGCGGTGACCGAGCCGAACCCGCCGAGCACCCGGACCGGCCGGCCCGGGCCGAGGGCCGGCCCGGCCACGTAGGCCTGCACCACCTCACGGCCCGGCCGCGGCCCGGTGTTGCGCACCGTGACCTCGAGGCTGAGGCCGGCCCCGGCGGCCAGTTCCGGCTGGCCCGCGGTCAGCGCCTCATAGGACCAGCTGGTGTAGCCGAGCCCATGGCCGAACGCGAACCGCGGGCTGGTGCCGGCCGCGTCGTAGCCGCGGTACCCAATGAGCAGCCCCTCGCGGTAGCTGAGGCGGCCGTCCTGCGGCACGGCCCGGAGCACCGGCGCGTCGGCCTCGTGGGCCGGCATGGTCACCGGGAGTCGGCCGCCGGGCTCGGCCCGGCCGAGCAGCACGTCGGCCAGGGCGTCCCCGATGGCCTGGCCGGGCAGCCAGGCGTAGAGCACGGCGGCGACCTGGCCGGCCCACGGCATCAGCACCGGCATGCCTGAGTTCACCACCACCACGGTCCGTGGGTTGACCGTGCTGACCCGCTCGACCAGTTCGTCCTGACGGCCAGGCAGCCGCAGCGTGTCCCGGTCGAACCCCTCGCTCTCGGTGGTTTCCGCCGACCCGACCACGACCACCGCCACGGCGGCCGCGGCCGCCGCCGCGGCGGCGTGGTTCAGCGCTGCCTCCTCGTCCGGCGCGGCCACGATGCCGAGCCGGACCGCGAGCGGGCCCTCGGCGTGCGCCGACGGCAGGAAGTCCAGCCTGACCTGGGCCGGCTGGCCCGAGGTCAGGTCGACCACGCCGGTCACCTCGCCCGGCCGGGTCATCGTCTGCACCGGGTCGGCCGGGACCGGGGTGTCGCCCGCGGCGGCCACCACGCCGTCCACGGTCAGCGTGAGCCGGCCCACCCCGGCCGCGCCGGCCAGGTGCGGCCCGGAGACCTCCGGGCGGTACGTGGCCAGCAGCGAGATCGTGCCGTCCTCGCCCCAGCCGATGCCGCCCGGCAGCCCGTCGCCCCACCAGGCGAACACGGTACTGGCCCGGTGCTCGGCGCCGAGCAGGCGGCCGTCCGCGGCGCGGAACTCCAGCCGCACGCCCGGCTCGCCGGTCACCGGGTCGGTCAGCGACCGGGGCGGCGGCTCCGGCACGGTCTCCCAGGTGTGGCAGCCTGGCGCCACGGTGACCGTGGCCTGGCCGGCCAGGGCGGCCCGCAGCGCGTCGTCCGGGGCCGAGATGTGGGCCGGATGGACGGCCGCGCTGCCGCCGCCCTGGATGACCGGGTGCACCGCGTTGGGCCCGATCAGCGCGATGCTGCCCACGCTGGCCGGGTCGATGGGCAGCGCGCCCCGCTCGTTGCGCAGCAGCACGAACGAGGCCGCCGCAGCCCTGCGCAGGAGCTCTGGGGCGGCCGTCGCCGGCGAGGCGGGGCCCGCCGCAGGCGGGTGCTCGCCGAGCCGGCGTTCGGCGCGAAGCGGTGATCGGGGGGTTCCGGGGGGCCGTCCCCCCGGGCTAACCCCCCGGTCCGGGGGGTTGTTGTCACGGGGTGAAATGGCGGGGGGTTCCGGGGGGCCGTCCCCCCTCGGCAATACCGCGCCGACCCGCCGGCCCACCTCGAGCAGCCGGAGCACCTTCTCGTCGATGACGTCCTCGGGCACCAGGCCGGCCCGGACCGCGTCGGCCAGGCCGGTGACCCACGGGCTGTCCGGCCCCGGCATGGCCAGGTCCAGGCCGGCCAGCGCGGCCGGCACCACGCTCCGGGTGGCGTCCCAGTCCGACACGATCGCGCCGGTGAAACCCCACTCGCCCTTGAGCACCCCGCGCAGCAGCCGTTCGTGCTCGGTCATCCTGGTCCCGTTGACCGCGTTGTACGCGGCCATCACCATGACCGCGCCCGCCTCGCGCACGCTGGCCTCGAACGGCACCAGGTACAGCTCGCGGAGCACCGCCTCGGCGATCCGCGCGTCATACGTCCACCGCCCGGTCTCCGAGTCGTTGCCCACGAAGTGCTTGACCGCGGCACCGACCCCGGCCGACTGCAGCCCGGCCACGTAGCTGACGGCCAGCCCGGCGGACAGCACCGGGTCCTCGGAGAAACACTCGAACCCGCGCCCGCCGAGCGGGGTCCGCATCAGGTTCATGGTCGGGGCCAGCACGATGTCGATGCCCTTGCCCCGCGCCTCGGTACCCAGCGCGGCCGCCAGCTCGCGGACGAGCTCGCGGTCCCAGGTGGCGCCGAGGGCCGACGGGCAGGGCACGCTGGCCGATGGATTCCGGTCGTCTTTGGTGATGCCCCGTACCCCGGCCGGGCCGTCCGACATGACGATCGGACGGAGCCCGAGCGCGGGGGCACCGTAGGTATGCCAGCTGTCCGCGCCGGTCAGCAGGCACACCTTCGCCTCGACGGGGAGCGCAGCCACCCGGCTGCGCTCCGCCGTCGCCTCGGTAGACGTTGTCATCAAGGTCCTTGCGCCGCGGTCCGCGAGCTCAGGACTTCGGCGTGAGGTGCAGGATGGTGTCCTCGATGTACGGGGTGTTCGGCACCGGGTTCATGTACGGGTTGCTGGCCGACGGCCAACCTGTGTAGTCCCGGGTCGAGACCTCAGCCCAGGCCCCGCCGTTGAGCAGCGGCACCACTGGCACCTGGGTGGTCATGATCTGCTCCAGCTTGGTGATGGCCGCCTTCTGCGCGGCCGGGTCGCCGGAGCTGGCGAACTGGGCCAGCGCCGCCTGGGCCTGCGCGTTGTTGAACCGGCCGAAGTCACCCGCCGCCGGCTTGCCGACCGGTGCGGTCGTCGAGCTGTCCATCCAGTTGTCGTAGATGAAGTACGGGTTCGGGCCCTGGTTGCTCCAGTGGATAGTCGCGTCGAACGTGCCGTTGGCGACATCACCGGCCCATGTGGTCGGGTTGCCGATGCCATTCGGGGTCACGTTCATGCCCAGCGCGGTGAGCTGGTGGCTGATCAGCTGGGAGTCGGTGTAGTAGTCGCTGTACGGGATCGGGTCGGAGATGCTGAACGTGATGTGCTGCCCGTTCTTCGTCCACTTGCCGTTGACCATCTTCCAGCCGTCGGCCGTGAGGATCGAGCTGACCTTGGCCTTGTCGCCGGTGGACGGCAGGTTGTTGGCCAGCGCGGGGTCCAGGTAGGACTGGTGGTTGGGCAGCAGCAGCCCGCTGGTCGAGGTGACCGGCGGCTCGTACCCGGTCTCACCCTGCACGTTGAGCTGGGACCGGTCGATCCCGTAGCTGATCGCCTGGCGCACCGCCGGGTCGTTCAGCGGGGCCTTGGTGGTGTTGAGGAACAGGCCGACCACGTTGTTGGCGCTGAAGTACGGCGCGCTGGACGTCCAGGTGTGGTTGTCCGCGCTCTTGGCCAGGTAGTTGGACTGGATGTTGGCCACGTAGTTGCCCGCGAAGTCGATCTGGCCGCTGGCCACCGGCGGCACCAGGTTGGCGTTGGTGTTGTACGCCGGGAAGTCGATCTCCGGCTCGTGCACCCTGGACTTCTGCCAGTAGTGCGGGTTCGGCTTGAGCGTGTAGCCCTGCGGCGAGAACTTGTCCAGCATGAACGGCCCCGTGCCGACCGGGCTGGGATCTGAGTAGGTGGCCGGGTCGCTGACCTTCGACCAGACGTGCTGCGGGACGATGTACACCTGCCCGATCAGGAACAGGTTGGCGTACTCCGGTTTGGCGAAGTTGAGCACCGCGCTGGTCGCGCTCGGCGCCGAGGCACTGGTCACGATCGGTGCGCCGGAGGTGTACAGCTTCGGGTTGCTCTTCAGCAAGTTGAACGTGTAGGCCACGTCGCTGGCGCTGAACGGCTGGCCGTCATTCCACTTGACGCCGGACCGGATGGTCAGCGTCAGCGTCTTGCCGCCATTCGACCAGGAGTACCCGGTAGCCAGCATGGGGATCGGGGCCTGGGCCGAATTGAGCGTGTTGAAGATGAACAGCGGCTCGTTGTACAGCGAGACCGCGTTGGTCAGGTAACCGGTCGAGGTCAGCGAGTACGGGTTGAACGTGTCCGTCATCGGGGAGAGCGGGGTGCTCTCGACGACCAGCGTCTTGCCCATCTTGACGCTGCTGCTACTGCTACTGCTACTGCTGCTGCCGTTGCTGGAACTGCTGCCGCAGGCGGCGATGCCGAGGCTCAGGGCGCCGGCTACCGCCACCGCTGCGAGAACTCTGTGCTTCATTGCTTAAACTCCGTTGTGCCCGGCCGGCTTGATGCCGGCCTGTTGTGAGCGACCGTGTCGGGGTCTTTTATCGGTGGGGCGGTGCGGTCGGCCGGGCTTTCGGTCCCGTCTGCCGTGCCGCCAGGTGGGTCTGTCAGGTAGGCACATGCTGCGTTTGCCGCAGCCGCTAAGCGGCTTCCTGGTGCATCACGGCTCCTCTCCCCCTTCAGCTGCGGAACTCGATGGTGCGTCGGCCGGGCCGGCCGGCCCGGGTGCTGATGGCTGGGCGGCCGTGGTGGCGCTGCCCAGCGGCTGGCTTTCCGCCCGGGTCAGCCCGCTGGCGTGCAGCCAGCAGGCGCTGGAGTGACCGGCTGCCACCTGGGTCGGCGGCGGGGTGCGGGCCGCGCAGACCGCCATCGCGTGCGGGCAGCGCGGGTGGAACCGGCAGCCGCCCGGTGGTGCCACCAGGCTGGGCGGGGAACCCCGGCCCTGCAAGGAGGGCGGCTCGGCGCGGTCCGGATCCGGCGCCGCGCTGAGCAGTAGCTGCGTGTACGGGTGGGCGGGCTCGTCGGTGACCCCCGAGGCCGGGCCGGACTCGACCACCTGCCCGGCGTACATCACCATGATCACGTCGGCCAGATAGCGCGCCGAGGCGATGTCATGGGTGATGTAGAGGATGCCGAGCCTGTCCTGTTCCCGCAGGTCGCCGAGCAGGTTCAGGACGCCGAGCCGGATCGACACGTCGAGCATGGAGACCGGCTCGTCGGCCAGCAGCACCCGGGGCCGGACGGCCAGGGCGCGGGCGATGGCCACCCGCTGGCGCTGGCCGCCGGACAGTTCGTGCGGGTACTTGCGGAGGAACTGGGCGGCCGGCGTGAGCGCCACCCGCTCCAGCAGCGCGCTGATGCCCGAGTCCAGGGTCCCGCCCGCCTCGCCCAGGCCATGGATCTGCAGCGGCCGGGCCAGGTGGTAGCGCACGTCGTGCACCGGGTTGAGCGAGGAGAACGGGTCCTGCAGGACCAGTTGCACGTCCCGGGCGTACTCCCGGCGGCCGCGGCTGGACGCCGGCACCTGGTGGCCGTCGAGCAGCAGTGTCCCGGACGTCGGGATGATCAGCCGGGCCAGCAGCCGGGCCAGCGTGGACTTGCCGGAGCCGCTCTCGCCGACCACGGCCGTGATCCCGGACTGGGGCAGCGCCAGCGAGACATCCTCCACCGCGTGCACCACGGGCGCCGGGCCGGCGTTGCGGGCCAGCCGGGCCCGGCCCCGGCGCGCCGCGTGGTGCACGGTGAAGTGCTTGGTCAGGCTGCGCCCCTCGAGCAGCGGCACGCCGGTCTCCGGGGCGCGGGGTGCGGTGGCGGTCTCGGTCATGCCAGGCTCCCGGGCTCGGGGGTGGCCGGATGGCCAGCGGCGGCGGTGGACGCGGGGATGCCCGGGTCCGGCGCACTGGCGTGAGGCAGAACGGGTGTGAGCCGGGCCGGGCCGGGCGCGCGGCCGGGCTCGGGCCGGGCCAGCTCGGCCGGTACCTCATGGTCGCCGTCCTGCAGCCAGCACGAGACCAGCCGGGTGCTGGCCCCGTCACCGCCGGCCGGCTGGTCCAGCGGCGGTGACTGCTCACGGCAGACGTCCATCGCGTACCGGCAGCGCGGGTGGAAGACGCAGCCGACCGGCAGCATGCGCAGGTCCGGTGGCGAGCCTGGGATGCCCGTCCTGTGCTGGTGCGGTCCGTGCAGGGACGGGAACGAGTTCAGCAGGCCGATCGTGTACGGGTGCCGCGGCGCGCGGAACAGGTCGGCCGCGGCGGCCCGCTCCACCAGTCGCCCCGCGTACATCACCGCGATCGAGTCGGCGATCTCCACCAGCAGCGAGAGGTCGTGCGTGATGAACAGCACCGCGAACCCGAGCCGCTCGCGCAGCGCGGTCAGTTCTTCGAGGATCTCCCGCTGGGTGACCACGTCCAGCGAGGTGGTCGGCTCGTCCAGGATGACGATCTGCGGTTCCAGCGCGAGTGCCATCGCGATCATCACCCGCTGCCGCATCCCGCCGGACAGCTCGTGCGGGTAGCTGCGCAGCCGGTCGGCGGTGATCCCGACCATGTCGAGCAGCTCGGTGGCGCGCCGGTGCCGGGCCGCCGCCGGCTGGTGCGGCTGGTGGGCCTGCAGCACGTCGGTGAGCTGCGTGCCGACGGACATGACCGGGTTGAGGGCGTTCATCGCGGACTGCAGGACCACGGCAATGTGCGACCAGCGCAGCTCGCGCAGCTGGGGCTCATCCAGGGCCAGCAGGTCCACGCTGCGCCCGGGCTCGGGGTAGTAGTGCACCTCCCCGCCGGTGATCATGCCGGGCGCGCGGAGCAGCCGGATCGCCGCGTAGGCCAGGGTGGACTTGCCGCTGCCGCTTTCGCCGGCCAGCCCGAGCACCTCGCCGCGGCGCAGCACCAGGTCGGCGCCGGCCACCGCGTGCACCGCGCCGGGGCCGGCCCCATAGTCCACCTGCAGCCCGCGGATGTCCAGCAGCGGCTGGCCGGTCATATCCCCGCCTCCTGGCTGTGGTCGGCCCTGGCCGGGCCGGCCGTGGCACCGGCGGCGGTGGGACGGACCACGGGGGTGAGGCCGAGCTCGAACCGCTTGGGCAGCCCGGAGCCGCGCGTCTTCTTGGCCTGCCGCCTGGTCAGGCCCGCGGCCCGCAGCCGCGGGTTGATGAACTCGTCGATGCCGAAGTTGAGCAGGGCCAGTGAGGTGCCCAGCAGGGCGACCATCAGGCCGGGTGGGATGTACCACCACCAGTAGCCGCTCACCTCGGCGTCGGAGTTCTGCGCCTCGAACAGCATCGAGCCCCAGCTCCAGTGCTCCGGGTTGACCAGGCCGAGGAACGCGATGGCGGTGTACGTGCCGACCCCGTACAGCACGGTGAACAGGAACGAGGACGCGACGACCGGGATCAGGTTGGGCAGGATCTCGTGGCTGATCACCCGCCAGCCCCGCTCACCGATGATGCGGGCCGACTCCACGTAGTCCCGGGTGCGCAGCGACAGCGTCTGGGCGCGCAGCACCCGGGCGCCCCAGGCCCAGCCGGTGAGCGCGATGATCAGCCCGATCAGCACGTCGTTGCTGCTGCCGCTCGGCGGCAGGAAGCCGAAGATCACGATGAGCAGCGGCAGCGCGGGCAGCACCAGGAAGAAGTTGGCCAGCATGGACAGCAGGTCATCGGCCCACCGGCCGTGCAGGTACCCGGCGCAGATCCCGACGACCACGGACAGCACGGTGGCCGCGATCCCGGCCAGGACTGCGACCAGGATGGTGCTCCGGCCGCCCGCCAGCAGCTGGGAGAACACGTCCTGCTGGGTCTGGGTGGTGCCGAGCCAGTGCGCGGCCGACGGCGGCTGCGGCGTGCCGTTGGTGGTGGACAGGCTGGCTGACGGGTCGTACGGGGCGACGACCGGCCCGACGATGGCCAGGATCAGGAACGCGGCCAGCATGACCAGGCCAGTGATGATCTTGGGAGAGCGGGGCAGCTGAATCCGGCGGATCCGGTGGGTGGTGACCGGCGCCGACCCGAGCGGGCCGCCGACCGGCTCCTGGGCCGGGTCGCTCCCGCCCGTGCCGGCGCCGCCGACGCCCAGCCCGCCGAGGCCGGTGCCGCCCAGGTCGGTGCCGGTGCCGATGGACATCGCTCAGGCCTCCTGACGGGTGCGGGGGTCGAGGAACACGTACACCGAGTCGGCGGCCAGGTTGGCGATCAGGACGGCGAACGTGATGATCAGGAAGATGCCCTGGAGCAGCGGGTAGTCCCGGGCGCCGACCGCCTGGAGCAGGATCCAGCCCAGGCCGGGGTAGCTGAACACGATCTCGGTGAGCAGCGCGCCGGACACCACGAAGCCGATGGCCAGCGAGAAGCCGGACACGCTGGGCAGGATGGCGTTCCGGGCCGCGTACCAGATCACCCGGCGCTTGGCCAGGCCCTTGGCCTGCGCGACCAGGACGTAGTCCTCGTCCATGGTGGTCACCATCACGTTGCGCATGCCGACGATCCAGCCCGCCGCGCTGCACAGCACGATGGTGAACGCGGGCAGGATCGCGTGGTCGAGCACGTCACCGATGTAGCTGGCGTTCCACCCGGGGAAGTCCAGCTGGTTGTAGGCCCGGCCGGTGGGGAACCAGCCCAGCCGGACGGCGAAGATATCCAGGGCCAGGAACGCCACGAAGAAGTACGGCGCGGCCTGGAAGAACGTGGTGGCCGGGAGCAGATTGTCCAGCCAGGTGCCGCGGCGCCAGGCGACCAGGACGCCGAGCAGCGTGCCGAGCAGGAAGCTGATCACCGTGGCCACCCCGACCAGGCCGACCGTCCAGGGCAGCGCGCTGCGGATCACGCTGGTCACGCTGGCCGGGTAGTAGCTGGTGGACACGCCCAGGTTGCCGTGCAGCAGGTGCACCCAGAACGTGATGTACTGCCCCCACAGGCCCTGCGGGCTGTTCAGGCCGTACTGAAGCTCGAGCGAGCGGATGGTGGCCTGGGTGACGTTGCCCTGCATGTGCGCGAGCACCGCCTCCACCGGGTTGCCGGGCATCAGCCGCGGGATGAAGAAGTCCACGGTGACTGCGGCGATGGCGGTGATGATGTAGAACAGCAGCCGCCGGGCGATGACGCGCATAGCCGCTCCCTTCAGCCCAGGCGCCAGGCTGGCGTGGCCGGGTCGGGCCGGCAGCCGCAGCTTTCCCGGGTGATGAGCCGGGTCGGCAGCACCACGTCGCGCTGGGCGGGCTCAGCGTCGCTGATCATGGAATAGAGCACCTCGAACGCGGTCGCGCCGATCTCCTGGATGGGCTGGCGGACGGTGGTCAGCTGGGGGCGCAGGTGGCGCGCCATCGGGATGTCGTCGAAACCGGTCACCGCGACGTCACCGGGGACGTTGAGGCCGTGCTGCATGAGCGCATACACCACGCCCAGCGCGGTCTGGTCGTTGGCGCACGCGATGACCCGGGGGAGTTCGCTTTTCCCGGTCAGCAGGCGGCCGATGACCCGCGCGCCGCCCGCGGCACAGTAGTCGCCCTGCCACTGCGGTCCGTCCACCAGGGTGCCGCCCGCTTCCGTTACGGCGGCGCACAGCGCGGCGTGCCGGGCCAGGCTGTCCGGGCTGTCCGGGTGGCCGCCGAGATAGGCGATGGTCTGGTAGCCGTGCTCGCGGACCAGGTGGAAGGCCAGGTCCCGCATGCCACGGCGGTTGTCGCCGCCCACGTTTGAGGTGGTCGGGGTGGCCACGCCGGCCAGCGTCACGATCGGCACCTGCCGGGACAGCCGTCCCAGCTGGGCCGCGTCGATGACCTGGTCGTGCAGGATCAGCCCGTCGCTCTTGCGGGCCAGCGCGTGGATCCGCCGGGTGTGGTCGTGATCGTCCACGTCCACCGAGCTGACCAGCAGGTTGTAGTCGCGGTGCTGCGCGGCGACCTCGATGCCCCGGTTGATCAGGTCGGGAAACTGCAGGCTCTCCGCCTCGTCCTGGAACACCCCGCCCTGCGCCGTGGCGTCCGGGGCGCCGGCGCCGGTGGGCCGGCGGATCACCACCCCGATGACTTCCTTCAGCCGGGCGCTGAGCGCGCGGGCCGCGCCGTCCGGGATGAAGCCCAGCTCGGCCACGGCCTGCAGCACGCGTTCCTTGGTCTCGGGCAGCGGGTTGCCGCGCCCGTTGAGCACCCGGGACACCGAGGCGATGGACACGCCCGCCGCGCTGGCCACATCATAGATGGTGGCTGGCGGGACCGGGCCGCCGCGCAGGCCGGCCGGGCCCGCGGCACGGCTGGCCGCCAGCCCGCCCAAGGGCACCGGGCCGGCCCCGTCGCGACTGCTCACCGGAACGCTCCCTCGCGGTCCCTGGGCCACCACCTGGGCCAGCTGGCCGGCCCGGGCAGCAGCCGCCACCCACCTCTGGTAAGCGCTTACCCGGAGACCCTTTAGAAAGCGGCTGGGTCAGCAGCCGCGGGCTCCGCCCGGGCGGGTAAGCGCTTACCAAGCGGATACGCGCAGACTAATCCCGGGCCGCGCACGACTCAAGGGGCCAGTGTCACTGTTACGGGAACGTGACGGAAACGGGTAACCCGGCGGAGCCCGGGGCAAGCCGGGCCGCCCCCGCCTGCTGGGCCGTCACCGGGGCCCGCGGGCCAGCCCGGAAGACCGGGCGGCTCAGGTCATGGGCCAGGAAAAGCCGCTGGCAGGCAGCTTGTGCCTGGCCACCCCAGGGTCAGCCTGGGGCAGCGCGGCCGCCCGGCCGGCCCGGCCGCCGCCCAGCGGGCCCGGTGCCGCGGGCCTCAGCTGGCCGCCGCGAAACAGAGCCGAAACACGATGTCCGGCAGATGCTGGTCCGTTGTCCACGGCGTAACAGTTGGGAAACGTAGCCGAAACCCGCTCATGGGAAACATGAAGCGTTCTAGACGGACACCGAAGTGGCCGGCCGGATCGAGCTAGCCCGGGGATGCCCCGGATCACGCCGACGTGATAGCCCGGGAGGGGTTTCCAGCAGTCCACCAGGCCTGCGGACCTTCTTACCGGAACCCCCCGGCACGCACTTCCAGGGTAGCCCCATGGAGGCGGAGAGTAGTGGTTCCCTACGCGAGTTGGCTGGCATCTGGGGATAACGCATGGCAGATGACAGCGGCGACACTGGTCGGCCTCATGAGCATCCCCGCTCTGGCCGTCTTGTATGGCGGCCTGGTGCAGAAGAAATGGGCCGTCAATACCGTGCTCATGGTGTTCAGCACGTTCTGCCTGGTGCTCATCGTCTGGGTGCTGTGGGCCTTCAAGATGGGCTTCGGCCAGCCGTGGATCGGCGGCAGCCTGCACCTGCTCGGTAAGCCACAGCCCGCGGTGGGGGTGGGCGGGGAGCAGGCCCAGGCCAACATCCCGCTGCTGGACGGGCTGATGCCGAAGTTCAGGTTCCCGGAAGGATCCCTGGTCTACTTCCAGTTTGTGTTCGCGGCCATCACCCCGATCCTGTTCATCGGCAGTGTGCTCGGCCGGATCAGCTTCAAGGTCTGGATGCTGTTCGTGCCGCTGTGGATCACGTTCGCCTACGCGGTCAACGCGTTCCTGCTGTGGGGGGGCGGCTTCTGGGCCGGCAAGGGCGCGCTGGACTTCTCCGGCGGCTACGTCATCCACCTGGCGGCCGGCGTCTCCGGCTTCGTCGCCGCCGCCGTGGTCGGCCCGCGGCTCAAGCGGGACCGCGAGCACGCGGTGCCGAACAACCTGCTGTTCGTCGCGGTCGGGGCGGGCATCCTGTGGCTCGGCTGGAACGGCTTCAACGGCGGTGACCCGTACTTCGCCGGCGCGGACGCGACCGGGGCCGTGCTGAACACCAACCTGGCCACCGCGGTCGCGATGATGACCTGGATCTTCATGGACATGATCGGCGGCCCGGGCAAGCGGGCGACGTTCCTGGGCGGCCTCAACGGCATGATCTGCGGCCTGGTCGGCATCACCCCGTCGGCGGGCTATGTCAACGGCGTCGGCGCGATCGTGGTCGGCTTCGTCTGCTCCTTCATCGTCTGGTTCGCCTGGAACTACCTGAGCAAGGTGCCGCCGTTCAACAAGGTGGACGATGCCCTCGGCGTGGTCTACACGCACGGCATCGCCGGCCTGTGCGGCGGCCTGCTGGTCGGCTTCCTGGCCAACCCGAACATGATCATCTACCTCGGGCTCGGCAAGAACGCCAACATCGTCCCGGCCGCGGGGCTGTTCTACGGCGGCAGCGGGCACCTGCTAGCCGTCCAGGCGGGCGCCGCGCTCACCATCATCGTCTGGGACGGCCTGGTGACGTTCATCCTGCTCAAGGGGATCGGCCTGTTCATGAAGCTGCGGATCCCCGACGAGGAACTGGAGATCGGCGACGTGGCCGTGCACGGCGAGGAGGCCTACCCGTCGGAGGAACTCGCCCTGTCCGGGGTGGGTGCAGCCCGGGCGGCCGAACTGGCGGCCGGGAACACCCCGGCCCCGGCGCCAGAGAAGGTCTCGGACAAGGAGGGCTAGCGGCTCGCGCACCGGCCGGGCGGCCGGGCGGTTCCCGGGACTGGGGCCCCGGGCAGCCGCCCGGCCGTTCCGCTCCCCGGGCGGTGGCGCGGGCCGGGGGCCGCCCGGGCCAGCACGGCTCAGTGGCCGCGGAACGCCTCTTCCAGCCACCACGAGCCGCGGCTGGCGGTGACCTTGGCGTCCACCACCAGCGGCCGGTCCCGCGGCCCGTCCAGCCAGTCCTTGACCGGGCCCAGATCGCCGGGGCCGTGTACGGTCACCCCGGCACAGCCGAACCCGCGGCCGATCGCCGCGATATCGGCGGCTGGGAAGCGGACCGTGTCCAGCGGGTGCCCGTCCGGGCCGAAGTGGTGCACCTCGGCGCCGTAGGCCTCGTCGTCGTAGACCACGATCAGCATCGGCAGCGCCAGCCGGGCCACTGTCTCCAGCTCGCTGACGCCCATCAGCGCACCGCCGTCGCCCAGCGCCGCCACCGGCAGCCGGTCCGGCCGGGCGATCGCCGCGCCGATAGCCGAGGCCAGGCCGAGCCCGACCGACTGGTAGGCCTGGGTGAAGCAGAACCCGGCCTCATCCGGCACGGACAGGTACATGCTCGGGTAGCCCATGAAGTTGCCCGAGTCCACGCACACGGTGCGCTCGGCGGGCAGCATGCCGTCCAGCGCGATGCTCAGCGTGCGCGGGTCGATCCGGCCGCCGCCGGTCTCGTCGGCGTACGGCACCGAGCGCCAGGTGACCTCCCGGCCGAGCCGGTCCCGCACCGCGTCGGTGCGGTAGCCCAGCCCGCTGCCGAACCGGTCGCCGAGCGCGGCGAGCGCGGCCCGCGCCGTCTCGGCCACGTCGCCGAGCACGCCCAGGTGCACCGGGCGGTGCGCGCCGATCGCGGCCGGGTCGTCGTCCACCTGGACCACGGTGGTCTCCGGGCCGATCAGGTGGCCGTGCCGCATCGTCCACATGTTCAGCGAGCAGCCCCAGCCCACGATCAGGTCGGCGCCGCTGATCAGCTCGGCGGCCAGCGGGGACGCGAAGCCGCCGCTCACGTCCAGGTCCCACGGGCTGCCGCGGAACAGGCCCTTGGCCGCCGCGGACGTGGCCAGCAGCGCGCCGCACGCCCCGGCCAGCCGCTCCAGGTCGCCGCGGGCCTGCGCGATCCGGGCGCCCCGCCCGGCCACGAACACCGGCCGCCGGGCCATGGCCAGCTGCCCGGCCAGCGCGTCGGCCGCGCCCTCGGCCGGCGCTACCGGCCCCAGCACCGGGCTGGCCGGGGGCGGCTGCCGGTCACACTCGCCGGCCTGCACGTCCAGCGGCATGGCCAGCACCACCGTGCGCCGCTGCAGCGTGGCCCGCTGATACGCCCGGGCCGTGTCGGCCGCGGCCGAGGCGGGGGAGTGCAGCCGCTCCGGCACCGCGCCGACCGCGGCGGCCAGCCCGGCCGCGTCGATGCGGAAGTTGGACGTTACGGCCGGGCCGGCCACGTCGGCCGCCAGCACCAGCAGCGGGGTCCGGCTCTTGGCCGCCTCGGTGATCCCGGTCATGGCGTTGGTCAGCCCCGGCCCCTGGTGCACGGTGAGCAGCCCGGTCCGCCCCGCGGTCCGCGCCCAGCCGTCGGCCATGCACGCCGCGCCGCCCTCGTGCCGGGCTGCGATGTACCGGGTGCCCTGGCTGACCAGCGCGTTGGTGACATGAAAGTTGCCGCTGCCGACCACGCCGAACAGGGTGTCCGCGCCCAGCCCGGCCAGCGTCGCCGCGACCGCGTCGGTGACCCGCATCAGGCCCGCTCGGCGGTCCGCTCGACGAGCGCGACGGCCCGGCACGGGCTGCCCGAGCCGCCGGTGATGGGCAGCGGCCCGGCGATCACCACCGCGCCGCGGGGCGGCAGCCGGGCCAGGTTCTGCAGCTGGGTCAGCCCGTACTTGCCCGCGCCGAGCAGCGACGCGTGGCACGGGAACGGCGGATCGAACGAGTGCGCCGCGCCCGCGTCGGTGCCCACCGTCTCCACGCCCAGCCCGATCAGCTCGTCCCGGCCGGCCAGCCACTGGGCGCAGGCCACCGAGATCCCGGGCGTGTGCGGGCCGGTCTGGCTGGCGTTGAGGAACGCTTCCTGGCTGCCCGACCGGGCGTCCCAGCCGGTCCGGTACAGCAGCCAGCCGCCCGGCGGCAGCGGCCCGTGCGCCGCCTCCCACTGCCGCACGTCCTCGATCTGCAGCAGGAAGTCCGGGTCGGCCGCGGCCTGCGCGGTGAAATCGAGCACCACCGCGGGGGCGATCAGCCGGTGCACCGGGACCTGGGCCACGTCGGCGCCGTCCTGGCCGGTCACCCAGTGCACGGGCGCGTCGAAATGGGTCCCGGTGTGCTCCCCAGTCGAGATGTCATTCCAGTACCAGGCCGGGCCGCGGCCGTCGTACCGGCTGATCTCGTGCAGCGCGAACGTGGCCGTGTTGCCGAACGGCTCGGGCAGCCTGATCACCGGCGTGGTGTCGGACAGCGGCGCGGTGAGGTCGATGACATCGACGCTGCCGTCCCGGATGGCCTCGGTCAGATCGCTCAGGATGGACATGCGGGCTCCCGTCGTGAGCATGGTGCCAATGCGGCTCTGCCGTTGTATCACCGTGTCTGCTCGCGCCGAAGCTGACCCCAAATCATGCTGACACGATGGGAGTACGGCTCCCGGTGCTGAAGCCCTGACCCTCAGAGCGCGGCGACGGCGGGGATCACCTCGCTGCCGATGATCTCCACCGGGGTGACGTCCCAGACCCCTGCCACCGAGCCGATCGCGGCCTGGAAGCCCAGTTCGGCCAGCCCGCCGAGCTGGTCCACCACCTGCTGGGTGTTCTCGCCCTTGGCCCCGACGTCGTACAGGAAGTAGACGGTCTTCTCGATCTCGGCGTAGTCCCGGCCGACCGCGTCGCAGTGCCCGCGCAGCACGTCGAGCTTGCGGGCCAGGTCCGGGCCGGGAAACAGGTTGCAGGCCTGGGCGTACTGGGCGACCAGCCGGAGCGTCGTGCGCTCCCCGCCGCCGCCGATCAGGATCGGCGGGTGCGGCCGGGTCAGCGCCTGCGGCGAGTTGAGCGGCCGGTCCAGCTGGTAGTGCCGGCCGTAGTACGGGGACTCGTCGCCGCGCCACATCTGCAGGCAGATCTGCAGGGCTTCCTCGAGCCGCTCGAACCGCCCGGCCAGTGACGGGAACGGGATCCCCAGCCCGCGCGATTCCTCGTCGTTCCAGGCCGCCCCGATGCCCAGGCCGGCCCGGCCACCGGACAGCACGTCAAGCGTCGTGATGATCTTCGCCAGGACCCCCGGGTTCCGGTAGATCACGCCGGTGACCAGCGTGAACAGCCTGGCCCGCGACGTGCTCCCGGCCAGGTAGCCGAGCGTGGTGTACGCCTCGAGCATCTCCCGCTCGGGTGGCCCGAGCACCGGGATCTGGAAGAAGTGGTCCATCACCGTGATGTAGGCAAAGCCAGCGTCGTCCGCGGTGCGGGCCACCGTGGCCAGGTCCACACCGAGCCGGGCCGGCCCGTCCGGCGTGGTGAAGTCAGGGATCTGCAGTCCGATCTTCACGTACCCACCTCCAGTGACGAGGCTCTCATACCACCCGGGGGCCAGGCCGGCCAGCACGCCACCCGGCGTCACGCAGAATGGAATCATGACCGGACCGGTGGTGAAGGCGCTGACCCTGGTGACCGACGACGGCGTCCCCATCGACACCGTGCACCTGCCCGGTGACCGGGACCTGGCCTTCGTGCTGGCGCACGGCTTCACGCTGTCCTGGCAGCACGGCGCGGTCTGGAAGGTGGCCAGCCGGCTGCGCGAGGCCGGCGGGGTGGTGAGCTTCGACTTCCGCGGGCATGGCCGGTCCGGCGGGCTGTCCACGGTCGGCGACCGGGAGATCCAGGACCTGGACGTGGCCGTCCGGTACGCGCGCGAGCTGGGCTACCGGCGGATCGCCGCGGTCGGCTTCTCGATGGGTGCCTCGGTGGTGCTGCGCTATGCCGGGCTGGTCGGCGGGGTGGACGCGGCGGTCTCGGTCAGCGGGCCCGGGCACTGGTACTACCGTGGCACGGTGCCGATGCGCCGGGTGCACTGGGCGGTGGAACGCCGGCTGGGCCGGATGATCACCAGGACGTGGCTGAAGACCCGGATCAGCCCGTCCGGGTGGGACCCGGTGCCGATGCCGCCCGACCAGGCGGCCGCCCTGATCTCGCCCATCCCGCTGCTGGTCGTGCACGGCGACCAGGACCTGTACTTCCCGGTCAGCCACGGCCAGCGGCTGTACGAAGCGGCCGGCGAGCCCAAGGAACTATGGATCGAGCCCGGGTTCGGCCACGCCGAGTCGGGCGCCGGTGGCCCGCTGCTGGACCGGATCGCGCAGTGGGCCCGGGCGCACGCGCTGGCCGCCCAGGCTGTCCCCGGTGCCGGGGTCGAGGGAATGCAGTGACGATGGCCTGGCCGGTGGCGGCCCGCTAGCCGCCGAACCGTCCCGCCGGCTGGCCGGCCACCCCCCCGGCCCGGGTGTGCAGCACATTCCCGGCCAGCGGTTCCGCGGCCCGCTGCGCCTCGGTCATGTTCTCCCAGGCCGTGGTCAGGTAAAGATCTTCGAGTCCCGGCCCGCCGAACGCCGGGCAGGACGGCTGGGACACCGGCACCGGCAGTTCGGCCAGCAGCTCACCAGCGGCCGAGTACCGGCGCACCGCGCCGCCGCCCCAGAACGCCACCCACAGGCCGCCGCCGGTGTCCACCACCAGCCCGTCCGGGATGCCGTACGAAGCCGGCGGCTGGACCAGATCGCGCGGCCGGCCCAGCGTGCCGGCCGCCAGATCGCAGGGGAAGGCCCGGATCCGGGGCTGGGGCTCACCGGAATCGATGTAGTAGAACGTGCCGCCGTCCGGGCTCCAGCCCAGCCCGTTGGACTCGGTCACCCCGTCCAGCAGCACCGATATCTGGCCGCCCGGGTCGAGCCGGTACAGCGCACCCGCGCCGGGCCGCCGGTCCGCGGCCACCGTGCCCGCCCAGAACCGGCCCGCCGGGTCACAGGCCCCGTCGTTGAACCGGACGTCGGCCAGCATGCCGCGCGGCCGCCACGGGCCGCCGGCCGGCTGCCCGGCCGCGTCTACCAGCCGGAATCCGTCCGCCGCGGCTAGCACGTACCCCCCGCCGGCCCGGGGCCCGGCCGCGCCGACCGCCACCCCGGCGGTGTGGAACACCGAGTCACCCTCACCCGGCCGGTACCGGTGCAGGTGGCCGGCCAGGATGTCCACCCACATCAGCGCGCCTACGGCGTCGTCCCAGAACGGCCGCTCACCCAGCTCGGCCCGGGCTGGCACAGCCACGTCCCATGACACATTCATGGGCCTATGCCATCAGGTCTTCCATGATCGTGGGCGACTGGGGGTGCCGTGTGGCACCAAGGGCCCACGATCATGGCCGGGGCAGTCACCAGCTGGTGGGGAGGGGCTGGCCTTCGGTGTAGCCGGCCGCGCTCTGCACTCCGACCACCGCGCGGGCGTGGAACTCCTCCAGGTCGGTAGCGCCGGCATAGGTCGCCGCGCTGCGCAGCCCGGCGGTGATCGCGTCGAGCAGGTCCTCCACCCCGGGCCGCTGCGCGTCCAGGTACATCCGCGCGGTCGAGATGCCCTCCTCGAACAGTTCCTTGCGGGCCCGCTCGAACGAGGAGTCGGCCGCGGTACGCAGCCGCACCGCCCGGGCCGAGGCCATGCCGAAGCTCTCTTTGTACAGCCGGCCGCCGGCGTCGCGGAACGCGTCGCCCGGCGACTCGTAGGTGCCCGCGAACCAGGAGCCGATCATCACGTTGGACGCGCCGGCGGCCAGGGCCAGGGCCACGTCCCGGGGATGCCGGACCCCGCCGTCGGCCCACACGTGCGCACCGAGCCGCCGGGCCTCCGCGGCGCATTCCAGCACCGCGCTGAACTGCGGCCGCCCGACCCCGGTCATCATCCGGGTGGTGCACATCGCGCCCGGGCCCACGCCCACCTTGACGATGTCCGCGCCCGCGGCGACCAGGTCGGCCACCCCCGCCGCGGTGACCACGTTGCCCGCGGCCACCGGGACCTGCGGGGACACCCCGCGGACCGCGTGCAGCGCACTGATCATCTTGTCCTGGTGGCCGTGCGCGGTGTCCACCACCAGCACGTCCACCCCGGCGTCCAGCAGCAGCTTGGCCTTGGCCGCCACGTCGCCGTTGATACCCAGCGCGGCACCGATGCGGAGCCGCCCGGCCGCGTCGGTGGCCGGCTGGTACAGCGTGGCCCGCAGCGCGCCGGTCCGGGTCAGGATGCCCACGCACCGGCCCGTCTCATCCACCACCGGCGCGAGCCGGTGCCGGCCATCATGCAGCACGCTGAACGCCTGCTGCGGGTCGGTGCCGGCCGGCAGCGTGAGCGGCTCGGTGGACATCACGCTGCGGAGCTGGGCAAACCGGTCCACACCGGTGCAGTCCGATTCGGTGACCACGCCGACCGGGCGGCCGTTCTCGACCACGATCACGGCGCCGTGCGCGCGCTTGGGCAGCAGGCTGAGCGCCTCGCCGGTGGTGCTGGCCGGGCCCAGGGTGATCGGCGTGTCGTGCACCAGGTCACGGCTCTTGACCCAGGACACCACGTCGGCCACCACGTCGGCCGGGATGTCCTGGGGCAGGATGGCCAGCCCGCCGCGGCGGGCCATGGTCTCCGCCATCCGGCGCCCGGACACCGCGGTCATGTTGGCCACCACGATGGGGATCGTGGTCCCGCTGCCGTCCTGGCTGGCCAGGCTGACGTCCAGCCGCGATGCCACCGCGGAGCGGCTGGGCACCAGGAAGACGTCGTTGTAGGTCAGGTCATGGGCGGGCAGCCGCCCGGTCAGGAATCGCACTCTCCCAGTTTGCCTGCTGTCAGCCGGTGACCTGGGTGCCCGGCCCGGTCAGGAGTAGTGGAACGCCGCGAAGATGATCGCGGTCAGCCGGTCCACCATCTCCTCCCTGGGCAGCCGGACTTCGACAGTGAGCAGGTAGTTGATCCGTTCCAGCATCATCAGCAAGGCCACCCCGGTGAGTTCAGCGTGCCCGCCGGGCGGCTCGTTGCCATCCTTCCGCGCCGCCACCGTCATGCCCTGCGTGATGGCTTCCGACAGCCGGAACATCACCTGCAGGCCGTCACCGAAGACTTCCTCTCCGACGATCTCGGCCTGGCTGAGAATCCTGATCACTGACGCGTGCGCGGCATAGGTGTCGCAGAACGCGCTGACCCACCGGCGCAGCGCCGCGCGCCCCGCGTCGTTGCGGGTGACCACCGGAAACTCGTCAACGAGGGCGGACATATCGATCAGCGCGTCCGACAGCAGCGCCTTGAACAGGTCTTCCTTGTTGGCGAAGTACAGGTAGAACGTGCCGTGCGAGGTCTTGGCCCGGCTCACGATGTCGTCCACCCGCACTGCCTGGAAGCCGTTCACGTCGAACTCGGCCAGGCCGGCTTCGAGCAGCTTCTGTACCGTCTGGCGGCCCTGGGCGCGCAGCTCACGGTCCTGGGCGGGGGCACCGCCGCCAAGCGAGGGCCGCCTGGGGCGGGCGCTGCCGCCGCTGCTGGGTGCACCGCTGGGCCGCCGGGCCGGTGACGGCCCGCTAGGTGCGGTGGGTGGCTTACCAGTGTTGCTTTCTGGCACGGTTCCCCTAGGCGCAGTGCCGGGGCAGGGTTCCCGACTCATGTTGGAGGGTAGCCTGCCGCCCGGTATCCCGCTGCATTCGCCCCACGAAAGCGGCGCGGATGGGTGGGACTCCGGCCGTGGCCGCTGGTCGGAGCAGTACGGCTCAGGACCCCAGCACCTGGTCGAGGTAGGGATTGCTAAACCGTCGTGCAGGGTCGAGCTGGTCTCGCAGCGCGACAAAATCAGCAAACCTAGGGTACACGCCGCGCAGGTAGCCCGCGTCACGGGTGTGCATCTTCCCCCAGTGCGGCCGCCCGCCGGCCGCGGTCATCACCGCCTCCACGTCCCGGAAATAGTCCTCGTGCGGTGCACGGTGGAAGACGTGGATGGCGACGTAGCCGGTGTCCCGGCCATAGGCCGTGGACAGCCAGCTGCTGTCGGCCGGCGCGACCCGGACCTCGATGGGGAAGCTGATCCGCCAGTCACGCCGGATGAACAGCGCGCGGACCTCGGCCAGCACCGCGGCCAGCTGCTCCCTGGGCACCGCGTACTCCTGCTCCTTGAAGCGGACCCGCCGTGGGCTGGTGAACACGGCGTGCGACGTGTCGGTGTACTGCCGGGCGCCCAGCGCCCGGGTGGCGATGCGGTTGACGGCCGGGATCGTGCCCGGGTACCGCTGGCCCAGCCGGCAGGCCAGGCCGAACACGGTGTTGGACAGGAACTCGTCGTCCAGCCGGTAGCGCCACCCCGGCAGCGGCCGGGCCGGGCCGGCGCTCCGGTTGTTCCGTTTGGTCAGGCAGCCGTCGGTGTGCGGGAACCAGTAGAACTCGAAGTGCTCGTTTTCGCTGGTCAGCTCGTCCAGCCTGGCGATGACCTCAGCCCACCGCATCGGTTCCTCGCGGGCTGTGAGCAGGAACGCCGGGACGACCTGGAACGTCACCGCGGTGAGCACGCCCAGCGCGCCGAGCCCGACCCGGGCCGCCTGGAACAGCCCGGCGTCCTGTTCCGCGGAGCAGCTGACCAGCTCCCCGTCGGCCCGGATCAGCTCCAGGCCGGTCACCTGCGCGGCGATGCCACCCATGTCCCGCCCGGTGCCGTGGGTACCGGTCTGGATAGCCCCGGCCAGGGTCTGCTCCTGGATGTCACCCATGTTGCGCAGGGCCAGCCCCTGGGCGCGCAGGTACTCGTTGAGCACCCGGAGCTGGCAGCCCGCCTCGGCCGTCACCTGGCCGGCCGCGGCGTCCACCGAGCGCACCGCCCGCAGGCCGTCCGGGCGGAGCAGCACCCCGCTGGTCACCGCGACCGGGGTGAAGGAGTGCCCGGACCCGGTCATCCGCACGGCCAGCCCGTCCGAGGCCGCCTGGCGCACCGCCGCCGCGACGTCCTCGGCGGACCGCGGGGTGAGCACGCGCCGCGGCGCCGCGGTCTGGTTGCCGGCCCAGTTCCGCCAGCCAGGTGGTGCGGTGACCATGCCGGGACCCTACCCGCAGCCCGCGGCCCGCGGCAGGCTCAGCTGCGCCCAGGGTGCGCCTCACCGCAAAAGCCGTAGTGGCGCATCTTTTGCCGGCCGTGGCCCTAACCGGGTCTTCAGCCGGCCGGACCGGGCTTATATGGTTGATCATGCGATGAGACGCCTGCTCCGGCGCCAGACGCCGGCCACAGCCGCTGGACCGCCCTCGGGACGGATCTGGGCGGCAGGCGCGGCGTTCATCCTCGCGGTGGCCGGGATCCCGCACACCTGGCCCGGGCCGGGCGGGCCGCCGGCCCCGGCCAGCCCCGCGCCCACCGCCACGCCGGGCGCGGCGGCCAGCAGCTTCCACCAGATCTTCCTGCCCGACCTGCTGGTGATCGAGCCCGCCGGGCTGAGCCATAACCAGCTCACCAGGCTGTCCCGGATCAGCGGCGTGCGGAACCTGGTGACGGCGGACGGGGCCCTGATCCGGCTCGGCCACACCAAGATCAACGTGCTCGGGGTCAACCCGGGGCAGTTCCGGTCCTGGACCCCGCTGGCCACGGCGACGGATCAGCGGCTGTGGACCGCACTGCAGCGGGGCCGCTTCGTCACCTCGGACTCCCTGGCCCGCCAGCTGCACCTGCGCGCCGGGGCCACGTACCAGCTGGCCGGCGGGGCGAAGCAGGACCTCGCGCTGGGCGGGTCAGCCCCGCTCGGCATCTCCGGCATCGGCGCACTGGTCAACAGCCGGTTCTCGGCCGGGCTCGGCCTGGTGCCCGGGGTGCTCGCGCTGATCAGCGCGCCCGGGGCCAGCATGACCGCGCTGACCAGGGCCGTCCGGCACATCGCGGGCCAGCCCGCTCAGCTGATCAGCCTGCGCCGCCAGCAGCAGCCGCGGGCCAGCGGCGGCCGGCCCAGCAGCTACCTGCAGCTGTTCAAGGACTCGGCGGCCAGGTACTGCCCGGGGATGTCCTGGACCGTGCTCGCCGCCATCGGGCAGATCGAGAGCGGTGACGGCAGCAACATGGGCCCGTCCACCGCGGGCGCGCTCGGGCCGATGCAGTTCCTGCCGTCCACCTGGGCGGAGTGGGGGATCACCGCGTTCGGCGAGACCGGCCCCCCGAACGTGATGGACGCGTTTGACGCGGTCCCGTCGGCCGCCCGGCTGCTGTGCGCGGCCGGGGCCGGCACACCCGCCGGGCTGCGCGGCGCGATCTTCGCCTACAACCACGCCACCTGGTACGTCAACGAGGTGCTCGGCCTGGCCCAGGAGTACGCCCGCGACTACGGGTAACCCACTTCCGGCGGCTGGTTGGATGGTGGCATGGCGGACTATGACGCGTTCCTGCTGGTGTCCTTCGGCGGGCCAGAAGGCCCCGCTGACGTCATGCCGTTCCTGGAGAACGTAACCCGCGGCCGGGGTATCCCGGCCGCGCGGCTGGCCGCGGTGGCCGAGCACTACTACGCGGCCGGCGGGGTCAGCCCGATCAACCAGCAGTGCCGCGACCTGATCGCGGCGGTCGGCAAGGACTTCGCCGCGGCCGGCATCACCCTGCCGGTGTACTGGGGCAACCGGAACTGGGCGCCCTACCTCACCGGCACGGTGGCCGAGATGGGCGCGGCCGGGGTACGCCGCGCGCTGGCGTTCGTCACGTCCGCTTACGGTTCCTATTCCAGCTGCCGCCAGTACCTGGACGACATCGAGCGGGCCCGCGCCGAGGCCGGCCCGGGCGCCCCGCAGATCCACAAGCTCCGGCACTTCTTCAACCACCCGGGCTTCATCGAGCCGTTCACCGACGCCACCATCCGCGCCGTCGGGGCGCTGCCCGCCGCGGCCCGCGGACGGGTCCCGCTGGTGTTCACCGCGCACAGCGTGCCGGAGGCGATGGCGGCGGCCAGCGGTCCACCGCCCGGCGGCCGCTACCCGGCCCAGCTGGCCGAGGCCGCCCGGCTCATCGCGGACCGGGTCAACGCGGCCACTGGCCCGCACCCGTGGCAGCTGGTGTTCCAGAGCCGCAGCGGCCCGCCCAGCCAGCCCTGGCTCGGGCCGGACGTCTGCGATCACCTGACCTCGCTGGCCGCCGCCGGCGCCCCGGGCGCCGTGCTGGTGCCGGTCGGATTCATCAGCGACCACCTGGAGGTCGTGCACGATCTGGACGTGGCGGCCGCGCAGCATGCCCGGGAGCTTGGCCTGCCGCTGGCCCGGGCCGCCACCCCGGGCACCGACCCGCGCTTCGTGTCGATGATCACCGAGCTGGTCACCGAGCGCCTCGGCGGTTCGGTGCCACCCGCCGCACTGGGACCGCTCGGCCCTGCCGGGGACTTCTGCCTCCCCGACTGCTGTGCTGGCCCGGGGGGGCGACCCCCCGGACCCCCCCGATCGCCGCTGCGCGCCGAGCGGCGGCCGGCCGCCGCGGGCGAGGAGGGGCGCCCCCCCCGGAACCCCCCCATCGCCGCTGCGCGGCGAGGCCGGCCGCGGCCGGCCCGCGGCGAGCTCGTGAGCGGCGCGGGGCTGGCAGGCCCGGACCCGGCCGCGCTGCTCGCCCTGGCCCGCTCCGCGGCCGGGGCGGCGGCCCGGATGCTGGCCAGCCGCCGCCCGGCCGGCCCGGCCGGGCGGCCCGAGGTGGCCGGCACCAAGTCCAGCCCGACCGATGTGGTCACCGAGATGGACCGGGCCGCCGAGACCCTGATCACCGAGCGGATCAGGGCGGAGCGGCCCGGCGACGCGATCCTCGGCGAGGAGGGCGGTGAGTCCGGGCAGGGCCGGGTGCGCTGGATCGTCGACCCGCTGGACGGCACGGTCAACTACCTGTACGGGCTGGCCGACTGGGCGGTGAGCATCGCCGCCGAGGTGGATGGCCAGGTGCTGGCCGGGGTGGTGGCGGTGCCGCGGCACGGTGAGCTGTTCACCGCCATCGCCGGCCAGGGCAGCTGGCTGCACCAGGCCGAAGGCCCGGCCGTGCCGTTGCGCTGCAACACCGGGGTGCCGCTGCGCCGGGCCCTGGTGTCCACTGGGTTCGGTTACGCCCGGGCCCGCCGCAGCGTGCAGGGCAGGGTGGTGGCGGTGGTGCTGCCCCGGGTCCGGGACATCCGCCGCGGTGGCTCGTGCGCGGTGGATCTCTGCTCGGTGGCGGCCGGCCGGGTGGACGCCTACTACGAGCGGGGCGTCAACTACTGGGACTACGCGGCGGGCGGGCTGATCGCGGCCGAGGCCGGGGCGCGGGTGGCCGGGCTGGCCGGCGGGCCGCCCAGCCCGGAGCTGACCATCGCGGCCGAGCCTGCGCTGTTCGCCGAGCTCCAGGAGCTGCTGGCCAGCCTGGATCCCGAGCGTGACGACGAGTAGCCCGGGGCCACCGCGGCGCGGCCCGGTTATCCGCTGATCTTGGTCAGCGTGCCGGAGGGGCTGGGGGCGCCGGTGCGCCGGAACGTGAACGCCAGCCTGGACCTGGCCTGCGGGGTCAGCGTGACGACGCCGCTGTCGCAGCTCTGCTGCCCGGATGTGATGCCCTGTTCGAGCGTGTACCGGCCGCCGCTGGTGCTCACCAGCAGCAGCCGGCCGGAGCAGCCGAGCTGCGGGTAAGAAATCGTGCCGTCCGGGGAACCCGCGGCCAGCTGGATCCGGACTGTTACGGCCAGCGCCGGGTCGGTCTGCCGCACCGTCCCCGACCAGGTGCCGGCTAGCGCGGCCGGAGCCCGGGGGGTGACCCTGGGGGAGGCCGTCACGGTGGCCGGGACGGGCTTACTGGCATGATCATCGGTGGCCGCGGCGGCTGGGGCGGGGTGCGGGGAGTGGTGCGTCACGATCAGCGTGGTCGCCACGGCGATGGCGGCCACGCAGGCCACGCAGGCGGCTATGAACCCGGCCCGGCGGGTGGTGGAGCGGGACGGCAGCTCGTCGGCGGCCTGCTGGCTGGGGCCGATCACGCCGCGCCCGGCGGCCCGGGCCCGCCTGGCCCCTTCGGCGAGCAGCCCGGCGGCCGGGTCGCTCTCCCCGAGCATCGCGGTGAGCAGGGCCCGGGCCTGCGGCCGGCTGCCCTGCTCGGCCAGGCACGCGGACACCGCGTTGCGCAGCGGCTCGGCCAGCCGGTCCAGGTCGGGCGCCGAGACGGCGCCGGACTGGGCGAACAGGATGGTCTCGGCCCAGGCGTAAAGGTCCGCCGCGGGGGTGGCGGTGCCGTACGGCGGGGTGATGCTGAACCGGACCACCCGGGGCCCGTCCGCGCCCAGAATGAGATCGTCCGGGCCGAAGTCGCCGTGCACCAGCCCGGCCTGGTGGATGGCGGCCAGCCCAGTGGCGGCGCCGATGGCCACCGCGCTGAGCACCGGGCCGTCCAGCGGCCCTTCGGTGCTGACCACCTCGCTGAGCGAGGGTCCCTCGATGAACTCACTGACCAGGTAGGGCTGATCCCCGTCGAACCCGGCATCCAGGATCCGGGCGGCGCAGAACGGCGCCACCCGGCGGGCGGCCCGGGCCTCGGCCGTGAACCGGTCCCGGGAGGCCGCGTCCGGGGCCGAGGCCGGCCCGAGCAGCATGACCGCCACCGGGGTGCCATTGGGCAGCCGGGACAGGAAGGTGCCGGCTGAGCCCGGGTCGGCTCGCTGGCTGGCGATCTGCGCGGTCAGCCGGTAGCGGCCGATCCGCCGGGGATCATCGGGCCGCAACGGGGTGACTACGGGCATGCGCGGCTCCGCTGATCCGGCTGGGGCGGCTAAAAATCAGTTTCGTACGATACGCACTTTTCCGCGCTTGGCGTGCGGAGATCCGGGGAACTTACCGGTGGCAAGCACGCGATGGGGGCTTTTCTGAAGTGCCGTGGCCAGAGATGACACAGACACGACGCGCGGGAGCCCGTACCCTCCGTGTGCGCGGCAGCCGGACGTGACAGAATTCCCCGCCGGAATCGGGCACAACTGCGGCCTGCTGAGCGTTACATCCGCGCGACGAGGCCTATTACGAAGGAGGGGGTGGAGTACCCCAGATGGCAACCGACTACGACAGCCCGCGGAAGACCGACGACGAGCTCACCGAAGACAGCCTGCAGGAGCTGCAGGCGCGCCGCATGGACAAGTCGTCCAGCACGATCGACATCGACCCAGACGATGTCGCTGAGTCGCTGGAGCTTCCTGGCGCGGACCTGTCCAACGAAGAGCTGTCGTTCCGGGTCATCCCGCGGCAGGCTGACGAGTTCACCTGCTCGCGTTGTTTCCTGGTCCATCATCGCAGTCAGCTGGCGGAAGACCGCAACGGCCAGCCGATCTGCCGGGAGTGTGCGGCCTGAGCCCCCAGGCCGCACGCCCGGCGGGGCGTTAAGCCCAGCGTGAACGCACGGGGTTGAGCCTGCCGTAGCAGGCGCAGGCAGGGGGACAGGGAACGGCGACGGGGCATCGGCCCGAGCCTGGGGGGAAACGTAGCGGCAGCCGCGCTGCCGGCTGAACCAGACTTCCGTACTACCGTCCTGTCCATGAGTTTCCGGGTCGCGGTGGCCGCCGCCGGGCTGGCTGTGCCGCCCGCCGCGTGCGGGACCGGCGGCGTGGCACCGTCCGCGCCGGGCGCCACCCCGCGCCCACCCCCGCGCCCACCCCCGCGCCCACCGCCGCGGCCCCAGCCGCCCCGGCCACGAACCCGGCCCGCCCGGTCACGCTGCCTGCCCCTACCGTGCTTGTGCGCGCGGAAAATCACGGCTACGGCGAGGACCTGCCCGCCACCGGCTCGGCGGTGTGCCCGGCGGGCGGGCACGCCCGCCCGCACGTGCCGTGGACCAACTTCGGCAATGTGCCCAGCGGGTACCGGCTGCCGCTGACTGGCCAGACGGCAACCGAGTCCCTGATCACCGGCACCTGGAAGTAACGGAGGCAGGCAGCATGGCAGAACAGGCGGACCTGATCTTCACTGGCGGCCCGGTGTACACCGTGCCCGTCGAGGGCCGGGTGATGATCCGGTACCCGGCGGACAATGGCGAGCCGGCCACCGCGGCCGCCGTGCGGGACGGCCGGATCATCGCGGTCGGGACCGGCGCCGATGTGGCCGGGCTGGCCGGCCGCCAGACCCGGATGATCGAGCTGAACGGCCGCCCACTGCTGCCCGGCTTCCAGGACGCGCACGTGCACCCGGTGTTCGCCGGCCTGACCATGCTGCGCTGTGACCTGGCCGACGCGGCGGATCTGCACGATGCGCTGGCCCGGATCCGGTCGTACGCGGCCGCGAACCCGGAGCGGGAGTGGATCGCTGGCAGCGGCTGGCGGATGGAGTGGTTCGCGGGCGGGACCCCGTCGCGTGCGCTGCTGGACGGCGTGACCGGCGGCCGGCCGGCCTGCCTGACCAACCGGGACGGGCACGGGGCCTGGGTGAACTCGGCTGCGCTCGACCGGGCCGGGATTACCGCCGTGACCCCGGACCCACGGGACGGGCGGATCGAGCGGGAACCCGGCGGCGAGCCGCAGGGCACCCTGCACGAGGGTGCCGCGCTGCTGGTCGCCCGGCTGGTGCCCGGGCCGGCCCCGGCCGAGCAGCTGCGTGGCCTGCTGCTGGCCCAGCAGCACCTGCACGCGCTCGGCATCACCGCCTGGCAGGACGCCATCGTGGGCGAGTACCTGGGCTACCCCGATCCGCTGCCCGCCTACCTGGCCGCGGCGCGCGACGGCTCACTGACCGCCCGGGTCGAAGGAGCGCTGTGGTGGGACCGCGGCCGGGGCGGGGAGCAGCTCGACGACCTGCTCGGCCGCAGGGAATCAGGGGGCGCGGGCCGGTTCCGCGCGGGCACGGTGAAGATCATGCAGGACGGGGTGGTGGAGAACTTCACCGCTGGGATGATCGACCCCTACCTTAACGGCTGCGGCTGCCAGACCGGCATCAGCGGGCTGTCCCATGTGGATCCGGCCGATCTGGCCGAGCAGGTGACCCGGCTGGATGCCGCGGGCTTCGGGGTGCACGTGCACGCCATCGGCGACCGGGCGGTGCGGGAGGCGCTGGACAGTTTCGAGGCGGCCCGGGCCAGCAACGTGGTCAGCCCCGGCCGGCACCACATCGCGCATATCCAGGTGGTGCACGGCGACGACATCGCGCGTTTCGCCGAGCTCAGCGTGACCGCGAACATGCAGGCGCTGTGGGCGGCGCACGAGCCGCAGATGGACGACCTGACCATCCCGTTCCTCGGCCCGGAGCGGGCCGCCCGGCAGTACCCGTTCGGCGCCCTGCTGCGGGCCGGGGCCCGGCTCGCCGCGGGCAGCGACTGGGCGGTGAGCAGCGCCAACCCGCTGTGGGGCATTCACGTGGCGGTGAACCGGGTGCTGCCCCCTGGGGCGGCTGAGCCCGGTGCCGGGCCGCTGCTGCCCGGCCAGGCGCTGAGCCTGGCCGAGGCCATGGCCGCGTACACGGCCGGCTCGGCGTACGTGAACGGCCTGGACGAGACCGGCGCCGTGGCCCCCGGTTACCTGGCTGACCTGGTCGTGCTGGACCGTGACCCGTTCGCCGCGGCGGCCGGTGAGATCGGGCTGGCCTCGGCCGCACTAACGTTCGTCGGGGGAACCCAGGTATACGCCGCCGAAGGCTAGGGAGAGACACGCTGTGCAGATGACCACGCTGGGCCGGGGCGGGCCGGTGGTGTCCCGGGCCGGGCTCGGGCTGATGGCCATGTCCGGGATCTACGGCGCCGCGGACGATGAAGAGAGCCTGGCCACCATCCGGGCCGCGCTGGACGCCGGGATCACGCTGCTGGACACCGGTGATTTCTACGGCATGGGCCACAACGAGCTGCTGCTCGGGCGGCTGCTCCGCGAGGTGCCCAGGGAGAGCGTGTTCATCCAGGTCAAATTCGGCGGGATGCGCGACCCGAGGGGGGCCTTCATCGGCCACGACGCCCGCCCGGTGGCGGTGAAGAACTTCCTGGCCTACTCCCTCACCCGGCTGGGCACCGACTACGTCGACGTGTACCAGCCGGCCCGGCTGGACCCGGGCGTCCCGATCGAGGACACCGTCGGCGCCATCGGGGAGCTGATCGACGCCGGGTACGTGCGTCACCTCGGGCTGTCCGAGGTGGGCCCGGAGACGATCAGGCGGGCCCACGCGGTCCGCCCGGTGTCCGAGCTGCAGATCGAGTACTCGCTGATGAGCCGGGGTATCGAGGCCGTGATCCTGCCCACCGTGCGGGAGCTGGGCATCAGCGTGACCGCGTACGGGATCCTGTCCCGCGGCCTTCTGAACCGGGACACCGCCCAGCTGGCCGCCGGCGACCCGCGGGCCCGCTTCCCCCGGTTCCAGGAGGGCAACCTGCAGCAGAACCTGGCCCTGCTGGACGCGCTGGAGAGGATCGCGCAGGCGCGTCAGGTCAGCACCGCCCAGCTGGCCATCGCCTGGGTCGCCGCCCAGGGCGAGGACATCATCCCGCTGATCGGCACCAAGCGCCGGTCTCGGCTGGCCGAGGCCATCGCCGCGCTGAACGTGACGCTCAGCCCGGAAGACCTGGCTGCCATCGAGGCCGCGGTGCCGGCCGGGCAGGTGGCCGGCGACCGCTACGACGCGGGGCAGATGAGGGCCCTGGACAGCGAGCGCTAGTTAATCCGGGGGTCGCCCCCGGGCTAGTACTTCGCGGCCAGCGCACGCAGCCTGGCGTGCGCGCTGCCCATCGCGTCCCCGGCCGGCAGGTAGGCCTTGGGCAGCTTGACCACGCTGGTGTAGTTCGGGTCGCATACGTTGGCCAGCGGTGCCTCGATGGCCTGCGTGACCAGCTGGTAGGCGTCCATCTGATGCAGCCCGTAGTCGGCGGCCAGCCACTGCACCAGGTCGAGCGCGGCGATCCGGAACGCGTCCTCCAGCGGCCGGGCCGACCCGGCCGTCATCAGGTGGGTGTCCGACTCCAGCCGGGGCCAGGCGCACGGCCGGCCTTTGATCAGGTCCACCGCGAGCACCGTGTTCATCGCGCACTCCACGGCCACCCCGCAGGTCTCGCCCTCGCCCTGCCTGGCGTGCCCGTCACCCAGCGACAGCAGCGCCCCCTCGACGTTCACACCCAGGTAGCAGGTGGTCCCGGCGCGCATCTCCGGGGTGTCCATGTTGCCGCCGAAGCTGTCCGGCACCAGCGCGCTGCGCACCTCCAGGTTGGCCGGGGCCACGCCCACCGTGCCGTGCATTGGCTCGATCGGCAGGTCCACGGAGAAGTCGCCGTGCCGGGCGGTGAACCGGCAGGTGCCCTGGCCGCTGTCGAACTGCCACAGCCAGACCAGTTCCGGCAGCGGATCATGGAGCAGCGCGGTGACGTGCGTCGCGCTCAGCGCGCCGAACAGCGGCACGGTGGTGGACGCGCCCCAGTCACGGGCGGGCTCGATGGAGATGAAGTGCACGGCCACCGTGTCGCCGGGCTCGGCGCCCTCGATGTAGAACGGGCCGGTCTGCGGGTTCAGGTACGGGAACTCGCAGACTTCGGAGACCAGGTCGGTCTCGCTTTTCACCCGCCCCGCGAAACAGTCCTCGGTGAACACCTCGAGTACCGCGGGGGGCGTTATGCGGGCTAGGGGGGCAGCCCCACCGAACGTCCAGGCGTATTGCTCCGGCGCCGGCCGGAAGCTGAAGACCTGCGGGTCGTCACTCACTTGTACTCCTCCAGCGGGTCCAGGTGCACCAGCCCGACCTCGACCACCCGCCGCGGTCTCGCCGGTACAGGTAGACAAGGTAGATCAGGCCGGCCACCATCCAGCCGGCCACCCCCGGGCCCAGGTAGGAGTAGGGCGCGGACAGCGGGGCGACGAACGAGAACGCCTTGATGCCGGCCGAGGTGAGCCAGGCCGGGACGAGCGTGATGATGCCCAGCACCGGGATGACCAGCCACAGCACCGGGTTGGGCCGCCGGGCGGCCCGGGCGAAGAAGCCGATGCAGGCCGCGTTCAGCACGATGTAGATCGCGGCCAGCACGTAGCCCGAGGCGACCAGGAAGCCGATGGACGGGTGCAGGCCGCGGGCCGCGCAGGTGGCCAGTGACCCGGCCGACGGCAGCTCACCGGCCAGCAGGCCGATGCTGACCGCGCAGAACATGCAGGCGACCAGGGCGAATATCACCGCCAGCGGCAGCGAGCCCGCGGCCAAGGCCACCCGGCCGGGATGGAGGCCGCGATCGCGGCGCCAGGCGCCATGTCGGTGATGGGCTGGGACAGCACCTCGCGGAGCCCGATGGCGTTCCGCCGCAGACCGCGCCTGGGTGGTGGTGTCCTTGATGGCCATGGCGACCTCCCCGGAGCTTTGGTGCCTGGAGATGTCCTGAGCGTCTTACGGCCGGCCGCCGCCGGGCAGGCCCAAGCTAGCCGGGCAGGCCCGCGGTGGCCGCCACGTAGCTGGCCACGTCGGCGTGGCTGGCGAACCGCACGCCATGGTGCCCGGCGATGTAGTCGACGAGTTCCTCCAGGATCACGAACCGGGACCGGGGCCCGATCACGTGCGGGTGCATGGTCAGCTGGAACACGCCACCCTGCGCGTAGGCCTGGTCGAACTCGTCGCGCCACATCTGCCCGACGGCCCGGGGTGGGGTGAACGGCTGGGCCGGGTCGGCGGGGAAGTACGGCGCGTCGTCCCGGATCCACTGCACCGGGATCTCCACGATGCCGGTAGGCCGGCCCGCCGCCTCGATCTCGTACGGGTCGTCATCAGCCATCAGCGACGAGTCATAGCGCAACCCGAGTTCCGCGATGATGTCCAGGGTGGCGTGACTGAAGTCCCAGGATGGGGTGCGGATGCCGGCCGGCTGGGTGCCGGTGAGCCGGGCCAGCGTCTCGGCCGCGCGCAGCGTCAGCGAGCGCTCGGCCGCGGCCGGCAACCCGGAGTTCCGCTCGTGGATCCAGCCGTGCAGCCCGACCTCGTGACCGGCCTGCGCGTAGCCGCGGACCTCTGCCGGGCGGAGCAGCGCGCAGACCGCGGGCACGTAGAACGAGGCCGGGATGCCGTGCCGGTCCAGCAGCCGCAGGATGCGGGGCACCGCGGCCCGGGCGCCGTACTCGCCCTGGGACAGCCGGCCCGGGGAGGTCTGCCCGTCCCGCAGCCAGATTGTCTCGTGATTGGCGTCGAAGGACAGCGCCACTGCCACCCGCATGCCACCGGGCCATGACGATGGCGCCAGGGATCGCCCGGCGCGGACCTGGGTGACGGCCGCGCCGATGGCCGCGTCGTCCCACTCCCATGGCTGCGGCGGCCCCGGCGGGCCGGGTGGCGGCTGCGGGTCGCCGACCCGGTTCAGGCCGGGTCCCGGTGCCCGTTGCGGCTGAACGCGCCGGGCAGCGGTCCCTGCCTGGGCAGCGACACCTCGGCCGTCACGTCGGCGGCCAGCCGCACGCTGTCCCCGTCCACCAGGCGCACCTCGGTGCCGGGCAGCACCCGGTCGCCGTTGACGAACGTGCCGTTGGTGGAGTGCTCGTCGCGGATCGTGGCCTGGCCGGTATCGCTCACCGTGACCGTGGCGTGCCGCCGCGACACGTTGTCGTAGCTGGCGAACGCGGCCGCGACCAGAGACTCCTCCGGGTCGCGGCCGAGCACCAGGGACGTGCCCGCGGGCACTTCCACGTTGCCGGCGGGGAACACGAGGCACAGCACCACGGGTGAGATGATCCCGGCCCGCGGCGGCAGCGGCTCGCGGCAGGACGGGCAGAACACCGCGGCCGGGTCCTGGACGGTGGTCCCGCAGTGCGGGCACGGGGCGGGGCCCGCGGCGGGCGCTGCCGCCCCCTCCCGCTTCAGGTACTCCTGCATCACGGTCGGCGGCGTGTCCGGCTCGTTCGCAGGGCTGTTCCTGGGCAGGTTGGCGCCGCACGTGAAGCAGATGAGGTCCTCCTGCTGGACCTCAGCGGCACACGCCGGGCAGGTGAGGGTCGCCATGTCGTCCTCCGGGACGGCGGCAGGGTTTATGTCCACGAGAGCCTAACGCGCCGCGGACGACGGAGGTGCCAGCCGGGGCCGGGGCGGACAGTAGCATCGCGCTTATGCGGCACCGGCCGGCGAGAGGAACAGATGGCCATTTACCCGCTCAGCGACGAGTACCGGGCGCTCCGTGACACCGTGGGCGAGTTCGCCCGCACGGTGGTCCAGCCGGTGATCGCCGGCTACTACGAGCGTGGCGAGTTCCCCTACGAACTGGTTGCCCGGATGGCCAAGCTGGGCCTGTTCGGGCTGCCGTTCCCGGAGGAGTTCGGCGGGATGGGCGGCGACCTGTTCGCGCTCGGCCTGGCGCTGGAGGAACTGGCCCGGGTGGACTCGTCGGTGGCCATCACCCTGGAAGCCGCGGTAGCGCTGGGTGCGATGCCCATCTACCGGTTCGGCACTGACGCCCAGCGCCAGCGCTGGCTGCCGGACCTGTGCTCGGGGGAGCGGCTGGCCGCGTTCGGGCTGACCGAGGCGGGCGGCGGGACCGACATCCCGGGTGGCATGCGCACCACGGCGCGGCTCGAGAAGGGGAACGGCGCGGCGGGCGAGTGCTGGGTCATCGACGGCAGCAAGTCCTTCATCACCAACGCGGGCACGTCGATCACCGCGCTGGTCACCGTGCTGGCCCTGACCGGTGAGCCGCCAGGCCCGGCGGCCGGTGGCCCGGGGGGCCCGGCCCGGCGGGAGATCTCGGCCATCGTGGTGCCGTCCGGCACACCCGGTTTTTCGGTCGGCCCGGAGTACTCCAAGGTCGGCTGGTGCGCCTCGGACACCCGTGAGCTGGCCTTCACATCCTGCCGGGTGCCCGCGGACCACCTGCTCGGGTCGCGTGGCCGCGGCTACGCGCAGTTCCTGGAGATCCTCGACGAGGGCCGGGTCGCTATCGCCGCGCTGGCCACTGGGCTGGCCCAGGGCTGCGTGGACGAGTGCCTGCGTTATGCGGCCGGGCGGACCGCGTTCGGCCAGCCGCTCGGCCAGTTCCAGGCCACCCAGTTCAAGGTGGCGGACATGGCCGCCCGGGTGCACGTGGCCCGGCTGGCCTGGTACGACGCGGCGGCCCGGCTGGCGGCCGGGGAGCCAGCCAAGCAGCAAGTGGCCATCGCCAAGCTGGTGTCGTCCAACGCGGCCATGGACAACGCCCGGGACGCTAGCCAGCTCTTCGGCGGTTACGGGTTCATGAATGAGTTCCCGGTCGCCCGGTTCTACCGGGACGCGAAGGTGCTCGAGATCGGCGAGGGCACATCCGAGGTGCAGCGCATGATCATCGCCCGGGAACTCGGCCTGCGCCCGGGCGGGCGCCCGGGCCCAGCCTAGAAAGCGCTGCGGTGCTTGTGACCGGAGGAACCCAGAGTGAAATAGACCTCCAGGGGCCGCCTGACGGTCCGCACCCGGTGCGAATCGGGTTCTGCCGCCGGGTTACCCGGGTTCCGCCCGGTAAATGGCCCGCTAAGCGGGCGTCATGGCCCGGCCCGGCCGACTGCGCTGGGGGTAGCCGGGGTGGCCTGGCCACGGTGGCCGGACGCGGTGATGCCACGCGGCCCGCCCAGCGCGGCCAGCGGTGAGCAAGGCGGGGACCGGCTGGTCCCCGTTTGGCGAACCGGGCTCGGTACCGTCTCCGACCGGGCATACTGAGGACTTTCCGGGCAAGGCCCCGGCCCGGCGAACCGCTGGACCAAGCGGCACACTTGGCGCGCTGAGCACGGAACTGCTTAGTTGGGCCAGAACGAACCCCCGGCGGTGACGCCAGAGAGTACCCTACTCACGTCGAGCTATCCGCCAAACATCACGTTAGAAGAGCGTTTCCCCCCATAAGGTACTGATCACGGCCGATGGCGGACGTTACGGTTAGCCGTTGGCCGCGCCCGCGCGCGGGGCTCACAGAATCGTCACCCGGGAAGGGGTGCGTGATGTCAGTTCCGCCGCCGGTCCAGCGGGCCTGCTGGCTCGCCACACTAGCCAGGTGAAAGGTGCAGACGCTGTGCGGTCCCGCAGCAACAAGACCGGTGCCAGGCCGGCTGACGAATCAGCGTCAGCCGACGCCTCGACCGGACCCGGCTTGGCGTCCCGTGCACCCGCCGACGTCGACGGGCGGGAGGCTGGCGCCGACCCCGGGAGCAATGGCCAGGCCAGTAGCGGCCAGCGGCAGACGGGCTCGCGCCGCGGCCTGAAGAACTGGCGGGTGCGATCGCGGCTCGTCCTGCTCATCGCGATCCCCACACTGACCGCTGTCGTGCTCGGCGGTATCAGCATCCTTTCCTACGCGCGCAGCGCCACCGCCGACGGGCGGGTCCAGCAACTCGCCACGCTGAGCTCGAACATCACGCAGCTCGCCCAGCGGCTCGAGGAAGAGCGGGACCGGACCGTCTACTACATCTCGCTGGGCGCCAATGGCGGCCGGCAGCAGGAGCTGCTAGCTCGCCGGCCGGTCGGCCAGACCGGGAGCGAGCTCGGGGTTATCAACCAGGACTACGCGCAGACCAACCGGTCCGTGGCGCTGGTCGATCATGATCTTGGCCAGATCGGCGGTTCGTTCTCGTCGCAGGCGCAGCAGGAGGCGGCTCTCGCGCGGGTCAGCCTGCACAATCTCAAGGAGCTGCGCACCGCCTCGACGATCACCAAGATGCCGCCACTGGTCGTGGTGCAGAGGTACACCCAGCTGATCGACAACCTGCTGGCCCTGGTCGATGTGACCGGCCAGGGCGCCAGCGATGCCACGCTGGGCCAGGACATCCGGGTCCTCGGGCTGGTCACCCGGATGTCCGAGGAAGCCTCCGAGCAGCGGGGTATCCTCACCGCCGGCCTGCTGCAACAGCAGCTCAGCTCCAACGAGCTGTCCGCGCTCAACGCGGCGATCTCCGAGCAGGCGAGTAACCTGCAGTCGTTCAACAGCTCAGCCAGCATCGCGCAGCGCAACCTCTGGAACAACACGGTGGCGTCGTCGTTCGTGTTCCAGGCGAACGCCGAGGAAAACCAGGCCATCGCCACCGCGCAGCAGGACAACGACTCGCTGAAGGCGGACACGACCAACGCCGACACCTGGTACGGCTCGGTCAAGAACGAGATCGACACCCAGATGGGGTCGGTCGAGCAGGCGCTGAACAACCAGATCACATCGCGTGCCGCCCTGCTGCACAAGGACGCGCTGACGTACGCCATCGTGATCGGCCTCGCGGTCTTGATCGTGCTCGGGCTGGCCCTGTTCCTCACCGTGGTCGTCGGGCGGTCTATGGTCCGGCCGCTGCGCCGGCTGCGGGCGGGCGCGCTCGAAGTGGCTGGTGTGCGGCTGCCGGACATGGTCCGCCGGATGAGCGAGTCCGACGGCTCGGCCGTCTCGTTCGATGTCGCGCCGATCGACGTGGACTCCACCGACGAGATCGGTGAAGTCGCGCGGGCGTTCGACCAGGTGCACCGGGAAGCGCTCCGGCTGGCCGCTAACGAGGCCGCGCTGCGCGGCAACGTCAACGCAATGTTCGTGAACCTGTCCCGGCGCAGCCAGTCCCTGGTGGAACGCCAGATCCGGCTGATCGACGACCTGGAGCAGGGCGAGCAGGACCCGGAGCGGTTGTCCAACCTGTTCCAGATGGACCACCTGGCCACCCGGATGCGGCGCAACTCGGAAAACCTCCTGGTCCTCGCGGGCCACGATGTGTCCCGCCGGTGGAACCAGCCGGTCGCCCTGGTGGACGTGCTCCGCGCGGCGGTGTCCGAGATCGAGCAGTACGAGCGGGTCTCGATGAACGTCCAGCCGGGCATCGCGGTGCGCGGCCAGGCCGTCAACGACGTGGTCCACCTGGTTGCGGAGCTGGTGGAGAACGCCACCTCCTTCTCCTCGGCGGAGACCCCGGTGACCGTGTCCGGGCACCTGCTCAACAGCGGCGGAGTGCTGCTGGACATCAGCGACCAGGGCGTGGGCATGGGCGCCGAGGAGATGGCGCACGCCAACTGGCGGCTGGACAATCCGCCGGTGGTGGATGTGGCCGTGTCCCGCCGGATGGGCCTGTTCGTGGTGGCCCGGCTGGCCGCCCGGCACGGCATCCGGGTCCGGCTCCGGCCCGCCCCGACTGGCGGCCTGACCGCACTGGTCTGGCTGCCGGATGAGACGGTCACCCATGAGAGCGCCGGCCCGGGCCCCGGGTCGCGCCGGTTCGACCGTAACGGCGGCGGCCCTGATGTGGTTGAGCCGCTGGCCACCGTCGGCCAGCTCGGCGCCGAATGGGGTGCGCCCAGCGGGCGCAGCGCGGCCGAGGAAGCGGTGAACGCGGCCCGTGCCCCACGGTTCACCCCGCTGCAGACCGAGAACGGGGACGCCGCCGCCACCGCTGGCTTCCCCGCGGTTAACGCGTCCTGGGACGACCCGCTGACCCGGTCGACGGGTAACGCCTGGGAGAACGGCAAGCCGGCCGAGCCGGCTGAGCCGGCCCAGCCCGCGGCTGGCCAGGGCTGGGATGACGCGCCCGCGGCCAAGCCCGCCAGCCCGGCCTGGGGTGAGCCCGCGGACCAGGAGGCCGGTCCATCCTGGGATGACGCGCCGGCCAAGCCGGCCAGCCAGGGCTGGGAAGAGAAGCTCAGCCCGCCCGGCGGCGCGCCGCCCCCGGCGGCCGCCACCGGGCCGCTTCCGTCCCTGTCCGGCAACGGTGGCCCGGCGCCCTCCTTCAGCACCCCGGGCGGCAGTGACTCGCCCTCCGGCCTGCCGACCAGGCTGCCGTCCCGCCCGATCCGCGGCTTCGGCAACGGCAGCAACGATTCAGGGCCGATCCGGCGGCAGGTCGTGGTGCCGCCGGCCGCGCCGCTCGGCCAGGGCAACCGGCTGCCCATCTTCGAGTCGGTTGAATCGGACTGGTTCCGCCGCGGCCGGCACAGCGCGGACCGCGCGAACGGGCCCAGCGGGCCCAGCGGGCCCAGCGGGCCCAGCGGGCCCAGCGGACCGAGCGGACCCAACGGGCCGAGCCCAGCCCCCGCGGAGAGCTCGTCGAGCTGGACCTCCGCGGCCGACGAGGGCTGGCGGGCCGCGGAAGCGGTAAGCCAGCCAGCCTCCGGCGGGGTGACCCTGTCCGGCCTGCCGAAGCGGGTGCCCAAGGCCAACCTGGTGCCCGGGACGGTGGGGGCGAACGCCCAGTCCGCGGCGCCGCCCGCCCGGTCGGCCTCGGTGACCAGGGACCGGTTCGCCGCCTTCCAGCGTGGTGTCCGCGAAGCACGGGCGGCCGCGAACAGCGACGAGGATGGTGGCGGTGAGGGAGACGGTGTTACATGAGGAGGGGCGCGGCTTGGCCGCAGATGCTGATGCTTCTTATGGTGGGGTCGCCGAGAAAGGAGGGTTCGTGAGTCCGCTAACCCGTCCCATCCAGGACCTGAACTGGCTGATCACGAACTTCGTGGAGAGGGTCCCGTCCGTCGCGCATGCCATCGTGGTCTCCTCAGATGGGCTGCCCCTGGCGTTCTCGAACGGCTTCCCAGCCGACCGCGTGGACCAGCTCGCGGCAGTGACTTCTGGTTTGACCAGCCTCACGCAGGGCGCGTCGCGGGTCTTCGAAGGTGGGCCGGTCACCCAGACGGTCGTGGAGATGCAGCGGGGCCTGCTGCTGGTGATGGCTATCAGCGACGGATCGAGTCTTGCGGTGCTCGCATCCGCCGACTGTGACATGGGCCTGGTGGCCTACGAGATGGCGCTCCTCGTGGAGCGCGTTGGCCGCGCCCTGACGCCTGATATGCGTGGGGCGCTGCGGTCGGAGGATGGCAGATAGTGACAGGAGAGACCGTTGTCCGGCCCCGGCCTGGATGACTGGCCGCCGACAGGGGGACAACACGGCCCCGGATTCGGCGGCGGAAAGCGTGCACGTGAGGCTGAACAGTCTGGGAGCGGGCTGGTCCGGCCGTATGCGGTGACCGGGGGGCGGACGAAGCCCCGGTACCAGCTCCAGATCGAGGCGATGGTGGCCGCGTCTCACTACGAGGCACGGGACCTGTCGAGCCTGAGCCCGGAGTGTCAGGCCATCCTCGGGTTCTGCCGCGATTGGCGTTCAGTGGCGGAGATATCGGCTGTACTCAGGATGCCCCTGGGCGTAGCCCGTGTCCTCGTGGCTGACATGGCGGTGGAAGGGCTCGTCCGGGTGCACCAGCTGGACCACGCATCTGGCCGCCCAGATCTCAACCTGCTCGAAAGGGTGCTCAGTGGACTTCGCAAGCTCTAGTCCCGTGCGGGGCACGGCTGGGGATTCCGCCGCGATGACATCGGTCAAGATCGTCGTCGCGGGAGGCTTCGGCGTGGGCAAGACCACGTTCGTCGGATCGGTGTCGGAGATCACCCCGCTGACCACTGAGGCAGTCATGACCTCAGCCAGCGCTGGCGTTGACGACCTCTCGGCCGTGCCGGACAAGACCACCACCACGGTGGCCATGGACTTCGGCCGAGTCACGCTGGATGCTGGGCTGATCCTGTACCTGTTCGGCACCCCCGGGCAGCACCGGTTCTGGTTCATGTGGGACGACCTGATCCAGGGTGCCATCGGGGCCGTGGTCCTGGTGGACACCCGGCGGCTGGCTGACTCCTTCCCGGCCGTGGACTACTTCGAGACCGCCGGCCTGCCGTTCATCGTGGCGATCAACGGTTTCCACGGCGAGTTCCCGCACGGCGTGCAGGATGTCCAGGAAGCGCTGTCGGTCAGCCCTAACGTCCCCGTAGTGCAGTGTGACGCACGGGGCCGGAAGTCCACCAAGGCGACGCTCATCGCGCTGGTCGAGCACGCCATGGCCATGCAGCTGAGCACGCGCTAGCACCGGCGGCGCACCTTGCGCGGCACGCGCACAGGGCAGCTGCGGGAGATTTTGGCAGGCGCTGCCGCACCGGCGCGGCAGCGCCTGCGGTAATGTTCAGGCGCTGTTGTCCGGGGCGGTAGCTCAGCCGGTCAGAGCAGCGGACTCATAATCCGTCGGTCGTGGGTTCGAGCCCCACCCGCCCCACCAGCAGTTTCAGTGTCAGATCGGCGATGGCCGTGGACCGATGTCGGTGGTGCGACTTCATCCTGCCGTCATGGCCGTCCGGTAACAGAGAGTAGCTGCCGGGCGGGTCTGGCGTGCCAGGGCGTACCGCAGGAAGAACCGGAAGGGCTGCTTGCCTGGTTCGCCAAGGGTATACGGGACTGAGCAAGGCGCGGTGCCGCCAGTTGGCTAGCCCGGCATAACCGCGCGCATTCGGGACTGGCCCTAGCTGAGGCCGTCGCCCTGGTGAGAGGCGACCGTGAGCGTCTGCAGACGTCTTGGCCGCGATCGGAAGGATCAGGCGCTACGTCCAGGACGACCAGGCGCGCTTCGATACCGACGGACTGCTGCAGAATACGGTGCTTCACTGGATAGAGATCATCGGCGAAGCGCACGAGGCGTAAGCGATGAGGTCCGTGACCCGTATCCTGAAGTGCCATGGCGCGTGATCACCGACATGCGCAATCGGGTGAGCCACGGCTACTTCGATCTCGACGTCGTGTGGAACACAGTGACGAGCGACCTGCCGAAACTGGCATGCAGTTCCGTCGCCGAACGGTAGCGGCTACTGCCACCGGCGACGCCGACGTATGGGTCGTCGATAGGCACCGCGCCAGCCTCGCCGGCTCCCTGTACACCGCGGCAAACCAGCCGGCCTAAGCCGCCGCAGGCGCCCGGTGCGGTCACCACGCGCAAAGACCGCACCGCGTCCGCCCTGCCAGATCCGGCCGACGTCGCCACGCAGGGCAACCCGACCTGCGCGCGTCCAACAGACCGGGCTGAAGCGACTATCCCAGTACAGATCGATTCCTCAGCGCGCGTCATTCGCCCGCGCGCGGTCTCCAGGGGGAGCACAATACCGGGATGAGCGGGGTGCGGGGGTTTGTCGGGGTGACCGACAACAGCTGGTACCGGCTGCTGGCAGACCGGCCAGACCTGCTCGGCGAGGTCAACTTCTGGCGGCCAGGCGGCGGCGGGTTCCAGGCTTTGCGGCCAGGCGAGCCGTTCTTCTTCAAGACGCACGCACCGCACAACCGGGTCGTCGGCGGCGGGTTCTTCGGCGGGGCCGCACGGCTGCCCGCCTCCGAGGCCTGGGATCTGCTCGGCCCCGCCAACGGAGCCGTCAGCCTCGGGCAGACGCTGAACCGGATCGCGCACTACCGCCGCGAACCCCTGGCGCCCGGCGAGGATCCGGTGATTGGCTGCATCTTCATCCGCGACGTGACCTTCTTCCCCGATGACCTGACCTTCGACCCTCCGCCCGACTTCAGCTCCAACGTCGTCCAGGGCAAGACCTACGACATGGGCGACGAGCGTTACAGCCGGTACTTCGGCGACCTCATGCAGATGGTTCTCGGCGTGGCGGTCGAACTCGATCTCACTCAGCCCTGGCACCATCCCGGGCCGGTCTTCGGCGACCCGAGGCTTGCGCCCAACCGGCTCGGCCAGCAGGCGTTCAAAGCCGTGGTCGCAGACACCTACCACTGGCGGTGCGCGATCACCGGCGCCAAGATCCGCCCCGTCCTCGAAGCCGCCCACATCCGGCCGGTGTCACCCCTGCATGGCGGGGAAAACCGGCTCGACAACGGACTGCTGCTCAGGTCGGACGTGCACCGCATGTTTGACCTTGGCTACCTGAGCGTGGACACCCGGTACCGGCTGCGGGTCAGCAGCCGGCTGCGCACCGAGTTCGGCAACGGCGAAGCTTTCTACGCGAAGGAAGGCAAGGTCATCACCCTCCCAGACCGGCGAGGCGACCAGCCGAACGTCGACTTCCTCCAATGGCACATGGACAGGAAGTTCAAAGCGTCGTAGGCGGTCTATGAGGCTGGACTCCGGAGACAAGCGTTCCGTCTACCATGCCGATTCGGTTCGTGCCGAGTTAGTCCTGGCGGTGACGGCGCCCACCGCTCATAATGAGCGGCCGCGCGGTGGGCCGTGGTGAGGTCAGTAGTGGTAGCGGGCTGCGAGAATGATGATTTCCGCTTCGGTGACGATGTAGACGAGACGGTGCTCGTCGTCGAGGCGCCGTGACCAGGCCCCGGGCAGGTGGTACTTGAGCGGCTCGGGCTTGCCGATGCCGGTAAACGGATCCCGCCGCACGTCCTCGATCAGCTTGTTGATCCGCGCGAGCATCTTGCGGTCGGTCTTGAGCCAGGACGTATAGTCCTCCCAGCCCTGGTCCTCGAATACCAGCCTCATCGGGTGCTACCGACCGACCGCCGTATCGGGGTCGATCAAGGCATGTTCGGCCAGGTGGATCCCGTTCAGAGCGTTTTCGTAGGCCTTGAGCAGCCGGCGGGCGTTCGCCGGCGAGCGCAGCAGGTAGGCACCCTCGCGCAAGGCAGCGTAGTCCTCGGCAGAGACCAGGACGGCGTTGCCGTGTTTGGAGACGATCTCGATGGCGTCGTGATCCTCGTTGACCTTCTTGATCAGCGGGAAGAGTTCCCTGCGTGCCTCGCTCGCGGTTATCGACATGGCGGCCAGCCCTCCGAAAGTAGTACAAGATATAGTACCATTCTGCTTGCCGCCGCTGGCTCACGGTGCCTAGGCCTGCACGCCTGCTGCTAAGAAGATCGTTTTAGGCAGGCGGGCAACCTGTACTTGCCCGGTTAGGCGGGCCGGTCAGCGCCGCCCGTGATGAACATGAGTGGCTATCGGTTCTTGGTCGCGATGACCACGAGATATTCGGCGTCGACATGCATGGTGCCGTCGGTGGCGATGTTGAGTCGCTTCATCAGGTCGATGATCTCCGCGCGGCAGGCCTGGATCCAGGTGAGCACCCCCGCCGAGATGCTCGGCCGGGTCAACAGCGTCATCAGCCTGCCGCGGGCCGTCTTGCCGCCCGTCTCGCTGGCGGTCATGGGCGCTCTCGCTGCCGCCAGCACCCGGCTCCCGTTCTACCTCGCCAGCCTGCTCATGCTCCTCGCGAGCGCCATCCTGGCGCTCAACCCCCGCAGCCCGCAAACTCTCCACGCAGAACCAGGCACCGGCACCAGCGGGCCTCAATAACCCGCCCTGATAAGGACGAACTGCGCGCCACAGCAACCGTGATCATTGCGGCCATCCGCCGCGCCTAGTCGTTCCGCGCGAACTCGGCGCCGGGTCGACCGCGTTAGTGACGCTCCGTGATAGTCGCCGCGGAAGCGATGTCTGGCCGCCGACGGGTGACGGCGTTCTGCATGCATACATCCTCGGATGCCTTCGCCATCCTGAATCCAGGTGACCGGCCTGGGATAGCCCGTCATGAAATAGCGTCGCCGCTGACCACCGATCCGTGCACGGCCAAGTAGGCCGATGACAATTCAACGGACGCAGTTTGGACGCAGACGGCGAGAGTACAGTCGCCCTCAACCTCGACTGGCCTCTACGTCCGGAACGTCCCGACGTGCCGATATGCAACCTGGCTCGACGAGGAGCTACAAGCCTCTACGGCCTGTGGGGGACCCATAATCCGTCGGTCGTGGGTTCGAGCCCCACCCGCCCCACTCTCTGAAGCCGCAAGTTATGAGCTTCGACCTGACCCTATGGGGGACCGGGCGTGAGGCCGGACCCCCTTTCCTGCTCAGCCCGGCAGCGTGATGCTCCGGGTGAAAGACGAGCTCGGAAAGGAGGCCGGCAATGTCTGTCTACGTCGGGATCG
>Ga0335078_10000251_pt1 | contig 86934 bp, 75 predicted proteins | sample Lox_Sample_32_FD_206711 | JGI IMG/M metagenome (GOLD analysis project Ga0335078, IMG submission 206711) | Soil microbial communities from Loxahatchee National Wildlife Refuge, Florida, United States - Lox_Sample_3.2 | ecosystem: Environmental > Terrestrial > Soil > Wetlands | place: USA... | reverse complement strand
CGAACCCGGTCGCCGCGACCTGCTCGCTCCGCCGGTGCTTCAACTTGACGCCGTTGATTCTGGCTTGTGAAGAGCCAGGCCCCACCTTACGGCGGCCGAACGGGCGTCGGCCCGTGTGCTCGGGCAGGGCAGCTTCCATCGATCGCCAGATCTGCCAGGTCACCGATGTGCACGCCGTCGGCTGTCACCGCCCGCTGTGCCTGGACGCGGTGACGTCGTTGTTTTCTGTGCCCGCGGGCCCATTGCGCCGGCGCGGCCGGCCGAGGAATCTCAAAGCATGAAGAGATGGCGACCTGACGGACACGGCAGCGGCAGCCCGGCGGTGCGGCGGTGAGCGGGCTGCCCGACCTGGCCGGGAAGGTGGCCGTGGTGACCGGCGGCGCCTCTGGCATCGGGAAAGGCATCGCCACCCGGCTCATCGCCGAGGGCGCGCAGGTGGTCATCGCGGACATCCAGCGGGATGCGATGGAAGCGACCGCCGCGGAGATCGGCGCGGCCGGCGTCCAGACCGACGTAAGCGACCCGGCCAGCGTCGACGCGCTGGCCCGTGCCGTGCTCGATGAGTACGGGGCCGTGCACGTGGTCTGCAACAACGCCGGCATCGGGCCGCTCGCGCCGGTCGCCGACCTGACCCTCGACGACTGGCGCTGGATGCTCGGCGTGAACCTGTGGGGCGTCATCCACGGCGTGCACACGTTCCTGCCCGTCCTCAGGCAGAACCGTGAGGGCGGGCACATCGTGAACACCGCCTCCATGGCCGGGCTGGTCGCCGGGCCCCGGCTCGGTGCCTACGCCGCCGCCAAGTACGGGGTGGTGGGGCTGACCGAGGTGCTGGCCGCCGAACTGGCCGCGGACAACTCACGGGTCGGGGTGTCCGTGCTCTGCCCCGGCACGGTGCACACCAACATCGGCATGTCATCGCGCAACCGGCCCGCCGACCTGCCCGACGCCGGCTTCAAGGACATCGACATCGAACTCGAGGACAACCCCAGGTACCGGTGGATCTACCCGGAGGAAGCCGGCGCGGTGGTGGTCCGCGCGATCAAGCGCGGCGACCTGTACGCCCTGACCCACCCCGACTGGTTCCCGCTTGTCGCCGGGCGCCACGAGGCGATCGCCGAGGCATTCCGTGAGCAGGAGGCCCTCCGCCAGGAGGCCCTGAGCCGGCCGGTCACCGAGGCGGGACGGCAAGGAGGCTAGCCGCGATGCGCGCCCTGATCGCCTACTATGACCCGCCGCGGCGTCCCGCGGCGCAGGAGCGGCCCGACTTCACCGCGCTCCCGCTGACGGGCAAGCCGGTGACCGTCCTGAGCATGCGCGCGGCCGGCGGCGGGTTCTCCCTCGACCGCGAGGGGTTCACGCTGGCCGACGCGCCCACCACGGTCCGCGACTTCTACGACCGCGACGAGGTAGCGGGCCGGTACGTCGCGGAGGCGCGCGAGCTCGTCCGCTCGCTCACCGGGTGCGCGGCGACCGCGCTGCTCAACACCCCCGTGGTGCGAGTCAGCGGCCGGCTGGGCAGCCGGCCCGCCGGCACCACGTTCACCGGGGACTTCGCGCACGCGGACTTCAGCGCCCCGGCGGCCGAGGCGATGCTCCGCAGGACCTTGCCGGCCGATGAGGCCGCGGAACGGCTGCGGCGCCGGTACGCGGTTTTCAACGTGTGGCGGACGTTTTCCGGGCCGCCGCAGGACGTGCCGCTCGCGCTGTGCGACTCGCGGTCCGTCGCCCCGCAGGACAAGCAGTACTGCGACATCACCATGAAGATGGCCACCGGCGACGTGCTCACCTGGGAGAACATCACCTACTACCACAACGGGGCGCACCGCTGGTGGTACTGCCCGGACATGACACGGGATGAGGCGTACGTCTTGCGGTCGTTCGACTCGGCACCAGGCCACGCCGAGCAGGTGCCGCACAGCGCGTTCGCCGATGAGTCCTGCCCGGCGACCGCGCGGCCGCGCGCGTCCGTCGAGGTGCGCGTGTTCGCCTTCTACGAGGACTAGCAGCGGGCAAGCTCAGCGGACGGGGACGGCGATCTCGTCCTCTGGCAGCAGGCCGTGCTGCACGGCGAACATCGCCGCCGACGCACGGCTCGACGCGCCGATCTTGGCGTAGATGTGTTCCACGTGGTTCCCCGCCGTCTTGGGCGTGATCACCAGGCGGGCGGCGATCTCCTTGTTCGACGCGCCGCGGGCCAGCAGGACGAGCACCTCGGTCTCCCTGGCGGTCAGGCCCGCCACCGCCGTCCTGCGCCGCGTCACCCGGTGACCAGCCGCCTCGAGGACGGCGCCGGCGGCGTCGGCGTCCAGGCGGCCCGCGCGGACCTCGGCCCGCAGCTCGGCCGCGGCGTCCGGGGCGGCCAGGGCGGCACGGTAGGGCCGCGGCTCGCGCATCGACTGGTAGGCCTCCGCCGCGCCGAGCACCCGGGCGAGCCGGGAGATCGCGCCGCCGGAGAGCCCGCGCGGGTACCCGCTGCCATCCAGCCGCTCGCGGACCTGCACCGCGATCTCGCCGAGCGACGCGAGCGCCGCCGACTGCCGTACCATCCGCTCTGTCAGGTACGGCGCCATCCGGGCGCGTTCCCATTCGCCGGCGCTCAGCGGTCCAGGCCGGTCCCAGATCGAGTTCGACACGCCGAGGCGGCCGTACCCGTGAACCAGGCCGGCCCGGCGCAGCAGGGTGGTCTTCTCCGCGGGCAGCCCGAGCCTGCGCCCCGCTTCCTCGGCAAGCTCCGCCACCGCGACCGAGTGACCGAGCATGAAGGGTGACTTGAGGTCGACGAAGTTCGCGATCGCGGTCAGCGCGCCGTCCAGCTCGGCGGGAGACAACTCGACGGCGAGGGCCGGCTCGGCGGAGATCACCGCCTGCCAGGTGGGCACCGTGTCGAGGTCCGCGAAGATCTCGTCAGGCGCCGCGCACAGCAGCGCCACGAGTTCCGGGTCGAACTGCCTGCCCGACCGGGCGCGGGCCAGCGCCAGCGCTCCCGCCAGCCCGCGTACCCGGTACGCCACCTCCATGAACTCGGCGAACTGCGCGATCCGCGCCGCGGCGGGCACCGCCTCGGCCCGTAGCTCGCCCGGCCAGCCGCGCCCGTCCCACTGCTCGTACGCGGTGCCGACCGACGCGCGAACCAGGGGCGGCAGGCCCAGCTGCTCGGCCAGTGCCCGTGCCAGCCGGGCGTGCTGCGCGATCATACCGTCGAGCTCGCGGTACCCGGAGAATGCGAACTCAAGCCCGACCCGGAACCGGTGCAGCGGCGGGTTCCCCGCCCCGATCAGCCGCAGCATCGACAGCACCCCGCGCACGCTGCGCATCTCGTGGTCGTACTTACCCGACTTCAGCACGATGTCGTCGCCGAACCACTTCGCCTGCTCGTGCGCGTCGGCGTGGCAGCCGACGTTGACAAGCAGGGCGGTGTAGTAGACCGCCGCGCGGTCCTGCTCGCTCAGCGCGCTGCGCTCGGCGAGCCGCAGGGCGATCAGGCACTGGCGCAGCACGTGCTCCATCGGCTGGCCGAAGCCGAGATCAACGCCGAGTGACAGCGACGCGACGAGCTCCGCCAGCCGGACCCGCGAGTGCCCGGCGCCTTCCATCGCACTAGCGTAACCCGCGGCCCCGCTTCAGCCCAGGTGACGGCGATAAGGCGGCCGAAACCCGCGCGGAAGATGAGGCATTGGCCCCATGCGGCCAATCATGGCCCGCTCGTACGGTCGGTAATCAAGAGGCTCTCCACGGGGGAGGGCGCGGGAACGAAGCGAGGCAGCCATGTCGTTGCGGGACAGTCTTTTCGCCATGACCTACGACAAGCAGATGGGCAGGACCGAGGAGGCGGGGGTGCGCGCCATGCGCGAGCGCCTGCTGGCGGGCGCGAAGGGCCGGGTGATCGAGATCGGCAGCGGCACCGGTGCGAACCTGCCCTGGTACGGTCCCGATGTCGAGTCGCTGACGATGACCGAGCCGTCGACGCCGATGGTGCGCCGGCTGGAGCGCAGGCTCAGCGAGCTCGGCTCCGCAGGCACCGTGCTGCGCGCGCCGGCCGAGGACCTGCCGTTCGAGAACGCGACCTTCGACGTCGCGGTATCGACCCTGGTCCTGTGCGGGGTCGATGACCAGCCGCGGGCGCTGCGCGAGCTGCGCCGGGTGCTGCGGCCAGGCGGCACGCTGCTGTTCCTCGAGCACGTGCGCGCCGAGGACGCCAAGCGGGCGCGCCAGCAGGACAAGATGAACTGGCTCAACCGCATCGTGGTCCGGTGCGACTGCAACCGGCCCACGCTGGACACCATCAGCCAGGCGGGCTTCGCCGTCACCGCGGTGGAGCACACGGCGCTGCCGAAGACGCCGCCGTTCGTGAGCCCGGCCGTCATCGGCAGCGCGACGGCGCCCGCATGACGGCGGGCACGGCCGGTTCTTGCTGATCAGGTACGGGTCGCCGAGGGCGAGTCGGCAACGGACTGCGCGGGGACCCGGGCCGGGTCGAGATCGGTGACGCGGAAGGCGAGCGCGTCGCCCTCGCGGGCGACGGTAACGTGCTGGTGCGGGGCCAGGCGGCCGTCGAGCAGCATCGCGGACAGCCGGTTGTACACCTCGCGCTGGATCGTCCGGCGCAGCGGGCGGGCGCCGAACTCGGGCTGGAAGCCGCGCCTGGCGAGCCACTCGACCGCCTCGGCGGTGAACTCCACCGTGATGGCCTGCCCGTGCAGCCGACGGCTTGTCTCCCGCAGCAGCAGGCTGGTGATCTGCCGCAGCTGTGCCTCGTCGAGCGATGCGAAGATGATGATCTCGTCGATGCGGTTGAGGAACTCCGGACGGAAGAACTCGCGCAGCCGGGCCATCACCCGGTCGCGGGCGTCCTCGCCGTCGCCTGGCTGAGGGTCGAAGCCCAGCCTGCGCCTGCCGATCACGTCCGAGCCGAGGTTGCTCGTCATGATCACGACGGTGTTCTTGAAGTCGACCGTGCGGCCCTGGCCGTCGGTAAGCCGGCCGTCGTCGAGCAGCTGGAGCAGGACGTTGAACACGTCCTTGTGCGCCTTCTCGATCTCATCGAGAAGCAGGACGGCGTACGGGGTGCGGCGCACCGCCTCGGTCAGCTGGCCCGCCTCCTCGTAGCCGACGTAGCCGGGCGGTGCGCCGACCAGGCGGCTCACCGTGTGCCGCTCCTGGAACTCGCTCATGTCGATGCGGATCATCCGGTCCTCGCTGCCGAACAGCGCGTCGGCGAGCGCCCTGGCCAGCTCGGTCTTGCCCACGCCTGTCGGCCCGAGGAAGAGGAAGCTGCCGATGGGCCGGCTCGGGTCGCCAAGGCCCGCCCGTGAGCGGCGGACCGCCTCAGCGACGGCGCCCACCGCGTAGTCCTGGCCGATGACCCGCTGGTGCAGGTGCTCCTCGAGCTGGAGCAGCCGCACCTTTTCCTCCTTGGTGAGCTGCGCGACGGGTATGCCGGTCAGCCGGGACACCACCTGGGCGATGTCCGCGGCGGTGACCTGGGGAACGGCCTTCTCCCCCGTGCCGCCGTGGCCGGCGCCGTCGGCGCGCTGTGCCAGGTCCGCGATCTGGTCGCGCAGCTCGCCGGCCCGCGCGTAGTCCTCGGTGGTCACCGCCTCCTCCTTCTCCCGCCGCAGGCCCTCGAGGCGCCGCTCGAGCTCGCGGCGGTCCCTGGCGGGCCGCTTGGCGCGCAGCCGGACCCGGGCGCCCGCCTGGTCGATGAGGTCGATCGCCTTGTCCGGCAGGAACCTGTCGGTGATGTACCTGTCGGACAGCTCCGCGGCGGCGATCACCGACTCGTCGGTGAAACGGACCTGGTGGTGTGCCTCGTAGCGGTCGCGCAGGCCCCGGAGGATCTCGACGGTGTCGGCTTGCGACGGCTCGGGCACCAGGATCGGCTGGAAGCGGCGCTCGAGCGCGGCGTCCTTCTCGATGTCCCTGCGGTACTCGTTGATCGTGGTCGCGCCGATGACGTGCAGCTCACCGCGGGCGAGCGCGGGCTTGAGCATGTTGGCCGCGCTCATCGCCCCCTCCGCCGCGCCCGCGCCGACGACCGTGTGCAGCTCGTCGATGAAGATGATCAGCTCATCGCCGTGCGCGCGTATCTCGTCGGTGACCTTCGCCAGGCGCTCCTCGAAGTCGCCGCGGTACCTGGTCCCGGCGATCATCCCGCCCAGGTCGAGCTGGACGAGTCGCCTGCCGCGCAGCGTGTCGGGCACGTCGCCGTCGACGATGCGCTGCGCGATGCCCTCCGCGATGGCGGTCTTCCCGACGCCCGGCTCGCCGATGAGCACCGGGTTGTTCTTGGTGCGCCGCGACAGCACCTCGATCGTCTGCTCGATCTCCTCCTCGCGGCCGACCACCGGGTCGATCCGGCCTTCGCGGGCCATGGCGGTGAGGTCGGTGCCGAACTCGTCCACGGTCGGCGTCTCCGACGGCGGCCGTCCGGCGCCGCCCGCTCCGCCCGCTCCGCTCGCTCGGCCGCCGACCGCGTTCTGCAGCGACTCCGGGGTGACGCGGGCGTCCCGCAGCACCCGGCCCGCGGCCGACTCAGCGTTGACCGCGAGCGCGAACAGCAGGTGATCGGTACCGATATAGCTGGAGCCGAGGGCACGGGAGACCTGCCGCGCGTCGAGCAGCGCCCGCTTGGCGGCCGGCGTCAGGTCGGGTACGTCGTCGCGCGGCTGCCCGTGCGCGCCTCGCGACTCGATGGTCCGCGCGATGGCGTCGGGGTCGGCGCCGGCCGCGACGAGCAGGCGGCGGACCTGTTCCTGCCGCGTCGCGGCCCACAGCAGGTGATCGGTGTCCAGGTCGGCATCGCCCCACCGCCTCGCCGCGCCCGCGGCGTCCCGCACGAGATCCCGCGCATGCTCGGTCAGCAGCTGCCCGATATCGATCCGCCGGACGGGACGCTGCGGCAGCGCGTTGCCGAAGAAGCGGGCGAAGATGTCGTCAAAGGGACCCGTGCCGTAGTCTCCGGGCCCGAACGGGTCAAATGCCATAAAGCGCTCCCCATGCTGACAGCCGTTTTAGTCACCGACAGTCATCAGATGCTCACCTTGAGCAAGCTTCCGGCTTGGGGCGCCCTACCCGGCCGGTTGCACCGCCAAACTGAGCCAGCAGGCTGCCCGTCTCGCGCGCGGGAGCGTAGTCTGCTGATTCGCGGTGTCCATTTCGGGGGGAAGGTGCTTGGCCATGCGGCTGGTCCGCGACGGCGGCCCCCGCCCGCTCGCCGTGCCTGGCCCGCTGCCGCTGCCCGGGCGGCCCAGGCCCGGGCGCCCGTTCCGCGTGCTCGTACTCGGCGGCGCGCGGTCGGGCAAGTCGGTGACCGCCGAGCGGCTGCTCGGCAACCGGGACCGGGTCGACTACGTGGCGTGCGGCGCGGTAGAAGACGACACCGACCCGTCCTGGGCCGAGCGGCTCCGGCTGCACAGGGAACGCAGGCCCGCGGGCTGGACCACGCTCGAGACGCTTGATCTGGACGGCGTGCTCGCAGGCCCGGGCCGGTGCGCACCGCGGCAGGCCGTCCCTGTCCTGGTGGACTGCCTGTCGACCTGGCTGGCCGGGGTCATGGACGAGTGCGGCCTGTGGGCGGGGTGCCCGGGCGCGGACAAGGAACTCGCCGCGCGCGTCGACGGGATGCTGCATGCCTGGCGCTCGACCCGGCGGGTCGTGGTGGCGGTGAGCAACGAGGTCGGCGCGGGCGTCGTTCCCTGCACCGCATCGGGAATGCGCTTCCGTGACGAGCTCGGCAGGCTGAACGCCCTCGTCGCCGCCGAGTGCGAGCAGGTCTGGCTGTGCACCGCGGGCATCGCCCGCAGGCTGCGGTAACGGCGGGATGAGCGAGCGTCAGCCGCCCGCCTGGCGGGTCGCGGTCAGCCTCTTCACCACGATCCCCGCCGGAGTCAGCGGGATGCTCGACGACGAGGTGGCGGCGCGCGCCATCTTGTGGCTGCCCGCCATCGGGCTGCTGGCGGGCGGCGCCGGTGCCTGCGTCGTGCTCGCGGCGGGCCGGTTCAGCGCGACCGGGCCCGGCCGGCTGCTCGGCGCGGCGCTCGCGGTCGCGGTGATCGGCGTGCTGACCGGCGGCCTGCACCTCGACGGGCTTGCCGACACCGCCGACGGGCTGGGCAGCCGCCGGCCGGCCGCCGCGGCGCTCGACATCATGCGCCGGCCCGACATCGGCCCGATGGGCGTCGGCGCGCTCGTCCTGGTGCTGCTCGTCCAGGTCAGCGCGCTCGCCGCGGTGCCGCGGCCGCCGCTGGCCGCCGCGGCGCTCGTGCTCGCCGAGGTCACCGGCCGGGTCGCGGTCGTGGTCGCTACCGCGGCGCCCGCCGCACGGCCCGGCGGATTCGGCGCGCTGGTGGCCGGCCGGACCACCGCGGCGCAGCGCGCGCTCACCGTCGGCGCGCTCGCCTGCGGCGTCGCGGCCGCCGGGCTGACCGCCGGGGATTACGCCCTCGCCGCGCGGTGGCTCGCCGCCATGCTCGCCGGGCTGCTCGCGGGCCGGCTGCTGCAGCGGACCGCGCAGCGGCGGCTCGGCGGGCTGACCGGCGACGTCTTCGGCGCGATTCTCCAGGTCAGCGCCACCGCCGTGCTGGTAACCGCCGCGCTGGCCGGCTAGAGCGAGCGGTCAGAACGGTGGCTTTACTCCGCGTCCCGCGCGCCGGGCACCGGGATGCGCCGGTGGGCCGCCCAGCGGGCGAGCTGGTCGGCGTAGTGCGGGCTTGCCGGGTCGCCCGACGCGCCGCCCGGGATGACGAAGCTCGCGGAAGCGGGATCGCCGAGGTCGACCACCTGGCGGTACACCGACAGCGAGGTCACGGTGAACGGGCTGTCCTGACGCCAGCGGTACCCGGCGGCCTGGATGGTGTCCGCGTCGCCGCCCATCGGCACGCTGTGCGCGGAGGCATCGGGCGAAAGCTCGGTCGGCACGCCGGCCCCGGACAGCGGGTGCAGCCGTACCGCCCGGTGCTGGTCGCCCCAGCGCCACTGCGCGGGGTCGGGGCCCGCCTCCCGCACGGCGGCCGCCCAGGCGCCGGCCAGCGCGCCGGGCAGCGCCGCGAGCACCCGCTCCCGGCGCTCTCGCCCCGTGCTTCCGGTATCGTCGGCCGCGTCACCAGCCGCACCGCCGACCGCGTCACCGGCCGCGGCGGGCGGCACCGGGCCGCCGAGCAGTTCCCAGGTGTCGTTGCCGAGCCAGCGCCGCACCAGCGACAGCATCGGGGGGAGCACGCCAGAGGCCACCCACGCCCACGTCTTCGCGCCGAGCACCGGCCGGTACAGCGCCTCGGCGAGCGCCCGCAGGAAGCACGCGTAAAGCAGCGCCCAGGGCGCGTCCGCGGCCAGGTTACCGTCGCAGTCCGCGAGCAGCCGCCGCGCGGCCTCGGCGTCCTCGTCATCGAAAGGCCCGAGCCAGGCGAGCAGCCGTCCCCAGCCCTGGGCCTGCACCGACACCGTGTCCGCCTGCATGCCCGCCAGCTCGTCCGTGCTGAGCGGGCCGGGCACGTCAAGCAGCGAGCGGAGCCGCTCGGCCCGCCAGGGCTGGGAGAACGTGTGGGAGACGTACGGCTGGCTGGCGTCGGTGAGCACGTTGTTCGCGCTCATCACGAACCCGGCCGCGGGATCGACCGTCCGCGGCAGCTCGGCGAACGGCACGGTCCCCGTCCACTCGCACCGGCCGTCCCAGCCGGGGACCGGCAGCCGCCGCGCCCCGTCAGCGGACCGCACAGGCAGCTCGCCGCGGCACTGGTAGGCAATGTGCCCGCCGGTGTCCGCGCAGACCAGGTTGTTGACCGGGTCGACCCAGCCGTCCTGCGCGGCGGCGAGCTCTGCGGCGGTGCGCGCGGTGAGCATGGCGGGCATGACCTCGAAGCCGCGGTTCGGCCGGTGCGTGCCCGTCCACTTGAGCACAAGCGCGTGCCCGTTCGCCGGGTGCCCGTGCACCACCGGCCCGTGCCTGGTCGTCCACACCCGCACGGTGACCGGGGAGCCGCCGCGCACCTCGATCCGCTCGTTGCGGATCTCCGCCTGCTGCCAGCCGTCTTCCGTCAGGTACCGCGTGCCGTCGAAGCGCTCCAGGTACAGGTCCTGCGTATCGGCGTCCCCGTGGGTGATCGCCCAGGCGACGGACCCGTTGCAGCCGAAGTGCGGGAACCCGGGCAGCCCGGGGAACGTGGCCCCGGTGACGTCGAAGTCCGGGCAGGTCACACGGCACTGCCAGTACACGTTCGGCGTGTCGAGTGCCCGGTGCGAGTCGTTGCAGATCACTGCGGCTCCGTGCGCGGTACGCCGCCCGCTGACGGCCCACGCGTTGGACCCGGGCTCGATCTCGGCGAGAAAGCCGAGGTGCGCCTCGATCTCGCCGAGCGCCTCCTCGAGCAGCTCGGCGACGGGGCGGGTCAGCCTGCCGTCGGGCGGAACCGCGACCGGCGATCCGGGCACCGGCCGGGACTCGAGCCGTCCGAACGCGGCGGCGCCTGCCCGGGCGAGCAGCACCGCGTTCACCAGCTTGTGCTGCCACTGTCCCATGAGCACGTGCCGCACCAGGAAGGCGGCGACGGAGTGCCACGCCAGCCACGGCTCCACCGGGTACTGCCCGGGCAGCGGCTGCGCCCCGTCGGCGATGGCCTGGTTCACTCCGCTCGCGTAGGCCTCGAAGGCAGACCGCACCGGCGGCGACATCACCGCCAGGTCCAGCTTGGCCGCGGTGGCGAGCCCGAGCCGCCGGGCGAGCACGTCACCGCTCAGCGCGGCGAAGCCCGCGATCTCCGCCCAGCGCCCGCAGGCCCGCCGCCGGTCGTAGTCCAGCTGGAACAGCCGGTCCTGCGCGCAGGCGTAGCCCATCCCCGCCCACGCGCCGGTAGCCGTCTCGGCCCGCACGTGCGGCACCCCGTACCCGTCACGACTGATCAGGAAGTCCACCGGGCAATTATCCCGAACCAAGCAGGCCGGCGGTCAGCGGACGACGACCTCCGCGCCGGCGGCCAGGTGAACGTCGCAGGAGCGGGCGTTGGCCAGGGTGAGGCGCGCGCAGCCGTACCGCGAATCGGGAAACATTATTTGCCGGCCTGCGTACGCTTTGTCCGTGGCGCTGTTCTGGGATCGGCTCGTCGGGGCGCAGGGCGCGCCGCCGGGCTGGGCGATCGGCGCGAGCGCCGTGGTCGCCGTGGCGATCGTTGCCAGCCCCCGGCTGTGGCGGCTGGCCCGGATCGTGATCACGATCGCGCACGAGGGCGGCCACGCCGCCGCCTCGCTGCTGTCCGGCCGGCGGCTTGACGGGATCCGGCTGCACGCGGACACCTCGGGCGAGACGGTCTCCCGTGGCAGGCACAGCGGTCCTGGCATCGTGGTGACGGCATTGGCCGGGTACGTGACGCCGCCGCTGCTCGGCGCCGGCGCGGCCGCGCTGCTCGCGGCGCACCGGGTGACGCTGCTGCTGTCGCTGTTCCTGCTGCTGCTCGTGGGAACGCTGCTCATGGTGCGCAACTGGTACGGCATGCTCGCCGTGCTGCTGACCGGCGGGTCGTTGTTCGCGGTCAGCTGGCTGGCCAGCCCGGCGCTGCGCGCCGGGTTCGCCTACGGTGTCGTCTGGTTCCTGCTGTTCGGCGGCCTGCGGCCGGTGGCGGAGCTGGCGCGCACGCGGACCAGGGGCATGCGGCTCCCGCCGGGGCGGCGCCTGGCGGCCGGGCGTGCGGGCACCGGGGCCTCCGACGCCGACCAGCTCGCCGCGCTGACCCGGGTACCCGGGGGGCTGTGGGTGGCGCTGTTCGCACTGGTCGCGGTGGGCGCGCTGGTCCTCGGCGCGCGGCTGCTCGTCCCCTGGCCTGTGCACCTGCCGACGCCGGGGGCTCTTAACGGTAAATAGCGAAAATAGTTATCACCGAGAAGGCGCGCGGCGGACTCAGCATGCGCATCAGCACCGCATTTGACCGTCCGCGTATTCGCGTGATGAACTGCATCCGGGACTTTTGGGAGCGGGCGGGGGGAACTGCACAAGGCGGCATCCGGATCCGAGGCCGGATGGCAGTGAACCCGGTTGGAGAGAGACATGCCCGACTTGCCGCGGGTCGGCGAGGAGTTCGGCAACTACCGGCTGGGCCAGCGGCTCGGCCGAGGCGGCATGAGCGTCGTCTTCGAGGCGGAGAACTGGCGGCTCGGTAACGTGGTCGCGTTGAAGATACTCGCGCCCGACCTGGCGAATGACGATAACTTCCGCACCCGTTTCCTGCAAGAATCGCGGATCGCTGCCGGATTCAACCACCCGCATGTCGTCCCGATCATCGATTCCGGTGCTTATGACGGGCTGCTTTACATCGCGATGCGCTACGTCGCGGGCACCGACCTGAAGCAGATGATCGCGGAACGGGGCCGCCTCGACCCGGGCACCGCCGTGCACCTGCTCAGCCAGGCCGCGCTCGCGCTCGACGCCGCGCACCGGCGCGGCCTGGTGCACAGGGACGTCAAGCCAGCGAACCTGCTCATCGAGCGGACAAGCGACGACGCCGAGCCGGATCACCTGTACCTGGCCGACTTCGGCATCACCAAGTACGTCGGCGGCCCGAGCAGGTTCGGCGGGCTGACCACGGCAGGGACCGTCATGGGCACCGCGCTTTACCTCGCGCCCGAACAGGCGCAGGAACTGGCCGTGGGCGGCGCCGCCGACCAGTACGCGCTCGGCTGCGTGCTGTACGAGTGCCTGACCGGACGGGCGCCGTTCGAGAAGGGCTCCGGCCAGGCCACCATGATCGCGCACGTCGAGGAGCCACCGCCCCCGGCGACGATGTTCCGGCCCGGCCTCCCGCCCGCGATCGACGCGGTATTCGCCCGGGTCCTCGCCAAGCACCCGGGTGAGCGGTACCCGACCTGCCGCGCGTTCATGGCGGCGGCGAGCGACGCCCTCGAGACGGCGGGCCGTCCGCCCGGCGGCGGGAGACCCCCCGAGTTCCTGCCCGCTCCGCAGCCGCCGGCCGGCTTCCCCGGCCCCGCCCCCGTCCGCGGCCCCGGCGCCGTCCGCGGCCCCGGCCCCGCCTCCGCCCCCGTCCGCGGCCCCGCGGAGAGACAGTACCTGGCGACCGAGGACCTGCCCGGTGTTGCTTCCGCGACGCCGGGAGACGCGTACTTCGCGGGAGACGGCGACGGTGCGGGCGATCCGCCCGGTGCCGATGAGTGGTCGTTCTACTCCGCTGACGGGGACGGCGACGCCGGCGGCGGGCCGCCGCGCAGGCGGCAGGTGCGCGGGTACCGGCAGTCCAGGACGCGGCTGATCGCGATCAGCCTCGCGGTCCTCGCCGTGATCGGCGCCGGAGGCTGGATGCTCGTGGCGCAGCCCTTCAAGGCCAAGGCACCCGCTACCTACCCGTCAACACAAGCGGCGGCATCCCGGCCGGCCAGTGAGCTGTTCTCCGTGCTTGAGAAGACGGCGGAGTTCCTGCCCGGCGACCTGAGGATGTCAAGCTGCCAGCAGAAGAGCACAACGGTAGTGGACTGCACGAACCCGTCACCCGCCATCGCGAGCGTGAGCTTCGTGACCCTGCCCAGCCTGGGCAAGCTGTACTCGCGCTACGTGCAGACCATCTCGGGCAGGATCGACGGCGAGCCTTTCGCTTCCGTCGAGAACGAGGGCGTATGCAGCGGTACGGCGCCCGAGCCGACAGGCGGAAACACCCAGCCGACGGGCGAGAACACCTGGAATCACTCGGACGGGTTCTCCGACAGGTACTCCGTTGCGCAGATGGCGTCGGGTTTGGTGGCCACGGACATCGCGATGGGCCGGGTGTTCTGCGAGCAGCTCAGCAACGGCAGTTCGGTGATGATCTGGACCCAGGACTCCGGCAAGCTGCTCGCCTACGCGACCGGCGGCGACGCGTCCCACGAGGATGTGTGGTTGTGGTGGTACGCGGTCCATCACCACATCATCTTCCCTGGTGACCCAGGAATGTCGACGATGCCGACGTCCCCGCCGACCGCCACTGGCTCAGCGTCAATGCCTTCGTCCATGTCGATGTCGCCATCCGCCACGGCGACGGCTTCATCGGGGTCTGCAGCGCCCTTATCCGCGCCGGGCGAACGTTAGGCGCCGGGCGAACGTTGGACGCCGGGTGAACGTTAGGCGCCGGGCGAACGTTAGGCGCCGGGCGAACGTTGGACGCCGGGTGAACGTTTGGCGCCGGGCGAACGCGGCTCGGGCCACCAGTTCCGTGCCAGGAGCTCGGCACGGTGCGGGGGGTCCGCGCCGGGGCGGACGCAGGTGAGGGCGGCGGCCGCGGCGGCGACCCGGAGCGCGCCGCCGACCAGTTCCCCGTCGCGGAGGTCGTCCCTGCCGCGGTTGTGTGCCAGCCACCAGGCGAGGAAGCCGCCGCCGAACGCGTCACCCGCGCCGATCGTGTCCGCGACGGTGACGACGGGGACCGGTTCGGCGAGGACGGCGCCGGGCAGGAACGCACGGGCCGGGTGCGGGCCGTCGGTGACGAGGACGAGCGACGGCCCGGCCGCGAGCAGGATCGTGGCCGCCTCCGCGGGTGGAACGTCCGGGTACAGGTAGGCCAGGTCCTCCACGCTCGCCTTGACGATGTCGGCGCGACGCGCGAAGACGTCGATGCGCCTGCGGTAGGCGTCGTGGTCGGCGACGGCGCCCGGGCGGCAGTTGGGGTCGAGCAGGACGAGGGCGCCCGGCGGCACGTCGGTCAGCAGCAGCCGCTCGGTGGACGTGCCGGCCGGCTCCATCAGCAGGCCGAGGGAGCCGACGTGCACGGCGGTCACCCCGGCGGGCAGCGCTCGCCTGGCTGCCGCGTAATCCAGGTCGGCGACTGACGTGCCGTCCAGGTAGAAGCTGTAGGAGGCGACGCCGGCGTCATCGACGGCGACGACGGCCAGCGTGCTCGGCCGGCCGGACGGCTCGGCGACCGCGATCCCGACGCCCTCCTCGGTGAGCCGCTCGCGCAGCAGCCGGCCGAACCCGTCGCCCGCGAGCCGGCCGAGGAAGGCCGTCGGGATGCCGAGCCTGGCCATTGTCCGCGCGGCGTTGTACGGTCCGCCGCCCGGGTGGGCACGAACCTGACCGTCCGCGTCGGCGACTAGGTCGATGAGCGCCTCACCAGCCACCACAACCTCAGCCACCACAGCCTCTCTCCTCCGGTCGCCCCGTTCCGGCCTGCGGGCACCGCCGCCGCGCCCGCAGGCACTGTCACCCGGCCCACAGGCACCCCACCTGACCCGCAGTTACCACCACCCGAGCTCGCAGGCGTCGCGTTCGGGCCCTAATTCCATGATCATGCTCGGCTCTCGTCACGATGGCAGGATCGGTGGGTTTTCCCGGGATCCTGCCATGCGCGCCGGGCCGCCACGGCCTCCGATCCGGGAGGCGCGCCGGATCGCCACGGCCGCCGGGCCACGACTCCCGGCTCGGCGACGTCACGTGCCGGGTAGCGACGCCACGTTCTGGGTCAGCAGGGCCTGATGTGCCATTTGATTCCCTGGCCGGCGCGTACCCGGCGCAGCGCCTCGCCGAACTCGTCAAGGGAGAGCGGCGCGGAAAGCAGCGGGCGCGGGTCGATCACACCGCCGCCGATCAGCTCGACGGCGGGGGCGAAGCTGCGCAGGATCGCCATCGACCCGGTGACGGTGATCTCGTCGTTGTAGACGCGGAACGGTGACAGGCTCATCGTCGCCTCGGCCGGGGCCACGCCGAACACCAGGAGCCGGCCGCCCCTGTCAAGCAGGCCGGCCACGCCGTCGATCACGGCGGGTACGCCGGTCGCGTCGACCGCGACCGCGAACCGCTCGTCCTTCAGGTCGTCGAGGCCGGCAGAGACCGCGGCGGCGCCGAGCTTGCGTGCGACCTCAAGCCGGTCGGGTACCCGGTCGACGACGGTGACCGGGCCCGCTCCCGCGTGCACGAGCAGCTGGAGCAGGAGCAGGCCCATTGTCCCCGCGCCGGTCAGCACCACCGTGTCGCCGAACACCCCGCCAAGCCGCCGCAGGCCGTGCACCGCGCAGGCGACGGGCTCGATCATCGCGCCGAGCTGCCCGTCGATGCCGTCGGGCAGCAGGTGCGCGTTGGCGGCGGGGACCGCGACGTACTCGGCGAACGCGCCGTTCACCGTGTCACCGATGGCGGCCCAGTTCTCGCACAGGTTGTCCCGGCCCGACCGGCAGCGACGGCAGTAGCCGCAGTACAGCGAGGGGTCGACCGCGACCTTCGCGCCGACCGGCAGGCCGGCCCTGACATCGCTCGCGACGGCCTCGATCGTGCCGGCGAACTCGTGGCCAGGCGTGATGGGATACGGGGTCGGCGGGAACTCGCCGTCCATGATGTGGATGTCCGTGCCGCAGATCCCGCAGGCATCCACCTTCACTACTACCTGGCCTTCGCCGGGCGCGGGATCCGGCACCTCTGCCACCCGGAAGCTGCCGGGACGGTCGAGCACGATGGCCCGCATGAGACCTCCATGAGTTCTAGCCCGCGAGGCGCGCGCCCGTTCGGGGGTGGAAGGTGAATATGTCTTCCGGCTGGACGCGGAACGCGACCCGCTGTCCTGGCGCCGGCGACTTACGGCCCTCGGTTCTGGCCACCACGTTCTCCGCGGCCGCGGAGCTGCCGCGGATCACGGCGTCATCGGCCATTGAGCGGCCGGCCACGGGGTCGCCGCTCTCGGCGAGCCTGACGTGCAGCAGGGCGTCGGCGCCGAGCTCCTCGACGAGCAGCACCTCGGCGGGCAGCAGCACGCCGGCCGGCGATGCGCTTGCCACCGCCGGGCCGCCAGTGGCCGGCCCCGCCCTTCCCTCGCTGTCGGTCAGGTGCAGGTGCTCGGGCCTGATGCCGACGACGAGCTCGGTGAGCTTCTCGCGCCCGGCCGCGGACCTGACCCCAGGGGAAAGCGGAATGACGGCGCCCGCCAGGAGCGCGCCACCCTCCGTCAGCGGTGCGGTGAGCAGGTTCATCGCGGGTGAGCCGATGAAGCCCGCCACGAACTGGTTCACCGGGTTGTCGTAAAGCTCGCGGGGCGAGGCGCACTGCTGCAGCTTCCCGCCGCTGAGCACGGCGACCCGGTGCCCCATGGTCATCGCCTCCACCTGGTCGTGTGTTACGTAGACCGTGGTGATGCCGAGGCGGCGCTGCAGCTCGGCGATCTGGCTGCGGGTCTGCACGCGCAGCTTCGCGTCCAGGTTCGACAGCGGCTCGTCCATCAGGAAGACCTTGGGCTCGCGCACGATGGCCCGGCCCATGGCAACGCGCTGCCGCTGCCCGCCGGACAGCTGCTTGGGCTTGCGGCCGAGCATGGACTCGTCCAGGTCGAGGATGCGGGCCGCCTCGCGTACCCGGCGGTCACGCTCCGGCTTGGGCACGTGCTGCATCTTGAGCGCGAACCCCATGTTCTCCGCGACGGTCTTGCTCGGGTACAGCGCGTAGTTCTGGAACACCATGGCGATGTCCCTGTCCTTGGGCTGCACGTCGCTGATGTCACGGCCGCCGATCTCGATCCGGCCGCCGTCCAGCGGCTCGAGGCCGGCCAGCATCCGCAGCGCGGTGGTCTTGCCCGAGCCAGAGGGCCCGACAAGGACCATGAACTCGCCGTCCTTGATGTCCAGCTCGAGCGCGTCGACGGCGGGCGCGGCGCCCTTCGCGTAGACGCGGCTCGCGCCGACGTACCTAACTCCGGCCATAGCTGAGGGACCTCCGCGAAGCACGCTTACGTTCGGACTGATAAATCACTTGATGGCTCCCATCGACAGGCCGCGAACGAGGGAGCGCTGCGCGATCCAGCCGACGATGATCACCGGGACCGAGGCGACGGTCGCCGCCGCGGACAGGTGCGCGATGTACAGGCCCTCCTGCGGGACGGAGCTGATCAGGAACATCGGCATGGTCACCGCGTTAGTGACGGTGAGGTTGAGCGCCAGGAACAGCTCGTTCCATGCGAAGATCACGCAGATCAGCGCCGTGGACACCAGGCCGGGAGACACGACAGGCATGATGACCTCGATGATCTCCCTGGTCCTGCCCGCGCCGTCGAGCCGCGCCGCCTCGAGCATCTCGCCGGGCACCTCGAGCATGAACGAGCGGATCATCCAGATCGCGAGCGGCAGGTTCATCGCCGCGTAGAGGATGATCAGCAGCCAGATGCTGTCAAGCAGGTGCGTCTTGAGCGCGATGACGTACAGCGGGCCGATCGCCGCGACCACCGGCAGCATCTTGGTGGAGATGAAGAAGAACAGCGAGTCTCGCCACTTGCCAACCGGGTGGATGGACAGTGCGTACGCGGCGGGCATCGCGAGCACGAGCACCACGATGGTCGAGCCGACGGTGGCGATCGCCGAGTGCTCGATGTAGGGGCCCATCCCGCTGAAGACCAGCCGGAACTCGCTGAGGGTGGGGCTGAAGGTGAACTGCGGCGGCCAGGTCTCCGCGGCGGACTCCGGCTTGAACGCGGTGATCACCATCCACAGCACCGGGATGAAGAAGGCGATGCCCGCCGCCCAGCCGAGTACCGTCCAGCCCGCCTTGTGCAGAGCCGTCATCGTGCCTCCTCGAACTGGAAGACCCGGGCGAACATGCGCAGCGCGAAGCTGGCGACGATGATCGTCAGGACCACGGTGACCACGCCCGCCGCGGCCGCCCCGCCGATGTCGAAGGCGAAGTTCACCTTCTGGTACAGGTAGAAGGGCAGCGTGGTGGTCGAGGTGCCGGGGCCGCCGTTGGTCATCAGCCGCACCTGGTCGAAGGCGGTCACCAGGTAGATCGAGCCGAGCAGTATGCCGAGCTCGATGTACGGGCGCAGGTGCGGCAGGGTGAGCTCGCGGAACGTCGCCCACGCGCTCGCCCCGTCGACCTTGGCGGCCTCGAGGACGTCCTGCGCCTGCCCTTGCAGGCCCGCGAGCACGATGAGGGTCATGAACGGCGTCCACTGCCAGATCATCACCACGATGACCGAGCCGTAGGCGTGCGTGGTCAGCCAGGCGACATGGTGCACGCCGAACGGCTCTAGCAGCCAGTTGAGCAGCCCGAAGTTCGGGTCGAGCATCGGCCCTGACCAGATGAGCGACGCGGCAGCCGGCATGATGAGGAACGGGGTGATGATGAGCGTCCTGACGACGCCGCGGCCGGGGAACCTCTTGTCAAGAAGGACCGCGAGCAGGACGCCGAGGATCATCGCGACGATCACCGCGATCGCGGTCATGGTGACCGAGCGGATCAGGGCGCTGCGGAAGTTCGGGTCGGTGAAGACTTCCTTGTAGTTGGAGACCCCGGTCCAGTGCGCGCCGCCTGGCTCGTTCCAGAAGTAGCTCTGGAAGCTGTACCAGAGCGTCACGAGGAACGGGACCTGGGTGACGACGATGGTGTAGACCAGCGCGGGCAGCAGCGGGAGGCGCCGCTGCCATCGCTCGCGCCGGCTCACCCCCCGCGGCCGGATCCCGGTCGCGGGGGGCGAGGTGACGTCCTCAAGAACGGCCATCTTGGTGCTGCGTCAGCCGTTGGTTCCGGACAGTTCCTGCGGCGTGTAGGCGGAGGCCGCGGACTGGGCGGCCTGCAGCGCCTGGGTCACCGATTCCGTGCCGGCGATCGCGCCGGCGATCTGCTGACCGACCGTCAGGCCGAGGGTCTCGAACTGCGGGATATCGACGTACTGTATGCCGACGTAGGGCACCGGGTTCACGGTCGGGTGGGTCGGGTCGGTGCCGTCGATCGACTGCAGGGTGATGCTGGCGAACGCGCTGGCCGCCTTCTGGTAGCTCGGGTTGTTGTACAGCGAGGTCCGGGTGCCAGGCGGCACCGCCGACCAGCCGTACCTCTGCGCGACCAGGGTGTCGTACTGCTGCGAGGTGGCCCAGGAGACGAACTTCCAGGCGGCGCCCTGGTCGTTGACGCCCTGCGGGATGCCGAGCGCCCAGGACCACAGCCAGCCGGAGGAACTCGTCTTCTCGGTGGGCGCGAAGGAGTAGCCGGTCTGCGCGTAGACGGACGGGAACTCCGAGGCGATGGAGGTGGCCGCCACCGTGGCGTCGTACCACATCGCGCACTTGCCCTGGCCGTACAGCGTAAGCAGCTGGTTGAAGCTGTCGTTGGAGGCGCCGGGCTCACCGTAGTTCTTGACCAGGTTCACGTAGAAGTTGACGGCCTGCTCGTCCGCGGGCGAGGTGAGCTGTGCCTGCCAGTTCTGGTTGTACCACTCGCCGCCGAAGGTGTTGATCACCGTGTCGAGTGCCGCCATGTTGTCGCCCCAGCCGGCCAGGCCGCGCAGGCAGATGCCCGCCACCTTGCCCGGCTGGTTCAGCTTCGCCGCGGCGGCCTGGACCTGCGTCCAGGTCGGGTGCAGCGGCATGGTGACCCCGGCCGCCTGGAGCAGGGACTTGTTGTAGTAGAGCATCGACGACTCGCCGTAGAACGGCGCGGCGTACAGGTCGCCGTTGTAGGACAGCGCCTTGGCGATCGACGGCAGCAGGTCGGACACGTCATACGACGTGTCGGTGCTCGTGTAGGTCTTGGTCAGGTCGACCAGCCAGTTGTTCTTGGCGAACAGCGGCGCCTCGTACGGGCCGATCATGACGACGTTGAACGAGTTGCTGTGCGTGCTGACGTCCTTCTCGATCGCCGCGCGCAGGTCGCCTTCCGTGTAGGTGGCGAACTTGACCGTGATCCCCGGGTTCTGCTTCTCGAACACCGACTGGGTCAGCGGGATCATCTGACCGGTGATCAGCGGGTTGGACACCACCGCGACCGTCACCGTGCCGGCGGCGCCGTTGCTTCCGCTCGCGCTGCTGCTGCCCGAGCCGCCGCTTGAGCACGCGGCGGCCGCGGTGACCGCCGCGGCCACGAACGCGGCGGCGGCGAGCCTGCGCTTCTTGAACCGGGATCTGGACGAACTCATGAATTGAACCTCCATCGCGTGCAGGACGCTCTGGCCCGAACGCCGTCGATCGGTATACGCTCATTTGAGCGGATCACTGCTCAAATGTGCTTGACATCACAGTGAACTCGCCGCTAGGCAATGTCAAGAAAAGCTGCAAATATGAGATAAGTGCGCTCAAATGAGCACACGGCGGAGGCGTTTTCGATGGCCAGCTTGTCGGCGGACCGACCGTCCGAAGTTGTCCTCGCCGCGCGGGTGGCGCGGCAGTACTACCTGGATGGCATCTCCAAGGTCGACATAGCCGGCCGGCTTGGCATCAGCCGGTTCCGTGTCGCCCGGCTGCTCGACTCCGCGCGGGAGAGCGGGCTTGTCCGCATCGAGATCGGCCTGCCGGGCGGCGCGCTCGACGCCGGGCTGTCCGCGGAGCTCTGCTCGGCCTTCGGCCTGCGGCACGCGTTCGTATTCAACTTCCCCGAGGACGGGTCACCTGACGGGTCGCCGCTGCGCCAGCGACTCGGCGAGGCCGCGGGCCAGGTGCTGATGGACCTGATCGCGCCGGGCGACGTGCTCGGCCTGACCTGGTCCCGCACGCTGAGCGGGCTCACCGCCGCGCTCACCCAGTTGCCGCCGTGCCCGATCGTACAGCTCACCGGGGCGGTGCCGCCGCCGGACGGCCGGGACCTGCTCGAGCTGGTGCGCGGCGTCGCGCGCGTCGGCGGCGGCACCGCGCACGTGTTCTACGCGCCGATGCTGGTCGACGACGCCGCCACCGCGACCGCCATCCGCCGGCAGGGCGACATCGCCGAAGCCTTCGCGCTCATCCCGAGCGTGACGATCGCGGTGGTCTCGATCGGCGCGTGGGGGCCGGGGCTGTCAACGATCTACGACGCGGTAACACCCGCGGAGCGCGCGACGCTCGCGGCCGCCGGCGTGCGCGCCGAGCTTGGCGGGGTCTTCATCGGCGCCGACGGCCGCCCGCTCGCGACACCGCTGGACGGGCGCATGATCGTGGCGCCCGTCCCGCTGTTCACACGGATCCCGTTTGTCCTTGGCGTCGCCTATGACGCCGCCAAGTGCCCCGCGGTCCTGGCCGCGATAGGAGGAGGGCTTGTCCATGGCCTCGTCACGCACACCAGTCTCGCCCGGGGCCTGCTCGCCCGTGCGGACGGCCGCGACTACCGCGACTACCGCGACGTTCAGCACGGCGGTGCCTAGAGCGCGCGACGGCGACGACTGCCCGCCGGCTGGCCTGCCGCCGGCTGGCCTGCCGCTGTCCGGCGGCACCGCCAACCGCGGCCGGGTCGTCCGGGTCGGCGACACGGTGGTGCGGCCGACCGCTCCCTGCTGGCCGGCCACGCACGCGCTGCTCAGGCACCTGGCCCGGGCCGGCTTCAGCGGGGCGCCCCGGGTGCTGACGGCCGGCCCGGTGACCGAAACGCTCACCTACATCGCGGGCCGGGCGGCCGTCCCGCCGCTCACCGAGGACATGCTCACCGACGCGGCCCTGGTCAGCGTTGCCGACCTGCTGCGCCGTTACCACCGCGCGGCCGCCTCCTTCGACCCGTCCGGCTATGCCTGGCCCCGGCGGGTCCCGGCCCGCTACCGCACCGGCCTGGTCAGTCACAACGACGTCTACCCGGCCAACGTGGTGTTCCGCGACGGCCTGGCGGTCGCGCTCATCGACTTCGACCTGGCCGGCCCGGGCGGTGCCGCCTGGGACTTCGCCGCCGCGGCGCGCCTGTTCGTGCCGTTGCTCGATGAGGCCGACGTGACCGACAGCCGTCAGGGGCGCGCGCTTGACCGGTTCCGTATCCTCCTCGCGGCGAGCGGCCTGCCACGAACCGAGCGCCTTCTCGTGGCCGAGGCGCTGGTCGCCAACCACGACTGGACCTATGCGATCGTCACCGATGCGGCCGCCGCCGGGCACGCCGGGTTCGCCGACCACTGGCGCGCCGTCGCACCAGCGGCCGCGCGGGCCCGCCGCTGGTGCGAGCGGAATCGGCGGGTCCTCGCCGCCGCCGCGGGCGCCGCCACCGGTTAAGCCGGCGCCGGTTAGGTGACGCCGCCGTCGGCGAATGCTCGAAAAGTAACATTCACTCCCGCACCTGCTTTCCCTCTAGATAGCAGTCGTATCAGCGGTTCACACAGGCCACTACCGCTCGCGTTCAGCTCCATTGACCGCCCGCCATTCTGCGGGTTGACTTATTTAGGGAACGTTAAAGTTGAAACTTTTCACGCAGAGGAAAGCTGGGTTTCGCCGGATACCCCAGACCGAGGCCGGGTGACGGGGGCTCGCTCGGGTCTGGCTCAGCGCTTGCCGCCGGGCCGGCGGCGAACCCGGACGGGGAGTGAAGCATGGCCGAGATACCGCTGGTCGGCGAGGAGTTCGCCGGCTACCGCCTGATCTCCGTTCTCGGCAGGGGCGGGATGAGCATCGTGTTCCGCGCCGAGAACCCGCGCCTCGGCAACGTGATCGCGCTCAAGGTGCTCGATCCCGAGCTAGCGAACAATGACGTTTTCCGTTCCCGGTTCCTCGAGGAATCCAGGATCGCCGCCTCGATGAACCACCCGAACGTCATCCCGATTCACGACACGGGATCCAGTGACGGGCTGCTTTACATAGCGATGCGCTGCGTGACAGGGACTGACCTGCGGCAGATGCTCAAGCAGCGCGGGTCGCTGCCGAACGAAGAGGCCGTCTTCCTGATCAGCCAGGCGGCGCGGGCACTGGACGCCGCGCACCGGCGCGGCCTGGTGCACCGCGACGTCAAGCCGGCCAACCTGCTGATCGAGCGGGGGACCGACGACGGCGACCCAGAGCACGTGTACCTCACCGACTTCGGCATCACGAAGCACCAGGACGGCGCGGCATCGGGGCTGACCTCCACCGGGGCGCTGCTCGGCACGATCGACTACATCGCGCCCGAGCAGGTCCGCGGCATGTCGGTGCTCGGCATGGCCGACCAGTACTCACTCGGCTGCGTGCTTTACGAGTGCCTGACCGGCCGCCTCCCGTACGAGAAGGACTTCGGTACGGCGATCATGTGGGCGCACGTGGAGGAACCGCCGATCCCGCCGACCACGTTCCGTCCCGACCTGCCGCGCGGCATCGACGACGTATTCGCCAGGGTGCTCGCCAAGCGCCCCGGTGACCGCTACGACAGCTGCCGCGCGTTCATGAACGACGCGGGCCGTGCGCTCGGGCTTGCGGAGCCGATGTCGGCCAGCGGATCGCTCGGCATGATGTCCGGGTCGGGTGCGGTGTCCTACCCGCCCGAGCCGGCCGGCGGCGGCTACCCCCCGGCCGGCGGCGGCTACCCCCCGGCCGGCGGCGGCTACCCCCCGGCCGGCGGCGGCTACCCCCCGGCCGGACTGGCCCACGACAGGTACGAGTCCCACGGCGACCCGACCGCGAGCTGGCCCGTGTCGGAGGCCATTCCTTCGTCGCCGGCGCCAACGACGGCGGACCCGATTGCCCCGCCGACGGGTCCGGGGCGGCGGCCCGGCCGACGCCGGCGCCGTGGCCGCAGCGGCGGCTGGCTGGTGGCCGCCCTGGCGCTGCTGCTGGTCGCCGGGGCCGCGGCGGGCGTGACGCTCGTCTTGACCGGAGGGCACAAGAACCCGGGGGCCAGCGGCGGAAGCACGGCGACGGCGGGCGGGTCGACGGCGCCCGGTTCGGCGACGGCAAGCGCGTCGGCGAGCGCGGCCAGCCTCGCCCTTCCCACGGTCGCGGCGAAGATACCTGTCGGGCACTCCCCCAACTACATCGCGGTCGCGCCGAACGGCAAGTTCGCCTATGTCACCGTTCTCGGCGTAAACGTGATCGACGTGCTCAACACGGCCACCAACAAGGTCACCGGGACCATCCCCATCACTGCGGGGCCGCCCGAGTCCGTCTCGTTCTCGCCTGACAGCCGGACCGCCTACGTTAGCGTCTACAACCCGAGCAACAAGGGGGCGCAGGTGGCCCTCGTCGTGTTCGTCGACACCGCTACCGGCAAGGTGACGTCCACCGTGCCGGTGAACAACTTCACCCCGGGCCCCTCGGCGACAAGCCTGGACGGGCGGTTCCTCTACGTGCCGAACCACAACCTGTCGCGGACCGGCACCGACGAGAACGCCGTCGACGTGATCGACCTGGCGAGCAGAACGGTGGTCAGCACTATCCCCACCCCGGCGAACCCGCACTGGGTCGTCTTCGACAAGAAGAACGGGCACATTTACATTTCGGACCATCTGTCAACTTTTGTGACGGTCCTCAACGCCAGCAACAACAGTTTCATCGAAAACATCGAGGTCGGCGAGACCCCGCACGCAGAAACCCTCTCGCCCGACGGCAGCCGCCTGGCGGTCACCAGCTTCGACGGTAACCAGGTCTACCTGATCGACACCGCGACCGACAAAGAGATCAAGGTAATCCCGGTCGGAGGAAATCCGCTCGGCATCGCGTACTCGCCAGACGGGCGCTACCTCTTCACGGTAAACAACGAGGACAACTCGGTCACGGTGATCGACACCGCCGATAACATCCCCCTCACGAACATCCCGACAGGGAAGGGGCCAACGAGCATCTCTGTGCTGCCCAACGGGCGCCAGGTATACGTCACCGACGAGAACGACGGCACCGTCGAAATCATCAACATTCCGTAGTAATGCCAGGCGGAGAAAGGCGGCAATGACTGAGCTCGCCCCCGCGCGTGACCGGGTCCGGCGGCGGGAACGCGCCGTTACCTCGCCAGGGACGGACGCGCGCCGGGTGCTACAGCTGATCCTGGCGGGTACCTGGCTACTCGACGGCGTGCTGCAATACCAGTCGTTCATGTACACCGGCGCGTTCGGTCAGCTGATCGGCGGCACCGCGGCGGGGAATCCCGGTGTCATCGCCCGCCCGATCAGCTGGGACGCGGCGCTCGTGGAGCAGCATCTGGTGCTGCTTAACACGCTCTTCGCCACCTGTCAGCTGCTCCTCGGGCTGGGAATCGCCTACCGCCCCACGATCCGGGCGGCGCTTGGCGCCTCGGTCGCGTGGTCGCTTGCCGTGTGGTGGCTGGGCGAGGGCCTCGGCGGCGTGCTGAGCGGCGGCGCGAGCCCGGTGAGCGGCGCTCCCGGCGCGGTGATCTTGTACGCGCTGCTCGCCGTGCTGCTGTGGCCGACCGGCCGGCCGGGCGCGACCGCCCCGTTCGCGGCGGCCAGGGCGGTCGGGGCGCCGGCCGCCCGGCTGCTGTGGCTGGTGCTGTGGGGCAGCCTGGCCTACTTCGCGCTGACCCCGGCGAACCGGGCGTCGCAGGCGCTGCCGGACATGATCGCGGGCATGACCGGCGGGGAGCCCGGCTGGGTAACCGGGCTGCAAGAGCACGCCGCCGCGCTGCTCACCGGTCAGGGGCTGGCCGCCTCGATCGCGCTGGCCGTGGCGCTTGCTGTTATCGCGGCCGGGGTGTTCCTGCCGCCGCCGCTGGCCCGCGGCACGCTGGTCCTGGCCCTCGTGACGGCCGCGTTCATCTGGGTGTTCGGCGAGGCGTTGGGCCAGATCCTGACGGGCGGCGCCACCGACCCGAACTCCGCACCGCTGCTTGCCCTCCTTGCCCTGGCCTACTGGCCGCTCGCCACGGCCGGGCCACGGGCTCGCCGCCCGCAGGCCGACGGCCCGCCAGGAAACGACGACCGCCCCGAAGGGAAATCCGGATGAGCACCCCCAGCTGGATCCTGGGAATCTTCGGCGCGGTCATGCTCCTGATCGCCGAGGTAAGCGCCGGGCAGCTGGTGATGGCGCGCCCCTGGACCCGCCGCGACATCGCCGGCGCCGGCATCGCGGTTTCCCAGCTGCTGACGGGGATCGCCATGGCGGGGATACTGGTGCCCGGCCTGACCACGCTGCCGGACGCCGCCTGGGATGTCGCCTTCGCCGCCATAACGGGCTGGTTCGCCTGGTGCCTGTGGCAGGAGAACCGGGGGCGCGGCGCCGCCGCCATGGCACGCGGCCGCTACGCGCCGCACCTGGTGCAGAGCGCGACGATGCTCTACCTGTTCGCCGCCCTGACGGGCCCGATCACGGCGGGCTCGGGCACGTCCACGGGCAGCATGCCGGGGATGCCGGGGATGCCCGCGATGACGGGCGGCACGCCCGCCCTCCGCGCGCCGACACTGGCACTGATCCTCGCGCTGCTGCTGATCGCGTTCACGGTCCATGACCTGGACCGGCAGGCCGGCGTTGACGGCGTTGACGGCGTTGACGGCTACTTCCAGGCGGTGGGCCGCCCGCCCGTACCCGCGGGGCCCGCGCTGGCTGCCGCCGCGGAGCGGCTGCTGCTTTCCCCGGCCGTGGCGAAGGGATGCCAGGTGGCAACGGGCGTCACCATGGCGTTCATCCTGATCATAATGATCTGAAATCACCAGCCGCGCGCTACCACGCCGGCCGCGATCATCGGATGGTGATCGTTAAAGCTTTCGACTTATCTTTCTTGAGCATATTTTCTCAGCAGATAGATCGGATAATTCGAATTGTCGGGCACCATAGCCGGCCGGAATCGAGTTGGCATCCAGCGTGAGAGCATAGGTTGGACGAGTGAAGATCGTGATACCAGGCGGTACCGGGCATATCGGCGCCACGCTGGTCCGGTCGCTGGCCGACGCGGGGCACGAGGTCGCGGTGCTGACCAGGCAGCCGCGGCGGCAGGGCGAGGTCGGCTGGGACGGCCGGACACTCGGTCCGTGGGCGGCGGCGGTCGACGGCAGCGACGTGGTCATCAACCTGGCCGGCCGCAGCGTCAACTGCCGGTACACCGACGCCAACCTCAGGCAGATGATGGATTCCCGGGTGGACTCCGCGCGGGTCATCGGCGCGGCGATCGCGGCGGCACGCCGCCCGCCCGCCGCCTGGCTGCAGATGAGCACCGCCACCATCTACGCGCACAGCACCGGCCGGCCGAACGACGAGGCGACAGGCGAGGTAGGCGGCACGGAGCCCGGGGTGCCCGCGTACTGGTCCTACAGCGTGTCGATCGCGATGAACTGGGAGCAGGCGCAGGCCAGCGCCGTGACTCCGGGGACGCGCAAGGTCGCGCTGCGGACCGCCATCGTGATGAGCCCGGCGCGGGGCGGGGCGTTCGCCATGCTGTCCCGGCTGGCGCGGCTCGGCCTGGGCGGCCCGGTCGGCGGCGGGCGGCAGTACGTGTCCTGGATTCACGGTGCCGACCTGGCCCGTGCCGTGTCGTTCCTCATCGCGCGCGACGACATCGACGGCGTGGTGAACCTGGCCGCGCCGTCGCCGCTGCCGCAGCGGGAGTTCATGCGCGAACTGCGGGGCGCATGGGGCGTCCCCGCCGGGCTTCCTGCGACGCGGTGGATGGCCGAGATCGGCGCGTTCGCGCTGCGCTCGGACACCGAGCTGCTGCTCAAGAGCCGTTACGTGCTGCCCGGGCGGCTGACCGCGGCGGGCTTCGACTTCGACTTCCCCGCCTGGCCCGCGGCCGCCACCGACCTGGTCAACCGGGCCAGGGCCAGGCACTAACTGCTGTTGCTTGCCTGCGAACTGCTTACCTGAACCGGATTGAAGATGCGGTCGTTCCCACGGGTGAGTGACCGTAATTGGGTTGCGACACTGGGTGGTAGGCGGTGCAGATCGATCGGCCGGACGATGACGATGGGCGGGCTGACGCCCTTGATCCAGCTAGCGCTTCCAGTCCCGCTGGTGCTCGTGACCTGACTCACCCACCGATCCGGATGCCGAGCGTCAGACCCGGATCGCCCGAGCCATGGAGCACCGGAGCACCGTCGATGCCGCCTACCGGGCGTATGCCATCCGTCAGGCATACGAGAAGATCAGCGGCATCGAACACGGCACGGTGACCCGATCATGAAGCGCATTGAAGCCGAGGTCCCAGAGCGCCACCTGGCAGGCCTGGAGAACAGCCTCAAGGGCATGGACCGCCTTACCGAGAAGGTCACCTTCGACGTGCAGAATAAAGGGGTGACTGTCGACCAGGCGGTCGCCAACGTGAAGGACGCATCAGATACACGTTCTGTTATTCCGAGTACGCCTACACTGAAGGCGTTTACGCAGACTGCGACCGACTCACCGACGCGGGGTTCGAACTCGTCGAACGACGGAACTCATGGGACAAGGAGCAATACAAAGGAATCAACACCCGATGGCGAGTCCCTGTGAACGGCCAGATGTTTGAGCTTCAGTTCCATACCAAGGAAAGCCTTGATGCCAAGGAGGAGACTCATTGGGCCTACGAAAAGCTGCGAGTGGGTGTCCCGACACCAGCCGAGCAGCGTGAACTTGAGGACTATCAAAAGCGGGTAACTGCCCGCGTCCCTGTCCCACCGGGCGCGCAGGACATCCCGGACTACCCGTATCCGCGGCATTGTGACCGGCCAGGCGTAGCCCAGGGGATCACACCGGATACCGGTAGGGAGCCTGGACATAGGTCCAGCCGCTTGGCGTCGTCCACTGGTGCCAGCCTGGCCTGGGCTGAGTCACGGTCCAACCTGGTGACTGCTTGATCCTGTGGCATTTCCTGCTGCGCGCTCCGGCGTTGCAGCTACAGGTGCGACCGCCCTTGTCGTATGGCTGGGCATGCTCGAAGTCCGAAGCGCGCGCGTGCCGCGAGCATGGCGGGAAGGTGCAGGTGTGGTCACGGACCTGGACGAGGTGGCGCAGCGTGTCGTTCGGCTGGTAGCCGCGGGATTCGTGCCGGTGATCGCAGGCGAACGTCGGCACCGGCTCGATGCGCACGGCGAGTTCACTGTCGCCGGGCAGCGTGATCGTCCAGGTGCCGCACCAGTCCTGGTCATCCGGTGAGCTTGGCGAGCCGCGGGCATCGCGCCAGGTGAACGCCCAGCCGTCCGGCGTGCGGTTACCGGTCCTTCCGGCCGGAACGACAGCACCCGGCAGCATGGCAGACAGGCGGTCGGCGGTGATCGTCAGGTTCAGCCTGGCTGGAAGTGCCACCGGAGGTGGCGGGACTCCGGCAGCGGGCTGAGCAATCGCTGTGCAGGCGAGCTTCCCGGCCCGCCCGCAGCCATGGCCGATGGCGATGCCGTCGGAGTCCGTGACCGTGACGCATATCTGGCTATGCCGACTGGCAGCGGCGAGCCGGGCTAGATCGCGGCACAGGTCCGGGTCGAGTACGCCGAGTCCGTGCGCTTCGCCGGGACGGTCCGCGAGGCCCAGCAGCGTGGTCAGCGCGACGACCAGGTCCGCCAGGACCGGCCGAACCGCAGGCTGCCCGCCCGGGCCGCCGCTACGCGGGCCGCCGCTACGCGGGCCGCCGCTGTCCGGGCCGCCGCTGTCCGGGCCGCCGTCACCTGGCCCGTTCCCGGGAGGAGGCGCGCCACCGCCGGTTTCAGTCTCACCTGGTGAGCCGTCATCCGGGCGCGTGGCAATCACGGCGTCGGGTGTCGCATCCGGGTCCGCGGTGTTGGTGCTGAGGTTGCCCTGGGCGATGCGGGCCTCGGCCGACCTGCCGTTGATCAGGTCAAGGTAGGCGGCCGCGCGGAGCTGGTCTATCCGGGCACCGGGGAACGCGCCCGAATCCTTGTACTCCGCGGCCCGCGCGTCCAGGTTCGCGTAGGCGGCCAGGGCCTCGTCAGTGGGCAGGTCACGACCGGACAGGCCGGCCGCGCCGGACTGCTCGCGGAACAGCGTAACCCGCGATGCGTGCTTGACGGCCGCCTTGCGCCGCCGCTCCGCGAGGCCGGGATCAACCTCGTTGGCGATCCGGGCGGCGAGGTTCATGATCTGGCCCCACGTCTTGCCCGTGGTCCCGGTCAGCTGCGGGATGATCATCGCCTCGGCCTTCGCCGCATCCGCGTCGCTCAGCCACTGGAAGGTTTCCACGATCAGCTTGGCCTTCGAGTACGCGAGCGTGCCGTCCGCGTGCAGGGCGGCGATGCCGGGCAGCCGCGCGCCCAGTTCCCACGCCGTCAGCGTCGTCTGCTCCGCCGACTGCACGGACACCGCCAGCGCGAGGGCGAGCTCATGGCTGAGCGAGTCACTCCACTGATCGGGCAGGTCACCGTGCCGGGGCCGGGCGAGCGACGGCAGGTCATCCTGGCGGATCAGTTCCCTGACCGCCGCCAGCTTCGCCGCCGAGGCCCACGACTCGAGCGCCGTGAGCCGCCGCACCACCCCGATGAGCTCGTCCGGCTCCGCGCCCGGGCACCGCCATTCGAGGCCGGCCACGCCCGCCAGGACGGCCGCGAGCTCCGGGCCGGGCGGGCACTGATCCCACTGCCCGCCCGGCGTGAACCCGGACAGCCGCTCATCACGCGAGGTACCGGCGGGCGCGCCAGGCCCCGGGGCAGGCTGCCTGCCCGCCCCGCTGCCCTCGCCCGGCTGCCAGCCCATCGGTTACCCCTTATCGATCATGATCTCGCTAAATGATCATTGCGAGATTGGATAATCGAATACTATCACTACATCGATGATCGTTAAAACTTTCGACTCATCTTTCTTGAGCATATTTTCCTCTGCAGATAGATCGGATAATTCGAATTGTCGGGCACCACGGTCGGCCTGAATCGAGTTGACATCCAGCGTGAGAGCATTGGTTGGACGACTGAAGATCGTGGCTCGGGGCGGTAAATCCTCTCCGCGACGGGCTCTCCGTCGGCGTCGCCGGAGTCGGCGGCGCCTACGTAGCGGCCAGGGGTGAGGACGTGGCCTTGCCTGCGGACCTCCTCGAGGTTCGCTGAATAGCAGAAACCAGGGACGTCCTCGTACGTCAGGCCCGCCTGACGGGCGGAGGCGGTGCCGCGCCAGGCGTGACAGGCGCCGTCGATCCTGGCGATGTCGTCGTCCGTGAGCACGAGCTCGGTGCGGTCCACCAAGGTCGCCATGGAACGCGCGTCGATGAAGAGGATGTCGCCGCGCCGGTCGGCAAGGTGCTTCGCCGCCTGAGGTCCCTTGTTGCCGGAGAAGAACCACAGGCAGGCGGGGATCTGCGTGGTGCGAAATAGTCGCGGCGGCAGCGCGATCATGCACGCCACCACGTCGGTCTCGACAAGAGCCTTGCGGATCTCGCCCTCGCCTGCCTGCTTGGAGGACATCGAGCCGTTGGCAAGGACCACGCCGGCCGAGCCGCTCGAACTGAGTTTGTATACGATGTGCTGGAGCCAGGCGAAGTTCGCGTTGCCCGCCGGCGGGACGCCGTAGCGCCACCTTGGGTCATCCGTCTTACGCGCCCAGTCGGACATGTCGAACGGAGGGTTGGCGAGGATGAAGTCAGCCTTCAGGTCGGGGTGCTTGTCGGCATAGAAGGTGTCCTCCCAGCGCGAAGACAGGTGGCCGTTGATCCCGTGGGTGGACAGGTTCAGCTGGCCGCTAGTCCGATAACGCTAGCGCGCAACCGTAATCCTCGGCATACAGCCTGTTGATAACGCGGCTCATCGGATATGTTCTTAGCGTTACCACAGGCCAACCAATGATCATGAAGCTTTTTTCGTACTATCGCACCGAAAACCCTTCGCGACCACGAAAGACTTCGCGATCATGGCACTAGCGGGAAGCATGCTCCCGCACGCCGATCTCACCCGCGATGAGCCTCGGCAACAGCGCGTCCCTTAGCCGCGCGAGGGACGCCGACTCGGCGGAAAGGCTCTCGCGCAGCAGGAACAAGGGCCGCACCTCATCGTGAAACTGCCTGAGGGCCGACTCATCGGGCATAAGGACCTGAAGCGACAGTACGTTCGACCTGTTGAGGCCGGGGACCGCCGAGTCGGAGTTCATGCCTTCCAGGCCGAGGCGCCTGAGCAGGTAGAAGGCGAACTCCAGCGGCACGCTCTTTCTACGCAACTCCACGTAGAACGTCGTGTCGATCGGGAAGAACCCCCGCTCCGACCAGTAGACCGCGCCAACGGTCCCCTTCCGCCCGACAATCACACCCGGCCCGTCAACCAGGCGCGTGTCATGAACGCCGACCACGCCGCCGCTCCCGTAGACCGGGTAATCGCCGGCCATGCGCTCGGCGGCAGCCAGTGCCTTACCGTATTTGAGCTCGATCAGGTCGCCGACCTGTTCAGTATCAGCGGCGTCCGCGACGAGCTGCGCGTACCGTGCCTCGGCGAGGCCGGACGCGGCACGCGCCATCGCGCCGTTGACGGCGATCTTGTCGTCGAGCGCGCCGAGCAGCTCACCGATGGCCCGCTGGTCACGCAGCGGCGGCAGGACGAACTCGAAGTCCTGAATCTGCTTCCCGCTGATATGCGGTACCGCTGTCCCCGTCTGCACGCCGAGCACGTAGGCCGTGAACGCCGGGCTCCCGATGAGGCAGGCAAGGAACCGCTGGTCAAGCGCCGGGAGTGCGCGAAGGCAAGCGACGCGCTGCACGAGCAGGCTCGGAACGTCTTCCGGCCGCAACTTCGCGTATTTGAGCCCCGCCGCTATCCACGGGCGGTCCATGGCAAGAATGACGTCGCCAGCCCGCAGCCGGTACTTCTGGTAGGCGGCGGCATCGCCGGCCGGCCAGTACTTGGCGTTGTCCCAGCGGATCCTTCCCTGCGCGACGTTGTCACCCCGAAGCAGCCGGATCCCGTCACCGGAACCAGTGTAATCAGCGCTCTTGAACGGGTTCCCCGTCAGCAGGTCGACATGATCGCCGAGCCGCACCAGGTCAGGCATAGGGCCCAGTGTTCCATGCACGGACGGCGAGCGGGTCGGCGTCGCGCTCAGCCGGCGCCAGCCCGCCGCTAAGCCCGGGCCGGTCAGCCCCACTGGCCTGGCACGTAGTCGCCGCCCTTGTTCCCGCTGATCACGTTCAGCCGGTTGTACGCGTTGATGGCGGCGATCATGCAGGTCAGCGCCGCGAGCTGCTCGCTGTCGTAGTGCTTGGCCGCGTTGGCCCATGCCTCGTCGGTGACGCCGCCTGCCCCGTCGGCGATCCGGGTGCCCTGCTCCGCGAGCTCGAGTGCGGCCCGCTCGGCGTCGGTGAAGACCTTCGCGTCCCGCCACGCCGCGACCAGGTTCAGCCGCACCGAGGTCTCCCCGGCGTGCTCGGCGTCCTTGGCGTGCATGTCGACGCAGACGGCGCAGCCGTTGACCTGGCTGGCCCGCAGCAGCACCAGGTTCTGCGTCGCGGTCGGCAGGCCAGAGCGGCCCTGTACGGACATCGCCGCCGCGTTGAACTGCTTGATGAACCTCTGCAGGGTCTCGCTGCTGCTGTAGTCGAGGCGTGCGTCCACGATGATCTCCCTAACCGCGCGTTGCTGACCGTTACACCTCTATTGACGGGTCAGGCCGCGCGGATGTGACAGGCCCCGGCCTGACAGTGGCGGCCCTCGGATGATCCAGAACGGATGCGTGTGTCACCCGGCCACGGCCCGTGACACCGAGAGCGGGCCGCGGCGGCCGGGGCAGCACCCGCCAGGCAGCCGTGCCCCCCGTCAGCCGGCGGCGTCGAGCAGGTGGTAGTTCCGCTTGCCCTTGCGCAGTACCAGCCAGCGGCCGTACAGCAGGTCGGCCTCGGTGAGCGGGCGGTCCTCCGGCACCACCTCGCCGTTGACGTACGCGGCGCGCTGCCCGATCGTGCGGCGCGCGTCGGACAGCGACGAGGCGAGCGTGGTCGCGGCGAGCGCGGCGGCGAGGGTCGCGCCCGGCACGAACGGTGACGTCGGGACCTCGGTCGCGAGGAACGTGAGCGCCCGCTCTGAGGCGCCCGCCGGCGAGCCGCCGAACAGGATCGCGCTCGCCTCCTCGGCGGCCGCGGCCGCCTCCGTGCCGTGCACAAGCGTGGTGGTTTCCCTGGCCAGGCGGCGCTGGCCGTCGCGCCGGTGCGGCGCCTGCGCGTGGGCGGCCGCGATGTCGCGGCACTCCCGCACCGGCAGCAGGGTGAGCTGGAGCAGGAAGCGCTCGATGTCCGCGTCCGCGACATTCATCCAGTACTGGAAGAACTGGTACGGGGAGGTACGGTCGGCCGCCAGCCAGACCGCGCCCTCCTCGGACTTGCCGAACTTCTTGCCGTCGGAGCGCAGTAGCAGCGGCCAGGTGAACGCGTGCACGTGCCTGCCGTCGGCCCGTCGGATCAGATCCACGCCAGCAAGCAGGTTGCCCCACTGGTCGGAGCCGCCGATCTGCATCTCGACGTCGTGCTTCCTGCTCAGGTGCAGGTAGTCGTTGGCCTGCAACAGCTGGTAGCTGAACTCGGTGAACGAGATGCCGCTCTCGCTCTCCAGCCGGGCCTTGACAGACTCGCGGGCGATCATCTGGTTGACGCTCGCGTGCTTGCCGACGTCGCGCAGGAACTCGAGCAACGTGACCGGCTCGGTCCAGTCCAGGTTGTTGACCAGGGAGACACGGGAGATGCGGTCCAACTGGTCGGCGATGCGCCTCGTGTTGGCCGTCAGGGACGCGGGGTCGAGCAGGTTGCGCTCCCTGGAGCGGCCGCCCGGATCGCCGATCATCCCGGTCGCGCCGCCGGCCAGCGCGACCGCGTTGTGCCCCGCGTCGGCGAACCGCCGCAGCACGAGCAGGCCGATCAGGTTGCCGATCTGCAGCGAGTCCGAGCTCGGGTCGCAGCCGTAGTAGACGCCGACCGGGCCAGCCTGGATCCGGGCGCGCAGCGCGTCGCGGTCGGTACTGTCCTGGACGAGGCCCCTGGCCTCGAGGTCGGCGAGAAGATCCATGTTGCTTATGATCCCATACGCCGGGTGGTGACCCGGCTGCGTTACTGCTGCGACGCGAGGAGGCATCTGGTGCGGAAGCGACCCCGGACGTCCCGGTGGTCCCTGACCGCGGCGACCGCTTGCGCCATCCTGGCGGCCGGGGCCGCGCTAACCGCCTGCGCGGGCTCGCCGGGCAGCGCGGCCGGCCCGGCAGGCGCGCCGAGTGCCGCCGCCTCGCCGGTCATCGCGTCGGTCCCGCCTGGCGCGGACGGCGTGCCAGGCCCGTCGCGCACGCCGGCCCCGCGGTCCACCCGTCATGCGCCGCCAGGTACCCAGGTGAGCGGCACGCTGCGGGACGGCAGCAGCTGGATCGCGGAGTACCCCGCCGGGTGGAACGGCACCCTGATCCTGTACAGCCACGGCTACGGCGCGCTAAGCCCGGCCGACGCGCCCGACGCGCCGACGCAGGCCGCGCTGCTTGACCGCGGCTACGCGCTGGCCGGCTCCTCCTACGACCCGAACGGCTCCGAGTGGGCGCTCGACACCGCCGTCAGCGACCAGTTCGGCGCGCTTGCCGCGGTCGAGACCTCGGTGCTTCCGTCGCAGCCCAGGCACGTGATCGCGTTCGGCACCTCGATGGGCGGCCTGGTCAGCGCCCTGGAGGCGGAGCAGGGCCAGGGACGCATCGGCGGGGCGCTGACCGCCTGCGGCGTCGTCGCGGGCGGCGTCAACCTGGTCGAGTACCAGCTCGACGGCCAGTACGCGATCGCTCAGCTGCTCGGCAGCCCGGGCCTCGCGCTCACCGGGCTGACCGGCGGCTCACCGGCGAGCGCCGCCGCGGCACTCTCCGCCGACGCCGCGCAGGCGCAGCAGACGGCGGCCGGGCGGGCCAGGCTCGCGCTCGCCATGGCCTTCCTCAACGTTGCGCCCTGGGACCCGTCGTCGTCCGCGCCCGCCCCGCAGAGCGACCCGGCCGCGCAGGAGTCCGCGCAGTACGACGCGCTGTTCGGCGGCTCGTTCAGCAGCCTGGACTTCGTGGTGGCCGGCCGCACCTCGATCGAGCAGTCCGCCGGCGGCCAGCCGGCCTGGGACGCGGGGACGAACTTCGCCGCGCTGCTTGCGGGCTCGCCGTACAAGCCCGAGGTCGACGCGCTGTACCAGGCGGCCGGCCTGAACCTGGACGGCGACCTCGCGACGCTCACCGCGCACGCCACGGTCAAGGCGAACCCGGCGGCGCTCACCGCGCTCAAGGCGTCGTCGGACCCGACCGGACGGCTCGCGGTGCCGGAACTCGACCTGCACACGATCGGCGACAACCTGGTCCCGGTGCAGAACGAGAACTACTACGCGCAGCTCGTCGGCCAGGCCGGCCGCGGCGACCTGCTGCGCCAGGCGTACACGGACAGCTTCGGTCACTGCAACTTCAGCGTGTCCGAGCAGGTCGCGGGCATCGAGGCGGTGCTGCACCGGGTGACCGCCGGCCAGTGGGGCGACGTCGCGACGGCGGCGAGCCTCGAGCAGGCGGCCGACGCCACGAACCTCGGCCCGGCCAACTTCACCAGCTACTACCCCGGCGCGCTGACCGGCGCGGTCCCCGCGTGGTAACCGCGTGGTAACCGGGGGTTAACCGCGGGGTTTACGCGCAAAACGCGGCGCGGGCTCGGATAATCTCGGCACATGCCTGGAACCGAGCCCGCGCCGCTGCTGCTGTACCTGATGAAGCGGGTGGAACTCGCCGTCCGCGCGCGGCTTGACGAGATCGTCAGGCCGGCCGGGCTCACCGCCGCCCAGTACACGGCGCTCACCGTGCTCGAACGGCACGACGACATGTCCTCGGCGCAGCTGGCCAGGCACTCGTTCGTCACCGCCCAGTCGATGGCCGACATGATCACCACGCTGCAGGGGCGCAGGCTGATCGAGCGGCACAGGGACCGGGCCGACCGGCGACGGCTCGTGGTATCGCTCACCGCCGAGGGACGGGTGCTGCTCGACCGCTACCGCGATGAGGTCGCCGCGCTCGAGTGCGACATGATCGCCGGGCTGTCCGGGCAGGAGATCGCCGGGCTGCGGGCCGTGCTGAACACCTGCTACGACAACCTCTCGCTCGCGGCGGCCAGGCACGCGGTGCGGGAGCTCGCCGTCGGGGATGAGTAACCCGCCTCCGTTCCTGATGACGACTCCGCAGGCCGACTCCGCAGGCCGGCCCCGGGGCCCCCTGTTTAAGATCGCGGGCGGCTGGCAGGATGCTTATTCATGGAAACGCCGCTGTCTCCGCTTGAGTTCGCCCGCCGCACCCGCCGCCTGCACGGCGCGCGCGAGGCCGTCGTCGACGGCGGCCTGCGGCTCACCTACGAGCAGTTCTTCGACCGCTGCGACCGCTGGTCGGGCGCCCTGCAGGCGCTCGGGGTCGTCCAGGGCGACCGGGTGGCGACGATCGCGCCGAACACGCACGCGCAGCTCGCGGCGTTCTACGCGGTGCCGCAACTCGGCGCCGTGCTCGTGCCGATGAACTACCGGCTCACCGCCGACGACTTCGTCTACATGGTCAACCACTCGGGCTCCACGGTGCTCTGCGTGCACAGCGACTACCTGGACACGATCGACGCGGTCCGCGACCAGATGCCAGGCGTGCGGCACTTCGTCGCGTTCGAGGGCGCGCGCGACGGCTGGCTCGACTACGAGGCGCTGATCGCGGTCACCGGGCCGAATTTCGCCAGGCCGGAGATCGGCGAGCGTGACCTGCTCACGATCAACTACACCAGCGGCACCACGTCCCGGCCCAAGGGCGTGATGATCACGCACAGGAACGCCGCGGTGAACACCATCGGCACCCTGCTGCACCTGCGCCTCGGCGTCGGCGACCGCTACCTGTGGACGCTGCCCATGTTCCACGCCAACGGGTGGACGTTCACCTGGACGGTGACCGCCGCGGGCGGAACCCACGTCTGCCTGCGCAAGGTCGAACCCGCGGTGGTCTTCTCGCTGATCTCCGGCGAGCGGGTGGGCTGGCTCTGCGCCGCGCCCACCGTGCTGATCTCGCTGGCCAACGCCCCCGCCGCGGTACGCGGCGAGGTGCCCGCCGGGGTGCGGGTGATCACCGCGGGCGCGCCGCCCGCCGCGGCCACCATCGAGCGGCTCGAGGGCGAGTTCGGCTGGGACATCACCCACGTGTACGGGCTCACAGAGACCGCGCCGTTCATCACCGTGTGCGACCCGCTGCCCGAGCACGCGGACCTGTCACCCGCCGACCGCGCGGTGCTCAAGGCCAGGCAGGGCGTTGAGCTGATCACCTCGGGCGAGCTGCGGGTCGTCGACGACACGGGCGCCGAGGTACCCGCCGACGGCGTCACCCTCGGTGAGATCACCGTCCGCGGCAACGTCGTCATGGACGGCTACTACAACGACCCCGAGGCCACCAAGAAGGCGATGGGGGACGGCTGGTTCCACAGCGGCGACGCGGCCGTCGTGCACCCGGACGGCTACGTGGAGATCAGGGACCGCATCAAGGACGTGATCATCAGCGGCGGTGAGAACATCTCCTCCGTCGAGGTGGAGGGCACGCTGCTGCGGCACCCGGCGGTGGGCGAGGCCGCGGTCGTCGGGCTGCCGAGCGAGCGGTGGGGCGAGACGCCGCACGCCTTCGTCGTGCTGCTCGCGGGCGAGGCGGCGACCGAGGCGCAGCTGATCGACTTCGTCAGGGACCGGCTCGCGCACTTCAAGGCACCGCGCGGCATCAGCTTCGTGGATGAGCTGCCGAAGACCGCGACCGGAAAGATCCAGAAGTTCGTGCTGCGCGGCGGCGCCGCTAATATTTCCCGCCAGTAGCGCAACCGCTGGGCGCGCCGCCGCCTCGGTCTACAGGCCAAGGCGGCGGGACAGGTCGGAGCCGAGGATGCCTCCCGGGTCGAGTTCGGCGCGGAGCTTGCGGAACTCGTCAAGCCGCGGGTACATCTGCTCCAGCGTCGCGGGGCTGACCCGGGAGTCCTTGGCCAGGTAGACACGGCCGCCGCTGGCGACGACCAGCCTGTCGAGCTGGTCAAGGAGCGGGCCGAGGCCAGGGGTGCGGGCCGGGAAGTCGAGCGCCAGCGTCCAGCCTGGCGCGGGGAACGACAGCAGGCCGGGGTCGGCCTTGCCGAAGCGCTTGAGCACGGTGACGAAGCTCGGCGCGCGGTGCGCGCTGACCATCTCGAAGCTCTTACGCACCGCCGCCTCCGCACCGAACGGCATGACGTACTGGTACTGACGGAAACCGCCAGGGCCGTACACGCGGTTCCAGTTCCTGATCCCGTCAAGCGGGTGGAAGAACTGGCTGATCGTCTGCAGCTCATGCGCGCGGTGCCGCGGGGCCCTGGCGTACCAGGCGGCGTTCGCCAGCCGGATCGAGTAGCGGTTCATCAGGCCGGGCGGGAAGGCGGGCGGCGCCGTCAGCCTGGCCCGCGTGTTGAACGCGAACGGGTCGCGGCGCTGGGTGTCGTCCAGGTCGTCAAGGGTCGCGAAGTCGCCGCTGGTGATCACCGACCTGCCGAGGCGCCCGCCGCGGGCGAGGTCGTCGGACCAGGCGACGGTATAGCCGTACTTCTTGTCGTGCTCGGCGAGCACGGCCATCGTCTCGTCGATGTCGCTCGTCTTGACCGTGTCGACAAGGACGAGGGAGCTCTCGACCCGCTTGAGCGCAATGGCCGCCCGGGTGATGAACCCGGTCAGGCCCATGCCGCCGGCCGTCGCCCAGAACAGCTCGGGGTCAGCCTCCGGCGTGACCGTATGCGGCTCGGCCTGCCCTGGGATCAGGATGTCGAAGCTCGTGACGTGGCTCGCGAACGACCCCGCCACGTGGTGGTTCTTGCCGTGCACGTCTGCCGCGATCGCGCCGCCGATCGTCACCTGGCGGGTGCCTGGTGATACCGGGACGAACCAGCCGTGCGGCAGCCCGGCGACCATGAGCTGCTCGAGGGAGACGCCGGCCTCGGCGACCACGACGCCGGCGTCGGGGTCGAGGCTGATGATCTTGTTCAGCCTGCCCGCGGAGATGACCAGGCCGCCCGCGGACTGCGCCGCGTTGTTGTAACTGCGGCCGAGACCGCGCGGTATCACGCCGCCGCCCGGGCCGGCGCGGTGGCCGAGCAGCGCCGCCACCTCCGCGGCGGTGGCCGGCACCGCCAGGTCGGCCGCGGTGGGCGCGATGCGGCCCCAGCCGGTCAGGGTGACGCGCCGGGAGGGCACGGGGCGCGGCGGTACGGGAGTGCTCGGCATGGGACGCATACTACTGACGGCGTACTGACTTGCCGCCTCCACCTCTGGGTGGAGGCGGCAAGTCAACCCGCTGGCTGATGGCAGGGCATGCCACGTTGCGTACTGTGGAGGAGTGCCCGGGCCTTGAACAGGGGCAGACCCAGGGACAGGGCAGAGCCAGCGAGGAGGCGCCAGCCATGGGCAACCAGACCGGAAGCTACCCGCGCTCCGACATCCGGGTATCGGATGCCGAGCGCGACCAGGCGGTCACCGAGCTGGGCGAGCACTTCCAGGCTGGACGGCTGACGCAGGAGGAGTTCGACGACCGCTCTGGGCGCGCGCTGCAGGCCCGCACCGGGCGTGACCTCACCGCGCTGTTCACCGACCTGCCGCGTCCCGCGGCAGCGCAACCGTGGGTGGGCGACCCGTGGGCGGGCCCTGGGTATGGCCTGGTGGATGGCCCGGTGCCGCCGCCCGGCGGGCGCGGCGCTGGCCCGCTGCCGGCGGTGCGCTTCGTCCTGGCGGTGGTGATCGTGGCGATCATCGCGGGCAACGTGTTCGGCCACAGCCGGTCACTCGACTGGCTGGTGCCGGTGATCGTCCTCGGCTTCGTCCTGCTGCGGCTGAGCCGCATCCGCCGTTAGCCGGCTAGCGCTCGGCCGGCTCCCGGTCGACAGGGTCTCGGCCGGCCGGGTCGCGCGGTGATGGCCGGCCGCGCGTGAACCTGCGGGCGAGGCGCCTGCGCATGGCGAGGAAGCCGAGGCCGGCCAGGACCGACGCGCCGCCGACGCCGAACAGCATGCCGTCCTGCAGGCCCGCCGTGCCGCCGCCGCCCGTCTCTGGCGCTGCCGTGGGGTAGGCCGGGGTCTGCGGGGCCGTGGAACGGGTCGCGGACGGGGTGCCGGCCGAGTGCGTCGGCGCCGCCGGCTGAGTGGGAGGCGCCGACGTGCTCGGCGTGCCAGAAGCGGAGGCCCTGGCCGTCGTGGACCTGCTCGCGGCGGGGCTGCTCGTGGCGGGGCGCGTGGTCGACGACCGGCCGCCGGTCGGTGACGGGGTGCGGGTACCCGGGTGCGCGGCCGACCCGGAGGAGGACGTCAGCGGTGTCGGTGTGAAGGTGGACGGGACCGAGGAACCGCCTGCCGTGCAGGCGGAGACCATAACCGCGAGCAGGACTGCCCCGGCAGCCAGGCGGCCGGCGGCCAGCCGTGCCTCTCGGGTCGGGGCGGGCGTGCTCAGCCGCATCTTCATGGACCCTCCTCGTACGCGCGTCCACTGCACCCGCTGATCCGTGGGCACGCCCGGGGGACGGGGAGCTGTCCTCCGGGAGCTGGCTGCCCTCCGGATAAAGAATTACCCGATAACCGAGCGTCAATCACGGGCCAGGCCGCGAAAGGGTAACGACCAGGGAGAGCTTCACCGCGGGCGGGCAATGGCGCGTTCCCCGTCCGGACATTACGCTGCTTGTTGTGTAGCACGCCAACACCGGATAAGCGCTGGTGCGGGGTCGCCCTCCCGGGAGGTAAAGGCTTTGGGACGCTGGCCGCGAATTGCCGGACTGCGCGTGGTCATGTCCTGGCCGGATGACAGCCAGTTCGCTCCCGCACCGCCGCCGCGAGGCCGCGCCCGGGTCAGGCTGTCGGGCATCACCGGGGTCGTCCTTGTCGTCGCCGGCGCTGGCGCCATCGCCGTCGCCGCGCTCGCGCAGCAGCACGCGCCGTCCCCCGCGCCCTCGGCCGCTGGGGCGGTCGGCGCGACGGCGAGGGGGCCGTCGCTGCACCGGTCGGTCCCGGTGTCCGTCTCCATCCCGGAGATCGGTGTCCGGTCCAAGCTGCTCAGCCTTGGGCTCAACCCCGACGGCTCGATCGCGGTGCCGTCCCTTGCCACGAGCGCAGACGAGGCCGCGTGGTACAAGTACTCGGTGACGCCCGGCCAGGTCGGCGCGGCGGTTATCGAGGGCCACGTGGACAGTTACCAGGGGCCGGCGGTCTTTTACCGGCTCGGCGCGCTCCGCCCGGGCAATCGGATCGATGTGACGCTCGCCGATGGAATCACGGCGGTCTTCCGTGTCACCGGCGTTCGTGAATATGTCAAGGACAAATACCCGGCGGAAATGATCTACGGCCCGACCGATTACGCCGCGCTCAGGCTCATTACCTGTGGCGGCGACTTCGACTTCGCGACCCGCCACTACCTCGGCTCGGTGGTGGTGTTCGCCGTCCTGTCGTCCGCCACCCGGCCTGCCGCCGCGGTCGCCGCGGTCGCCGCGGTCGCCGCGGGCCCCCCGGGCACCACGGGACAGATGCATAAGCATATGATATAAATACCTTATGGATAGTTCAGCCGGAACGATGGCGCACGACTCCCTCGCCGCCGCGCTCGCGGCCGACTTCGAGCGGATCGTCGGGCTGTACCGCTCGCTGAGCCCGGCGAGCGGGCTGTCGATGACCGCCGCCGCGACGCTTGCGGGCATCGAGCGGCTCGGCCCGCAGCGGCTGACACTGCTCGCCGTCCGCGAGGGCGTCACGCAGCCGGCCATGACCCAGCTGATCAGCAGGCTTGAGGAGTCTGGGCTTGTCCGCAGGGAGCCGTGCCCGGATGACGGGCGGGTCGTCCTTGTCGCCATCACCGAGCAGGGCCGGGTGACGCTCGCGCACCGCCGGTCCGCCAGGGCTGAGCGGCTTGCCGGGATCATCGGCCAGCTCAGCCCGGCTCACCGCGCCGCGCTCGCGGCCGCGCTGCCCGCGCTCGACGCGCTCGCCAGCGTGCCACGCGAGGATGACCCGGCCAGGGCCGCGACGCGCTGAGTCAAACCCGTGCACCAGTCAGTTCTGCACGGAAACACACTGTACCGAGGAGTACACCCCTAATGAGTGGCGCACGTCATGGCTCAGCAGTGAGCCCGTTCAAGCAGCCCAAAGCCGTGTTCGCGGTAGCGTTCGCCTGCGTCGTGTCCTTCATGGGCATCGGCCTTGTCGACCCGATCCTGCCCGCTATCTCCAGCCAGCTGCATGCCTCGCCGAGCGAGGTCACCCTGCTGTTCACCTCCTACCTGGTGGTCACCGCGATCGCGATGCTGATCACCAACTGGGTGTCGAGCAGGATCGGCGCCAAGTGGACGCTGATCGCTGGCCTGGTGCTGATCGTCGTGTTCGCGGGGCTCGCAGGCTCGTCCGGCTCGATCAACGAGATCATCGGCTTCCGCGCTGGCTGGGGCGTCGGGAACGCGCTGTTCATCGCAACCTCGCTCGCCGTCATCGTCGCCTCGGCGAGCGGCGGGTTCGCCGGCGCGATCGTGCTGTACGAGACCGCGCTCGGCCTCGGCATCGCGGTGGGCCCGCTGCTCGGCGGCAGCCTCGGCGAGATCTCCTGGCGCGGCCCGTTCTACGGGGTCTCGGTGCTGATGGCGATCGCGCTGATCGCAACCGTGGTGCTGGTGGAGAAGACGCCCAGGCCCGCGCACACGACGAGCCTCACCGCGCCGTTCAAGGCGCTGCGGCACCGCGGCCTGCTCACCATGGCGCTCACCGCGCTCTGCTACAACTGGGGCTTCTTCACCATCCTCGGCTACGCGCCGTTCCCGATGAACCTGTCCCCGATCAAGCTGGGCCTTGTCTTCTGCGGCTGGGGCATCTTCGTCGCGATCTTCGCGGTGTTCGGCGCGCCGTGGCTGCAGGCACGGCTTGGCATCGCCCGGACGATGTACCTGAACCTGTCCGTCTTCGCGCTGATGTCACTCGGCATCGCGATCTGGACGCTGAACCGGCCTGTGCTCATCCTCCTCGTCATCGCGAGCGGCATTGTCTGCGGCGTGAACAACACCGTCACCACCCAGGCGGTGATGACGGTCTCCCCGGTCGAGCGCCCTGTCGCGTCCGCCGCCTACAGCTTCGTCCGGTTCATCGGCGGCGGCCTCGCGCCCTACGTCGCCGGCCGGCTGGTCGTCGACATGAACATCCACGTACCGTTCTACCTGGGCGCCGTGGTGATCGTGCTCGGCATCGTCGTCCTGTCTACCGGCCACAAGCTGCTCGACCGGGCCGAGCGCGCGCAGGCCGCGGCGGCGTACGCGGCACTCCACGGCAGCGCGGACGAGGTCGCCGCGGAGCTCGAGCTGGAGGCCGAGCTCAGGGCCGAGTCTCTCGCGGGCGACGCCGACTAGGCCAGGCGTCGAGACCGTTCGTCAGAACGGAGGCGCTGACACCAGCCACCGCAGGCGACATCGCGACGGCCGGGGAGCATCGAAGGCGCGTCTCCGAGCCGCCGCTTGTCGTAGAGATCCTCAAATTCCCCGTTGATAACAACAATCACAGGAATCTCCCCGGAGGCGCGACCGTCCTCCGCGACCGTTGCCTTTACATAGCCCATGACCATGATCAACCCGCTTTGCATAGCGGGCGCCCATGATCACGATCGATTTGCGGCAAATGTTCAACCACCGGCTATGCAAAGGCGCGGAAGAGTGGTCACCGGCTATGCAAAGAGCGGCGAGATCGCTTGGAGCATCGGCCGGAGCTGGGCCGGAGCGGCCCGGGGTCAGGCTGGGGTGGTGAGGTGGCGGGCCAGGAAGGCGAGGGACGGGGCTTCCTGGCAGGGACGGCTCGCCGTCCGGCTTGCCTGGTTACCTGCCGGACAGGGTACGGCCGGCCGTGCGGCTTGCCTGGACGGCCGCTGCCAGGGTGAGGGCGAGTACCGCGGCGCTAGCGACGTTGATCCAGCCGGCGTGAAACAGTACTGAGCGACCTGCCAGCGGCCCGTCCGCGGCGAGCCAGGCCGCGCACAGCGCGAGGAACGCCGTCATGATGGCACAGCAGGCCACGCCGAGGCGCGCCTCGAACCGGGCGACGCGTGGTGACAGGTCTGCCCGGCGGACCAGTGCCGCCGCACTGGCCACCGCGATGGCGAGTACGAGCGGGCTCAGCGCCATCCAGGCGCGTTCCGCGTCGGGGAAGGCGGCGAGCATGCCCGGGTGCGCCCAGTAGGCACTGACGAAGAGAGTGACCGCCCAGATGAACGCGGCCACCCCGCCGGGGACCGGGCTGTGCAGGCCGCCAGTGCCGATCCAGTTGTTCTCCACGGAGCGGCCGCCGACGACCAGCGCGGTCAGCGCGGCAGCCAAGGTGACCAGGGGCCTGGCGAGCCGGCCGCGCTGGCCGGGCGCTCCCCCGGTCGTGAGCCGGGCGGCCACCGTGACGAGGACCGGCAGCGCGGCGAGCGCGGCCAGGGCGAGCAGCCCAAGGATGGCCGCCGAGACGCCGAAGGTCGCGTTCCTGTCGGCGGCGAGCAGCTGCGGTGCGGCGCCCGGTTGCTGTCGCAACCTGGCGGCCCACACCCAGCCGATCAGCAGCTGCGACCACTGGGCGGCGCCGATGATGAGGAACAACGCGCTCGCCGCGCCGAGCGCGCTGAGGCTCGCGGCCAGGTGCCTCCCCCTGGCCGCGGCCAGGTCACAGGAACCGGGCCGCCCGGTGAGTGCGAAGCCGGCCAGGCCGGCCCCGGCCAGCCGGGCAAGCAGGCCGCCGCGGGCCACGTCGAGGGTGCGGGCCAGCGAGTCCGGCCGCTCGGCGATGTCACCGACGAGCAGCTCGGTGAACTCGTCGGCATACCGTTCCCGCCACTGCCTGGGGTACCAGCGGACGAGGCGGGCAGCCCGGAGGCGGGCGGCGGCGTCTTCCGCCCGGCAGTCGTGCTCCGTGCACTCGCGCCGCGGGATCACGCGCTCCCCCAGTTGACCGCCAGACGGCGCAGCCCCGTGTCGGTGGCCCGGCGCTGCGCGGCCAGGTGCGCCCGCAGCGCCGCCGCGCCCGCCGCCGTCAGCCGGTAGGGCCGCCGCCGGTCCTCCGCCTTGAGCGCCTCGATCATCCCCTGCGACTCAAGCCGGGACAGCGCCTCGTACAGCGTCCCCGGGGCGAGCCGGACCCCGGCGAACTCCTCGACGTCCTTGGTCAGCGCGTACCCGTGCTTGGCGCCGTCGGCCAGGCTGGACAGGATCAGCGTGGCCGGGCCCGCGTAGCGACCGAACCCGGCGAGCACGGCATCGTCGGCTGGAGTACCAGCGTTCCTGTGAGCCATGTGGTCAGGTTATATCGGCTCTCGATAGATCGCCAGCCGATGCATTCTCTGCTCAGACCTGGGCGCGGGACTCCACCGCGGCGACGATCTCGTCGATCGCGTCCGCGACGGGCACGCCGTTGTTCTGCGCGCCGCTGCGGTAGCGGAAGGAGACCGCGCCGGCGGCGACATCGTCGTCCCCGGCGAGCAGCATGAACGGGATCTTCTGCTTCTGCGCGTTACGGATCTTCTTCTGCATCCGGTCGGCGCTTTCGTCGACCTCGACCCGGATGCCGCGCGCCGACAGCCGGGCCGCGACCTCGGCCAGGTAGGGCACGTGGGCGTCGCCGATCGGGATGCCCACCACCTGGACCGGGGCGAGCCACGGCGGCATCGCCCCGGCGTAGTGCTCGATGAGCACGCCCATGAACCGCTCGATAGAGCCGAACAGCGCCCGGTGGATCATGATCGGCTGCTGCCTGGTGCCGTCGGCGGCGGTGTACTCAAGGCCGAACCTGGCCGGCTGGTTGAAGTCGAGCTGGATGGTCGACAGCTGCCAGGACCGGCCGATCGCGTCCCGCGCCTGCACGGAGATCTTCGGCCCGTAGAACGCGGCGCCGCCCGGGTCGGGCACCAGGTCGAGGCCCGAGTCCTCGGCGACCTCGCGCAGGGTGGCGGTCGCCGACGCCCACTCCTCGTCCGAGCCGATGAACTTCTCCGAGTCGCCGCGGGTGGACAGCTCAAGGAAGAAGTCGTCGAGTCCGTAGTCGCGCAGCAGGTCGAGCACGAAGGTCAGCAGGTCCTTGAGCTCGCCCGCCATCTGCTCCCTGGTGCAGTAGATGTGCGAGTCGTCCTGGGTAAGGCCGCGCACCCGGGTCAGCCCGTGCACCACGCCGGACTTCTCGTACCGGTAGACCGTGCCGAACTCGAATAGCCGCAGCGGCAGCTCCCGGTAGGACCGCCCGCGCGCACGGAAGATCAGGTTGTGCATCGGGCAGTTCATGGCCTTGAGGTAGTAGTCGCTGCCCTCAAGCTCCATGGGCGGGAACATCGTGTCCGCGTAGTACGGCAGGTGTCCCGAGGTCTCGAACAGGTGGCCCTTGGTGATGTGCGGGGTGTTGACGAACGAGTAGCCCGCCTCCTCGTGCCTGCGGCGCGCGTAAGACTCCATCTCACGGCGGATGATGCCGCCCTTGGGGTGGAAGACAGGCAGCCCGGAACCGATCTCCTCGGGGAAGGAGAACAGGTCAAGCTCGGCGCCGAGCTTGCGGTGGTCGCGCCGCTCCGCCTCCTCGAGCATCTTGAGGTAGTCGTCCTGCGCGGCGCGTGACTCCCACGCGGTGCCGTAGATCCGCTGCAGCTGCGGGTTCTTCTCGCTGCCGCGCCAGTAGGCACCGGCGTTGCGCATCAGCTTGAACGCCGGGATGTTCCTGGTGGACGGCACGTGCGGGCCGCGGCACAGGTCCTTCCAGCGCAGCTCGCCGGTCTTGCCGTCCACGTTGTCGTAGATGGTGAGCACGCCGGCGCCGACCTCGGTGGAGGCCTCGTCGTCGGCTCCTGACCCGTCTCGGCCGACCCCGTGGTTGCCGACACTGCCCTTGATGCCGATCAGCTCAAGCTTGAACGGCTCGCCGGCCAGCTCGGCGCGCGCCTCGGCATCGGTGACCTCGCGGCGGACGAACCGCTGCCCCTGCTTGACGATGTCGCGCATCCGCGACTCGATCGACTTGAGGTCGTCGGGAGTGAACCCGCGGTCCACCTGGAAGTCGTAGTAGAAGCCGTTCTCCACCGGCGGGCCGATGCCAAGCTTCGCCTCAGGGAACGCCTGCTGCACCGCCTGCGCCATGACGTGCGCGGTTGAGTGCCTGATCACCGCGCGGCCGTCTGGCGAGTCGGCGGTGACCGGCTCGACCGCGTCCCCGTCGGACAGCACCCAGGCCAGGTCGCGGAGCTGGCCGTTGACCCGGGCGACGACCACGTCCCTGTCGCCGCCGAAGAGGTCGCCTGCGGTAGTCCCCGTCGTCACCTCGCGCTCACTCCGCTGAGCCTGGCGGTCGAGCACTTGGATCTTGAGCTGGGACACGGCTTTGCCTCACGTTGACGTCGGGACGGATGTGCCGCGGAACCTGGCCGCCGCGGCGCCAGCGCGGAACTGTACCGGACCGCACAGGGGACGCTGGCCTCAGCATGATGCTACCGGGGGCGGCACCGGAGCCCGAACCGTTATCTCGGGTACCGAACGAAGGCATGCGATGACCGCCCCTGACCGGACTCCGGCGCGGCGACGGCGACGGCGACGGCGACGGCGACGGCAGAGATTATGACTTTGCGGCACCGTCCTGGCCGCCCTCGGCCGCCTGCTCGCCGAGGTAACTGCTCAGTACCAGGTCCGGGTTGGCCTTGAGGGTCGCGGCGTCGCCGTAGGTGGTGATCTCGCCGTGGGACAGTACGTAGCCGCGGTCGGCTACGGTGAGCGCCAGCTCCACGTGCTGCTCGACGAGCAGCACGCCGCAGCCGCTGTCCTTGGCGTAGTTGCGGACCACCGGCAGCAGCCGCTCGACGATGATCGGCGCGAGGCCGAGCGACAGCTCGTCGATCATCAGCAGCTTGGGCCTGCGGGCGAGGGCCCGGCCGAGTGCCAGCTGCTGCTGCTCGCCGCCGGACAGCAGCCCGGCGCGACGGCTCGTCAGCCTCTCAAGGGCAGGGAAGTAGCTGAAGGCCGCCGCCATGTCCAGCGTCTCGCGGCGGTGCGCGAGCTTGAAGTGCTCACCCACCGTGAGGCCGAAGAAGACGCCGCGTCCCTCGGGGACGTGCGCGACGCCGAGCCGCGCCCGCCCGTCCGGCGAGGTGCCCTTGAAGTCGTCGCCGTTGAACACGACCCGGCCCGCCATCGGCTTGACGATGCCGGAGATGGTCAGCAGCGTGGTGGTCTTGCCCGCGCCGTTCGCGCCGAGCAGCGCCACCACCTCGCCGGGGCGGACGGTCAGGCTGATGTCGCGCAGCACCGCCGAGCCGTTGTATCCGGACGTCAGGCCGTCAAGCTCAAGTACGGGCTCCGCGGTCGCCAGCTCAGCGCCCGCCGGCCCGGCCGGCCGGGCCACGCTCTCGTCCGCCATGCCCTGCTCGCTCATGATGACGCTCCCGCCGTTCCCGCCGACGCGTGCCCCAGGTAGGCCGCGATCACCCGCTCGTCGCCGCGTACCTGCGCCGGCGTGCCCTGGGCGATGATGGTCCCGGCGTCAAGTACCACGACCCGGTCGCAGACCGACAGCACCAGGCCCATGTCATGGTCGACGAGCAGGACCGCCGTGCCCGTTCGCGCGATGCCGGGCAGCAGCGCGCCGAACTCCTTGCTCTGCCTCGTGTCCAGGCCGGCCGCGGGCTCGTCGAGGCAGAGCAGCTTCGGCTGCGCGACCAGCGCCCGCCCGATGCCCGCCCGCTTGCGCTCGGCCTGGGTGAGCTCCCACGGCATCGACTCGGCCGCGTGCACCAGGTCGAGCACGTTGAGCTCCTCGTCCACCGAGGCACCCTTGCCCGCGGCGACCGTCAGGTTCTCACGGACGGTCAGGTCGTCGAACAGCTCGACGGTCTGCCAGGTCCGTGCCAGGCCGCGCTGCGCCCGGACGTGCGGCGGCAGCCCGTCGAGCGTGGTCCCGCCAAGCTCCACCGAGCCCTCGGAGCGCACGAAGCCGGTAACGGCGTCGATGAAGGTGGTCTTGCCCGCGCCGTTCGGGCCGATGAGGCCGACGAGCTCACCGGACTCGATCTCCAGGTCCATCCCTGCCACCGCGCGCACGCCGCCGAAGCTGACCGACACGCCGCGCGCGCGAAAGACGGAAGTCATCGTCGTCGCAGGCCTTCCGCTGAGATTGATTCATCAATCAGTTCCACCGACGTTAACTGGGGCAAACTGGCGTGTCAATTGGTGCAGTCACAGCTTGGGACTCGCGGACCTTGCGGCCGCCACAGGGCCAGGCAGCGCGGGGTACTGCCGGTACTCCGGCGGGGGTCGAGGGCGAGTGCGAGGTTGCCGAGCATCGAGCGGGCGACATGGCGCAGCACCAGGTCGCGCGGCGCGCCGTTGAGCCGCCCGTTACGAGCCGCGCGTTTCCGCTGAGGTCGCCGTGGACGGCGCCGTGGCCCGCTCGCGCGGCGGCACGTCGGCCACGGACGTGCCGCCGGCGGCCGCGAGCGCGCGCTGCCGCTTAGCCCGGCGCTTCCAGTAGGCGGTGCCCGCCACGCCGTCCGGGTTGCCGACCAGCGTCACAAGCAGGCCGATCGCGCCGATGAGCAGCGCCCAGTTGCCCGACAGGCCCCACCAGGTGTCGAACGCCTGCGGGATGAGGCCCTGGGTCGCGCCGAGCCCGGCGAACAGCGCGCCGGTGATCATCGTGATGCCGCCGAAGTAGGCGTAGGCGATGACCACCAGCGAGTTGACCGTGCCGAACAGGTCAGAGCTGACCGTCTGGAAGTTGTAGGCGTACAGCGCGCCGCAGATGCCCGCGATCAGCGCGGACACCATGAACGCTGTCAGCTTGACGCGCCGCACGTTGATGCCCGCCGCGGCGGCGGCGCGCTCGTTGGACCGGACGGCGAGCATCTTCTGGCCGGTCGCGCTCCTCCGGATGCCGGCCACAAGCAGGCAGAGCAGGACGAGCACGACGAGCACGACCCAGCCGTAGACGGGGCTCGGCACCTTGCCGTCGATGCCGCGGTACGACGCGCTCGGCGACAGGTTCAGGCCGAAGATGTGCAGCGGGTTGACCGGCGAGCCGCTGTTCTGCTGGCCCCAGGCGGCGTTGCCGAACCCGAAGTTCTCGATCGCGTACATGCCGGCCAGGGTTACCACGGCGAGGCTGACGCCCCTGACCCGCAGCGAGGCGACCGCGGTGATGAAGCCGACGATCAGCGCGCAGCCGATGCCGATGAGCGGCGCGAGCGGGAAGTCCGCCCAGACGCCGCCCGCGCCGGTCAGCATGTGCGACATCGCGTACCCGGTGACGCCGGCCAGGCCGACCTGGACCACGGAGATCTGCCCGACGTAACCGACCACCACGATGAGCGACAGGCAGATCATCGCGCCGAGCATCGAGTTGACCATCGCCTGGCGGAACTCGTACGGCAGCACGATGAGCGCCGCGGCGCCGGCCACCAGCCCGATCACCGAGAACCGCAGCAGGTGCTCGGGCCGCGGCGCGAGCGGCATCCGCTTCTCTGTTATCTCGCCGCGCGCGGGCACCTTGGAGCCGCGCCAGAACATGGCGATCGCGACGAGCACGAAGAACAGCAGCTCGGCCAGGCCGTTCAGCGGGTTGCCCTGGGACTGCGGGAACCAGCTCTGCGAGGCCCAGTAGTTGAGCAGCGACGCGCCCGCGCCCATCAGCAGGCCGGCGAAGCAGGCCACGCCGAGCGAGCTGAAACCGGCGAACAGCGCCGCGCCGAGTGCGGGCACGATCTCAAGCGGCAGCGTGGTCGTGTTCAGCGTGATGAGCGGCGCGACGAGGATGCCGAACGCGCCGGCGATGATGCTGGCGAGGAGCGAGTTGACCAGCGACAGGCGCCGTGGCGACACCCCGGCGTACATCGCGTACCGCTCGCTTTCCGCCGCCGCCCGCGTCGACAGGCCGAACTGGGAGTAGCGGTACAGCGCCCACAGGGCGCCGCCGAGCACGATCGCGATCCCGGTGAGGATCATCCGGTCGACCGGGACGGTGGCGCTGAACAGGTGGAAGACGTTGCCGGGCAGGATCGAGGTGGGCGACAGCGTGCTGTTGCCGTAGGCGATCGCGATGATCGACTGCGCGAGCAGCAGCAGGCCGAGCGACGCGGCCAGCTTGGCAAGCGGCGAGCTGCCGCGCAGCGGCCAGAACAGGCCGAGCTCGATGATCGTGCCAAGGATGGCGATGAAGATGAGTACGATGATGAGGGCGAGCCACCAGGGCGGGCTGAAGCCAAGCGCGCCGTTGTCCACGCTGTAGAACAGGTAGCTGCCCACCATGGCCATGGCGCCCATGGACAGGTTGACGGTGCCCGAGCCCCGGTAGAAGACGACCACGGACATGGCGAGGGCGGCGATAAGCGCGCCCTCGCCGAGCCCGAGGACCGCGAAGAGCAGGATGTTCTGCACTGATCGAGATCCCTTTTTTGTTAGTTAGACCAGCCCTCAAGCAGCTTCCACTGCCCGTGGCCGAGGTACTCGTAGAACTGGTCGTAGTCGCTGCAGGAGTTGGGGTCGGCCGGGTACAGCGTGCCCGTGCAGTTGATCGTGGTCGGGCCGAGCGGGATCGGGCCGGTGTAGGCCTTGAGCTTGGCCGTGATCGCGGACGGGCTTAGCGAGGAGAACGGGATCTCGTTCATGACCTTGGTGGCGAGCAGCAGGCTGCCGAAGGCGATACCGGAGAACGGGTTGATCGCGTTCGCGGCCGACAGGCCGTTCGCCTCGATCGCCTGGTCGTACGCCGCGACGCCCGGGTCCTGGGTGGAGGCCAGGTTCGCGGTCGCCTCGCCGGCGATCCAGTGCGGCAGGTCACCGCCGGGGAACGCCACGCCGGGCAGGTCGGTCCACAGCGGGACCGAGAGCGCGGGCTTGGTCGCGCCGATCTCGCTCATCGCCTTGGCCATCAGCGGGCAGTCGACGAAGCCGCAGTCGGGGACCGTGATCTGCGCCTGCTCCATCTGCGTCGCCTGGGCGATCAGGTCGGTCGCGGTGGAGGAGTAGGGAATCATCGTGACGGTGAACCCGGCCTGCTGTGCCGACTTCTGGATCGCCTGGCTGATCGGCACCGCGCCGGGCAGGTTCTGGTAGGCGATGGCGACCGTCTTGTCGTTCGGGTACTGCGCGCGCAGGAACGGGCCGAATGCGACCGTCGCGCTCACGCCGCTGCCCTCGAGCTCGAAGACGTTCTTGCCGGTGTCGTCGGCCGGGTCGGCGGACACACCGACCAGGGTGGAGATCGCGCCGTTGACCACGCCGTACATGGAGGCGTTGCCGACCGCGTCGATGCCCTCGGCGATCACCTCGACGCCCTTGGTGTTGACCATCTGGTCGCCGCAGGTGGTGCCCTGCGCCTCGACGGCGGCGATGAAGCAGGTGGACAGCTGGACCGGGTGGCCGTGCACGCCGCCGAGCTGGCTGTTGATGAGCTTGACCGTCGCCTGCGCGGCGAGGGTCGCCTGCGGGAAGGTCTCAGACGGCGGGCCGCCCTGCTCGTTCACCCAGCCGATGGTGACCGGCGACAGCGACGGGTTCGCGGCACCTGAGCCGCCGACGTACTGCTGGTAGTTGGTGACCGAGCCGGCGAACGCGGCCGCCGTGCTCGTGCCCGCGGAGGTCGGCGACGACGCGGATGACGCGGCGCTGGATGCCGCCGCGCTCGAGGTCGCGGCGGGAGCCGACGTTGAGCTTGAGTTCGAGCCGGAGCTGCAGGCCGCCGCTCCGGCTAGCAGGCAGGCACCGACGGCGGCCGCGCGCCATCTGGAGCCGCTTGGAATCCGACGAGACATTCCTGTGAAGCGCACCATGGCACCCTGCCGCCTCTCTGCGGTGAACAGTCCCGTTTCCGGCCCCTCCTCTGCACGGCGCGGTGGCACCGCGGGCGTACAGAATTGATTGACCAATAAATTTGAGATCACGCTAAACCGCCGCATATGGGGTGTCAACACTTTGAGTCGCGTCCGGGTAAGCGTGTCCGCGCCGCATAAGCCCAGGTTCCGCCGTGTGGTTTTAGCACGAAGAATCTGTTTAATTTTTGGGATCTTCCCCAGTGACGTCACGCTCCGCGCGGAAGGATGAACGGTGCGAAGCGTCACCTGTAACGTATTAGCGGAGCGCATTAGGTAACGAAAAGGTGTCGGTCGCTAAGGCGTCCGGTGCCGCTTTGCTATGCCCGCGGCGACGCCGGACGAAACGTCCCATCACAACATAAAGGCGATTTTTCCGTCGCCTGCCGCGTCACCTGCCCGCCGTGCGGTGGCGGAACAGCCAGCTGGCCGCCGACGCGGCGGCCACGAGGATGGCCGCGCAGTAGGCCGCGGCGAGCCACGCCTCGTGTCCGACGGCGGCACCCGTCGAGGTGCGGCCCATCCACAGCCCGCGCATGGTCTCGATTACCGGGGTGAACGGCTGGTTGGCCGCGATCGGGCGCAGGCCCGCGGCCATCGTGCCCGCCGGGACGAAGGCGCTGCTCAGGTACGGGACGAACATTAGCGCGAAGGTCGCGCCGGTGGCCGCCTCCGGGCCGCTCACCACCAGCCCGAAGCAGGCGGCCAGCCAGGACATGGCCAGGATGAACGCGACGATCATGGCGAGCGCGCCCGCCCAGGCGAGCGGGCCAGCCACCGGGCGCCAGCCGACGGCCAGGCCGACGGCGATCACCAGCGTGGTGGCGAGCAGGTTGCGCACCAGGCTGGCCGCGATGTGCCCGGCGAGCACCGACGCCGGCGCGATCGGCATCGAGCGGAACCGGTCGACGATGCCGCTGCTCATGTCGGTGGCCACGGCGACCGCCGTGGTGCCCGCGCCGAAGCCCGCGCACAGCACGATCAGCCCGGGCACCACGTAGTTGACGTAGCCGCCCGCGGCGCCGACGCCCGCGTTGAACGCGCCGCCGAAGACGTAGACGAACAGCAGCATCAGGACGACGGGGAGGGCGAGCGCGGTGGTGAACGCCTCCGGGTCGCGCACCGAGCGGCGCAGGCCGCGGGCGATCATCACCCGGATGTCGCTCAGCGCGTAGCCGGGCCCGTAGACAGGGGCGGAGTAGCCAGAAGTGGCGCGGGCAGGGGTGCGGGCGGCGCTCATCGGGTTACCCCCGGGGTGCGGCGGGTCACGGAATCGCCCGCGTCGCCGCCGTACTCGGCCGAGGCGGTGAGCGCGAGGAATACCTCGTCAAGGCTGTCGGCGCCGAGGCCTGACTTGAGCTGGCTCGCGGTGCCCTCGGCCACGATCCTGCCCTGGTGCAGCACGGCGACCTGGTCGGCAAGCTGCTCGGCCTCGGCGAGGTACTGGGTGGTGAGCAGCACCGTCACGCCGTCGTCCGCCAGGCCCCTGACGGCGGACCACAGCCGCTCCCTGCTGCGCGGGTCGAGTCCGGCCGTCGGCTCGTCGAGCACAAGCAGCTCCGGCCGGGCGATCAGGCTGACCGCCAGGTCGAGGCGGCGGCGCATGCCGCCCGAGTAGGTCTTCACCAGGCGGCGGCGCGCGTCGGCCAGCTCGAACGCGGCGAGCAGCTCCGTTGCGCGGCCGCGCGCCGCACGCGGCGGCAGGTGACGCAGCCTGGCGATCATCCGCAGGTTCTCCTCGCCGGTCAGCATGTCGTCGACGGCGGCGTACTGGCCGGCGAGGCTGATCGACCGGCGGACGCCGCCGGGATCGGCGAGCAGGTCGTGCCCGGCCACGGTGGCGCTGCCCGCGTCCGGTCGGAGCAGGGTGGCGAGGACGCGGATCAGCGTGGTCTTGCCCGCGCCGTTCCGCCCGAGCAGGGCGGCGATCCGGCCGGCCCGCACGGTGAGGTCAACGCCGTCGAGGACCGTCTTGCCGCGGAAGGCCTTGCGAAGGCCGACCGCCTTTACTGTGTACGTCATACACTAAATAGTATGCGTCGTACACAGTTAGGTCAAGTACACCACGCCGCGCGGCCGTCGCCCGGCCAGGACCAGGGCCGGGGGAGGGAGCAGCACTCGCCCGTTCGGGATGATTGGCTTGATCTGGCCGGCGTAACGTAAAGCGCGGACGTGAGGGAGGGCCGATGGCAGAGCCGACGGCTGGGCAGCGCCCGCTTCCCCCCGGGCTTGACCTGCTCTGGGGGAGGCGCGCGCGCGGCAAGCGCGGTCCGCGGCCCGGGCTGTCGGCGGACGCCATCGCGACCGCCGCCATCCGGCTCGCCGACGCCGAGGGCCTGGAAGCGGTCTCCATGGCCCGGCTGGCGGCCGAGCTTGGCCGCACCACCATGTCGCTGTACCGGTACGTGGCGAACAAGGACGAGCTGCTCCAGCTGATGTGGAACGCAAGCGTGCTCGGCGCGGAAGACCTGGTGATCGAGGGGGACGGCTGGCGGTCCCGGCTGCGGGCCTGGGCGGTCATCCAGCGGGACATGCTCGACCGTCATCCGTGGATCACCCAGATGCCGATGGCGGCTCCCCCGGTGGCGCCGAACTCGCTGCACTTCGTGGAGCGCGGCCTCGAGGCGATGGACGGGACCGGCCTGCCCGCCGCGTCGCAGATCCAGATCCTCGGCCTGCTCAGCTCCTACACGCTGAGCGAGGCCAGGATGGCCGCCGACGCGATGCGCGCCATGACCGCCGCGCTGGCCGCCGACGCGCAGGCTGGCCCTGGGGTGAACGGCCCGCCTGGCCCGCCGGAGAGCTACGAGGCGCTGCTGCGCGAGCTGGTCGACGAGCGGACCTATCCCCGCCTGTACCGGCTCGCCTGGCAGCAGGAACCGGAGAACCCGCCGTCCGAGCGCGAGCAGTTCCTGTGGGGCGTGGACACCATACTTGACGGTGTGCAAGCGCTCATCGACCGGACAGCCGGAGGATACTAGCCCCATGGCCACGGAGAACACCGCGCGGCTCGCGGTGCTGATCGATGCGGACAACGCGCAGCCGTCCATCACAGAGGGCCTGCTCGCCGAGGTCGCCAAGTACGGGACGGCGCACGTCAAGCGCGCATACGGCGACTGGACCGGGCCGGGCCTGCGCGGCTGGAAGGACCAGCTGCTCGCCCAGTCGATCCACCCGATACAGCAGTTCGCCTACACACGGGGCAAGAACGCCACCGACGCCGCCATGGTGATCGACGCGATGGACCTGCTGTACTCGGGGCGGTTCGACGGGTTCTGCATCGTGTCGAGCGACAGCGACTTCACCCGGCTCGCCCAGCGAATCCGCGAGTCGGGGCTGACGGTGTACGGGTTCGGGGAGCACAAGACGCCCAAGCCCTTCGTTGCCGCGTGCGACAAGTTCATCTACGTCGAGAACCTGCACTTCGCCGAGGATGACGCCGAGGCCGTGGCCAGCACGGGCGGCGCCAAGCAGGCCCGGCAGGCACCCGTCAGTGCGGCACAGCTCAAGGGCGACGCGGCGCTCGTCGCCCTGCTCCGCAAGGCGGTCGAGGCCGCGTCGGACGACGACGGGTGGGCGCCGCTCGCCGCGATCGGCAACATCATCACCAACCAGCGGCCCGACTTCGACTCGCGCAGTTACGGCTACGGTAAGCTCAGCGACCTGATCACGGCCACCACGCTGTTCGAGATCGAGCGGCGCAGCCCGGGCGACGGTAAGCAGGCGCTCATGTACGCCAGGGAGAAGCGCCGCGCGCCCGCGCGCCGGCCGCGGCAGGCGACCGTCACCGTCGTCCAGGACTAAGCCCGCAGGCTAGCCCTGCAGCCCGTCCCAGGACCAGCGCGGCAGCGGCAGTCCGGCAGGCACGTCCGCGTCGTGCGGGTGGGACAGCGCCACCGTGGCGACGGCCCAGTCGATGTAGCCGCGGATCACGGCGCGGAACTCCTGGTCACCGGGCCAGCCCGCGTCGTCGGCGGCCAGCATGAAGCAGTCGGCGAACCGGCCGCCCAGGTCGCTCATGTCGCCGTTGCCCGCGTGCAGCCACACCACGTGGGCCTGGTCCGCGCACTCGGCCGTGTACCTGGCCGGGCCGCCGAACGCCTCGGCCAGGTAGGCGGCGAGCCGCTCGACGTGCTGCGGGTGCTGTCCGGGGTGCGAGAACGGGTGATTCAGCTCCGGATCCGCCAGGCAGCGGGCGTGCAGCGCCGCCGCGAACGGCCCGAACGCAAGCTCACCGCCGGCAAACTCATACAGCGTCGGACGCACCATGGTCCCTAGCTTAGGGCACCTCCGCCAGGCGGCCGGTGGCCACGTCGAACACCAGGCCGCGTATCGCGTCCTTGCGCGGGATGAACGGGCTGGCCTTGAGCCGGGCAACCGACTGGCGCACGTCAGACGCCGCGTCGGTGAACGCCTCGACGGCCCACGGCGGCCTGATCCCGGTCTCCGCCTCGATCGCGGACTTGAACGTGTCCTCCGACGTCTTCTGCATGCCGCAGTCGGTGTGGTGGATCAGGATGATCTCGGTGGTGCCGAGCAGCCGCTGGCTGATCGCCAGGGACCTGATCATGTCGTCGGTGACCGTGCCGCCGGCGTTGCGCATGACGTGCGCCTCGCCGGTGCCCATGCCGAGCAGCCTGGCCACGTCGAGCCGCGTGTCCATGCAGGCCACGATCGCCACCTGCCTGGACGGGCGGTTCGACGGCAGGCCGGTATAGGTTTCCGCGTAGGCCTCGTTCTTCTTGAGGTACTCGTCAGCGACGCTCATGCCGGTCCTTCCAAGATCATTACGACCTTCCGGACATTACCCGGGCGCCACGCCGGCCACGCCCCGGCCCGTGCCCGGGCTGGTGGCGCTCGTGGCGCGCGGCCGGCCGGGCCAGTGTCCGGCCAGCTCCAGGGAGCGCGCAGCGGTCAGGCGGGGTCGTGGCGGGCGCCGCGGATGACGACGACCGGGCAGTCCGCGTGGTGCACGCAGTGCTGGCCCACCGAGCCGAGCAGCGCCCCGGCGAAACCGCCGTGCCCTCGGCTGCCGACTACCAGCAGGTCGGCGCCCTTGGCGGCGTCAAGCAGCGCCTGGGCCGGGTTGTCCTCCACGACCACCGGCCGGATCTCGACGCCCGGTGCCAGGTCCGCCACCCCGGCGATGGCCTCGTCAAGTGCCTGCCGTGCGAACTTCTCAATGTCGGGTACCGGCAGGACCATCGCGTAACCGTAGCCGTAGCTGTACGAGACCGGGTTGTGCCACGCGTGCACCGCGTCGACCCTCGCCCCGGTCAGCGCCGCCTGCCGTACCGCCCAGGCAAGCGCTGCGTTGGACGATTCCGACCCGTCCACGCCGACCACGATCCGCCCGCCGTGCCGTCCCGTGCCCTCGGTCATCGTCAGCCTCCGCGCCTCGTCTCCGGCCAGGCGACCTTGCCTTGCCGGGTCCGTTCAGTGATCCCTGCCTTCATAATCACTGTGGCTACGGTTCCCCAGCCAGGGACGATGGCCGCGCAGAGCGGGACGAAGGTCCCGGGTCAGAACGCCGGCTGGAAGTTCGCGATCCACTCCGCCGTCGTCTTGAAGCCGCCGAAGGTGTAGAAGTGCAGTTTGACCTCGCCGTGCTTGGCCGGGTCGAGGCCATCCTGCAGGTCGCGGATGAACCGGTCGGGACCCGCCTTGCCGAGCAGGTTGGTGACCGACAGGCCGTACTTCTTCGCGATCGTGGTGGACGTGGACAGGCCAAGCCGGGAGGCGAAGCCGAGCAGCAGCTTGACGCTGGCGGGACCGGGGACTCCGACGCGGATCGGCAACTCGACGCCGTGCTCGCGGACCTCCCCGATCCACTGCAGCACGCGGTCGACATCGAAGTCGACCTGCGTGATGATCGTGCCCGGTATGTTCAGCCTGGACAGCGCCGCCGCCTTCTGCCGCATCGCCGACCAGAGCACGTCGCCCGGGATGTTCGGGTCGCCGGACGGGTGACCGCCGGTGGAGATGTGCCTGACGCCGTACTGCTGGAGCACGCCGGACTCGATCACGGCGAGTGACTCCTCGTACGGGCCCATCGCCACGGTCGGGTCACCGCCGATGACGAGGACGTTCTCCGCCGCCCCGACGTCGCGCAGCGCCTCCAGGTACTCCTCGAGCATCTCCTGCGACTTGATCCGCCGGGAGGAAATGTGCGGGACCGGGGTGAAGCCAAGCCGCTTGACGGCCGCCGCGGCGGCGACCCGCATGGCCAGGTCCTCGTTCTCCAGGAACGTGACGTTGATCCGCGTGCCTGGTGGGATCACGCTCGCGGCGGCCTCCACCTTCGCCACGTCCTTGCCGGTCATCTCCATGGAGAAGTCGTCTAGCACAGTGCTCACGTGATGCCCATTCCCGAATCCGGATATGTCCTTGTGTTTTCATGGTATGGGTCCACGTGCGGAAACTTAATCCCGTGGAACATTGACTGGGCGGCACCACAAGCGTCACCACGGCCGTTAGTGGCGCCGGTATTGAGTCGCTGCGTACGCGTCGTAGGGCGCGGGCGCGACCGTCGCCCTGATCAGCGGGAAGCCGAGGTCCGCATCCGCGGGGGTGCCAGCGCCTGGGTGCTCCCCCCAGGTGACCGTGACCTCGGTGCCAGGCGCGGCGTGCTCCTTGTTGAGCAGCGTCAGCGCCAGGATCGTGCCTGCGGTGTCCAGGGTGGCCGTCTGGTGGGTGAGGCCGATGAGCGCCCCCGCACGGTTGCCGGGCAGTTCGACCCGGTGCCTGGCGTAGGTGAGGTAGTAGCCGTGGTCCGGGCCGAGCACAGAGCGCACGTCCGCCGGGTCGAGGACCAGGGTGACCTTGACGCGCGGCGCGGTCTCCCGCGCGGCGAGCAGGGCGTCCCTGCCGATGAAGTCGTGGTTGAAGGACAGCGAGCGGCCGTAGCCGAGTTCCCAGGGCGAGACGTAGTAGTCCTCGATGTCCTGGGAGTAGAACGACCCGTTGAGCGGCCGCTGCCCCTCGATGCCGAACAGCGGTAGCCACGCGCGGTAGTCCGCGAGGTCCGGGGCGGTGTAGATGGACGGGACCGGCGAGGGAACCCAGCCGCTCTCCACGCTGGCGCTGGCGTAGGCGAGCGCGCCGACAGCCACGATGCCGAGCCTTTCCCCGGCGGAAAGCAGCGTGTCCTTCACGAACGCACCGTGCTCCCACGGGCCGATGAACTCGTAGCCGTCCTGGCCTGCCATGTTGTGCCTGAGCGCGGAGAAGGCCCGGCCGTCGAGCGCCACCGGCACCGAGTGGAAGAACTTCGACGGCGGCAGCGGTCCGCCGAACACCGTCTGCACAAGCTCGCGGGCCATCGGCCCCTGGACCTGGTAGCGGAACAGCCGCGGGTCCGCGCCACCGCGGAACGCCGTCGACGGGTCGGTGCTGAAGGCGGCGTCGTAGCCGCCGTTGGCGCCGTGGTACTTGACCCAGTTCTGCGCGGCCGGGATGCCGCTCAGCACGTAGGACTGCTCGGCGGTCCGCGCCAGGATGCCGTCCGTGACGATGTTGCCGTCGCCCGTCACAGGGACGAACTGCTTGGCCTGACCGACCGCGAACTTCTCGTAGTTGTTCGCGGACACCTCGCGCAGCAGCCTGGTGGCATCCGGCCCCTCGATGAACGTGTCGAACATGTGGTGGGAGAGGTCGGACAGGGACACGCCGTCGTGCCAGGCGTGCTGTTCGGCGCGCCAGCCCGCGTACTCCGGCTCGATGTTCTCCGGGTTCCACGGCTCTGGGTTCTGCCGCCAGAGCAGCTTCATCGGTGACCCGGCCTTGTCGATGCCGTCCTGCAGGCTCGGTGCTCCCATGGACCGTCTCCTTGATCGCTCTCGTCCGTCCGTCTAGGTCTGCCACGCAACGATGTACTAAATCGATCTACTAGATCGATTTAGCCAGGACTCTAGCCGCTGGGATACTGTCGGGGCAATACTTCGGGGCGGGTGGTTGTGGCAACCGTCCGGCTATAGGCGGCTCGTTGCCGCAACCATCCGGCGGCGAGCAGGAGGTGCGATGGGCAGACCGGGCGCGCGGGTGACGCTGAACGACGTCGCCGCCGCGAGCGGGGTGTCGCGGGCGACGGCCTCCTTCGTGCTGCGCGACTCCCCTGGCCAGTCGATCTCCGCCGCTACCAGGGAGCGGGTCCGCGAGGCGGCGCGCGCCCTCGGCTACGTGCCGAACGGGATCGCGCGCGCCCTGCGCGAGGGAACCTCCAGGATCGTCGTGCTCGCCATCGACCCGGCCATGGAGGGCAACTACGCGCGCAGCTACATCGCCGGGCTCGACGCGGAGCTAGCCGCGCACGAGCACATGCTGCTCGTGCGGTACACCCACGGCGAGGCAGGCGAAGCGGACTCGCGGCTGACCGACGCCATCTCACCGCGCGCCGTGCTCCGGTTCGGCGAGCCGTACCTGACCGGGCGGGAGCTCGACGACAGCGGCGGCGGCCGGCGCGACGGCCTGGCCGCGCACGTGGCCGCGCAGGTCGGCTACCTGGCCTCCCGCGGCCACGTGCGGGTCGCGCTCGCGCTGCCCTCGCCGGACACACCGCTGCGCGCGGTGCGGCAGCGTTTCGCCGACCAGGCGGCTGCCGCGCTCGGCCTGCCGCCGCTCGTCCCGTTCGTGCCGCCGGCCGGCCAGACCGGGAGCGCGGCCGGGCTCGCACCGCTCGTCCCGCTGGCCCCGCTGGCGCCGCTGGCCGGCCAGACCGGGAGCGCGGCCGGGCTCGCACCGCTCGTCCCGCTGGCCCCGCTGGCGCCGCCGGCCGGCCAGACCGGGAGCGCGGCCGGGCTCGCACCGCTCGTCCCGCTGGCCCCGCTGGCGCCGCCGGCCGGCCAGACCGGGAGTGTGTCAGCCGGGCCGGCATCCGCCGCCGCCGCGCCGGCATCATACGGAAGCGGCGCCGAAGGCGCGTCACGATCCGCCCGCAGCGCGGCGCCAAGATCATTCCGAACGGGCGCGGGCGATGCGCTGCACGCCCTGCTCGCAGCGGACCGCGGGGTGACGGCCGTTGCGGCCTTCGACGATGACGTGGCGCTGCGCGTCCTCGCCGCCATGCGGGAAGCCGGGCTGTCCGCGCCTGCCGACCTCGCCGTCATCGGCTTCGACGACAACGGCTACGGGGTCCTGTCCAGCCCGACGCTGACCACCGTGCACATCGACGCCGAGGCGCACGGCCGCCTGGCGGCCCGGCTTATCCTCGGCCTTACGGCCGGCGACCTGTCCCCCGTCCCCGGCCGCGTCGTCATCCGCGAGTCCGCCTAACCGGTCAGGACGGCGCTGGGCGCCGGGGCGGGGCGGGCGAGAGGCGCTGGGAACGCCACCAAGCGAACACACAAGACGCTACTGGCCTCATGAGTAACATCACCGCAGCTCAGGTCAATGATCATGAAGAGTTGTACGTGTGATGACACCTAAAACTCTCCCTAACACCAAAACCCTTCCGCAAAAACCGATGTGCCAGGGCAAATGTGCGGTACCAGGCGGCTCACCTCCCTCGCCAGCCCTGGTATTCCCTCCCTGCACGCCGCCGGGCACCTTGCCGGGCGACTCGGGGAACCCACGCAGCCCCCCGCGCGAAACTAGTCCTCGCCGTAGTCGTGGTCCGGGTGGTTCTGCTCGCCGGCGCGCCAGTAGCCGCGGGTGACCAGCTGGCCGACCGGGATGCCGCGCTCGCGGGTGAAGTAACGGCGGATGTCGCGCATCCCGGCCGCCTCGCAGGCCACCCAGATCCGGGCGCCGTCGGGGATGTCCGCCTCGCGGGCGGCCGCGGCGAGTTCCGCGCCGAAGGCACCGGGGTCACGCCTGCGGTGCCAGGTGATGCTGGCCTTCGCCGGCCCGTCGAAGTCGATCTCGTCGCCGGGGCCGTCGACCTCGATGTGCGCCTCGACGGTCACGGACTCCGGCAGGGCGTCGAGCAGGGTGCCGACGGCCGGGATCGCGGACTCGTCGGCGGCGAGCCACCAGTGGTCCGCGGCGGGCTCAAGTGAGAACCTGCCACCGGGGCCGGCGACCGCGAGCCTGTCGCCGGGCTTAGCCCGCTCCGCCCACGCCGACGCGGGCCCCTCGCCGTGCAGCAGGAACTGGATCTCCAGTGTCTTGCTCGCCGGGTCGTAGCGGCGCGGGGTGTAGGTGCGCACCGCGGGCCGCGGTGCGTCCTCGTCGAACCCGGCACCCTCCGGGGTGAACTCCGGCAGGTTCGGCTCGACCTGGCCAGCGGCGGGCAGGAACACCTTGAGGTGCGAGGTAGGGGCGGCACCGGTGAAACCGTCGAGGTCATCGCCGGTGACGAGCACCGACACCAGCCGGGGCGCGATCCTGGACACCGACACCACCTCGGCGCGCCTAGGCGGCTTGCGCCGCCGCGGTCCGCCGGGAGCTGCTGGTGCTGCTGGAGTGGTCACGCGCAATCCTCTCGTTAACTCGTTAACCAGTGCTGGTCAACCAGTGCTGGTCAGAACTTCTCGACGGCCGGGATGACCCGCTCGGCAAGCAGGTCGAGCTGGCCCGGCTTGCTGACCCGCAGCAGCGAGCCGTGCACCTGGCTGAAGCCAAGCTCCGCCACCCGGTGCAGGTGCTCGATGACCTTGCTGACGTTCTCACCGTTCTCGCCCAGGTCGTACCTGGTCTGCGCGGTCTTCTCGATCTCGTCGTAGTCGCGGCCCTCGCTGGCGCAGTGCTGGCGGAGCACGTCGAGCTTGTGCGCGGTGTCATCGAGCGAGTACGCCTGGATGTTGCAGGCGTCGGCGTACCTGGCGACCAGCTTGAGCGTCTTCTTCTCGCCGCCGCCGCCGATCAGGATCGGCGGGTGCGGCCGGGACAGCACCTGCGGCGAGTTGAGCGTGCGGGCCAGGTGATAATGCTTGCCGTCGAACGGGCCCGCCTCGCCGCTCCACATCTGCTTCATGATCAGGATCGCTTCCTCGAGGCGCTCGAACCGCTCGGAAACCGGCGGGAACAGCAGGCCGAGGCCCCTGGACTCGTCCTCGTTCCACGCGGCGCCGATGCCGAGGATCGCGCGCCCGCCGGACAGCACGTCCAGCGTGGTCACGGCCTTCGCGAGCAGGCCTGGCTCGCGGTAGACGACGGCGGTCACCATGGCGAGCAGCTTGACCCGCTCGGTCTTGGCCGCCAGCCAGCCGAGCGCGGTGTATGCCTCGAGCATCTCGTGCTCGGGCGGGCCGAGCGGGCCGATCTGCCAGACGTGGTCCATGACGCTGATCCGGTCGACGCCGGCCTCCTCGGCGCGCCGCGCGATCTCGCCGAGCTTGCCGCGCAGCTCGGGCGCGCCGCCGTCCCAGGTGAAGTCCGATATGTGCAGACCAAGTTTCATGCCTCAACCCTAGCCCGCGAACAGAAACGCTCCGCCACATCGGGGGTACGAGGGGCGTCCCCCCGGACGAAAGCTGCACGCTTACCTTTCCCGGCGGGTGCTGGGTTCGTCGGCCGCCGCTGGCTAGCGTGAGGCAGCGAAGAGGAGGAGCCCCCGATGACAGCGAAGTTCCGTGCCGACCAGATCGGGAGCCTGCTGCGGCCCGCGGCGCTGCTTGCCGCACGACGCGGGCATGACGCCGGCGAGGTGACCGACGCTGGCTTGCGCGAGGCCGAGGACCAGGCGATCACCACGGCGGTGCGCCGGCAGGAGGCGACCGGGATCGGCGTGCTGACCGACGGGGAGTTCCGGCGGCGGGACTTCCGCAGCGGTTTCGCCCAGGCGGTTGACGGGATCGAGATGAGCGCGTGGGACATGCCCTGGCACTCCGCCGAGGGCAGCACCAGGCTGCGGTCCATCGCGTTCACCGCGACCGCGCGGCTGCGCCAGCGCGAGCGGCTGGCGGGCGGCGAGGTGGCGTTCGTCAGGTCGCTCACCCCCGCGCCTGTCAAGGCGACGCTGATCGCGCCGGGCTTCCTCGCCGACCGGTTCTGGAAGGACGGCGTCACCTCGCGGTACTACTCCTCCAGGGAGGAGTTCGCGGCCGAGGTGGCGGCGATCACCAGGGCCGAGATCACCGCGCTGATCGCGGACGGCGTCCGGTACATCCAGCTGGACAACCCCGGCTACGGCGCGTACCTCGGCTCGCACGCTGGCCATGACCCGGCGGGGTTCGAGCGGGTGCTTTCCGCCGACATCGCGGCGGTGCAGGGCGTCGAGCGGCCGGACGGCGTGACGATCGGGCTGCACGTCTGCCGGGGAAACCAGTCATCGAAGTGGATGGGCGAGGGCGACTACGAGCCGGTCGCCGAGGAGTTGTTCGGCCGGCTGCCTGCGGACCGGCTGCTGCTCGAGTACGACGACGAGCGGGCCGGCGGGTTCGCGCCGCTGCGCTTCGTGCCGCCTGGCACCGTGGCGGTGCTCGGCCTGGTCAGCTCGAAGACCGGCGAGCTCGAGACGGCGGACTCGCTGCGGGCGCGGATCGACGAGGCCGCCAAGTACGCCGCGTACGAGGACCTCGCGCTCAGCCCCCAGTGCGGGTTCGCCTCGATCGCCGAGGGCGGGAATCTGCTCACCGAGGACGAGCAGTACGCCAAGCTGGCGCTGGTCGCGGACGTCGCGCGGTCGGTCTGGGGGCACGAGGGCCCGAATGATTAGCGTTCACCGGCTACGCGGTGCGGCCGTTGATCGGGGCTTGCGCGCCGCCATAGGCTGGCCGCGCCCGACCGCCTGACTTAACTACGTGGGAGGACTCGCCATGACACTGCCGTACGCCGATGCCAGGAAGCTTGCCGATGACGCGCGGGCGCGCGGGCAGGAGCTTGGCAAGGCGCTGTCCGTCGCCGTGGTCGACTACGGCGGCTTCCTGGTGGTGGTCGAGCGGATGGACGGCGCGCGGCCGATGACCCCGTCGATCGCGATCGCCAAGGCGTACTCGGCGGCCGTCATGCAGCGGCCCACCTCCATGCTCGAGGGCTGGCGGAACTCCGACCCGGTGTTCTTCACCCAGGTGGGCCGGATGGGCCAGCACCCGATCGTCGCCACCAAGGGCGGCTTCACGCTCAAGCGGGACGGCGTCATCGTGGGCGGCATCGGCGTCTCCGGCGGCAGCCCCGACGAGGACCAGAAGATCTGCGAATCCGTGCTCCGGGCGGCCGGGTTCGACCTCGACTTCCCCGAGTGGGCCGGGGCCAGGAACCCACGGTTATCTCCGGGGGCGGCCCCCGGGACGAGATGCGCTTGACGACTCGCAAAGGCACAGAGGCGGAGACAGTTCAATGGCTGACGACTTCGGATATCACATCGACCACCACGGATCGCTCGTCCGGCCCGCCTCGCTGCTCGCCGCCCGGGCGACGCTCAGCGGCGAGGCGCTGACCGCCGCGACCGACGAGGCGGTCGTCACGCTGGCGCACGAGCTGCGCCGGCTGACGCTCAACGCCATGTGTGACGGGCAGTTCCGCCGCGCCTGCCTGGAGTCCGTGGTGCACGACCAGGTCGCGGGGTTCGCCCCGGTGACCGGCCCGACGCCGCTGACGGACCTGGCGGGAATCGCCGCGTCGCGGGTGCGGGCGGTGCCGGACGCCACCGTGCTTGAGGTATCGGCCCCGGCCGCCGCAGGCCGGCTCGCCAAAGCCGAGGCCGCCCCGGTGCTTGCCACCGTGGACCGCTCGGTGTTCGTGACCCTTCCCTCGCCCGGGTACCTGGCGGCGGCCGGGTCCGCGCTGGCCTCCGCCGCGGACATCGACGCGGCCCGTGCGGCAGGCGCGGCGCTCGCGGTCATCCTGCGGGACGAGATCGCGGCGCTCGCCGCCGACGGCGTGATGTTCGTCCCGCTGCAGAACCCGCTGTACGCGCCGCTGCTCACGATCGACGGCCGGGCCGCCGCCGCGGCGGCGGGCGTCGACGTGGCCGCCGCGCTCGCCGCGCTGACCGAGGCCGACCGCGCGGTCTTCGCCGGCCTCGACGTCCCCGCGGAGTTCCGGGTCGGGCTCGACCTGACCGATGCCGGGCCGCTGCCCGGCACGGCGTCGGGCTACGACGCCACGGCCGTGGCCGCGCTGCTCGACGAGTCGCCGTTCCCGCGGCTCAGCATCGACTACCCGGCCAACCCGGCCGCCCGGTTCCCCGTCGAGCTGGTCAAGCCGGGAATCGTGGTCAGCCTCGGCGTGGTAGACGTCGCCACCCCGGCGCTTGAAAGCGTCGACGAACTGCTCGGCAGGCTCGACCCCGTAGCGGAGGAGCGCGGCGACGCGGATATCGCGGTCGCCACCAACGGCGGGTTCGCGCAGGTCGCCAGCCAGCCGCTGATGACCGCGGCGGAGCAGCGCGCCAAGCTGCAGCTGGTGGAGATGGTGGCCCGCTACTACTGGGGCAACGAGATCTAGCCGGCCAGGTTGCCCGCGTAGGCGATGCTGCTCACCTTGAACGACGCGTCCTGCCGTGGCAGGAAGCCGAACTGGATCATGTCGCTCGGCACGCGCTGCAGCCGGGTGGGGTCGATCGCGGTCGGGAAGTCAGGCAGGGCGATGACCGCGGCGATCGCCGGGCTGACCTTGAGCGGCGGCTGCTCGATGGCCCGCTCGACCGCGGCCCTGTCGGTGTCGGCGATCTGCTGGCCCCTGTCGAGCGCGGTCACGAAGGCCTTGAGCGTGTCCGGGTGCTGCCGCGCCCACGCCTGGGTCACCGCGAAGCCCTGGATGGGGAAGTTCTCCGTGCCGCCCTGGTCGAGGTCGGCGAGCATCTGCAGGCCGAACTGCTGCTCGCCCTCGCTGACGAACGGCTCGGGAATCGGCGCCGCGGTGAACACGCCCTTGCTGATCAGCGCCGGGTCGGCGGGCAGCGGGGTGCCGGGCACCAGGATCACCCTGTCCGCAGGGACGCCGTTGTCGGCCAGCAGCGAGTCGATGAGCAGGGTGGCGATGTCGTCGTGGCCTGCGACCGACACCTTCTGGCCCTCGAGCTGGCTGAGGCGGGTGATCGGTGAGCCGTCCCTGACGAACAGGGCGAGCTGGTTCGGCTGCAGGATGGACGCCTCGGCGACGATCTCCAGGTGCGCGTTGCCGCGCAACTCGTCGTCCATGTAGGTGACGTAGTCGCCGCTTGACATATCGGCCTTTCCGCTTTCAATGTCGGTGACGGTCTGCTGCGTGCTCGTGAAGACCGGGACGATGGTGACGTCAAGGCCCTGCGCCTTGAACAGGCCCTGCCGCTCGGCGATATACAGTCCGGCCGAGTCGACGGACGGGAAGTCGTCGATGACGATATGGGTCTTCTCAAGCGGGCCGTGCGATTGCGGCGCGGCGGAGCACGCGACACCAGTGAGCAGCAGCGCGAACGCCGATACTGCCGGTACAATGCGAATATTGACGAACTTCATTGTTCATTCCCATCGAATTCGACGTACGCCTATGCGACCAATATCTATGACCAGATGTGCGTAGGTAGAAGTCTTAATGAATGAAACGGGGCCTGCGGTATGTTCCATTGAGTGACCATGCAACATAAGGTTTCATGATTCGCGGAGATCGACAGATAACAAACGATTTCACAATCGATTGCTATCCGGCGGACCAGACGACAGCTGTCATTGCGGGGCCGGGTAAATACGCCATCGTTCTGGATATGCGGAACGCGCGGTAACGCGAACGGGCTTCGCCTGGCGCGATGCCCGGCCGCCCGCTCGCGGTGGTCCTTGGCTTGCCGCCCTCTTACGCGGCGCGGCGGTGCAGCAGGGTGGAGATCGTCACCGCGATCACCAGGATGCCGCCGTAGAAGACCTGGGAGACCCAGCTCTGCAGACCGAGCAGCTGGAGGCCGAGTATGCCCGTCTCGAGGAAGTAGATGCCGACCAGGGTGCCGAGCGGGTTGAACCGGCCTGGCTCGAAGATCGCGGTGCTCAGGAAGACCGCGGCGAACACCGGCAGCAGGAAGCTGTCCGAGGTGGTCGCGTTGTAGCCGCCGATGGCGGCCACCGCGATGACCGAGCCGACGCCGGACAGCAGGCCGGCGAAGACGAACGAGCCGAACCGGATACGGTCGACCCGGACGCCGGACAGCCGGCTGACCTCGCGGCTTGCGCCGGTAAACCGCATGTGCCTGCCGAGCGGGGTGAACGCGAGCAGGTAGCCGAAGCCGAGTACGAGGACCACGCCGTAGTAGAAGGAGACAGGCAGGCCGCCGACGTCGAACAGGGCGATCTTCTGGAAGCCCGACGGCATGCCGCTGATCGTGTTCAGGTCAGACATCCACAGCGAGACGCCCTCGACCAGCGTGGACATGCCGAGCGTGACCACGATGGTGTTGACGCCCACCCGCACCACGAGGTAGCCGTTGACCGCGCCGACTAGGGCGCAGCCGGCGACGGCGACGATCGACGCGGGCCACACGTTCCAGCCGTGGTTCACCACGAGCACCGGGAGGATCGTCGCGCCGAAGCCGAAGACCGCGGGCACCGACAGGTTGACGAACTCGCCGACGACGATGGTGCACATCAGCGCCATCGTCATGAAGACCAGCGGCTGCTGCGAGCCGAAGATCGTCTGGAACGTCCCGGCGTGCGGGAAGAGGTTCGACTCGGTGCCGCAGTACACCGCGATCATCGCCGCCCAGACGGCGAGGATGGCGAACCGGGGCGCTAGGTGGCTGACGGCGAAGCGGTTTCGCCTTGGCGGCGCCGCATGGCCGGCTGGTCCCGCCGGCGCCTCGGGGGCGGCCACCGCGCCGTCGCGGCCCTTGTTCCGTGCGGTGTCCATCAGCGGGCCACCCCTTTCGCGTTGAGTTCCCCGGGCTCGGCGGGCTCGGCGGGCTCGGCGGGCTCGGCGGGCGATCCGAACGTGGCGTGGATGATGTGGTCCTGGGTCAGCTCGCCCGCCAGCTCCGCGGTCACCCTGCCGTCGCGGAACACCAGCACGCGGTCGCAGATGACCGCGAGGTCGGCGGCGTCCACCGAGGAGATGAGCACGCCGCAGCCGCCGGCCGCGGCCTCGCGGATCGCGTCGATGATGTCGTGCCTGGCGCCCACGTCCACCGCCTGGGTGGGCTCGTGCAGCACGAGCAGGCGCGGCTGCCCGGCGAGCCACTTGCCGAGCAGCACCTTCTGCTGGTTACCGCCGGACATGGTGCCGACGAGCTGGTTCGGGTCGGGCGGCTTGATGTCCAGCTTCTTGATCATGGCGGCCGTCTCCTGCGCCTGCCAGCCGCCGCCGATCCTCAGCCGGCCGCCCCGGCTGCGGACGCGGGGCAGCGTCAGGTTCTGGGTGACGGAAAGCTCGCCTGCCAGGCCCTGCTCAAGGCGGCGCTCGGCAACGAAAACGACGCCTGCCCGGATGAAGTCCTCGTTCGACCCCCGCCTCGGCGTAAGGCTGAGCTCCGTGGCGCCCACGGTCAGCGTGCCGGCCCGTGCCTCGCGCGCGCCGCCGATCGCCTCCGCTGCCGCGACCGCGCCCGAGCCCATCAGGCCGGTCAGCCCGACGATCTCGCCTTTCCTGAGGTCGAGGTCGAATTCGGCGACCGAACGGACGGCCAGCTGCCGTACCTGCGCCGCCAGCTCTGGGCGCGCGTGGCTGTCTACCCGGCTGTGTGTCACCAGGTGCCGGCCGAGCATCAGCCGGGTGAGGCCGGCCTCGTCGGTCTCCTTGGTGGGGATGCCGGCCTCGACCACCTGGCCGTCACGCAGCACGGTGACCCGGTCGGTCAGCTGGACGACCTCCTCAAGCTGATGGGAGATCATCAGCACCGAGGCGCCGCTGTCGATCACCGACCGGACCAGGGCGAAGAACCTGCCCCTCGCCTCCTTGCCCATCGCGCGGGTGGACTCGTCGAAGATGATCAGACCGCCGCCCGGCTCATGGTCCTGCATCGCCCGGGCGATCGCGACCGCCGCACGGTCCTCGGCGGACAGCTCGCCGACCCGCTCGTTGACGCCGACACGCGCGCCAAGCCGGTCGAACACCGCCTCGACGGCCGCGCGCTCGGCCCGGCCGTCGATCCGCCGGGAGAACCGGCCCGCGGCCTTGAACCGGCCGAGCCGCACGTTCTCCCAGACGGTCCTGTCATCGACAAGGCCGAGGTTCTGGTGGACGACCGACAGCCCGGCGGCGCGGGCCTCGAGCGGGCGTACCGGCAGCGACAGCGGCCGGCCGTCCACCGTGAGTGCGCCGCCGGGATCGGGGGTGTAGATCCCGGTCAGGATCTTGACGAGGGTGGACTTGCCGCAGCCGTTCTGGCCGACCAGGCCGTGCAGTTCCCCGGGAGCGATGCGCAGCCCGATGTCGCGGAGCACGCGTGCCGACCCGAAGGTCTTGGACACGGAGGCCACCTCAAGGCGGTGGTACCCGGTGCCCGCCGCTTCGGCCTGCGAGACGCTCACGAGTGCTCCTTCTGTGTTTTCCCTGCTTAAAGCATCCTCATGGCCCGGTGGCGGTCAAACCGCCACCGGGCGCACAAGGGTAACCTAAACGCCCCAGAGCTGCTCGAAGTCGCTCTGGTAGGAGGTGTCGCCGAACCACGCGCCCGAGGACTGGGCCGCGGCCGTGACCTGGATGGTGGCGATGTTGTCCGCGGTGAACAGCCGCGACGGGAACGTCTCGGTCACCGGCGCGGTCTTGGTGGCCATGCGCAGGATCTCGTCGGTCAGCGCCCAGCCGGCGTAGGCCTGGTCGACGGTCACCACGGCCTTGACCACGGCGCCGCTCTTGAGCCGGCCGAGGCCGTCCACCGTGCCGCCCGCGACCGACAGCGCCACGTCGGTCTTGTTCGACTGCTGTATGCCCTGGACCGTCGGGTCAAGGCTGTCCTCGAACTCGGTGTAGTAGTACGTCGCGTCCGGGTTGGACAGCAGATTGGAGCTGGTGTCCGAGGCGAGCTGCGAGTTGGTCGTGGCGGTGATGTTCTTGACCGTGACGGTGCAGCCGGGGCAGTTGTCCTTGTAAATCGAAAGCGAGTCCTGCACGTACGCGATCGAGGACGGGGAGTCGGATTCCTGCGCGAGTATCGCGTTGGCCTTGCCGTCGGAGTTGGCGATGATCCACCACGCGATCTGGCTCGGCTGGTCGACCACGCCGGGCACGTAGGTCACCGAGTCGTCGTTTGCGGCGGTCCCCGGCGGCGGGATCTGGTCGGTGATGATGATCGGGATGCCCTTGGCCTTGGCCGCGTTGAGCGCGTTCTGCGCCATGCCGTAGGGGATCGCGTCGGTGATGATGCCGGCCGCGCCCGCGCCCGTCGCCTGCTGCACGCACGCCGCGACCGCGCTCGGCTGGCCCTGGCCGTTGCAAACCTGCAGGTTCATGCCCACCTTGGCGAGCGCGACCTTCATCGTCGCCGCGGTGACCACGAAGCCGGGGATGAACTGGACGAGCGGAATGTAGTAGACGGTCTTGCCCTTGAGCGCGGACACGCCCGAGATGCTCGCCGTCGGAACCGGGTAGCTGCTCGTGGTCGCCTCGAACTGGGTGACCATCTGCTGTGCCTTCGCCACCCCGGCGGGCGTCGAGCTGGACGCCGCGGCGGTGGCCGACGACGAGGAGCCGGCCGTGGCGGCCGCGCTGCTCGAGCTTGAGCTGCTGCTTGAACTGCACGCCGCCAGGACGGCCGCGACGGTGAGCGCCGCGCTGGGCGCGACCCAGCGCTTCCACTTATGCGTCATTACGATTTATTCCTCCATCCCACCGATCACGTCGGTGCGTGAACGTTTGTTTTCTACTCGGTTACTCGTTTCGCTTGGCGAACGCTTAGGCTTCGCCACCCGCGAGCTGAGGTCCCCGGCAAGGTGCGGTCAGCGCTGCTAGTGCTCCATCGGGACCAGGTCGAGCCGCAGCTCTGGCGTTCCCCTCAGGTCCACGACCGCCGAGCGTACGCCCCATGCAGACCACTGTGTCCCCGTCCGCCCGGCAGGGGGAATCGTCACGGCGTACATCTAAGGTTGCGCCGCGGGCTGCTGACCTCGCTCGCGGCAATTCCTAGGATGACCAGCGCCGCGTCCGAACGGGCGGGGCAGCGCATGCCCACCGGGCCGGCGCCCCGCCGCCGCCGGCAACCGTAGCGACGGGCGTTGTGACGGTAGGTAATTTCGAAGCGTCCGATGGGGAAGCTGAGGCTCGATGCTGGAAGTCAGGGACCCGGCCGATGTGCGGGACGTGGTCGCGGAAGTGCCCGCGATGACCGCGGCCGAGGTGGCCGCGGCCTACGCCCGTGCCCGGGCCGCGTTCGCGGCATGGCGGCGGGCCAGCCCGCTCGACCGGGCCGCCGTGCTCGCGCGCGCCGCCGGCCTGATCCGGGCCCGGGCCGAGGACGGCGCCGTCACCCTGGTGCGGGAGAACGGCAAGACCCTCGCCGAGGCCCGCGCCGAGGTGACGAAGACGGCCGACTTCCTCGACTACTACGCCTCGTTCGCCCGCCAGCCGTGGGGCGAGCTGCTGGCCGACGCGCGGCCTGGCACCGCGACGTCGGTCCGGGTCGAGCCGGTCGGCGTGGTGCTCGCCATCTGCCCGTGGAACGACCCGCTGATCACCCCGGCGCGCAAGCTCGGCCCGGCCCTCATCGCCGGCAACACGGTACTGCTCAAGGCGGCCTCGCAGACGCCGGGCAGCGCGACCTGGGCCGCCGGGATGCTCGCCGAGGCAGGGCTGCCCGAGGGCGTGCTCCAGGTGATCACCGGGCGCAACAGCGAGATATCCGATGCCCTGCTCGCCGCGCCCGACGCGGTGACTTTCACCGTCGTCAGCGCGGCCTTCGCCCAGGCAGGCCAGCGCTGCACCGCGACCAGCCGGCTGGTCGTGGAATCCGCGGTGGCCGGTGAGTTCACGGCGCGGCTCAGCGAGCGGCTGGCCGGGATCGTGGTCGGGCCCGGCCTCGACCCGGCGACTACCATGGGGCCGCTGTCCTACCCGGCGCACCGCGACGGGGTGCTCGGGCCGGTGCTCGCGGTCACCACCGCCGACGGGTTCGACGACACGGTGCGGCTCGCGAACGATACCGTGTACGGCCTGGCCGCCGCGGTGTTCACCACGTCGCTTACCGCCGCAAACAAGTTCATCGAGCTAGCCGAGGCCGGGCAGGTCGCGGTGAACCTGCCGACCGCCGGCTGGGACGTGCACCACCCGTTCGGCGGGTTCCGCGAGTCCGGCTCCGCCTTCAAGGAGCAGGGCGCCCCAGGACTCCGCTTCTACACCAGGATCAAGACCACCGCCGTGAGGTTCGCGTGGTAGACGCCGGCCCAGGTGGTACTACCGGTGCCATGACAGCAGACAGAGCAGGCAACTCGGCACCCGGCGCGGGCGGCTCGACGGTACCAGTCGGCATCATCGGAGCAGGGATCGTCGGGCTGGCAGTCGCCAGGCAGCTCACCGCTGCCGGGGTGCCGGTCGTGGTCTTCGAAAAGGAAACCGCGGTCGCCACCCACCAGACCGGCCACAACTCGGGAGTCGTGCACGCCGGGATCTACTACCCGCCCGGCTCGGCGAAGGCCCGGATGACCAGGCGCGGTGTCGCACTGCTGCGCGCTTACTGCACCGACCGCGGGCTCGCCTACGACGAGCGGGGCAAGCTGGTGGTCGCACGGAACCAGGCGGAGACGGTAAAGCTGCGCGAACTCGAGCGGCGCTCGCAGGCCAACGGGGTGCCAGGCGTCCACTGGCTGTCCGGCGCCGAACTGCGCGAACTCGAGCCCGACGTGGCCGGCGTGGCCGCGCTGCTCTCGCCGAGCACGGCGATCGTCGACTACCCGGCAATCGCCAGGTCCTTCGCCGCCGACGTCTCGGCGTCCGGCGGCAGCGTACTCACCGGCACGACCGTCACCGCGCTGCGCGTGCACGGCGGCGACCGGGTCGAGGTCGACACCCCGGCCGGCGCGCACACGCTGTCCCGGCTGGTGATCTGCGCGGGCCTGCAGGCCGACCTGCTCGCCGCGGTCGCAGGCGACAGGCCCGCGCCGGAGATCATCCCGTTCCGCGGCGAGTACCTGCGGCTGCTGCCGCACGCCGTGAGCCGGGTGCGGCGGCTCATCTACCCGGTGCCCGACCCGCGGTACCCGTTCCTCGGCGTGCACCTGACCCCGCGCATCGACGGCACCGCCGACCTCGGCCCGAACGCCGTGCTCGCGCTGGCCCGCGAGGGGTACAGGCGCACCGACGTCAACCTGGCCGACCTGGCCAGGCTCGGCCGCTCCGGCGCCTTCTGGCGGCTCGCCAGGCGGCACTGGATGACCGGGGTCCGGGAGATGCGCGGCTCGCTGTGGCGGCGTGCCTACCTCGCCGAGGCCAGGACGTACCTGCCCTGGATCACGCTCGGCGACGTGACAAGCGCTCCCGCCGGTGTGCGCGCCCAGGCCGTCGATGCCGACGGCGGGCTTGTCGACGACTTCCGTATCAGCCGGGTCGGACCGGTCACCTCGATACGCAACGCGCCGTCGCCGGCGGCCACGGCCTCGATGGCGATCGCCGAGCACATCGTCGGGGAACTCGAGCTTCCGCTCAGCAACGAAGAAAGGTAACCCTCCGTGTTCATTGTCGATACTCAGGTCCACATCTGGAAAGAAGAGACCCCGGACCGCCCCTGGATCCCCGGCGCCCGCGAGCGCATGCGGCTCAACGGGCACCGCGAGGCCGCCTTCACCTACCAGGAATGCATCGACCTGATGGACGAGGCCGGGGTCGACCGGGTCCTTATCGTCCCGCCGTCCTGGGAGGGTGACCGGATCGACTACGCCCTCGAGGCCTGCGAGGCCCATCCAGGACGCTTCGGCATCATGGCCCGCATCCCGCAGAACAAGCCGGCCGACGGCGCGGCGCTGATGCGCGACTTCGCGCAGAACCCGCACGTCAAGGGCACCCGGCTGACCTTCCACCGGCCGCAGGACCGCAACTGGATGATCGACGGCACCAACGACTGGTACTGGCCGCTCGCCGAGGAGCTCGGCCTGGTCACGATGGTGCACGCGCCGATCTGGAAGGCCGAGCTTGGCCAGATCGCCGGCCGGCACCCCGGCCTGAAGATCATCATCGACCACATGGGCATCATGGCCCGCTGCGTCGACGACGCGATCGGCTACTGGGTGCAGGAGACCGCTGACCTGTACCCGCACCCGAACATCTACGTGAAGGTGTCCGCCGTCCCCGGCTACTCCACCCAGCCGTACCCGAACCTGAACATCGCCAAGTACGTCCGCGAGATGGTCGACAAGATGGGGCCGCAGCGGTGCTTCTGGGGGACCGACCTTACCCGGCTTCTCGAGCACGGGATCACCTACACCGACGCCGTCGAGCAGTTCACTAAGCACTTCCCGTTCTCGGCGGAGGAGCTCGAGTGGATCATGGGACGCGGCATCTCCGAGTGCCTCGGCTGGCCGATCCCGGTCGAAGCGTAGGTGTCTGTTTCCCGGGGGTCGCTGGTGGTTGCAGTTGCTGAGCTGATGACGGTCGCGCCACCGCTTCCTCCCTGGCAGGGGCTACAACGTCGACGAGGCTAGAAGTTAGGACGCAATGAGTGAGCTGGACGGCGGGGACGCGGTACTCCAGGCTGCCCGCGATTTGGGCGCTGACTATATCTTCTCGTCGGCGGGGTCGGAGTGGGCGCCGGTGTGGGAGGCGCTGGCCCGGCGGGACGCGGCTGACGCCGCTGCCGTCGCGGCGGGGGATCCTGCTTCTGGGGGGCCTCGGTACCTGGACCTGACGCACGAGACACTGGCCGTCGCTATGGCCACCGGGTACGCGAACGTGACCGGGCGGGCTCAGCTGGTGCTGCTGCACGCCGCGGCCGGGCTGCTGCAGGGGGCTAACGCCATTCACGGGGCGCTGCTCACCGGGGCGCCGATGGTGGTGTGCTCCGGGGAGTCGACGGGGTACGGTGATGCTGCCGGTGCGGATCCTGGGTCGCAGTGGTACCGGAACCTGTCGGTGGTCGGCGGGCCACAGGCCGTCGCCGCGCCGTTTACCAAGTGGGCTAACGCGGCCGCCGATGTTTCCGTTCTCTATGGGATGCTGAAGCGGGCGGGAGAGCTGGCGGCGCAGGCGCCGGCCGGGCCGGTTTACCTGAACACGCCGGTCGAGGTGCTGCTGGCGCCGTGGCACCCCGCGGGGGTGTCGGCCGCGCCTGCCGCCCGGGCTAACGCGACGGTGGCAGTTCCCGAGGACGTGGCCTTGGCGGTGCGGCTGCTCGCCGGGGCGCGGCGGCCGGTGGTCGCGGTGGAGACCGCCGGGCGGGACCCCGAGGCGTTCGCGGCGCTTGTCGAGCTGGCAGAGCTGCTCGCCCTTCCGGTTGTCGAGCCGCAGTCGGCCGTCAGCTCAAACTTCCCGCGGGGGAACCCGCTGCACGCGGGAGGTGAGCTCGGGCCGCTTGCGGCCGAGGCCGACCTGGTGGTGCTCGTCGGGTGCCGGTCGCCGTGGTACCCGCCGAGCAGCAAGCCGGGGACCGGCACGGTCCTCGTCATCGACGAGGTGGCGCACCGGCCGCACATGGCCTACCAGGTGCTCACCGCCGACCACTATGTCGGGGGCGCGGCCGCGCCGACGTTGCGGGCGATCGTCGACGGGCTGCGGGGTGCCGGGCTCGACCGGGCGGCGATCGAGGCCAGGCGGGCGTCGCTGGCGGCCGCCTTCGCCAAGAGCGAGGCCGGCCGGGCCGCGGCGGAGCAGAAGGCGCTCGCCGTGACTGCGGGGCCGGTCGACCCGGTGGCCGTCGCGGCCACGCTGCGCGAGCTGATCGGCGACGACGCGCTGGTGGTCGACGAGACCATCACGCACAGCCGGGTCATCGCCAGGCACCTGATGGCGGGCACGCCCGGCCGGTACAGCTACGTGCAGGGCGGGCTCGGGCAGGGGCTCGGCGTTGCGCTCGGCGTCAAGCTCGCCGCGGCCGGCCGGCTGGTGGTGCAGACCGTCGGCGACGGAACCTGGCTGTACAACCCGGTCCCGCAGGGGATCATGGCGTCCGCCCAGTACGGCCTGCCGCTGCTCGTGGTGATCTTCAACAACAAGAAGTACCTGTCGATGAGGTTCAACCTGACCCGGGCCTACCCGGAAGGGAGCTATGTCGCGGGCAAGGCCGGCTACGGCGTTGACTTGTCGGCGCAGCCGGACGCGGCGGCGGTCGCCGCGGCTGCGGGCGCGGCCGGCTTCACCGTGACGACCACGCCGGAGCTCGCACCGGCCCTGGAGAAGGCGATCGCCACCGTCCGGGCCGGCCAGACCGCCGTCGTCAACGTCCACCTGACCCGTTAAGCACCATGCATAACGCTGGCAACGTCCGCTGGCTGGCCGTCGGCTCTTCCGGTCCTTCGCGAATTGGCTCGGGGGACCCCCGAGCCAATAGAGGTGTATCGGGGGAACCCCGGTCCAAAACGACTATGGCTCTGGGGAACCCCGGTCCAAAACGACTCTGCCAGGGAACCCCGGGCCGGTACCGGGTGCTGGTCCGACTGAAAATCTGGAGGGCATTCGATGTCTGATGTAGCGGCGGCTAAGCCCGCCAAGGTGCTCGTCTCCGCGGCGGGCCTGCGCGCGCTTGTGTCCGGGATCTTCGCGGCGCGCGGGACGAGCGAAGCCGGCGCGGCGGCCGTGGCCGGCGCGCTCGTCTGGGCGAACCTGCGCGGGGTCGACTCGCACGGGGTGTCCCGGGTGCCGCGGTACCTGGAGCTGTTCGATAAGGGCGAGTCGGTGCCCGGTGCCGTGCCGACCGTGCGGCGGCCGCGCTCGGCGATCGCGATCGTCGACGCGCACGCCGCGCCAGGGCCGGTCGCGATGAACCGCGCCGCCGACGAGGCGGTCGCCTGCGCCCGCGAGTGCGGCATCGGCTGGGCCTCGGTGCGCGGCACCGTGCACACCGGCGCGATCGGCTACTACGCGAGCCGGATCGCGGCCGCGGGGATGGCGGCCGTCGGCGTGGTGGCCGGCGTGCCGAACATGGCCTACCCGGGCGCGAAGGGCGCGGCCGTGGCCACCAGCCCGCTCGCCGTCGCGGTGCCCGCGGGCAGGCACGAGCTCGTGCTGCTCGACATGGCCACCGCCGTCATGGCGCTCGGCAGGATCGCCCAGCTCAAGGCGGCGGGCAAGGAGTTGCCGCCCGGTGTCGCGCTCACCGCGGACGGCGAGCCGACCACCGACCCGGCCCTGGCCAAGGTGCCGGTCCCGGTCGGCGGCGCCAAGGGCGCGGGCATGTCCCTCGTCTTCGAGATGCTCGCCAGCGGGCTTGCCGCCAACCCGATCGTGCCGTCGTACCACGCGGGGACGAAGGAGGGCAGGCGGCACAGGCAGAACGGCTTCCTGCTCGCCATCGACGTCGCGGCGTTCCTGCCGCTTGACGAGTTCACCGCCACGATCGACGACACCGTGGACGCGATCAAGTCACTCCCGCCCGCCGAGGGGACCAGCGAGATCCTGGTTCCCGGCGAGCGCGGGCGGCGCACCGAGGCGTCGCGGTGCGCGGCGGGCATCCCGCTCGGCGCCAAGGTCTGGCGCGAGCTGGCCGAGGTCGCCACCGCCCTGGATGTGACGGTTCCAACACCGCTGAGCTAGCGGCCGTGTCAGCGGCGGCCGGTCCCCGGCGGCGCGTCGCCGGGGGCCTTGCCGGACCAGGGCGGGTAATATCACCTGGTCAGGGTGTCTTTGATGGGACTCAGGTAAGGCCGAGCGGTTGCTTTACAATTAGTCAAGCATTTATCGTTTGTTACGTTTCGGAAATCTAACGTTGCGTGAACCGGGGTGCCCGGCCCGCCGACGTAGCGTGCAGTATCGGGACAGAGACTCGTAAGCGGCGCGGCCTCACCGGGTCGAGGGGTTATGTGACATGGACCAGCTAACGATCATGCGGAGCTTCGTCGGCGTGACGAAGTCCCGCAGCTTCAGTCAGGCGGCCAGGCAGCTCGGCATCTCCGGTTCCCTGGTATCCAGGCACGTCGCCGAGCTCGAGCGCGCGCTCGGCGTGCACCTCGTGAACAGGACCGCGCGGACCATCAGCCTCACCGAGGCAGGCTCGCGGTACGCCGAGTTCGCGACGCGGATCATCGACGAGATCGACAGGGAAGAGGCGCAGCTGCGCGGCCTGCGGGACAAGCCCGAGGGCCAGCTCGCCATCATCAGTCCCAAATGGATCGGCAGCAATGACGTCGGCGACGCGATCGTCGCGTTCTCCGCCAAGTACCCCAAGATCCACATCAGGTTCGAGGTCGGCGGGATGTCGGAGCGTTCCTACGAGTTCCTCGACCAGGGCTTCGACGTCGCCTTCCACACCAGGCACGTGCGCGACTGCAACCTGATGCTGCGGAAGATCGCCGACCTCAAGTTCGCGCTGTGCGCCGCGCCCGCCTACCTGCACCGGGCGGGGCCGCCCGGGCAGGTGGCCGACCTGTCCGAGCACGACTGCCTGTCCAACACCAACGACCCGATCTGGCACCTGAGCGAGGACGGGCACGACGTGCACCTCAAGATCGGCGACCCGGTGTACTCCTCGAACAGCTACCTGACCCTGCGCAAGGCGGCGATCGCCGGGCGCGGCATCGCGCTGCTGCCGATCCGCCTGGTCAGCGACGAGCTCGCGGACGGCACCCTGGTCAGCGTGCTTCCCGACGTCGAGGTACCGGACCGGCCGCTGTACGCACTGCACTCCCCTGGCACGCAGACCACGGCACGGGTCCGGCTGTTCCTCGACTTCGTGTCGGAGTGGTTCAAGAAGCAGGTGCCAGCCAAGCCGGCCTCGGCCAAGCTCTCCGCGGTCAAGTCCGCCTAACGAGCCGGAGCCAGCAGCTGTCCTCGTGTGTGCGGGCGGGCCTGATCGCAAAAACCGCGATCTTATCAGGCCCGCCCGCACGCACATCGGGGGGTACGGGGGGCGTCCCCCGGAAGAAATCTGCAACTTATGGCTTCGGCTGCTGCTTGCTGCGCGGATCTATGCTTCCACCGAAGGTTGAACCAGCCGGTGACCGCGCGCCCGATACGCTGGCGGTTTTTGCCATCGGGCGCGCATCGGGGGTACGGGGGGCGTCCCCAGGGAGATAGGAGCCGCGGCCATGACGGTCATGCGCGTGGAACGGGTCGTATACGGCGTCCCCAACCTCGACGAGTGCGTCCGTTTCTTCACCGACTTCGGCCTTGACCCGCTTGACGGGGGGAAGGGTGGCGATGGCGGGAGGGGTGGCGCGGGCGGGGAAATAGCTCTCCGGTTCGCGACGCAGACCGGGCAGGTCGTGGAGCTGCGAGACGCCGATGACCCGAGCCTGCCGCCTGCGGTCCAGGCCGGCCCGACGCTGCGCGAGGTCGTCTGGGGCGTCGACACCCAGGAGTCGCTCGACAAGCTGGCGACAAACCTGTTGTCCGACCGGTCGATCTACACCGACGCGGACGGCGTGGCGCACACCGTGGACGAGACCGGCTTCGGCGTCGGCCTGGCGGTGAGCCAGCCCGTGACCGGCAGGATGAACTACCCGGGCAGCAACAGGACCGGCAACGTCAACCGGTGGAACGAGCCGCTCGCGCACCCGGGCCGGGTGAAGCCGCTGCGGCTGTGCCACGTCGCGCTTGACATCAAGAAGGAAGGCAAGGAGGAGGCGGTCGCGTTCTACACCGGCCGGCTCGGCTTCGTGCCGACCGACCGGCCGGCGAAGGTCGGCGTGTTCATGCGTGCCCCAGGCGACACCGACCACCACACGCTGCTGCTCTGCCACCGCCCCGACCGTAACCAGGTCAACCACTGCGCGTTCGAGGTCGCCCGCGTCGACGAGGTGATCGTCGGGGCCAACGACATGATCGACAAGGGCTGGCACGAGGCCAGGCGCCTTGGCAGGCACACGGTCGGTTCGAACGTCTTCCGGTTCATCCACGCGCCGTGCGGCGGACGGGTCGAGTTCGCCGCCGACATGGACCGGGTCGACGAGAGCTACGGGCCCAACGACTACGAGGAGACTCCGCCGCACACCATCTGGACGCTGCGGCTGGAACGTGACGGGAAGGACGAGCACCGATGAGTTCGCAGTACCCGGAGATCAAGCTCTACATCGACGGCCAGTGGGCCGGCGGCGCCGGCGGGCGCGGTGAGGACGTCATCAACCCCGCCACCGAGGAGGTACTCGGCCGGGTACCGTTCGCCGAGCCCGCCGACGTGGACGCCGCGATCGCGGCGGCCAGGGCCGCGTTCCCGAAGTGGCGCGACGCCGGGCCCGACTTCCGGTCGGGGATCTTGCTGAAGGCCGCGGCGCTGCTGCACCAGCGGGCGGACGAGATCGGCCGGGTGATGACCCTGGAGGAGGGCAAGCCGCTGACCGAGGCGGTCGGCGAGGTGCACCGGGCGGCGACCGGGCTGCAGTGGAACACCGAGGATGGCCGCCGGGCCTACGGCCGGATCATCCCGTCCGGCCCGGACGAGGTGCTGTCCGTCCGGGTGACCCCGGTCGGGCCGGTCGGCGCGTTCGTGCCGTGGAACTTCCCGGCCGGCGGGCCGATGCGGAAGATCTCCGCGGCGCTCGCCGCGGGCTGCTCCATCGTGATCAAGCCGTCCGAGGAGGTGCCGGGGACGGTCTCGCTTGTCGCGCGCGCCTTCGCGGACGCCGGGCTGCCGCCGGGCGTGCTCAATGTGCTGTTCGGCGTGCCCGACGAGATCTCCCGTAAGGTGATACCCGACCCCGCGATCAGGTTCATCGCGTTCACCGGGTCCGTGCCGGTCGGCAAACACCTGGCCGGCCTCGCCGCCAGCGCCATGAAGCCGGCCCACATGGAGCTCGGCGGGCACGCGCCGGTCATCGTCTGCGCCGACACCGATCCGGTCAAGGCGGCGCGGAGCGCGGTCCGCGCGAAGATCGTCAACGCCGGGCAGGTGTGCACCTCGCCGAGCAGGTTCCTGGTGGACCGGCACGTGTACGACGCGTTCACCGGGGCGTTCACCGAGGCGATGGCCGCGATCAAGGTCGGCGACGGGCTGGAGCCCGGCGTGCAGATGGGGCCGATGGTGAGCCACCGGCGGCTGGCCGCCGTGCAGAAGCTCGTCGAGGACGCGGTGAGCCACGGTGCCAAGATCGCTACCGGCGGCAAGGCCATCGAGGGCAAGGGCTTCTTCTTCCAGCCGACCGTGCTCACCGACGTGCCCACCGACGCGGCGATCCTCAGCGAGGAGCCGTTCGGCCCGGTCGCACCGATCGCCGCCTTCGACGACCTGGACCAGGCGCTTGAGGTGGCGAACTCGCTGCCGTTCGGCCTCGCGGCCTACGGTTACACCGACTCGGCCGCCACCGCGGAGAAGCTCATCGCGGGGTACGAGGCGGGCATCTTGTCGGTCAACCACTGCGGCGGGTCGGTGCCGCAGGCGCCGTCGGGCGGCTTCAAGGAGAGCGGCTACGGCCGTGAGGGCGGCCCGGAAGGGCTGGACGGGTTCCTGGTCACCAAGCGCGTCTCGCACAAGCTCAAGCCGTGACGGCCGGGTGGAGCGGACGATGATCTGGTGCCGGTTCGAGGATGCTCGGGCCCGAGAAGCAAGCAAAGCGGTCTACGGGCTAGTGGAAGACGACTGGGTGATCCCGGTAAGCGGGCCTCCGTTCGGTAGCTATGAGAAGAGCGGCCGGCGGCTGCCCGCGGCCGGCCTGCGGCTGCTGCCGCCGGTGATCCCGTCGACCTTCTTCTGCGCGGGGCTGAACTACCGCGGGCACGCGCAGCGTGCCGCGTACGGCGGGCGCACCGCGGTGGGCACGGATGGGGGGCGGGAGTCCCCCGTGCCAGGGCGCAGCCCCACCGGGAGCCCGGTGCCGCGGCGGGCGGAGGTCGGTTACCGTGCGAACAGCGCGCTGACCGGGCACCTGTCGCCGATCGTGCGGCCGGCGGACTGCGACGAGCCGCTGGTGGCGGAGGGTGAGCTGGTCGCGGTCATCGGCAAGCCGGTGCGGCACGCCACGCCGGAGGAGGCGAAGGACGCCGTCTTCGGCTGGACGATCGGTAACGACGTGTCGGCGCGCGGCTGGCAGCGGTCCGACCGGACGTTCTGGCGGTGCAAGAACAGCGACACGTTCAAGCCGATGGGGCCGTTCATCGTGACGGACGCCGATCCGCTGTCCGCGACGACCACGGTGCGGGTCGACGGGCAGGTAAAGGCGTCGTTCCCGACCGGGGACATGCTGTTCGGCCCGTACGAGTACATATCCGCCATTTCCCGGTACATCACGCTTTCCCCGGGGGACGTGCTCTGGCTGGGAACCGACGAGACGGCGACCGTGCTCCCTGGCCAGGTCGTCGGGATCACGATTGACGGCATCGGAACGCTGACCAACCCGGTCGTCGAGGAGAAACTGACATGAGCGACAAGCCCGCGTACATCCATCACGTGAACTTCCCGACCACCGACCCTGGGCGGACCATCGAGTGGTACTCGAAGGTGTTCGGCATGAAGTACATCAAGCCCAAGTCGAACACCAAGGTCGTGCTGATGACCAGGGGCAACTTCGACCTGCACTTCACCCCGGTCGAGGAGATGGACCGGATGGCGCCGTACCACTTCGCCGTCGAGGTGGAGGACTGGGACGGCTTCCTCGCGCACCTGGAGTCGCTGGGGATACGCCACACCCGGGTGATCACCCGGCCGGAGAACAACTCGCAGTTCTGCTACATCCACGACCCAGACCACACGATGATCGAGCTTGTCTTCCACGAGCGCCGGCCTTACCCGCCGGTGCCAAAGAAGGAGGGCTCGCCGGCATCGGCCCCCGCCGACGGCAACGGCGTGCCTGGTGGCGCCGAGTCCGCCGAGCAGGCGCGGGCCGAGCTGGCCGCGGCAGAGGGACGGTAACGCGCGATGGCCATCGCGCTGTCCGGCGACGCGAAGATCTACTACGAGGTGCACGGGTCGGGTCCCGCGGTGCTGTTCGTGCACGGTTCCGGCGGGCACCACGCCGCCTGGTGGCAGCAGGTCGCCGCGCTGTCACCCGGCTACACGGTCGTCACGGTCGACCTGCGCGGCTTCGGTAATTCCCGCTGGGAGTCCGACCACGACGCACGGAACTTCCCCGGCGACGTCATCGCCGTGCTCGACGCGATCGCCGACGACGGCGGCCCGTCGCGCGCGGTGCTCGTCGGGCAGTCGATCGGCGCCGCCGCGGCGCTGCGCGCCGCGCTGAACCGCCCGGACCGTGCTTCCGGCGTCATCCTCGCCCACTCACTCGGCGGGCTGCGGCACGACGAGCTCACCGCGCTGGTCAGGGCCGACCGCGCGGCCGCCGAGCGGCTCCCTGTCCTCGACCGGCTGCTCACACCCGCCTTCCGCGCCGAGCGTCCCGACCTGGCCTTCCTTTTCCGCCAGATGGGCACGTTCAACACCGCCAAGATGCAGGACCTGCGCAACCTCAACTCCGACGGCCCCACGGTCGAGGAGCTGGCGAACGCCCCGTTCCCTGTGCTGCTGCTGGCGGGAGAGAAGGACGCGGTCCTGTCCCCCGCGACCGTGCGCCGGGCCGGCGAGCTGCTGCCCTCCGCGCGCGTTGAGGTCGTGACGGGCGCGCCCCACTCGATGTACTGGGAAACGCCGCAGCTGTTCAACGACGCGGTGGCGCGCTTCCTCAAGGACGTCACGGCGGCTTAGCCCGACGCTAGCCAAGGGCGCGTTCCCGGCACTCCCGGCACTCCCGGCACTCCCGGCACTCCCGGCACTCCCGGCACTCCCGGCCTGGCGGCCTGGCGGAAGATGAATTCATGACCGACCCGGACGACGCGACGCTGGCCGCTTACCAGAGCCGGGCGCGGGAATACCTGCGCCGCA
>Ga0335078_10000250_pt1 | contig 87262 bp, 78 predicted proteins | sample Lox_Sample_32_FD_206711 | JGI IMG/M metagenome (GOLD analysis project Ga0335078, IMG submission 206711) | Soil microbial communities from Loxahatchee National Wildlife Refuge, Florida, United States - Lox_Sample_3.2 | ecosystem: Environmental > Terrestrial > Soil > Wetlands | place: USA... | reverse complement strand
ACACCGTCAGCGACGCCGACGACGCCAGTTCCGACGAACACGCCAATAACACCGTCAGCGACGCCGACGACGCCAGTTCCGACGAACACGCCAATAACGCCATCAGCAACACCAACGACGCCAGTTCCAACGAGCACGCCGATAACGCCATCAGCAACACCAACGACGCCAGTTCCAACGAGCACGCCAATAACGCCATCAGCAACACCAACGACGCCAGTTCCAACGAGCACGCCAATAACGCCATCAGCAACACCAACGACGCCTGTTCCGACAAATACGCCGATAACGCCAACACTTACACCTACGGCGCCGGTTCCGACAAACACACCAATACCAACCTTTACACCCACTGCAACCACGCCGGCATCAAGCTCATTTACGCTTTATTTACAGTCGGCAGTGACAACAAACTCTACGAACAGCCCGCATCCATTTATTGAATTGGTGAACACGGGAACCACACCCCTGAACCTTAATAACGTGGAAGTGCGTTACTGGTTTAACTGCGACTGCACAGGACAGGCAGTGCAGGTATGGGTGGATTGGGCCGGGTTAATGCCTGCAGGAACCTCGGTTACAGGCAACATACAGGCAACGGTTGTTCCGACTGCACTTGGAGGGCAAACCGATTATATAAGCTATAAGTTTACCGGGAACATGGTGCTGCAACCGGGACAGAATATTCAGATACAGAGCAGGTTTAACCTGAGCGACTGGAGCAATATGTTGCAGGACAATGACTGGAGTTTCGCTCCGTATACGAGCTTTACAAAGTGTACGCAAATAACAGGATATCTAAATGGAACTCTCGCATGGGGGCAGGAACCTTCGTCCGAGCAAAGCGCGGTTATGGTCGCAAATGTCATGTCATACCCGAATCCTTCGACATCGGCAACAGGAGCGACACTCAAATATACCGTAAATACCCAGGCGGCAAGTGCCGCATCCCTGGGGCAGAAAGTTTATGTCCCGTCCCCCGGCACTACAGTTTACCTGAGAATATATACTGCATCAGGTAGGCTTATATGGCAGCAGGAGCTTACGGGTGCCAGTTATGTTTCGACAGGGGACCATATAGTAAACTGGAACGGCAAGTCCTCAGGCGGTTATAATCTAGCTCCGGGATCTTACATACTAAAGATTGAAATGAAAGGCCAGGGAATATCTAGCGCAGGTTTCTCTACTATATTAATGTTAAAGTGAAAGATATAGGGGCAGGGCCCGGTAACTCCGGGCCCTGTAATTAACCTGGCAAACAGGATTAAGGTATCCAGGAAGAGTATTGCAGAGGAAAAGGCATTTTCGGCTATTATGTACTAATGATTATTTAATAATATATCTTTTTAAAATCAAACAGAATCCCAGTTACGGAAAATCAGTAACTCTTAATTTGTCTCCAAGAAAACCATATTGATTTTTTATGCTTATTGCCGGATAATAACCAGAAAGAGGAGACAATAGGCAAAATATGAAAACAAAATTAAAAAATACACTTCTTCATGACGGTTTTCTGGCAGGGATGTTTGTAAAAGGGATAGACGGAGTACTGGAAATAATTGGCGGGTTTCTACTGATGATGGTGAACACTTCAAGGCTGGATAAAATGGCGCAGTTTTTTACCCAGCACGAACTGTCGCTGGACAAACAGGACGTCATATCAAACTCCATGATAAAATTAAGCCATGGTTTTACCATAAGCACACAGCATTTCGGGATATATTACCTTTTATCGCATGGTGTCATGAAGCTGTTCCTTGTATTCATGCTCCTGGAAAAGAAACTATGGGCATACCCTGTAGCAGTAGTTTTCCTTGCGCTCTTTATAGGTTACCAACTGTACAGGTTTTCATTCACCCATTCGTTGTGGCTGCTGGGGTTCACATGCTTTGATTCTTTAATGATAGCCCTGGTATGGTCAGAGCATAACAGGATAATAGACATCTATTTTAAGAAAAGAAAATAAGGGCTTATAAATTTCAAAGTATACATTCAATTATAAGAAGAGGTTTCCGGCATGAAAACAAGCACAAAAGCAAAGATAGTAAGCATGTCGACGGGGATAATGATTTTTACAATTCTTTTTATCCTTCTTTGGTTTGTTATTTTTATTACAACCAGTGTTTTTGATTTAAAGGTATTTGAACAAAAGACATCGGAGTTCTTTTTTATGTCTATAATGACTGCAGTAACCATAGTCGCATGCGCAGCATTTTTAAGCATCAGCCTTAATATGGGGATAATAGCAGACAGCAAAATAAAGGAAATGCAGACAGAAACCACGCAATATTCGTGGAAGAAAATACTTCTATATTTTTCAGGAAGCGTTGTGTTGATAATTGCATTATTATTTTTTGGGGATTTTTTAACAAAAAACTATGAAAAAACAAGGCTTATATCCGAAAGCAAGAATGTAATAGAAAGGTATAAAAAAAGCGTTGATAAAATAGGGTATTGCCTGTCGGATGAGGATGAGATCGGTGCAATCCCGGATATACTTGCATTTTTCTCGGAACTTAAGAAGGACTTCCAGAGCGTCGATCTTATAACAAACGGGAAGTTTGAAGGACAGACGGTTTTCCTGCTTATTACATCACGGACTGAGAAAAAGGACCTGAAAAAACCATACTTTAACAGGTCGTTTTATAAATGCAACAAGCAGGATTGCGACTATCTGGAAAGCGTGTTAAATAAAGGCAGTGATAAAATATTGTTCTATAGCCAGGACAGCGGTTATTACCTGTACGAGCCAATCAAAAGCAAGGGTAAGAAATATATATTGCTGTTTTCCAAATTCCGTGAATACGGCAGAATGGGTTCATGATAAAAAAGAAAGGGTGATTTTAAATGCCGCTAATTACAATACATATGCATAAAGGCAAGACAGCAAGAATGAAAAAAGCCATCATGGACGGTGTTCATAAGGCGCTAGTTTCCGCCTTTAAAATTCCCAAAACGGACAGGAACATACTCCTGAATGAATATGCAAGACAGCACTTTTCGGGCAGGACCAAAGATTTCACAATAATTGAGATAACTGCTTTTTCGGGCAGATCAAAACCGGTGAAAAAACAGCTTTACAATGAAATAGTTAAAAATCTATGTAATGATGCAGGCCTAAGGCCGGAAGATATTTTTATTATAATTTATGATGTGGAAATGGAAAACTGGGGTATACGCGGTGGTAAAATGGCCAGCGAAATAGATATAGGATTTAAAATAGACGTATAACCGTATGGCGCAGGGGTAATAAATTGAAAAACTATGTGCATGGTTACACAAAGAAAGAAAAAATCAGGCTATTTGACCAGGCAAACACTCTCACCGGGCTTTTACACGGAGATACGCGATATACCGGCGGAAGTAAAGTGCTTGAAGCAGGCTGCGGAGTAGGGGCACAGACAATAATACTCGCAAAAAACAGTCCCGGGGCAAAGATAACTTCAATTGATGTATCGTCTGAATCACTTGATAAGGCACGCTCGCTGATAAAAAAGGCTAAATTGAGAAATGTTGAATTCAGAGTGGCTGATGTTTTCGGCCTTCCTTTTGAAAGCAACAGCTTTGACCATGTTTTTGTATGCTTTGTGCTGGAGCATCTGCAAGACCCCTTGCTGGCGCTTAAAAATATCAAAAGAGTCCTGAAAAAAGGCGGCACAATAACAGTAATAGAGGGAGACCATGAATCAACGCTTTTTTACCCTGAAAGCATGTATGCTATGAAAACCGTGAAATGTTTAATTGATGTCCAGAAAAAACTCGGAGGAGATTCTCTTATTGGAAGGCATCTTTATCCTTTGCTAAAAAAAGCAGGATTTAAAAACACCCTTGTTTCACCGAGATTTGTATATGCTGACGAAAACAGGCCTGAAATGGTGAAAGGGTTTACAAAGAATACTTATATCGCGATGGTAAAGGGAGTTGAAAAGATGGCGATAAAGTTCAAAATGATCGGCAAAACAGCATGGGATAAAGGCATAAAAGACCTGGAAAGGACCGCTAAAAAAGGCGGAGTATTTTGCTATACTTTTTTTAAAGCTACGTCAATCAAATAAACTGAAATTAAATTAACAGCAGGAGGCGGAGCATGCTTATTAACAAAAACGGGATTTATTACAGGAAATGGCAGGCAAAAAAGCCAAAGGCAGTCATACTTGCAGTGCACGGCATGGGAGCGAGCTCTGAAAGGTTTACTGACATGGGAAAATTTTTTGTATCAAAAAAAATGTCCGTATACGCTATAGCCCTGCGAGGGTTTGGGGAACTTTCACAAGTACCCGGGCATGTCGGCTCCTTGAAACTGTATTATGAAGACATAGCCAAACTTAAGGAAATAATAAAGAAAGACAACCCGGACGTGCCCATTTTTATCCTGGGAGAGAGCATGGGCGCTGTTATTTCACATACAATAGCCGTTGACTATGACAGTGATTATAAAGGTATTATAGAAGTAGTCCCCGTATACAACGATGTCATGAAAATAAGTATTATGCAGAGGGCAGCCATAGCTTTCGTGGCCTTATTTAATCCTTCAAAACCCGTGGCAATGCCTTTTAAGTCTGAGGAGCTTACAAGAGACCAGGCAGTATTAAAAAGGCTTAAAAGCGATAAGCGGGAACACAGGTTTGCCTCGGGAGGACTGCTCGTAGGCATACTTTTAATGCAGGTAAACGCAATGCGAAAAACCGGAAAAATGAAAGTGCCTGTTTTATTTCTGCTTGCAGGCAGGGATTACCTGAATGACACCCATTTTGCTGTCAAATTATTCAACAAATTAAAAGGCGACAAGGAAATGTATTTGTATAAGGATTCTTTTCATGCCCTGACAATTGAGAAAAACAGGAAAGAAGTATTTGGCGATATGCTGGGATGGATGACAAAGAAAATCAAATAGTATTTTATGAAGCAGAATTCGGGTTTTAGATTGAAAAACTGACGGGAATCAATAAATTTATTATTGATTTTAAAGGTTTTCGGGTATACAATATTTTACCACTTAAGGCCCTGTCAGAATCATACGGGGCTTTAAACTTTTAAGGAGATATGACAATTCTTGGTTTGGAATAATATCTCAGGAGGTTTGGATGAAAATTATGAAAATTATACATATAGTACTCCTTTTTTTCGTAATAATTTTTTTCTTCAATTGCGCTTTTGGACAGGCAAACAAGGTTGAAAGCGTGTCAAATACCATGATTTCGCAGAATACCAGTTCTACTGCACAGCCTGTGACAAGCCCTTCGCCAACTTCTATAGGTGCAAGCCAGGCATCACCAACCAGCATAACAAAACAACAGGCTATCGAAACGCCGGTACCAACGGTGCAGGCAGTTACCAAGAAGAAATCAAAAAAAACCACGGTAAAAACCGAAATAAAAACAGCGACAAAAACAGATAAAATAAAGTCATTTATAAAAAAATTGATACAGGAACAGAAAGACAGGAAGGCTTTAACCGCAAAAATATCAATTAAAACGACTTATATAGACGCAAACATGACGCAGAAAGTAAAAGGCGATGTAATGATAAAAAAGCCGGATAAATTCCTGGTGCATTATACCGAGCCGAACGAGCAGGAAATGATATCTGACGGGACCACGCTGTGGATATACACGCCAAAACTGAGCCAGGTAATAAAACAAAACATCAAAGACGCCAACCTTAATATGCATTTTTATATAGACCTGGAAACATCGATCGCATTTTTTGCGCAAAACAGCAAGACAAAACTTGATGAACAGGACCCGGATTATTACCGGCTTAAGATGATACCTTTGCACAAGAAAGATATGGAATTTGACGAACTTAATGTAAAAATAGGGAAAAAGGATTTGCTGCCTGTATATATGAGCATGAAGATGGAGAACACACTTGTTGAAGTGGAGTTTTCGGATATTGAGACCTATACCGCAGCGCAGGCAGCGGAAGCACCTGAGCTTAAGGATGAAAAGTTTGTCTTTAAAACACCTGAGGGAGTAGAAGAAGTAGACGGAAGCTCATTAACCGGTGTTGAAGGAGAACAGGAAACAGGGACCGAAAAGAAGAACAAAGGAGAAGAAAAATGACAAAGAAAGGATATGGAGAGCTTTTAAAAAACAAAAGAGAAGAAAAGAACTTAAAATTGCCTGAACTGGAAAAAGTACTTAAAATAGACGTTAAATATTTAAAGGCACTCGAAGATGAGGATGTCTCTGCCTTTGAGAAGCCGATATACCACAGACTCTTCTTAAAAACATATGCAAAACACCTGAGGCTGAACGTGGACGAGATTTTAAAACTTTTAACTCCTGACCCTGCGCCTACTCCGGAAGAAAAAAAAGAAACTGCAAAAAAAATGGAAATACAACAAACAAAGTTTAAGCTGGCCAAGCAGGACATGATAAAGGAGATAGACCAGAAAAATGAGACTATGCAAAGTTTTTTAAAACAAAACAACATTATTGCGCTGTCGGCTGCCGTCGGAGGCCTGATAATACTTATTCTTCTTTTTGTACTGGCTTTTAAAAGCTGTAAGAGGGCTGAAAAGACGCAGGAAAAGCAGGTTTATACAACACCGGTTCCGGAAGAAACTATTAAAGTACAGATCAAGGCAAAAGAGGACGTATGGATGAAGGCAAAATACGGAGATAAAGAAGAGGAGTACTATTTTAAAAAAGGCGACGAAAAAATATGGACAGGCGTAAACAAGATTGTATTTCTTATCGGCAACGCCGGCGGTGTTGAATTTAACGTAAACGGCGATAACATAGGCGTAATAGGACAGGAAGGCGAAGTGATAAACGGGCTCATTTTTGAAACCGGGAAAAACTGGTATATAGACAAGGGACAGGGGTTCAAGAAGATGAAGGCAAACTCACCTTCGGGAGATACTTTTACGCCTGTACCGGTAGTGCCTGTTTCAGTAACAAAAGCTGTAGAACCGCAGTCACAGCCTGTTGTAAAAGAAAAAGCAACGGTTTCACCATAGAATATAAAACCGGAGGCAGATCATGGCACAGGATTTTTCATTTGACATAGTATCAAAAGTTGATATGCAGGAAGTTGTAAATGCCATAAACCAGGCTGACAAGGAAATAGCCACTCGATATGATTTTAAAGATTCAAATACAACAATTGAACTTAAAACCGAAGACAGGACCATAACCGTAAAATCAATAGACGATTATAAGGTCAGGACAGCACTTGATGTAATGATGGGGAAAATGGCAAAAAGGGCAGTACCGCTGAAGGCTTTAAAAACAGACCAGCCTGTCGAATCGGGAATTAAAAGTTTTTTTATTAAGGTAACGATACAGGAAGGCATACCGCAGGAAAAGGCAAAAGACATAGTCAAATTCATAAAAGACACCAAGCTCAAAGTCCAGTCATCCATACAAAAAGACGTGATAAGGGTATCCGGCAGGAAAAAAGACGACCTGCAGGATGTAATAACAGCCCTGAAACAGCAGGATTTCGGGATAGACATGCAATTCACGAACTACCGATGAAATGCAGTGATAGTGGTATGTGCTACGTGGTGCGTGAGGAAAAAAGATTTAAACACATGATGCCTGTCACATAATACTTACCACAAAACGAAACATGCCAACCCGCAAAAAAAATAAACCATTATACAACCAAAAAAAACAAAATTTGAAACTGGGCATAATAAACCTCGGCTGTCCAAAAAACCTTGTCGATACGGAATGCATGATTTCCGGCCTTGACAATTATGAAATCACACGATCCCCAAGTGAAGCAGACGTAATACTTATCAACACCTGCGCCTTTTTAAAGGAGGCAAGAGAAGAGTCGGAAAAAGCCATAAGCGACATGCTTGCCTATAAAAAGAAAAACAAAGACTTAAAAGTAATTGTGGCAGGCTGCTATGTGGCAAAAGAAAAAGATTACCTCAGCAAAAAATTTCCGCAGGTATATTCATGGATCGGCGTAAATGATATTAAAAATATCAATAAGGCGCTGAATGAAAAGGGTACATACGACAAATCCAGGCCTTTTATTTATTCATGCGGCGACCGCAAAATGCTTTTAAATCCATACTCGGCCTATGTAAAGATAGCAGACGGCTGCAACCACAGGTGCTCGTTTTGCACGATACCGGCTATTAAGGGCAGGTACAGGAGCAGGAAAATAGAAGATATTGTAAGGGAAATTGACGCACTCACGCGCTCGGGCATAAAAGAAATAAATTTGATAAGCCAGGACCTTACGTTCTACGGCAAGGACCTGTACGGAAGAAAAAAAATAGGGGCGCTTTTGTCCGTAATATTAAATAGAGTAAAGCCCAAATTTTGGCTCAGGTTGCTTTACCTTTATCCTGATTTTGAAGCAATCAAGCAGATAATAGGCGTAATGAAAAATGATAAAAAACATGTGATTTGCAGATACCTGGATATACCATTCCAGCATGTCAACGATTTTATTTTAAAAAGCATGAAAAGGGGTTATAGAAAAAAGGATATACTGAAAATTCTTGATTACGCTGAAAAAAATGTACCAGGAATTACAATTAGGAGTTCATTTATAACCGGATACCCAGGCGAAGACAGGAAGAAGTTTGATGAACTGCTTTCGATTATTAAAGAAGGCAGGATAAAAAAAGCAGGATTTTTTGCATATTCGGACGAACCTGGCACAACGGCATACAAACTCAAAGGGAAAATAAGCGGAAAAGAATCAGAAAAAAGAAAAAAAGGATTATTGCTTGCAAGCAAAAAGGTTTATTATTATAATAACATTAAAGAAAAAGGAAAAATAAAAGCAGTCCTTGTGATAGGTTCTGCGGGTAAAAACCTGTTTATAGCCAGGGATGAGATCAATGCCCCCGATATCGACAGCCACGTAATAATAAAATCAATTGAAAAACTGCAAATAGGCGGGTTTTACAGGGCGAAAATAAACGGTTTTAAAGGTTATGACCTGATTGGAGAGGCGCTTTGAAGAAAATAATCAAGTTTGAAAAGATACCAAACAGGCTCACCCTGGCAAGGATGATAATAACAATTGCATTTATACCGTGTACTCTTACCAATAACATTATATTAAATTATGTCGCGCTTTTGCTCTTTGCAATAGGTTCATACACGGATTATCTCGACGGCTATATTGCAAGAAAGTACAAGATAGTTAGCGATTTTGGCAAGATAATGGACCCCGTAGCAGACAAAATGCTGGTTTTTTCAGCGATGATATGCTTTGTCCAGCTCGGTATAGTACAGGCCTGGATGGTGCTTATAATAATAGGAAGGGATTTCTTTGTTTCTGGATTGCGTACAATGGCCGCAAAAAAAGGAGGGGAAATAATAGAGGCTTCGAGATGGGGAAAGACAAAAACACTTACCCAGATAATCTCGATACTTGTTATACTCGCGCTTATTGCGATACAGAATACGATAGAGTTTTACGCATCGCCATGGGAGCAGTCGCTCATGGACGGCGGGTTTGTGGGGCATGCGATACTTTACCTTATATATTATGCGCCGTACTGGCTGATGTTCATCGCTGCGATAATGGCCCTGCTGTCAGGGTTTGATTATTTTTTGAAAAACAGGAGATTTTTCGACAATCAAGTGTAGGTAAAATTTAGTTTGTTGATTTTAGATTGAAAAATACCATTATAAAGGCAAAAATAAAATGAGACAATTGTTTATAATAATATCGACATTTTTTTATACAGGGTATTTTCCCAAGGGTTCAGGGACATTTGCAACCTTTTGTTTCCTGCCGTTTTATTATTTTTTATTCAGGAATATGAACCCTGTCCTGTATTGCTTCATTACAGTGGCGCTGTTTTTTATCGGTATATGGGCGTCAAACTACGCATCGGCAATATTCAAATCAAAAGACCCGCATGAAGTCGTGATAGACGAAGTTGTTGGGTTTTTAATAACCATGATATTTATACCGTATACATTAAAAAGGATGATTGTCGGATTTTTTGTGGCTAGGATACTCGACATAATAAAGCCTTTTCCTGCGTACCAGTCGCAGGTGCTGCGCGGAGGAAACGGCATAATGGTCGACGACGCAATTACAGGAGTTTACGGAAACATACTGCTATGGGTGCTGATATTTTTTAAGATTTTATAATGCCTTTATTTATCTGATCTGTATTTGCCGGGGCTAAATAAATCCCCGGCAGATACATAATATTATGTTTGATTTACTCGGGCAGGACAAGGAAATACAGGACATTTTAAAACAGGCAGCTGCAGGCAACCACAACATATTCGCGGGGGGCCTGGCGGACTGCTTCAAGGGGATACTCTACTCATTTCTGGCCTCCAAGATCAAAAAAGACATTTTTCTAATCACTTCTTCAGAAGACATGTATTCCATTTACTCCGAGATGGACAGCCTGAAGAAAGAATTCGGCATAAAAAAGAATGTGTTGTTCTATCCGGCTGATGACAGCCTTCTTTACAGAAACATTCAGGCATCAAAGGAAATATCAAAGGAGAGAGCGGCGGCATACAAGGAAATATTTGTCAGCGGCTCAAAGGTAATAGTTACCGATATAAACGCCATTGCGGAGAAAATACCCTGCCCGGAAAATACCATAAAATATTTCATGAGTTTTGAGATAGGCAAAAAGATCAGGATTGAAGATATGAACCTAATGCTGGCTGAAAACAACTACACCAAAACGCTGAAAGTGGAGGAGGTTTTTGAGTACAGCATACGCGGCGATATAATAGACATATTTTCTCCGGACTGCGAATACCCTTTGCGCATATCAGTGCTGGACGACGAAATAGAATCAATAAGGTTTTTTTCGCTTGACACATACAGCACGACAAAACAGCTTGATAAAATCGAGATATCTCTTTATAACCCGGGCAATAAGGAACACGAAAAAGAAAGCTCTATCCTGGATTATTTCGAGGCAAAAGACACATTGGTGGTGATCGACGACGTCGACAAGGTCAAAAATGAGATAAGCGCAAAGATCTCGAAAATAGAGAAATACCTGCATATTGAAGAAACAAAAGAAAACATTTTCAGCCTTAAAAACATATTCAAAAAGTTAAGCGGATTCCAGAAACTCAGGACATTTTCAATAGCAAAACAAACGAAAGGCATAAAATTCAGAATAAAGATAAACCCACTGTTTAGAAGGAACCTGGATTCCTTTTTTGGATACCTGGCTGAAATGAAAATGAAGTGTTATGCCGTCTATATAATATCCGACAATGAGGCCGAGAGCGAGCATATAAAGGAAATAATAAGGAACCACGGCAATGAAAAAGACATCAGTACCCACAGCGTAAAGTTTATTACCGCCGACGTTTACAGAGGGTGCGTGCTGCCGGACATAAAGCTGTGCCTGATTTCAAACAGGGAGATTTTTGAAAGATATTCCGGCAAGCCGACAAGGAAAATAAAATCAAGGTTTTTAAAACCCGTAAAACATTACACCGAGCTGAAAGAAGGAGATTATGTTGTGCATAGCGAGCACGGCATAGGCTCTTTTCAGGGCATCAAAACCCTGACTGTTGAGGAGATTACCGGAGATTTTATTTATATTAAATACGCCGGAGACGACAGACTATACCTTCCGATTTATAAAATAAACCTTATTGACAAATATATAGGCTCTGATAAGGTGCCGGCGTTGTCGTCTTTTGGTTCGCCTGTATGGCGCAGGACAAAGGAAGAAATTTACCGGGAAATGCGGGCAATGGCGGAGGAGCTGCTGCGGATATACGCGAAAAGGCAGGTTACGGGAGGGATAAAATATCCCGGGGACGACGAGGAACAGAGAATATTTGAGAACGCATTTATATACGACGAGACGCCTGACCAGGCAAAGGCAATTGATGACGTGAAGCACGACATGGAAAAACCCAAACAAATGGACAGGCTGGTATGCGGAGACGCAGGCTTCGGCAAGACCGAAGTTGCCATGCGCGCCGCTTTCAAGGCAGCAAATATGGGCAGGCAGACCCTGGTGCTTACTTCGACGACATTACTTGCACAGCAGCACATGACGGTCTTCAGGGAAAGAATGGCCGATTACCCTGTGAAAGTAGAAATGATTTCAAGGCTTGTACAGGCAAAAAAAAGAAAAGAAATAGTCAGCGAATTAAAGCAGGGCAGGGTGGATATACTTATAGGGACACATGCGGTGCTGGCTTCTGACATAGAACTGCCAAATATAGGCCTTGTTATAATAGACGAAGAGCAGCACTTCGGCGTGAAAAACAAGGAGTCGCTCAGGAAAAAATACCCGGAAGCAGATATTCTTACCCTCACAGCCACTCCTATACCCAGGACTCTTTATTTTTCACTTTCGGGAATCAGGGACATCAGCACAATAAACACGCCGCCTGTGGGCAAACGGCCGATAGAAACCTATATAGTGGATGAAAGGCTGGCTACATCAAAAGAAATTATCCTGAGGGAAGTACTGAGGCACGGCCAGGTGTATTATGTGCATAACAATATCAGGAACATTTACAAGGTCAAAGAAACGCTTGAACAAAACCTGCCCGAGGTAAGGTTCAGGGCAGCGCACGGCAGGATGCCGAAACCTGAACTTGAAAAAATGATGTCGGATTTTCTGGCGCGCAAGTTTGACGTGCTTATCACAACTACGATAATAGAGGCAGGGCTTGACATGCCCGATGTGAACACAATCATAGTGAGCGGCGCGGAAAATTTCGGGTTGTCCCAGCTTTACCAGCTGCGCGGCAGGGTGGGACGCAGGGACAGGCAGGCATACGCGTATCTTATGGTACGCGACTCGAGGTCGCTCACAAGCATGGCAAAGGAAAGGTTAAAGACCATAGAGAGCTACGTAGACCCCGGCGCCGGGTTCAGGATAGCAATGAAGGACCTTGAGCTGAGGGGAGCGGGAAGCATACTCGGAATAAAGCAGCACGGCAATATGGAAAAGATAGGTTTCGAGCTTTACTGCCGTATGCTTGAGGAAGCAGTCGCAAAAATCAAGGGCGAGGAAATTGAAAACGAAGTCGACACAAAAATAAAGGTTAATTTTAAAGCTTTTATACCTGAAGACTATATATGGGATTCAGCGGAAAAGCTCAGGATTTACAAGAGGCTTTTTATTGCCAGGGAGATAAATGATATAAAAAAAATCGGTACGGATTTGAGCGATATATGGGGCGAATACCCGGATGAGGTGAGGAACATCCTTTTTGTGGGCAAGCTTAAGACGCTCGGCAGGAAGCTGAAATTAAGCGAAATTTCAGAAAGAGAAGGAAAATTCATCCTTGCCTGGGATGACGCAACGGCTGTACAGCAGGCAAAATTTCAGAAATTTGCAAATAAGTACAGGCCTCATGTCAAGTTTTCAGGAAGCAAGCTTGAAATAGAGTTTAAGGACGAAAAGCAGTTCATGGAAATGGCTGAGGAACTTTTGTAAAAAAAGAACCAGGCGTGACTCCGCCGCTTTGTTCAGGGGAGTTTTGAAAAAACCAGCTTGCTTTCTGACAGCTTATAAGTGATTATAACGACCTTCTTCAGCAAATGCCTTGCAAGCAGTTTTGTCGCGTCTTCCTGGGATGAGTCGGGAATAACAAGGTAAAATGTGCCAAGCGTTGAAATATTCGACCATTCATTTGACTCGTTGTCGTTTACCGAATCATAAGTCTCAACCTCGAAAATCAGGTATCCTGTCTGGGTTTTTACTATTACGTCCGGGTATATGCCGCGTAGTGCCGCGTTTTTTTCCTGGCCTGGGTTTACATAAACTTCCTTTGTTTCTTTGCGGTGATTGTATATTTCTTTAAGAGTTTCTATTACGGTATCATGAAAGCTCTGGTTCTGGAAACTCCTTACAGCCATTGGATATTCTCCTATTTTATTGCTTTATGCCCAGCAAATGTAACCCGGTATAAATTTGACTTTCAGTTCGGGGTGATAGGGTAAAACCCTGATTGTGTATTTGACTATTCCTGAAGTTGAAGCCGGGATATCCGCCTCAAAAACAAAAGAATTGTTATCGCGTTTTTCAGCGAGGTTCATTTTAAGGGTTGAAATATTTGTCATGACGTTGTCCATGCCGGAATTGCCGTAATAAACTTCGGTAAGCAGGTCTTCGGGCGCAAGCCCATCCACGTGAACAAGAGCTTTTATTTTAAAAACCTCGCCGAGCATGACATCCTTCTTTTTGTCCTCTATTATATCGGATATACGGACAGAATCCCATTTTTTTTGGATCTTGTCTTTCCAACGCGCCAGGTTTTTCAGCTTTTCGTAGTTATTCGGCATCAGGTTTAAGAACTGTTTCGCGCCGGTCTTGTAGAATTTTTCGGCATATTCCATGACCATCCTGTTTGTATTGAATACCGGGCAGAGCATCTGCATGGCGTTTTTTATTTTTCTGATCCACTCATGCGGCAGGTCATCGCCGCCCCTCTTGTAGAAAAGCGGTACTATATTGTTTTCCAGCAGTTCATAAAGCGCATTTGCCTCCACCTTGTCCTGGTATTCCTTGTCGGTGTATTCCTCACCGTTGCCTATGGACCAGCCGTTGTCGTCCTGGGGCTTTTCGGCCCACCAGCCGTCCACGGTGCTCAGGTTCAGGCCGCCGTTAAAGTTCACCTTCATGCCTGACGTGCCGCTGGCCTCAAGCGGGCGTTCCGGGTTATTTAGCCAAACGTCTACGCCCTGGACCAGGTAATGGGCGCAGTTCAGGTCGTAGTCTTCGAGGAAAACAATCCTGTTCCTTAGTTCTTCTTTTTGCGACATAAGGAAAACCTGCTTTATAAATTCCTTGCCGAAATCGTCTTTCGGGTGCGCCTTTCCTGCGAATATTATCTGTACCGGCATGGTCTTGTTTGCCAGTATTTTTGTTATCCTGTCTATGTCCCTGAATATCAGGGTTGCCCTTTTGTAAGTCGCAAACCTGCGGGCAAAGCCTATGGTAAGAGCCTCGGGGTCGAGAACTTCTGAAGCCTTGTCAATGTCCTCCTGGGATGCGCCCTTGTCCTTAAGCTGCTTTTTCAGTTTGCGCCTTATAAAGTCAACAAGCCTCTCGCGCCTCCTCTCGTGGGTGCGCCACAGCTCGGTATCCGGTATTTCTCCGGCCCTTTTCCATATTTCATGGTCATCGGGCGCGTCAACCCAGCGTGTGCCCAGGTACCTGAAGAAAAGGTCGGCTATTTCCTTTGATATCCATGAGTTCATATGTATCCCGTTTGTGATGTGTATTATCGGGACCTCTTCTATCGGAACGTCCCTCCATATGTCCTTCCACATTGTCCTGCTGACATGCCCGTGAAGCTTGCTGACACCGTTGTTGAAATTTGAAAGCTTCAGCGCAAGCACGGTCATGCAGAAGAGCTCGTTTTTGTCGTCGGGATATACCTTGCCGAGCCGCAAAAAGTCCTCAAAAGAAATTTTAAGGTTGTTTTCCACGTAGCCCTTTAAATACCTTTCCATAAGGTCCCGCGGGAACCTGTCGTTGCCCGCAGGGACGGGCGTATGCGTGGTAAATATGTTTGAAGCCGACACCAGTTCGCGCGCCTCCGCGAAAGACAGGTTGTTTTCCTTCATAAATATCCTGATACGCTCGAGGGAGAGGAAAGCAGAATGACCCTCGTTCATATGCGTGACTGTAGGGGTGAGGCCCAGCGCGGTCAGCGCCATCATGCCGCCGACACCGAGAAGGAACTCCTGTTTTACACGCATGTCAAGGTCGCCGCCGTACAGCTGGCACGTGATGTCAATATATTCCTGGGAGTTGTCGGGCAGGTTCGTATCCAGCAGGTATAGCGAGACCCTGCCGATCTGTGCTTTCCAAATCCTGAATTTCATGGGCCCGTTCGGCATTCCAAGCTCGAGTACGATAGGTGCCCCGTCATTATTTTTTACAAGAGAAACAGGGGATATATGGTAATCATATGTTACATTTTTTTCCTGCTGCCAGCCGTCGCGGGTAAGGTACTGGTGAAAATATCCCTGTGAGTACAACAGTCCGACAGCCACAAGCGGAAGGCCGAGGTCGCTGGAGGATTTCAGGTGGTCACCGGCCAGTATGCCGAGGCCGCCCGAGTAAACCGGCAGGCACTCAGCAATGCCGTATTCAGCAGAGAAATAAGCTATTCTGAAATTATCAGGTAGGCTGTTTTTTACTTTTTCATACCAGGTGGCCCTTGTCATATACTGGTTCATGCGGTTTAAAACTGTGGTTATCCTGAACAGGAAACCTTCGTCCCCTGCCAGTGTATTGAGCCTTTCCTGGGATGCCTGGTATAAAAGCTTTACGGCATCGTGTGACGCCACGGTCCATAAGTCAGGGTCTATATCCCTGAACAAAGCAAAAGCCTCTGAATCCCATGCCCACCACATATTGTAAGCAAGGGTTAAAAGCGGCTGAAGCTTTTCGGGTAGATTTGGTATAACGCTGAATTCTCTAAATTTCATCATTGCTCCTGGTTTTATATTAAATTTATTCCGTGGCTGCGAATACCCCGCAGGCCAAGGCCTGCGGAGAGGATAGTCCTGATGCGACTATCCGAGCATAACGTGATAAGCGCGAAGCGCAAACCTAATCGGAACAAGAATACCCCTAACATTGGTGCGGGGATTCTTATTTAAATTTTTGAAAACAATAGACATATAATAACATAAAAATGCTTTTGTGTAAAAGATATTTTAATCCGGAAAGAAATCCCCCAACTTTAGTTGATGGGATGAATGATGCCTTTCCGGAGGGAACTCTTTATCCGCCTACGCAGAAAGTTCTGCTCCGGCGGACGTCGCATATAAGCTATTGATTGGAAGCGGGGTGGCTCCGGTAACCTCCGGTCCCACTGCGCTTTGACGCTTCGGGGACGTCGCAAGATGTTGATAATGCTCCAGTGGGTTTTAGAGGAGCCGCCGACTTCAGTCGGCGGGGTTCCACTAATCAAAATATTCACAAACAGAGGCAGCGTGACAGAGAAAAATTCACATTATTATAAATATGACGGTTGGTCCGTATGGAGGACAGAAACACCCGGAATTAAGGCATGTCTCACCAATTTATATAACAAAATCCCTTATTTTGTTATATAATACAGATGGATGATACGGGAAAACATAAAAAAGATGGAACTTTTTTTATTAAAAATTGTCAAAGGATATAGAAGAGGAATAAATGGAAGAACTGGATTTTAATGAGATAAAAAAGGCGCAAAAAGGCGATAAAAAGGCATTTGACAGCATAATAACAGTTTACAGGCAGAGGATAATAGATTTGTGTTCCAGATATATGCGCAGGACAGACGAGGCGCTTGATATGGCGCAGGAAGTTTTCTGCAACGCATACGGAGAATTGAAAAATTTCAGGTATAAGTCGAAATTTTCGACATGGCTTTACAGAATGACCGTAAATATGTGCATAAACAGGCTGAAGTCATTGAAAAGGCGGCGGTTCTTTGAAACGGGTTCTTTAACAGCTGACGAAGAAAACAATGAAAAGCAGATTGACGTGGCAGACGCGAGGATGCCTGCGGACAAGGAAATGGAAGAAAAAGACACACGCAACATTGTCCTTGCAGAGCTTGAAAGCCTTGAGCCTGATGAAAAGTCGGTAATCATATTAAGAGAGATAGAGCAGGTAGAGTACAGCGAAATAGCAGAAATAATGAAAATGCCCCTTGGCAGCGTGAAATCAAAGCTGACCAGGGCAAGAGAGAAACTTAAGCAAAGATTAATAAAAAAGATTGGTGATTAGAAATGGAATGCAAAGAGTTAAAAAAAGTTTTAGAGCAGTACATGGAAAGCGGCCGGATAAATGAAGACGCATTAAAGCATATTGATGCATGCAAAGACTGCGCCCGTGAATATAATATAATAAAGGAAATGAAAGAAGCTTTCGCTGTAAAAGAGAGCGTGAAGATTCCGCAGGATTTTAATGAGACGGTATGGAAAAAGCTGGATGAGGGTCAGGCTTTTTCCTGGCAGAGGGCATTTAAATCCGTGTTTTCAGGACCTGCCGTGCCTGCCATGGCAACGGCTGTAACGGCAATTCTGGTAATAGCGTTTGTTTTAAAATTCAGCACGGTTAATAATATACAAAAGATTGCACAAATAACCAAGCCTGTAACCATAAAAGCGGAAAACAAAACAGCTGTTTTGCAAAAAAAAGTGCAGCAAAAGAAACAGGAAATCATTGCCGCGGTAAAGAAGGCCATAAACCAGGGAAATCATGCGCAGGCAAAGAATCAGGAGACCGCGCAAAATAAAGCGCCGCAGCAAAACCAGGCTCCTTTGCCGCAGGATATGCAGCCGCAGCAGATAGCGCAATTACCGGCCGTGGCGCAGGCGCAGGCAAAAGAGATTGGGATGAGCTCGGTAAGGCAGACAAGCCAGCCAGCCCAGAATACAAAAAATATAAATGAGGCTGAAGCAAAAGATACTCCCACTGCAGAAACCTCGAAGGAAAGCCTGCTGATAAAAAATAACGTCATAGACCCTGTAAAAGGCGAGAGCGTTACAATACAGTACAATGTGACGCAGCCTGCAAATATACTTATCAAGGTATACGACAGGTTGGGGGAAAATATAAAAACAATTGAATCATCATATAACAAGCAACCGGGCTTATACAGCGATTACTGGAACGGCGACGACGACACCGGGGCGCAGGTCAGCTCCGGAATATACATTATCTATATAAAAACCGGGCTTGTGGAAACTAAAACAAAAGTTTGCATTATTAAATAATTTTGGTACAATAATCAACAGACGGCTACGTAAATGCGTTGCTGTTTTTATTGAAATAATAAAAGTAAAGGGGAGCCAAGCTGGATGAAAAAGTTTTGCGCGGCTACAGTGCTGTTGACACTGCCGTTCCTGATGTTTGGAGCCGGCACAGTAGGGCCGGACTTTCTCAGGATAGACCCCCCGGCGCGCTACGCCGCGATGAGCGACGCCTCATGCGCCGTGGCTGACGACTCAAACTGCACAATATTCAACCCGGCCGCACTGGCCTGCGTCTCAAAAACATCACTGTCATTCACGCATTACGCCTCTTTTGTGGATACCGATTACGAATACCTCAGTTTTGCCATGCCGTATTACCCAAACCTCGGTACCTTTGGCGCCAGCCTTTTATTTGACAGCACGTATAATTTTGACCAGATAGATTCTTTCGGCAATGTAGTCGGCAAAGTAAATAACTACGACATGCTTTTTACAGCCTCTTACGGCAACCAGATAATGCCCGGCATATGCGCCGGCGCGAATGTGAAGTATTTCATGAGCGAGCTGTATAAATACACAAAAAAGGGGATAGCCGCAGACCTGGGGATGCTTTTTAAGATAGCAAGCGTACCGGACGTTTTTGCCGGGATTAATTTACAGAATATAGGTTACCAGACAGCTTATATAAGCGTGCCCGATACGCTGCCTCTGAACTTAAAGGCAGGCCTCGGGATAAAAAATAAATTTAACGATATAATTTCATTTACAGGAGCGATGGATGTGAACAGGCTGCTGGTAAGTAATGAACCGCCTACACTGGATATTGGAGCTGAGCTTGCCCTTTATGACACGGTGTTTTTAAGGGGCGGGTTTGGTTTCAGATACAGTGACAACAACCTGTCGGTCGGGCTCGGATTTGAAATCGAGAAAAAGGCAATGCTGTCATACGCGTACCAGCCTTTTGACATGCTCGGCGACACACACAGGCTCAGCCTGGACTGGATGTTTTAGGAACTGAATATAAATGAAAATAATTGGAACAAAAAAAAACATAAATTGTCTAATGGGTGTCGAGATAAATAGCTGTGGGGAGCATTAAAGGAGAAAGTGAAAGATGAAAACGAATAAGAAAACTGGAGCGGCAAAAAAAGGCGGTTTGTTACTTGCCTTATTAACGATCCTGTTTCTGCCTTCCATATTAAAAGCTGACGGAATAGTATCGTTAAGCATGAATCCCACAAACCCTGCATGGGGCCAGCAGTTTGTGGTCAATATCTCATATTGCGGTGACCAGTATAACGCAGGAAACCTGGATGCAGCCATAAGCACAAACAGCACACCACAAATACCAAACACGGCAGGACAGGTATTCCTTATAAGTAATCTCGGTATTGATATCCATTCGGTAAATCCGAACCAGAGCGGCGGGAACATAGGCTATAACATTCCTCCGCCAAGTCCTTTTGTCCCGAACTGCGCGGAATGTAGCGGCGGCACAGGTGAGTTGGAATCAGTCCAGTATACACTTACAATGCCTAATGCTGCAGATATGGGAAGCGCTGCATGCGGCAGCAGTATAACGAATTTAAATTTTATCGCCGGTTTTGAAAACAACATCATGAACTGGAGCAGCACTATGCCTGCATGCGATTTTCAGGTATTAAGCTGGATTGTACCGGTGCCGGCGCAGTCAGTAACAGTGCAAAAGAATGTAGAAGGCACGCTTGCGCTTGTGGGAGATTTGGTGCTGTATTCAGTGGACTATACATACAGCAACGGCGCTGCCACAATAAGTGACCCGATACCCGGCGGCGGATGCCTGGCGCTTGTTGATTGCGGCCCAAACCCCGCGCCTACAGGCGGCAGCGTTTCAGGAGCTGTGGTAGGTGAAACATCAGGCACAGTATCGTGGACAATGCCAAACACAACTTATACAAAAAGTGGGACAGTATGGATGCTTTTACAGATGACATGCGCCATAGCCTCAGGAACAGTGATATCAAACACAGTCACAGGCACAAACGGGTCGGCAACCAGTACATCAACGACGAACCTAACCGTTGGCACAGTCGGGCTGACATTGAGCAAAGCACAAAGCGTCAATACTTTTTTGAAACTTCCCGGCTCCACTGTAACAATAACATATTTTTTGAATTACCAGATAAACGGCGATGTGCTGAAAGCTATAAGGATGTTTGACGACGATCCGAACGGAGCATATAACGCCTCCCCACCGCCGGGATGGCAATTCCTACCGCAAAACGGCACAAACGGCACGTGGACAATAAGCGACTCGTGCAACACAGGCGACAGGATAATAACAGCCAGTGTGCCTGCTGCATCGCAGTATCCTGACCTGCTTTTGGACGATCCTGCAAACGAGTCGAGCGTGCAGATGTGTGATTCTGGGATCATAGAATCAGATGTAATGATAAATCCCGGCAATTACCCAGGGGCTGATGGTCTTGTAATAATACGCAGTAACGGGCAGACAGGAAACCTGGGTTATGCGTATTCATTACTTCTGTCGATCGACACAAATCCAGCAGGCGGATATGTGGGCATGATGGAATGCGGAGGTGGGACATGCACATGGCCAGCTTATGTGGATCCTACAAACCTCGTTATAACAGGCAATACATGGTACAGGGTAAAAATAGTAGTGAGCAACAACGGGTTTACTTTCAATATAAAGGTATGGCAAGTGGGGCAACCTGAGCCGACAGCGTATCAGCTGGTGTGGACCGCGCCTGCCGCAGACCAGTCAAACCCAAACTGGGAATGCCCGGACATGGGAGGCACAAATACAGACTGGAGGCCTGGTATAGGCGAGCAAGGAAACGACGTGGACTCAAGCACACAGGACTCATATAATAATTTTATTTTATACAACGAAAGGACATCTGCAAACACAGTATTATATGATACGGTGCCGACAGGTTTGACATACTCAGGTTCAAACCCTGCCGGAAGTATGGATGGCAGTATGTTGACCTGGAATATGGGCAACATAAGCGACCAAAGCGGCTCATATACGTGGTGGGCATCGACATCAGCCTGCAACCAGAGCTTTACAAATATCGGAGGAATATCAGGCACACAGGCAGGCGGTCCTGCAGCAGCGTACTCAAATCCGGTTGTATTTAATGTAAATTGCATATCGCCGACTTCGACGGTCACGCAAACGCCAACACCGAATTTTACAATATCAAAAACAGCCAGCAAAACAACAAACATCACAAAAGCCGACCAGCTTACTTTCAGTATTGTTGTATGCAACAACAGCGGGGCTGTTACGCAGAATTTTACCGTATATGACGACTGGTCAAGCGGTTCAGCTGATGAGTGGCAATATCAGAATCCTTATTACACGAGCCCGGTAGGAAACGGCATATATTCTTTGACCGCAAATCTCGGGACACCGAGCACGGGCTGGACGCAGTTTATATTTGTGCCTACACCAACAGGGTTCACGGGATGCTTTACGTTCCAGATGTTTTTGGGCGGGGCGCAGTCAAATTACACATGCGGATGGCACAACAACGCTTCGTTGGCTTTTAACGGCATGCCGTCGCCAGTATCAACAGTATTTTTGTCGGATTTTTGCTCGACATTGACTCCGACGACAACGCCTACGGTCAACATAGGCCTGCTGACGACATCGCCGACACAAACGCCGAGTTTTACGTCAACAATGTCGTGGACATCGACGCCTGTGGTTTCTGCCTCGCCGACATTTACGCCGACAATGTCATGGACAGTGACGCCAACAGATACCAATACTATAGTATTTATGACGCAGACGGCAACAGGGACTTTTGTATCGCTTCCGACATTGACCGCATCTGCGACGTGCCTGTGTTTAACAAATACAGTTACTCCTACATATACAGCAACCCCAATACCCCAGGTTTCATCCCTGCAAAACCTTACTGTATCGCCGCCGGCAATTTATCCGGGGCAGAATGTTACAATAACATTCCAGTTTAAGAACACAAATACAGGCTGCACAACCAGTTATTTCGCGGCCCTGTCAAACCAGTGCGCTTTACAGAATGCAGGCGCATCGGGGCAGGTAATACTTGTTTCCGAAGCAGGCATGGACGTTTTAAACAACAGCGTCAACGGCGGAAGGGCAAGCCAGTGCGCCGGAGACGGCACTTATCACTCCAGCACAGAAACTGCCTGCGGCATGGAAACGGGTGGAGCGCCTATTTACATGACAGTGCCGTCAACCTGGACGCCGGGGACATACTACGCGATAGTGGCGGTAAGGAGCTGTAACGTTTACGCAGACCCGAGTCTTATGATAGACAGTCAGGCTTGCGTGCCCTTTACCGTGGTGCCTGCGCTGACACAGACACCTGCGAATTCAGCGACCATAACGCCTACATACACAAACACGCCTATTGTACCGGCCGCGCCTATGTCACTGACTGTCACGTCAAGTGTGGCATGCGCTGCTTTAAATGGGCTGGTTGTGTACACGATAAGCTTCACAAACGTGAGTTCGGCGCAGATTAACAATTATTCGGTTTGGGACACGATACCGGCACAGCTGCAGGTGGCATCAATAACAAACGGCTACACTACAGGGAGCATAATATACGCAGATTTTTCCGGGATACCGGCAGGCACAGGCGGGTCTGTGACATGGTCAGGATGGGTGACAAGCCAGGGCTTAATATCAAATACTGCCATGGACAGCACAGGCGCAGTATCGAGCGTAATAATTGCCCAGTGTACGCCCGTGCCGACTATGACCATGACGGCAACGATAACCGTGATAGCTACAAATACGGCGACGCCGACAGCAAGCCCGGCAACTACAGGAACCCCGACACAAACACCCACGCTTGCAATAGAACCGACGCAGCCGACGGATGAAATGCCGTGCGAGAAAATGATGATTTACCAGAATATCATCTATCCCGAGGAAGGCGAATACCTGAAACTGCATTATTCTCTGTACGAATCGATGAAAATCACAATAAAAGTTTACAACAGGAACGGCATACTGGTGAAAACAGTGGCCGATGATATGGAAAACGGCGACGTGGACATTACATGGGACGGCAGAAATGACGACGGAAATATAGTAAGTTCCGGGATATACCTGCTGTATATTAAGCTTGGGAATTGTGAAAGAAAAGAAAAAGTGGCTATTATAAGGTAATATTATTTTAAGACCAAGGGAAGCTGAATGATTTTATAAGCAGGAGAGGAAAGAGGATTTAGGCAAAGCCCGCGACTACAAGAGCCGCGGGTTTTTTATTTTACATAAAAGGCTTTCGAAACTTTCGGATCAATTTGTTGTCTAATATTTACATAAAGTTTGCATATTTATTGACTTTAACAGGCTTTTTATTTATACTTTCTATAATAATAACAATATGAGAGGTAAAGAATGAGAAAATTATTTGCAACGGCTATTATCCTGCTTGCCTTTTCTATCCCGGCAGCAGCCGACCAGCTAAACCTTTTAGGGACGTGGGACATTACAAATTACATCCAGGGGAGCTCACAGGCTATTTCCAACTACACCTGCTGCTTATTAAACGGATATTTATATACCGCGGCAGGCAATGGAGTCTTTGTTGTTGACACAAACACCAATAAGGTCGTTGATAATTTCCCGCTTTATAACAGCGATTACCCGTGGGATATTGTGGCAAACGGGAATTATTTATATGTGGCCGATTATAACACCCAGGGAGCGGTTGAAATATACGATATAACCAACCCTACCTCGGTAAATTTTAAGTGGGTTGTAGGCCAACAAGATTATGCCAACGGCATATTTGTTTCAGGAAATTACATGTATGTAGCCGACGCCGGTAATGGCCTTGTAGTTGACGATATCACGAATATTGCCAGCGCGCTGCCAAACATGGTCACGCAGGCTGCCACTTCGTATTACTCTGAGACGGTATATGTGACCGGGAACGCGTCTGACGGGAACAATTACGCTTATCTTAACGATGAGACAGGAATGCAGATTATAAATGTATCTCCTCCGACCGCGCCTGCAGCCACCGGTTTATATTACCCGAATAACAGCGGTTATTATATTACCTGTATTTATGTAGCGAACAATCTGGCTTACCTCGGGGAATTAAACGATAATGGACAGGGCCAACTTGAAGTTGTTGATGTTTCGAATGCTGCTTCACCGGTATACGTGAATTCTGTCGCCACCGGAGGGCCTGTGTATAACATGACATTTTACACCGGGTATTTATTTTTATGCGAAGACGCCAACGGCGTTGAGGCATGGGATATAACCACAAACCCGCAGCAGCCGGGTTATATTGCATATATCCCCACGAACGGTTATGCAAGCAGCTGCGCGGTAAACAATAATACGATTTATGTGTCTGATAATTACGTGGGGCTTACGGAAGTTAATATTTCAACTTTGCCTCCCGGAATCCCTGTGTCTTATTTTGACCTTTACGAGCCGACAACGGCACTGTCCGTGAAAGTTAACGGCAATTACGCGTACATAGCAGGCGATGCAATCGGATTGTTGATACTCGACGTAACCAATCCGGCAAACCCTTTATTTGCGGGCAGCCTTGACTTGCCGTCAAACGCTTATGACATATATTTTGACAGCACAAGCAATTATGTTTATCTGGCGGATGCGCAGGGCGGGCTGGTCGTAGCTGACGCGACAAACCCGTACGCGCCTGTATATGTCACCGGTTATGCGACCAACGACGCAGCCCTAGGCGTGGACAAACAGGGAAGTTACGTGTATGTGGCTGCATATCAAAATGGAGGCATGGAAGTTTTTGATCTTACAAACGGGGTAACAAATGGATTCCTTGGAGGCACATACCCGTCTGACGGAGGGACAATGTGGAAAGTCAGGGCCGGCGCCGGTTATGCCTATGTAGCCGACGATGCGCAGGGAATGGATATTGTAAATATAAGTACCCCGGATTCTCCTTCATTTGCCGGAAATGTCATACCTTTAAATGTCCAGGATGGTTCGGTGTATGATGTAAACGTAAACAGCACTATTGCATATCTGGCTGAATATCCTGGATATGACCAGGGACTGGGCGTGGTGGATGTCACCAGCTCGACGGCGCCGGCATACTACGGGCTGGCGGAGACAAACGGGGAGGCCCGTGGAGTGATTTACAATACAAATTACGCGTATCTTGCCTGCGATACGGCGGGATTGGACGTTTTTGACGCAAGCAATCCATATTATATACCTGCTTCCCCGCCGGTTGCGACGCTTTACCTGACAGGGACAGCTTACAATGTTTATACAAACGACGGGTTAAATATTTACGTCGCTGACGGTGAAGGCGGGCTGGATATCTGCCAGCACATAAGACCTACAATAACCGAGACACCGACAATATCCCCGGTTGTGTCGCCTACGACAACGCCGACAATATCCCCTACACCTTCGATGAGCGCGACATATACAATTTCAGCGACAGCGTCTCCTACCCCGAGCTTAACCGTAACACCTTCTTTTACTTATACACCCTCAATGACCCCTACTTTTACTTACAGCAGCACATATACTTATACCCCGACATTTACGTTCACATCATCAGCAAGCGCGACTTACACAATTACACTTACATACACTATAACGCCAACATATACATTTACACCGACTCAGTCAAACTACACGCCCACACCCACGTCTTTCCAACTGACAAACTTAAAGCCATACCCAAACCCGTGCTATAGCGGGCAGCTGAATATAAGCTACAACCTCACACAGCAGGCGCAAAGGGTGACGATTAAGGTTTATACGCAGGCTTACAGACTTATATTTGAGGCTGATTTTACGGGCGGCAGCGCTGAAACAAACGCCGGCACCGACATAATACCCCTGGCCCTTTCGGCAAGCCAGATGGCAAACGGGCTGTATTTTTATGTCATAGAGGCCACCGGGCAGGACAACAGCGTAAAAAGGCAAATAGACAAATTCATCGCACTTATGAAATAAAAATATCTTTGTAACCCTCACCTTATTCCTATCCCTTAAAAGGGAGAGGAGAGAATCTTATATAAAGGATAAAAATGGAAAAAATTTCAGCGGTTTTAATCACAAAAGACGAACAAAAAATAATCGGCAGGTGCCTCGACATGCTGCAGTGGGCGGATGAAATCATTGTGGTGGACAGCGGCAGCACTGACGACACGGTAAAAATCGCCCGCCGGTTCGGCGCTAAGGTATACAAAAGGAAATGGGACGGGTATGCAAAACAGAAGAATTTCGCCATATCAAAGGCAAAGAATGAGTGGGTATTGAGCCTTGACGCGGATGAAATAGTGACCCATGAACTTGCGGATGAGATAAAAGCTGTTCCTGACAACGGCGCGGGCAAAAACGGGTTTTTTGTATCGCGGCAAAACATGTATTACGGCAAGTGGCTGAGATTCGGCGGGATTTATCCTGACAGGCAGCTGAGGCTCTTCAGGAAAAAAGCAGGCAAATACGATGATGTGGAAATACACGAGTGCGTTGTAATAAGCGGGGATACGGGAAACTTTAAAAACCCGCTGATCCACTACACGAAAGACACCATACATGAGCATATTGACTTCGTGAATAAGTACACCGAGCTGGAGGCAGCAAGGCTGTTTAAAAATGGCCACGTGCCGACAGGGTATTCCGCGCTAATAAAACCCAAACTGTACTTTTTAAAGCACTATATTTTCAAGCTCGGCTTTTTGGACGGATGGCAGGGGTTTGTCTACCATATGATATCGTCCATGTACGTCTTTATGACAGAAGTTAAGGTCATGGAAAAGCTTGGGATGGGCAGGATACAGCTTCTGAAGACGCTTTTTAAAAGAGCGGGATAGACAAGAATTGTAGGGTGTAGAATGTAGAGTGTTGATTGTTGAAAGCCTGAAAATATCAATGTAAAATCTATTACTCGTAAACCAAAAAATTGTACTTAATTGTGTGTGATTCAAAAATAAATAACCTCTCTCCCCTTGAGGGAGAGAGCCAGAGTGAGGGGTGCGGAGAAACTATAAAAATTTAAACCCTCACCCTTGCCCTCTCCCACCCAAAGAGGAAGAAGGTTGAATAATCAAAAAGAAACAATCCATCAAAACCAAAAACACCTTGACAACCACAGTGTAAAAAGCTAGTATTTTATGACTATTTTGTGTGGGCTGGGTCAGGCTGAGGCTGACAAAGTGATAGGAAGGTGAGGTCTGATTAAGTGATTGCTCCCTGTGGTCGCAAGTGCACTTCAGCTCAGGCTCCGGCTGCGCCGGATAACTGAGCAACTTTTGATATGATATTTTAAAATCAGGTGGGGCTGTAGCTCAGTTGGGAGAGCATCAGGCTGGCAGTCTGAGGGTCGTCGGTTCAATCCCGATCAGCTCCACCATTTTTTTAGTCAAAATCAAACAATTTTCAATTAAAAATTATCAGTTTCCAATTAAGGTTTTAAATTGGAAATTAAACCGGAGGTTTTCATGGTAGAAGCGATCGTAGGGGCGCTGGGACAATTTATCCAGAACATGTTCATGTTTTTCGGGCCGTTTGGCTTCGGAGTCATATTCGCAATGGCAATAGAAAGCGCGTGCATACCTTTGCCCAGCGAGATAATAATGCCTTTTGCTGGCTATCTTGTCGTGACCGGATTTTTCAGGTTTGGCGGACCCCATACTTCCATAATCTGCATAGGGCTTATAGGAGCTTTCGGATGCCTTGTCGGCTCTGTAGTGGCCTACGCGGTCGGCAAGTGGGGAGGCAGGCCCTTCCTTGATAAATACGGGAAATATGTATTGATATCAAAGCATGACCTTGACCTGGCAGACAGGTTCTTTAACAAATACGGAGAAATAGCCATATTTACAAGCAGGCTCATGCCGGTAATAAGGACATTTATATCGCTGCCAGCGGGCATAGCGAAAATGCGTTTTCCAAGGTTCTGTTTTTATACGCTGCTGGGCTCGATACCGTGGTGCTGGGCGCTGGCATGGGTAGGCTGGAAAATAGGACAGCACGCCGGTGACATAAACGCGTGGAAGGAAAATTTGAAGCACAGCCTCGGCAAATGGATGCACCTCGTGGACGCCGTGGTACTGCTATTAATAATTGCCGCGATAGTGTGGTACGTCATGAGGCATCTCGGGCTCATGGAAAAGGAAAAGCAGGCAGCAAAGAAGAAAAATAAATAATATAAACCCCTGCTACCCCCTTGTTAAGGGGGACAACAGGGGGTTTTATGGCAATTGAAATATAATAAAAGCGACAGATGGTGCGAAAATGCATTTCCAGGAACTGATATTTACCCTCCAAAAATACTGGACAGAGAAAGGCTGCATAGTGGTGCAGCCGTATGACGTGGAAAAAGGCGCCGCGACATTTAACCCTGCGACTTTTTTCAGGTGCATGGGCAAGCAGCCCTGGAACGCCGCGTTTATAGAGCCCTGCAGGCGGCCCAAGGACGGCAGGTACGGCGAAAATCCGAACAGATTCCAGCACTATTACCAGTACCAGGTCATCATGAAGCCTGCGCCTGCTGACATCCAGCAGCTTTACCTTGAGAGCCTTGAGCGCATAGGCATAAAAACAAAAGAGCATGACATCAAGTTCAACGAGGATGACTGGGAGTCTCCCACCATAGGCGCGTCGGGCCTTGGATGGCAGGTATGGCTCGACGGCCTTGAAATAACCCAGTTCACTTATTTCCAGCAAATGGCAGGCATCCAGTTAAATCCCATCACGGTCGAGCTTACATACGGGCTCGAGAGGATAGCCATGTACATACAGGGCAAGGACAGCGCTTTTGACATAATGTGGAACGACAGCGTCACTTACGGGGATGTTTTCCTTGAAAATGAAAGGGAGTTTTCCAGATATAATTTCGAGGAAGCAAACGTGGACATGCTCACAGGCACCTTTAATAATTTTTATAAAGAAGGCGAGAGCCTAGCGCAGAAAAAGCTGCCCAAGCCCGCGTACGATTACGTTATAAAAATATCGCACTTATTCAATCTGCTCGACGCAAGGCGCGCCATATCCATATCCGAGAGGCCAAGCTATATTAAAAAAATCAGGGACCTCGCGAAAATGTGCGCCGACGCCTACATGGAAAAGCTTGGTGAGGCAAAATGAACAAAGTCATCCTTGAGATAGGCGCTGAAGAAATACCGGCCGCATACCTTGAGCCGGCCTGTAAAAACATAAAAGAAAGCCTTGAAAAATCACTGGCTGAAAAAAGGATAAAATTCGAAAAACTGCAGTGTTTTTACTCTGTTCGCAGGCTTATAGCCTTTATCGAGGGCGTGGCCGACAAGCAGGAGGACCTGTCTTATTCCAAGAAAGGCCCGGCATATGACGCGGCATATAAGGATAACAAACTGACCGACCTCGGGAATATTTTTATATCGAAAAACAACATCACTGAAAAAGACATTATATTCAAGGAGGAAAAAGGCAAAAAATACCTTTTCATCGAGGGGATGGAAAAAGGCGGGGCGTCAATAGAGATTTTTGCCGCTATCCTGCCGGAAATAATCAAAAACATAAAGTTCCCGAAATCAATGATATGGGACGGCTCGGGCGCGAGCTTTGCGCGGCCAGTGCGCTGGATACTGGCGCTTTTTAACGATGAAATCATAAATTTTAAATTCGGCAGCTGCCAGGCGTCAAATAAGACAAGGCTGCATAAGTTTTTGCAGTCCGGCGCAGAGCAGGCCGTAAAAAATCCGGATGATTATTTCAGCGCCATGGCAAAAAACGGAATTATAGTAAACCAGGATGAACGCAAAAAGAAAACACAGGACGAAATAAAAAAGGCGCTTGCCGCAAAAAAACTTACACTGCTCGAAGACGACCGGCTCATGCAGCAGGTCGCTGATTCTGTGGAATCGATATCTGTGATGATAGGAGAGTTCGACAAAAAATTCCTGTTTTTGCCTGTCGAGGTTATCATCACTGCCATGAGGGAGCACCAGAGGTATTTCGGAGCAAACAATGAAAAGGGCGAGTTCACAAATTACTTTGTCAATATAAAGGACGGAAAAGACAACAACAATGATTTTATAGTGAAGCAGCACGCGAAAGTTTTGTTCTCCAGGCTGGAGGACGCCGCGTTTTTCTTTAAGGAAGACCTGAAAGAGCCGCTTGAAAAAGGCGTGGATAAGCTGAAAGACAGCGTATTTATCGCAGGCCTTGGCAGTATGCTGGAAAAGGTGAAAAGGCTGGAAGATATTTCATCTGCCGGCGCGCAACTTTTCGGGTACAGCGACAGCGCGCTTTTGCTCAGCATAGCGGGGCTCTCAAAAGCTGACCTTGTGACCAATATGATAGGCGAAAAGGAATATGTGGGGCTGCGCGGGTTCATGGGCGGCGTATACCTTGAAAAGCAGGGCAGGGATAAAAAAATATGCGCGGCAGTAAAGGAGCATTATCTGCCGAATTTTGCCGGCGATAAACTGCCTTCCACAATAGAAGGCACACTGATAAGCTTACTGGATAAAACAGACAACGCGGCAGGGTTTTTCATAGCCGGATTCAAGCCGACAGGCAGCAAGGACCCGTACGCTGTCAGGAGGCAGGCCCTCAATATAATATATACTATAATAGAAAAGAGGCTGGATTTTGACTACGCCAGGCTCATAGCCATAATTGCCGAGGAATACAAAAAACAGCAGGGAAAAAGCCTGGACACAGCGGATTTTACGGATTTTTTCAGGCAGAGGGAAGTAAATTACATAAAGGACAGGGGTATTGATTATGATATCGCGGCCGCAGTGGTTTCGGGTGACGCTGTGAATTTCCTGGCCGACTTTAAAAAGGCTAAGTTCCTATCTGAAGAAAGGCATAAAAAGAAAGATTTTGACGATTTTGCTTTCCTTATGCACAGGACAAAAAACATTATCCCGGCGGGTTATAAGCCCGTAAAAGTAAACCAGGGGCTTTTTAAGGAAGAGGAAGAAAAGAAATTATACAGCGCTTATCTCGCGGAAAAAGACGGTTTTGCCGGCTGTATCAAAGCCGGGGATTACGGCAAATGCTACGGGACGGCGCTCGGCATGAAAAAACTTATAGACAGCTATTTTGACAAAGTGCTCGTAATGTCCGACAATGGAGAAATAAAAAACAATAACCTAAGCATGCTTGCGGAAATCAGCGGCATGTTCGATAAATTCGCGGATTTTTCGAAAATTGTAGTTGATAGAAAATAAATTGTGTGTAGAGTGTTGATTGTTGATTGATTGAAATTGAACATTGAGCTTTGAACATTAAACTTATTTTAAGCCGAGGTGACACACATGGGAGTGCCAATAGAAGTAAACGACCTTAATTTCGAAACTGTGGTAGTGAAATCAGAATTGCCTGTGCTTGTTGATTTCTGGGCCTCTTGGTGCGGGCCGTGCATGATGATAGCGCCGACAGTGGAAAAAATAGCGAAGGAATACAAGGGCAAGCTTAAAGTCGCTAAAGTGGACGTCGATGTCGCTGTCGAGACAGCGTCGGAGATGGGCATAAGGAGCATACCCACGCTTTTCATATTCAAGGGCGGGGCTATAGTCGAGCAGATTGTGGGCGCAGTAACAGAGGACCACCTGAAAAAGGCAATCCATAAGGCAATAGGTGCTTAATAAAATAAGGGCCCGCCATTGGCGTGCCTTTTTTTATAAGTTTGAGATGGGCGGTTAATCCATGAAAATACTGTCCGGGGACATGGACAAGTACCTTAAAGACGAGTCAAATTCCAAAAGCAGCAACATCAGCGCTGTTTATATTCCCGAAACAACCGAAGAATTAAGCAAAATAATCAAGGCAGGGGAAAACACACCTTTCACAATATACGGCGGCGGCACAGGCATAACAGCAGGAGCCATTGCGGACAAAGGCTCGATCATATCCACCGAGAAACTCAAAAAAATCGAAATCAACCCAAATGAAAAGCGCGCGTTTGTGCAGGCAGGAGTGCTGCTTAAGGAGCTGCACGAGCAGGCCGCAAAGCACAACTTATGGTTTCCTGTCGACTCCACAGAGCAGACCGCGACACTCGGCGGCAATATCGCCACAAACGCGTCAGGCACGCGCAGTTTTAAATACGGCAACATAAGGAATTTTATCGACGAGCTTAAGATCATACTGGCAAGCGGGGACACGCTTTTGCTGAAGCGGGGACAGGTAATGGCCGGCGGCACAAAATTCTACTTTAACCTGGGAAAAGGCAAAGTCAAATTCAATATCATGGACATCTCCGGATATTTCAAGTTTAAAAACAGCTCGGGTTATTATATGAATAGCAACATGGACCTGGTGGATTTGCTTATCGGGAGCGAGGGCACGCTCGGAATAGTGTCGGAGGCCGGGATAAAACTGCTCCCCCGGCCCTATGAAATAAACGCTTTTATGATAGATTTCGTTAGCATGGAGGAAGCGTTTGATTTTGTCAAGGCAGTAAAAGAAAATAAGAAAGATTTATCAGCTATCTCGCTTGAGTTTATTGACCAGGGCTCCCTGGCGCTTATCAGGGACAAATTTAGCAACCTTGACAAATTCAGGATCCTTGTCTTTGTGGAAATAGAAGCCGCTGACAGTCAGGATTCAGACGCGAAAATGGAAAAATTCAGCGAATTCCTGGATAAAAACGGCATTTGGGAAAAAAGGGTGCTGGTATCCGCGACAAATGAAAAGAAAAATTTCATTTACCAGGTCAGGGAAGCGGTGCCAAACGCGGTAAACGAGTATATCAGGCAGAAGAAACTGACGAAAGTCTCGACGGATTTTGCCGTGGCCGACGCTGAGTTCGATAAAATGACAAATATCTACGCTCACATGCTCAAATACACCAAAATAAGGCATGTTATGTTCGGTCACGCGGGCGATAATAACCTGCACATAAACTTTCTGCCTGAAAACGATAAAGAGCACGCAGAGGCGCTTGTAATATACGACGACATGGCAAAGGAAATAATAAAGCTCAAAGGCACCATATCAGCCGAGCACGGGGTAGGCAAGATGAAGAAGAAATACCTTGCAGACATGTACGGCGCTGACGTGATAAACAAGATGAGGGAAATAAAAGCAATATTCGACCCAAAGGGCATACTAAACCCCGGAAATATATTTGACTTAGGTTTTTTGTAAGGACAGGTTTAAAACCTGCCTTTGCGGCAGATAAAAAAATAGATTTTTGATTTTAGATTGTAATGTTTATGCAATGCCGAATGCCAAATCGTAACAATAGCCATAAATTAACTTGACCGGCAATGTGCTTGTCTGTATACTCCCGCAGCATGATAATATTTATTTCAAATTCCAATGACGAGGTGAGCAGGTGAAAGAGCAAAGAAGAAACTGGAAGATTTTGAGAACGGCAGTTGTTGCAGTGTTTTGCCTGGCGCTGTTATCTTCAGCGGCATACAAAAAAATACCGACGCGGATTGCGAAGATGTCGGATTACTCCGAAAAAAACAACAAGCTGTTGTCTGCTGAAATCCTTGAATACGACAATAACGGGAACCTGACAAAAAAAGGCGAGGATAAATCCTATAACCAGTATTTTTATGACCAGTCCGGCAGGCTGAGCAGCATATATGTTTCTGTTTATGGCTATACGACAACAGAAACATTCAGTTACGACAGCAGCGGAAAAATAGCAGGCTGGACAGAAGATGGCGGAGAGAAGGAAGAGTATGAGTACGGCCCGGACGGAAAGCCTGTAAAGGCAGTAAGATACCGCAGCGGAAAGATTTTCAGCACCACCAGCTTTAAATATAACACTGCAGGCAAGCTGGTAAAACAGGACGAGATTTTTTCAGACGGGACAAGCAAGCATAGCAGCTTTGAATATGATTCAAAAGGCAGGACGTCAAAAACAGCAAGCAAGGACACAAACGGTTCTCAAAAAGACGAAACCTATATATACGACGCCGGCGGCAGGCTGGTCAGGATAAACACGACACTGAAAAGTCCTTTTGCATCAAACAAGGTGTATACAAAATTTGAATATATAAACGGCGCATCAAAATACGACCCTGCGGACCCACTGGATCCGGTTAACTTATACTGATTACGGGAGGCGCTGTGGAGAATGAAAAAAATAAAACATGAAAATGGCAAAAAGGCGGATTTTAAAAACTTATTCAAACAGATTCCTTCGGAAGAAATATGCGGCAACAGCGATGTATTTACCATGGCAGGAAAAGATTTTTTCGCCATTACTGCGGGCAGGAAAAGCCGTTATAATTCCATGATAGGCAGCGGGGGCGGCCTGGGGATGCTTTTCAGGAAACCCGTCACCTGGTGCCTTATTAAAGCAGACCGTTATACGCTTGAATTGATCCTGAAAGAGCAAGCCTATACGATGACTTTCTTCCCGAATGAATATAAGAAACAAATGCTTTTTTTGGGAAGCAAATCAGGCAGGGACAGCGGGAAAATGAAAGAAGTTGACCTGACAGGCGTCCGGACCCCTTCCGGGAATATGTCTTTCAAGGAAGCCAGGCTGATTGTTGAATGTAAATTAACGCAGATTACAACCCCTAATCCCGGTGATTTTTAATCACGGGAAGCCAAAGATTGGATAAAAGAAGTTTACAAAAAAGCAGGCGATTACCGCAAATATGTATTCGGGGAAATTACCCGTGTATGGGCAAAGAAATAACAGGGCAGCAAGCCGCCTCTCTGCGGGGAAAAGGCAAAAACAACAACAGGATAGAGAGTTGGAGGAATGGAAGGATAACTGAATGTTGATTGTAGATTGTTGAGTTTTGAATGAGAGATGAAGCGAATGGACAGTAAGAAAATAAACGATATAATTAACTAAAACCAAGGGAAATCGAGGCGAAATAATTGTTACAAACGAAACCACGCCTTCTGATTCAAGCAAAGAAGATGAAACAGGAACAATAAATCAAGAGGATATGCTTAGCCAGGAAGAAAAATACAAAAAAACAGGAGGCTGGCTTGTATTAGTCGGAATTGGATTAATTATATATCCTTTTAAAAACGCGTTTGATATTTCCCAAACATTACTCTTGTTTTTTGAACCTGCATGGAGTGCTATTTTAAAAGCAGGTTCACAATCGCATAGTCCGTTACTGGTCCCTGATATTATTTTTGAATTTGTAATGCAATTATTTTTTTTATATTTGAAATTGTTTTAATTTTTAAGTTTTTTAAGCAAAAGATTGCTTTCCCGAAATCATATATTATTTTTCTGGTTATATTGATGGCCTATAATTTTATTGATTTAATATTGGGTTCATCAATTCCGACTTTAAAAGATACCGTTAAATATGACGGATATATCAAAACATGGATTTGGGGAGGAATTTGGTTGGCATATTTTACGAGATCGAAGAGAGTACAATCGACTTTTAGATCTTAAATTAAATGATATGTATCATTTGATAAAAGACATAGATGTATAGCCAATTCAGAACCTTAAACCATCACTGCCGTTCAGGTTTATGGCCATGTATCGCAGAGAAACGACTGGCGCATGGTTTGGGATTCAGGATTTTAATATGGAAATAAAGCACTCATATAATATACAATATACGCAATCCCATGATTTAGATATAATATATAGCCGCATGCTTCATGAAATTTTGGACGAATGATATATAAAAAACACTCAATCAGGAGGTTTATAAATGGGAAAGAAATTATTTATCAGGTTCACAATTGTGGTTGTTCTTGTCGTGGCAATTACCGATTCAGTGGTATTTTACGCTATGCAGCTGAAAAACAAACATATGACATGGCCTCTGCTAATAGCCACCATTATAATAACGATAATACCAATAGTAATCCAGTTATGGTACGGGCTGATATATCAGTAAAGCATAGAGGAGCGTAAGCCCGAAGGATCGGCAGATCAGAAGCTCAGAGGCACGGAGGCATGGAGGAACGGAAGACTTTAACGGGGAATTCCGTGCAATTTTGCTGAAAAGATGAAAGGATTATCATGAAAAAAAACACAATTTTATTTTTTGCATTCTGCCTGATGTTTTTTATTTTTACCGGGCGGGCCGAGGCTTATGTGAACGAGTTTGACCCGCCGCACTGGTCCACGGAAGGCTACAAGGCCAACTATTTTTTATTCGGGACGGACCTGACCAAGCTTTCCCTGAGCTTTAAAATAAGGATGATACAGGATTCAAACCTGTATTTCGCCTATACCCAGCTTATGTTCTGGGAATTGTGGGCAAACTCATCGCCTTTCCGCGACCTTAACTACAACCCCGAGTTTTTTTACAGGATCGTCCTGAACGGTAGGGAATCCACATGGCTCGACGTCGGCTTATTCGAGCACGAGTCAAACGGCCTTGGCGGAAGTGTATCGCGCGGATGGGACAGGTCATACCTGCGCTACTCTTCGGGGGAAATATTCGGGACCGACCATGCCATAAGATGGTCAATGAAGGTATGGGCTCTTCCTTATATCGTGGACCCGAACAACATGGACATAGGGAGGTACAGGGGCACATACGAGCTGGAGATAAGCGGCAGGGACTTTTTCAAGGATTTCTTCGACAGGAACGACATTACAATAAGGCTGTATCCGGGCGGACCGTCGTATTGCGACCCTACAAAAGGCGGGCAGGAAATAATATTCAGGATAAACCGGCTTTATTTAAAGCCCATACTGCCCATGTTTACCATAGAGTTTTTTCACGGCTACGGGGAAAACATGCTGGACTATAAGACATCCAGGACCGAGATCAGGGTGGGCATAGGGTTCTGAAAAAGAAAAAAGTGCCGGGCCCTGCAGTCCGTTACGACGGCAGGACCGGACTTTTTATCCCGAACTGATAAATCCAGCACCCCAAAAAATTATTTTTCTTGATTTTAACATCATTTGGAGTAAGATTAACGGTGGGAATAGGGCGGCTGATTTTGATATTAGTGAAAACAGGAATAAGAAATACGGGAAAAGAAAATAATTTTAATAAGATACTGCAATAAGACAGCATCTTAAGGGTATAGTGAGAATTGGCAAAATATCAAGAAATTTTAAGACAACCTGGGGCAGCATTTAAAAGCAAATCTATTACCATGGATGAATACAGGGAACTTGCCTGGGAAATAGATTCTGTAAAAAACCATATTAAAAATCCGGGAAAAATACTGAAAGACGCTGAAATACAGGCGGATTTGAAAACCGGATCAAACTCAAATGCAAAAGACAAACTGTTAAAAGAGATCAACAACAGCATTTAATTATGGAAGGAGTCTGTCATGGCAAAAGAAGTAAAGAAACCGTCTCTTGAGGTATTCCAGAACGAAATTCGCAAGTTTGCTGAGGAAATTTATAGGAAAAGAGTTGCCGGTAAAAAGCCCGGCGATGCGCTTTCGGACTGGCTGGAGGCGGAAAAAGAAGTAAAGAAGAAATACGGGTTATAGTACGGCCCGCAACCCGGCAAAGAAACAGTGAAAAACTATTTGCTGAAAATGAAAGGGGATTTATGGAAAAAAACGATTATGACAGTGCGGTAGAATTCAGCTCAAAGTACGCGAAGGATTACAGCAACCGAGGGTCTGCTAAGACCAAGTCGGGCGATTATACAGGCGCGATCGAGGATTTTAACACTGCAATAAAGCTTGACCCGAAGCTTGCGCTGACTTATTACAACCGCGGGCTTGTAAAATATAAACTAGGAGATAAAAAGGGCGCGATTGAAGATTTAAATATTGCCGGGAAACTGGGATATAAAAAAGCTTATGAAAAAATCCAGGAAAGCAAGGGCAGTAAAGTTAAAGGAGAAATAAATGGATAAATTTAATAAGTTTAATGATTTTCTCGACAAGGTAAAGTGCCCGAATTGCGGGAGTATTATGACGGTCTTTTACCCGGCTAAATATGTATGCCCCAACTGCAGGTATAAAAGAAATGGAAAGTTCGAAGATAAAAGCCTGCAGCACTTAAGAAAAAAGAGCAGAGGAGATTAAAAATGAGAACAGCGTCTGAAATCAAAAAATTTCTTATAAGAAGAGGAATGCGTATCTGTAAATCCGTTAATAAACAGGATTACAATAACAGGGGCGGTTACCAGCTTGTTAACGGGAAAAATATTGTTATTGAAGGGATAAATTTCGACCTTTCGTTAAAAGACCTGAATACTTATTGTGATAACAGGAAAGGCAAAAAATTCCAGTCTGTATAAGTAGCTATAACAAATGAATGTTGGCTGTAAATTGATGAGCGTAAATTGAGAAATGGAAAACGGAGGCGTTTTCGCGAAAAATATAATTTTCACAGTTTTATTTGTTTTTTTTGCCACGGCCTCCGTTTACTGCAGAAACGACCTCAGCATTGAAGTGTCGCTGGACAAAAAAGAATACAGGCCCGGCGAAAAAATTACAGCATCCATCGCGATAAAAAATATTTCCGGCAGGCCAATAAAACTGCCTTTGCAGATAAAACTACGCTATTTATTTCTGGATTTTAAAATATGGGGCGAAAAGGCGGGCACGGTTCATTTCACCGGGCCGAAAATAAAGTTTAAATATTTAAACAGGTGTTTTATGCTGCGGCCGGGCGACGTATTCAGCAGTTATTTTGACCTTTCGCCGAATTATCACTTGAAAGTACCTGGGAACTATTGGATAGAATGCTCCTACAGGATAACAAAGGATTTTTTTGAAATTTTCAGCCCTGATTTCAGGCACGGCTTTAAGGGCTGCTGGACAGGCGGAATAAAATCAAAGCCAGTTAAATTTATTGTTGTTTCAAAATAAGAAATCAGGGAACAGACAAGGCAAATCTCTGCCTTTCGGCCGGAGCGGGGGGGCGAAAATGACGCAGAACTTTTGCGTGGTTTAGTTGTCAAATAAACAGAATATGGATTTTACATTAAAAAAATACAAGGAGAATTTAAAAATGAAAAAAATCATGCTTTTTGCCGTGGTTCTCGCTATTCCGGTATTATTTTTATTATCCTGCGATAAGCCTTCGCCTACAGCTCCCATAACCACTGCAGCGACAGCAACGCCGATACTTACAAATATGCCCAATATTACTGCAACCGCGCAGACACAGGCAACGCAGACGCCGACTTCACAGCCTCAAAATACTGCAATAATGACTCCGAAACCAATTTTTACAAACACATTTACACCGACACCGAGCCCTGTGCCAACGTCAATATATACGCCGGCGCCGACATGCCAGCCTGTGAATGCTATTTACACTTCCGTGCCGTATACAACAGACCTGGCCTGGGGTGGGAATTATATTATTACATCGGAATCAGCTTACCTGACAAATTACGCGGGACTTGCTGCTCTGGGTACTCCGACTCCGACTCCAGTTCCAGTTGATTTCAATACACAGATGCTGGTAGGATTGTCAGTGGCTCTCGCCTGCGCTGAGCCGGAATGGAACGGGGTGACCGGCATAACGAATAATTGCGATACTGTAACCATATCCACACACTATACTTATACAAATTGCAATGGCGCGAACTGTAATGCGATAGCCGACGGGATCGAGTGGTATGTAATGAATAAAACCAGTTTACCAATTGAAGTTCAGGAAAGCACGGTAAGCTGCCAGGGAGTAACTACTACTTCTACGACGGCGATTAACGCAACTATTTTAAATTAGCCGGGGCTAAGAATCCGAACAAAGCATGTCATAAATCTGATTTTGTATAAAATGCCGCACAAATTCCTTTAATCCAAAAATTTGTATTATAAACATAAAGGAAAAAACCTAAATCCAATCATTTGTATAATATACGCACTTTGCCCCACTCGATAAATATCTAATATCCCTATGGAATTGACAGCAAAAGGGGAAGGAGTATAATTTAAGTATCGTGCCACGTGTGAAGTGGTGCGTGGGATGTGAAAAAGCTAATGTTAAACGGAGGCAAATTATGGTTCAAAAAAACAAAACAGAATTCAGGCAGCTGGGTAAAAACGGGCCTTTGGTTTTCCCGATAGCGCTCGGGTGCATGGGCATGTCCTGGGCTTATGGCCCTGCGGATGAGAAAGAAAGCATTGCCGTTATTCACAAGGCTCTTGATGAAGGGATAAACCTCATTGATACAGGCGATTTTTACGGCATGGGGCACAACGAGATGCTTATAGGCCGTGCGCTGAAGGGCCGGCGGGACAAGGCCTTGCTTTCAGTAAAGTTTGGGGCATTACGCTCGCCAGACGGTAAAGCATTCGGAACAGACTCAAGGCCCATGGCAGTCAAAAATTTCCTCGCATATACACTTACAAGGCTGGGTGTTGACCATATTGACATCTACCGGCCTTCCAGGCTCGACCCACAGGTGCCTATAGAGGACACGGTCGGCGCAATAGCAGAGATGGTAAAAGCAGGCTACGTGCGTTACATCGGCTTGTCCGAGGTCGGCCCGGAAACAATCCGGCGGGCGCAGGCAGTGCATCCTATCAGTGATTTGCAGATAGAGTACTCCCTGGTCAGCCGCGGGTCCGAGGCAAAAATTTTTCCTGTGCTGCAGGAACTCGGGATAGGTGTTACGGCTTATGCCGTGCTTTCCCGCGGGCTTTTGAGCAGCTCTTCCCTTAAAGCCAAGGGAGATATTCGGCCGAACATGCCGAGGTTTACGGGCGAAAACCTGGCCCATAACCAAAAACTGGTTGAAAAGCTGGGGCAAATAGCCAGGGACATGGGTGTGACGAGTTCACAACTGGCAATCGCATGGGTACTGGCAAAGGGAAAGTTTATTGTGCCTGTACTGGGCTGCCGCAAAAGGAAACAGCTCAGCGAGACGCTCGGGGCATTAAAAGTCAAGCTCACCGAGGACGATATAAAACGCCTGGAACAGGCTATACCTGCAGCTGAAGTCAGGGGCACAAGGTACGCTGAAGCCCAGATGAAAGCTTTGGACAGCGAGAGGGGAAATTAATAAAGAAAAAAAAGGTATCAGGCTTTGTCCTTCAACCAGATCAGGACTTTGCTAATTGCTGATTTAAGCCGAATTGAACGGAAACGGAGGAGCAAATCTGAAATTCAAAAATGAGTATTAAAGAAAAGGGGAAAGATATGCAGAATACCGGGAATAGCATTTTTGATAGATTAAAAAGTATCATTAAATGGGTATATTATGCAGCGTGTTTTATACTTTGTTTTTATATTTTTGTTATTTATGATTTTCAAACACAATTGAAACTTCCAGCAGGAATTAATCTTAAGGGCGGTGCTGTCTGTTTTGCTTTTGGACTATGTTGCTTGTTGATTGGCTTTGTCTGGAATATGGTAAAAGTAAAAATTTTTAAAGAGCTGGGAATAGTATTGTTTATTATGTTTTGCTTTTGTTCATTAATTTATTGTGGGATGGCTTTTATTAAAACTGTTATTAGCTTGTTTCATTAAATTCGATACGAAATAAAAATAGACAGTGTCAGGTCTTGCTTTGTGACTATGCTCGGAACGAAGAAACTCAAAGTTCAAAGATGAGAAGAGGAAATTTATGCGAAAAGTGCTTGTGTTAGGAGCTACTGGTTTTGTAGGGCGGCGGCTTACGCGAACGTTTGTCCAAAAAGGTTTCGATGTGCGCTGTTCGGTGCGCAACCCAATAAAGGCAGCTGATATCCTTCCTAAAGGGTGTGAAATCATTCCGGGGGATATTTTGGATGAAAAATCCATGTACGAAGCAGTAAAAGGCGTGGAAGCGGTTTACATCTCTGTACACACCTTGAGGCCGCAGCCTAAAAGCATGCCGGGCGAGAGTTTTACGGGCACTGAACTGAGAGGCCTGGGTTATGTCGTGAAGGCATGCAAAGACCTCGGCGTCAGACGGATAATTTATATAACGTTCCTCGGCACTGCGCCGGATGCGGAAATTTCATGGTCAAGAGGCCGCTGGAACGAAGAACAACTACTACTGAAAAGCGGGCTTAACGCCACGATATTGCGTCCCGGGCAGATAGTAGGCAAAGGCGGCAATGGATTTAACATGATGATGGCGCAGGCCAAAGCAAAATTTGCAATGGTTATTGGCAGCGGAAAACAAAAGATGCAAAACATCGCGCTTGACGACCTTGTTTATTACCTCATACAGTTGCTGGACGAACCAAAGACATACGGTCACGCCTATGACGTTGGATGCGACGATATACTGACATATAACGAAATGATCGACGTTGCGGCACGCGTGATAGGCAGGCCGGCGCCTTTTAAGATCCATTTACCGGTGTTTTTGTTAAAGCCAGTTGCGTCGGTGGTGGAGCGCGCTGCTAAAATTCCCAAAGGCTCATTCAGCGACCTTGTTAAAGGCATGCAGACAGATATGGTCGGGGACACACGGGCCATAAAGGCAGTGATTCCATTTCAGCCGCGCAGCTATGAAAATGCGGTTAGAAAGGCGCTGGAGGAGTAAAGGGCGGAAGCTCGGAAGTTCTGAGGCATGGAAGAATAGAGGAATAGAAGGTTGGATGATTGGAAGGATGAAAAAATAAATGAATGTTGATTTTAGATTGTTGATTGAAAAATGAAAAGCGGAAAGGCAGGAAAATGAAAACGCACGAAACAAGGCCTGACGCTTTACTGCTTTTAAATACACTGAATAAAGGAGATGAATTATGAAATTTTTTAAAAATATCACATGGTCGTTTTTTATACTGGTCATTTTATGCGCGTTTTTGCCTTTTGCCAACGTATCGTGCTCGGGCAAGCAGGTCGCGACCATGACCGGCGCCAGCCTTTGCACAGGCACAAAAATAAGCTTTGCCGGGCATGAGCAGGATATAAAACCCGAGCCCAGAGTGATTGCGATGTACGCGCTCTGCCTGATATGCGGGATTTTGCTTCTGATGAAAAAGACCCGCAAAGCATTTGCTTTTGCAATGGTATCGAGCCTTGCATGTTTTGGGCTCCTGTCTTGGTGCAAACTTATAACGGACCAGCTGGTAAAACAAAACCCCGGAAGCTGGTCGCTGTCCTATGATACAGGCTGTTACGCGACAATGATACTGCTCGCCTTGTGCATGTTCTTCAGCGTTATTTTTGCATTCCAACGCAGCGATAAAAAACCTGCTGAAACCGGAGCCCGGAATGAAGGGAATAAGGAACCAGGAACAACAGCAGGTTAAAGATGGAAGGTTGGAAGATCAGAAGATTGGAATATTGGAGGGGCGGAGGCTATGAGAAGCAAGCGGGATAGCTGGGCAAAAACATTGATTGTAGAAACAGTTTATCGGAACCATTTCATTCCCGCCTTGAAATAAAATCCAGTTTGCGATATGCTTGAAGCAAAAGGCGGAGTGTTGGAAGATTAGAAGGTTGGATGATCGGCTAATAATTAAAAGTAAAGAAGAAATTGTGAAAATTGAATGGGAAATCGGGAGTTGTGGAAGGTTAGGCGTAAATAAATCCCACTGTTTCCCCCTTTATTAAAGGGGGCGAATTGAGGTTGTATGCGAAGGGAAAGGGTTGAAAAGGTAAAAGAAGGAGACGTTGTTGCGATAAATATTTACGGAGTAAACGGCAAGGACCTCCTGAAAAAAGACACTGTCATCAAAGACTTCCAGATGGAAAAGCTGAGGCTTTACCACATCCCGTTTATTTACATAAAAGACGAGGAAACGACCGTAAACTATATTTACGACATGGGTTTGCGGGCGGAACTGCTGAAAGTGCTGGCATGCTTTTGCGAGAGCGAGGGCGAAAACGGGGAAATACTTAAAAGGTATAACGTGGACGAGATAAACAGTTTTCTTTCGTACAACAATGAAACAGGGAACAAGATTGCCTACGGCCATATTTTCAGATATTTTGTAAACGAAATGCTGAAATGCCTTAAAAACGAAAAGGAATTATATTATGATTTTATAGACTACAGGAACGTGGAAACTTATTTTTATTTCCACATGGTAAACGCATGCTGCCTCAGCATGCTTCTTGGATACAAGATGGGGCTTTCCGAAAAGGAGCTTATCGACCTGGGCGTGGGCGGCCTGCTGTATGACCTCAAGATGCAGATTTACAATTTCGTGCACGAGAGCAAGGAGCTCGACCCGCTCGAGCGCGACGAAATGGAACAGCACACCATACTGAGCTTTGACGCATTGAGAAAAATATACGGCATATCGGCTGTGTCGGCAGGTATAGGTTACCAGCACCATGAAAGGGTCGACGGCAGCGGCTATCCGAAAAAGTTAAAAGGCGACGACATATCCGTGATGAGCAGGATAGTCGCGGTCGCGGACGTATATGACGCACTTATCAGCCACAGGCCATTCAGGCCGTCTTATGATTCCGACACTGCCTGGGACTATATGTTGCAGAACTCGGGCGTGCTTTTCGACGAGAAAGTGATATCGGTTTTCAAACGCGCGGTGCCGAAATACTGGCCCGGCGACACGGTCCTGCTGAATACGGACGAAAGGGCAGTGATAATCAAAAATAATTTAAATGATATGGAAAGGCCAACGGTGAAATTAATTGAAAAAAAGGATAAAAATGATATAATTTCGAACTGGAAAATGGATTTAACGGCTGAAAAAGGAATCACAATCCTAAAAGTCATCAACTCTGTCAGATAACCGGGTGGAATATTAATGGGAAGAACGATTGCTGTTGTCAACCAAAAGGGCGGAGTGGGAAAGACCACTACCGCAATAAATCTCGCTGCGTACCTGGCTCAAAAGGGCAGCAGGGTGCTTATAATAGACATGGATCCGCAGGGCAATTCCACGCTCGGCACAGGCTTTGACAAGGAATCAGGCGAGGCCGACATATACGATGTGCTTATGGAAGGCGTGCCCATAAGAACCGCGATAAAAACCGCTGCGGTGGAAGGCTTGTCAGTGATACCCTCGAACATCGACCTTACCGGAGCCGAAGTGCTCATGGTAAACATGCCAAACAGGGAAACACTCCTGAAAAAAGCGCTTGTGGAAGTGAAAAATGACTACGATTTTATCTTTATAGATTCGCCGCCTTCGCTCGGCCTTTTGACTTTGAATTCACTTACCGCGGCCGACTCGGTCCTGATACCGATGCAGTGCGAGTTTTACGCGCTTGACGGGCTGGCACAGCTTTTAAATACAATAAGCATAGTCAAGGAGGGGCTGAACCCAGGCATCACGATAGAGGGCGTGCTTATCACCATGTTTGATTCGAGGACAAATCTTACCCATCAGGTGGTGCAGGAAATTAAAAATAAGTTCCAGGATAAGGTTTACAACACCATAATACCGAGAAACGTCAGGCTTTCCGAGGCGCCGAGCTTCGGCCAGCCTGTGAATCTGTACGACAAACATTCAAGGGGCGCGCTTGCATACGAGCAGCTCGCCGATGAGATACTCGCCGGATACGGCGTAAAAACAGAAGGGAGGCGGTAAAATATGGCAAGGCAGGCGCTTGGAAGAGGACTGGACGCGCTTATATCAGGGGCGGCGAAGGAAAAGCAAAAAGGCACGGCAACCATAGAGATAAACAAGATAAAATCAAACACAAACCAGCCGCGCAAGACATTCAACCCGGAAAAACTGGATGAACTTATAAAATCAATCAGGGAAAAAGGCGTTATAGAGCCGGTCATAGTAAAAGAACTCGGCGACGACAAATATGAGCTGGTGGCGGGCGAGAGGAGATTCAGGGCAGCGGAGAGGGCCGGCCTGAAGGCAATACCGGCGGTTGTAAGGAACGTGGCTCCTGTGGAACAGTATGAGATAGCACTCATTGAGAATATACAAAGGGAAGATTTAAACCCGGTCGAAGAAGCCCAGGCATACAAGCAGCTTATGGAGGGCTACAGGCTGACCCAGGAGGAAATGGCCGACAAGCTTGGAAAGAACAGGGTGTCTGTCACAAACATGCTCAGGCTTTTAAAACTGCCGAACTCAATCCAGCAGTATCTTATAACAGGGGAGATATCCACGGGCCATGCAAAAGTGCTCCTGAGTTTGGACGAATCAGGCATGCAAAAGGCATACGCTGAGCAGGTGATAAAAAGGTCGCTGTCCGTGAGGGAGCTTGAGAACCTGATAAAAAAGGAAAACGGCAGGAAGCCGGCAAAGGTGAAAACGTCTATACCTGAAATGAAATCAATAGAGGACAGCCTGAAACTCAAGTTCGGAACAAAAGCCAGGATAAAAGGCACACATAAAAAGGGGAAAATCGAGATAGAGTATTACACTAAAGAAGAATTTGAAAGGATTATGGAACTGCTGGGGATATGATAAAAAAGAGTTTAGGGTTAAAAGTGTAGAGTTCAGATTTTAGGTAAATCAACCATTAAATCAACTATAACAAACTTCCAAACTATTTTTTCGCGGTAGGCGTGTTTGAAGCGCTGCTGACCTCAGACTCAAGCTGTTTTACCCATTCGTTATAGGCAGGCTCAACTTCCTTCAGCCTCTCCCTTGCTTTTTTCACCCATTCGCTTTCAGGCGGGGTAAACAAATCAACAACGGTCTTATACTGGATATATGCGTTTTTAAGCGCGTTATCGTCCATGAGCATCTCGTACTCAAGCTCGGTTATTTCTTTCTTGTCAAGCTTATCCTTGTAATACGCGGCTTTCGCGCCGGGATCCTGGTAGAATTTCATGAATTTCTCACCCTCGAGGTACTCGCGTTTTGCCCTTCTTACGACCTCAAACTGGGCCATAAAAAATGCTATAAGCAATGTGGCTATTACAAGGCCAGCGATTATAAGGTACTGCTTGTTTTTCTCTTTGTCTTCAAACATTTGATATCCTCCGGTTTATGCCCCGAAAACAACAAAGCTGCGGGGCTTTTTTATTTATTTTGTTGCTAAATTATAAGCTTAAAAATATTATTTGTCAACGCTGAAAAAAACACGTTTTCCACCCTCATCCTAACCCTCTCCCGCCTGCGGGAGAGGGAGAACTTCTTCTAAAAAGGTGAAATATCACTAAAATTAACACTTATTTCTGTTGCCTGAATAAAAATCGTAATATATAATTGATTTAAGTAAAAGCAACAGCAGGAGACAACTATGGATAAAAGCATCAAAAACTTGTTCGAGAAATACAAGATACAGTTTGTAATTTTTACATTAGCTGTGCTGGCTCTTTTTCATTTTATTTACATGAGGTATCAGGCCAACATAAACCCAATCCTTGATGTGTTAAATTATAACGCGATACTTCTGGTAGTGTCGTTTTTTGTGCTTATAATTGCCGTCGTATCATACCCGAGGATATACAAATTTAAGATACTTATATCAGGATACATTCTTGTTGCATTTTTCCTGAATTATTTATTGGCCAGCAACAACATAAAGATTTTTGATGTTGATGTTTACAATAAAATAAATGAGTTACACGAATATTTTGGATTAAAACTGCTTTTTTGGCTGTTTAACTTGAACCTGCTGGCGGTTATACTCGTGCCATCATACATAAATTATTCCACGGGCAAAAATATGTCGCCTTTTGCCCTTGTTTTTAACATGGTGCTTTTTATTTCCCTCATATATTTTTTCAACAGTGCAAAACATATTCACGGATTTATTAACGGATTTGACAAATACTATTTGCTGACCAGCATAATCACTTTTGCCGCAACGGTGGTTTTGTCAGCTTTTAATATAGAAGAGGAACATAATTACGGCAGCATAGTTGTCAGCATGTCGGTTGTGCTTTTATACGCGAATTTTTTTATTAAAAACAATCTTGAAATAAGGCTGCTTTTACTCCTCATGGCCGCGATACTCACCGTGGGCATATTTTACCACTGGATGGGTTCGCTGCTTCACAAGGCGCAGTACGACCCGCTTTTAAAGATTTATAACAGGCAATACATGAACGGAATACTTGACGGGGTTGTTGACGTGAACCTGGGGAAAACTTTTTCCATACTAATGTGCGACATAGACCATTTCAAAAAAGTAAACGATACGCACGGGCACATGGCAGGCGACAGGGTACTTTTTAGAGTGGCGCAGGTAATAAGGGATACGGCTTTGCCCGAGGGAGTAGTGTGCAGGTACGGCGGGGAGGAAATAATAGTTTTTTTAAGGAATAAGACAGCAGATGAGGCTGAAACCAAAGCAAAAAAGATAAACGCTGCTGTTAAAAAGCACCCGGTTAAATACAAAAGCAAAAGCATAACCGTCCGCATAAGCATAGGCGGCGCTTCGTCGAAGGAAGGCGTAAAAGACATCAGCGCGCTGCTCAAAAAAGTTGACGACGCGCTTTACAAAGCAAAAAAGACAGGACGAGATAAAGTAGTAATGGCAAACTGAGTTTGGAAGTTCGGAAGATCAGAAGTTCGGCTACAAAAATAAACAACAATAAACATAACTGAAATTAAAACAAAAACTTTTTTCAAAATTATGTAAACCCTTTAAACCCTGCTCGCGTCTAAGTTAATATAAGAAGCAAAACTGAAAAACGGAGCGTGCGGAGATGAAATACTTTCTTGCGATAATAAGCACAGTAATGTTCATGAGCGCGGAAATATATGCCGGCTCCGGTATTTTCATGCTTTCTTCGGGAAATCCGTTAATATCCAAGACAATATCCCTGAACCAGTTAAACCCAGCCGCTAAACATATGCTGAAAAAGCATGCGAACAAACAGGGGGAAAATGCCAAAATAAAAGGCAAATTGCTTCCGAATGCGGAAGAATTTGCAAAGAGAATAAAGGCAAAAATAGCGGAAAACCCATGCATAACCAGGCCTGATATCAGCGGCCGTGTAAACGGCATCTTTATCAAGGATAACTCTATATTCAAAGAAAAAGCCAACCTTACAATAAAAAAATCCAGGAACTGACTCGCCTGCAGTCTATATATTTTTCCTTTTGGCGCCAAACTAATTCTCTCTAAGGAGGTTAAGCCATGAAGAAATTCCTTGTAATACTAATGATAGCGATGTTTGCCGCAGCATCGGCCTTCGCGGCTGAGCCAAAGGCACAGCACGCAGGCAAGGCAGCAGCAACTAAAATAAAGAACGTAGACAAACATAAAAAACAAAGCAGGACAATGAAATTACCAAAACCTGCAAACACTAATACAAAATAAATCGGAGGTATGTCATGAAAAAACTAATCGTATCAATAATGGCTTTAATGTTCGCAGTATCGGTATTCGCAGCGCAGGAAGCTGCAACCCCGGCGGCCCAGTCAAAGGCAGAGCCTGTGAAGACAACAGAGACGGCAAAGACAATGAAGAAATTGCCTAAGAAAATAAAGAGAGTAAAAAAAGAGAAAAAAGCAGCGCCAGTTGCAACACCGGTTGCGGCGGCTACACAGGTACCGGCAACGAAGTAATTTCAGCCGGATCGAGAAAAGGCACGCGGTTATGCCGCGTGCCTTTTTCATTTAAAACGGCAATGGTTGATGATATAATTATAAAAACTTTAAAGCAGGTGAAAGCAAATGAAACAGACATGCGTTATATTTATTACAGTAGACAGGGATAAAAGCGCGGATAGGATAACAGATGAGCTGTTAAAAGAAAGGCTTGCAGCATGCGTGAACAGGGTAAAGGGCGTAAGTTCATCTTACTGGTGGAAAGGCAAAATAGAAAAGGCAAAAGAAAACTTGCTTATAATCAAGACAAAGAAATCATTGGTTAAGACCCTGACGAAAAGAGTAAAAGAGCTGCATCCTTATACAGTGCCTGAAGTTATAGCGCTTGATATAAAAGACGGCAATAGCGAGTATATCAGGTGGGTCCTGGAAGAGACAAGATAAAGCAAGGGGTTAATATAATGAAAAATAAGTTACCATTAAATAAAAGTATACTGCTTTCAGCTTTTGTGATGCTGTTTTTTACGGTTTTATTCTTTTTTACGGAAAAGCGCGGCCTGGAATACACAGTTGCAAAAACAGTATACGCAATATTCCTGAGCATAACAGCATTTCTGATTTTTTATAAAGGCGAGATATCCAGATACCGCAGCATTTTTTTCATAACGTCGGCAATAAGCTTCATTATTGTGTTTAAATTCAGGCTCTGGGGAGCCACGAACAACATATTTATCGCAAAACAGCCGAACATGCCTGAAGTGCCTTTCTGCCATATAGCAATGGCGTCAAACCTTTTTGTGACGTTAGGAGACCAGATCAAATCCGTGTTTTTTTACGGATGGGACAAGTGGGGATTTTACACCCTTGGCGTGCTTTATGTCTTTTCCACACTGGGTATAGGGCAGGGGTTTTGCTCGTGGGCCTGTTTTTACGGCGGCATTGACGAGGCAATGAGCAAGATATTTAATAAGCAGGCGGTGAAGCTGAATTTTTTCCCGAAGCGCCTTCGCGACTTCCCACTTGGCCTGTGGATTTTCTTTATGCTTGCCTCAATAATGCTTTTTGAACCTGTATTCTGCACGTGGGCATGCCCGCTGAAGCTTACGACAGCTTTCCTGAATAAAGGAGACATCGGTATTTATAAAATGCAGATAATAATTTTCTGCTTTATCGGCATCGTGTTTCTTGCAGTATTGCCGCTTATCCTGAAGAAACGGACATTTTGTTCTTTTATATGCCCGTTTGGAGCTTTTATATCAGTGGCCGGACAGGCAAACCCATACAGGGTTAGAATAAACGATACCATGTGCAATAAATGCGGCATATGCGCAATAAACTGCCCGATGTTCGCGATAACAGAGGACTATAAAATAACCAGTTACTGCGTAAAGTGTGGGGCATGCATCGATAAGTGCCCGAAAAAAGCAATAAGCATGCAAATGGCAGGGTTTGGAATAAAAAAACAGGAAATAAACAAGCCTTACAATGAAAATGTACATGTATTGTTTGTGGTGAGCGCGCTAATCCTTGGAGGCGCAATATCGTCTTTTTTCGTGCCTGATGCAATGATTGTAATTTTAAAACTTGCAGGTATTATGCACTGATGCTGCATAATATTGCAAATGCGCTGATGCTGGGCTTTTCATCAGGCGGCAGCTGCCTGGGAGCATGCACTCCGTTCCTTTTGCCGTTTTTGATCGCAAAGCACAGGGATTTGAAAGGAAACCTTTATATTGTACTGGAATACCTGTCAGGCAGGCTGATAGCCTATATAACCGCCGGGTTATTTGCTGGCATTGCAGGCGTGCTTATCGGCAACATGAAAATTTCCGGCAAGATATACGGCGGGCTCACGGCGCTGGCAGGCATTTTAATGCTGCTTTACTCTATCGGTATTATGTTTGAGGCAATAGAAAAATTAAACAGCTATATGAAGTTTTTTAAGGCAGCAGCGAGGGTTCCTTTTGCGGCAGGGCTCATAAACGGCCTGAATTTTTGTCCGCCTTTCATGGCAGCATTTTCATATACAATATCGCTGAAATCAATAGCAGGCAGCCTGCTGTATTTTATAGTGTTTTTTGCAGCGACTTCAATATACGTGCTGCCTTTTGTCTTTACCGGGCTGGTAACAAAATTTGAAAAAGTGAAAAACGCCGGCAGGATAGCCGGAATCCTGGTTTCAATATGGTTTTTGGCTTACGGCGTTTATTTGTTTTTGAAATAATATTTTTTGGTAAACTTTAAACAATAAATCTGCGTCAAAATAAAAGTGGTTTTAAAAAAGAATACGGGAGGTTTTAAATGCGTACTTTTATAAAGTTTATAACTGTGTTTGCTTTGGTCGTAATTATTTTCCAGGCGCAAAATACCAATCAAAAGGTTTATGCCGATACCGGCGATGAAAATCAGTACTCTATCGCGTATGTAAACAGCTTTTCGGGCGACTGCCAGATAAAAAGAAGCGGCCAGAACCAATATGAGGATATTGAAGACCTTTACCTTCCATTATATGAAAACGATGCCGTTAAGACAGGCAGCGACGGAATTGTCGAGATAGCATTTGACGACGATACGATAGTAAAAGTTGATTCAAACAGCGATATGGTAATACTTAACCTGGACAGAAAGCCGGACTGGAAGCAGACAATAATAGAGCTTTTTACCGGCAAGCTTTTCACAAATGTAAACAAGCTGCAGCAAGGCGACAATTTTGAAATTAAGACAAAGATGGCCATGGCCGCGGTGAAAGGCACCGAGTTTGCGGTTGACGCGGGCGTCCAGTTTGGGGAGGACAGCAAGGTTGGCGTATACGGCGGCAACGTGGCAGTCTCGGGCCTCGATGAAAGAGGAAATGTTGTCAGCCAGCAGATGATCCCGGCCAACCAGGAAACAACTGTAAACGGCAAGAATAAAATGGTCGCCAGGCCATATCAGATGCAGGCTCATTTTTTAAAATACAAGCAAGCAATGTTTGACATGAAAACCAGGATAAACTATATGCGCCAGCTGAAAAAGACAGGCAAGCTGCGCGCATACCAGAGACAGGCAAAACAGAAATGGATTGAAAATATAAAGCAGAACATGAAAAATCCTCCGAAGACAATGTCGCAGGCAAAAAGGGCAAAATGGCAAAAAATACTGAATCGTTATAATAGTAATTCTGTGCAAAAAAAACCATTTTCAGGCCCAACCATGAAAAAACAGGAAAAGAAAAAGAACTGGTGGGAAAAAAAGAAAAATGAGAGATAGCAAGTCCCGGGAATAGATGTTTAAGGCTTATTATGCATATGTTTTTATCTTTCTTACAATAGCGTTCAATACTAAAAAAAAAGAAGACCCAGGCTTATGAGCCCGGGTGGCTGTACAAAATAAATCAATTTCATCCTGTGAAAATCACAAAAATTCATTGATTTTTCAACATTGTTAGTTTATTATATATAAACCAGTAGTTTTTGCTTTATATTACTGACATTTATCCAGGACTGAAAAAGCCCGGGACTGTCGAAGCATAAGCCGCTGTAATTCCAAACAGCGCATAAGGAGAATTAATGAGCTTAGCAATTGTGGAAAAAGTAAAAAAAACGGCCGGTTCAGCCCTTGAATTCCTGGAAAAATACCGCATGAAAAATGTGGTTATTGTTTCAGGAGCAGTGGCCATTATACTGATAATCGTGGCCATTACCATTATTTTATCGTCAAATGAATCCATGGCAAACGTGTCTTTCAGGGACGGCAAAGTATCGGATATGCTGAAGGGCAAGGGCCAGAATATAGACGAGCTTTTTAAAAGCACTTACACCGAGGTTTCGGAGCGCGACAAGGAACTGGCTTACATATATCTTTTAAAAAAGCTGAACGTAAAGAACGTCACATTTACACTGTATAAGGTAAAGCTTGGGGAAAACCTGTGGGGCGTGGCAAAGGATTTCGGAATAAATATAGATACAATTGCCGGCGCAAACCCGGAGCTTAAAAACCTGAAAGCAAGGCTGAACCAGCAGATAATCATACTTTCAAAAAAGGGCATAATACACGAGGTAAGGGATGAACAAACGCTCAGCCAGATAGCCGATATTTACAAAATATCACTTTCACATTTAAAGTTTTACAACCTTGCAAATGACACGGTAAAACCCGGGGACCTGGTTTTTGTACCTGAGGCAAAGCCTTTGTTCCTGAATGTCGAGATGACAAAGCTTTTTGAGAAAAGAAAGCTTTTTAAGTCGCCGCTTTCAGGGGAATATACTTCCTTAAAAGGCATGAGGAACGACCCGCTTATCAGAGGAGTGTCAAAATTCCATAACGGCGTGGATATCCGCGCGAAAATAGGCACGTGGGTCGGTGCAGCCGCGGACGGCGTGGTAATATACGCCGGGTCAGCAGGCGGATACGGGTTATGCGTAAAGATAAAGCACGCGGACGGCTATGAGACGCTGTACGCGCACTTAAGCAAAATTTTTGTGAGGCCGGGGCAAAAAGTCCTGGCAGGAAAGCTTATCGCAAAAACAGGATGCACTGGCAGGTCCACCGGGCCGCACCTGCACTTCTCGATATTCAAAAACGGAAAAGTGGAAGACCCGCTTGATTACCTCTGGTGATATAAAGATCAGGAATGTCGCTTTTATATACCCGCCTAATTTCAGGCAAGGAAAAATTCCGCTTCTAGGCCAGAACAGGCAGTTCAAATATACCCATTCAAACGAAATAAAAATCTACCCGCTTATACCAGCGTCCATGGTGACGATACTGAAGAACAAGGGCTACGATGTCCTTTTTCTCGACGGAATTAACACAGGCATGTCAATTCAGGATTTCGAATCCCGCCTGTCGGATTTTAAACCGGATTTAATTATATTAGAAACAAAGACGCCTATAATAAAGTTCCACTGGGAGTGGATTAATAATGGCAAATGCCGAATGCCGAATGCCAAATTTATCCTGGTCGGCGATCATGTATCCTTTTTCCCCGAGGAGTCGCTCAATAACAGCAGCGTTGACTATGTGGTAACAGGCGGAGATTATGATGTCACAACAGCAGGATTGATCGAGTCGCTTAACAATAAAACAAATATGCCTGCAGGCGTGTATTACAGGCAGTCAAATCAGTCAGTAAACAGCGGCAAAGCAGTACTGCATGACGACCTTGATTCTTTGCCTTTTATAGACAGGGATATAACAAACTGGAAATTGTACGGAGAGGCTTACCTTTACAGGCCGTGCGCTTACATCCTTACAGGCAGGGGCTGCGGAAGGGAAGGAAAAGATATCGGCGGGGTATGCACATTCTGCATATGGCAGCACGCATTCTGGCAGAAGAAAGCCAGGCTGCGCTCGGCTGCAAACGTGGCTGAAGAGATAGATATCCTTATAAAAAAATACGGCGTATACGAAGTTTTTGATGACAATGAGTCAGGCGCCATCTGGAGCACACAATGGCTGGAAAATTTCCTGGCTGAAACAGAAAAAAGGAAAATCAGGGGAAAGTTTATAATATCTACAAACGCAAGAGCCGAGAACCTGACAGAGGAAAAATGCAGGCTGATGAAAAAGATAGGGTACAGGCTCTTAAAGGTCGGGCTCGAGTCGGGCGATACGCAGACACTTCATAAAATAGGAAAACTTGAGCCGATTGAGGAAATAATGGAAAACGTAAAAAGGGCAAAAAGATACGGATTCAGGATACTTTTGACCATGATGGTCGGATATCCGTGGGAAGGCGAGGAAAGTGTAAAAAAAACCTATAATGCGGCAAAAGAGCTCATGCTTTATAAGACGCATTTTGGCGATTCATTGCAGGCAAGCATAGTTATGCCTTACCCAGGCACGCCGCTTTACAGGGAGGCAGAAAAGAATAATTGGCTCACCGAAGAAGGCAAAGATTATGATAAAATGGACATGGAACACGATATACTCAAAAGCAGCGTTGACACCACATACTGGTGCAGGAAAATGTGGAACATACATAAAGACCCGGCGTTTCTTTTTAAAAGCCTCCTGAGTTTAAGGAACATAAGAGATTTTAAGCTTGCCTTCAGGGGCGTAAAATCTTTAATCGGACATACGAAAGACTACTGAAGAATGTTCGAAAAGATGTTCTAAAAGAGTTCAGAGAGATGTTCTGAAATAGTCCGTAAAGATGAGGTTTACATGAAACTCAGAATATTACTGATCAATCCCCCTAGAGTTGACGGATATCCGGTGGTAAGGGAAGAGCGGTTTGAGCATAAGGATATAGGCTCTGTTTATCCGCCGTTATCATTATTATATACTGCCGCTGTGCTTGAGAAAAACCAGGATTTTGAGATAAAACTAATTGACGCTAACGGGTATGACATTAAACTTATCGAAGTCCAGAATACCATCAACGAGTTCGGGCCCGACGTAGTATTTATCAGGGCTGGTTTTGATACTTATACGGAGGACATAAAAGTCTTGAGTCACGCAAAGGACAATGGCTCTGTTACTATATTGAGGAACAAAATAATAGGCGATACTGACTGGCTCAGGGACGAGATTTTAAAAAAAGAAAAAGTGGATATATTCCTGAATGTGGAGCCTGAGGCGATTATCGGCAGGCTGATGGTGAAAATGCTGGAAAACAAGAATGAAAAAGGCCTTGCCGGGGACGGGTGTGTTTTTGACCCGAAAGGCTGCAAAGGACCGGACGATCTTGAGTTCCTAAAATCTGTCGAAGGCATTTCTTTTTACAACGGAAAGGAAATAGTTACAACAGACTGCCCGCAACCTGTTCAGAATCTCGATGAAATACCTTTCCCCGCGTACCATATGCTTCCAAATCTAAACGTTTACCACACGGGAGTACTGTCTCCGCCTTTTGCGCTTGTGCAGACATCGCGCGGATGCCCATTTATGTGCACCTTCTGCGCTTTTGGTAAAAGCAAGTACAGGGTAAGAAGCGTGGAAAATGTAATAAACGAAATAAAATATTTAAAGGAAAAATCCGGCATTAAGTCGTTTTTGTTTTTTGACGATACGATTTCACTGCTGTCGGGCAGGACCGAAAAACTGGCGCAGGCAATGATAGACGAAAAGCTCGATAGCCTTGAGTGGGTGTGCTGCACAAGGGCAAACCTTGTGAATTTCGAAATGATGAAACTTATGAAAAAAGCAGGCATGAGGGAAATAGCTATAGGCATAGAAACAGGGTCTGAGGAAATATTAAAAAGCATAAAAAAGGGCGTAGGCCTTGACGACATCAGAAAAGTAGCGAAGTGGTGCCATGAATTGGGCGTGATGTTTTACGGGCTCGTGATAATAGGCCTGCCGGGCGAGACTAAGGAAACCGTGGCAGAGTCAGTCAAGTTTATAAAGGAAATAGACCCGTTTTACACGCAGCTTTGCTTTGCCACGCCTTTTCCGAACACAGAGATATACGAGTATTATGAAAAAAACAATTATCTTTTGACCAAGGACTGGTCAAAATATTTTCCGCTTTCAGAGGAGCCAGTGGTTCGCACAGAGGCTTTGACAGCAGAACAGCTGAAAGAGCTTAGGCGCTGGGCATACATGAAGCTGCTTTTTAGGCCGATGTACCTTTTGCGCAAGTTAAGGCCGTTTGACTGGAAATGGAACATAGAAGGATTATTTAAAATTATTTCGAGGATAATAAGGGTCATTACGAAAAAGCCTGTAAGATAACAGGCTGAAGATAAAACTAACTATAAAATTTCGTTTTTGTTTGTGTATTATTAAAAAGGAATTCTATTCTCACATACTGGAGAAGGGAGAGTGAGGATGGAAATTCTTATGTTTTGACAATGAAAAAAATCCACTTCATATTAAAGTTGTATCAAGAGGATAAAAAATGAAAAGATATATAAACTATACAATATTGTTAGTTTGCCTACTCGCCATATCCCAGGTTTATCTTTATACAATGTCCCCTGCATTTAAAAGCGACGATTCGCCGGAAATTTCAACGTCTGCTTACACCCTTGGAATAAATCACCCGCCCGGTTATCCGCTTTTTTCGCTCGCAGGCAAGGTGTTTTCCTTGTTGCCTGTGGGCTCGCCTGCGTTCAGGGTCAGTTCATTTTCCGTATTTTTGGCCATGCTCGTTTTATCGCTCTCTTATTTTATCGCAAGGCAAATTGTATTTAATTTTTTAGGCTATGAGAATAAAACAGCAGGTTTTTCAGGGGTTTTTATCCTTGCATCTTCATATGTTTTCTGGAACCAGGCAATAGACGCAAAAGGCGGCATATACATACTTAATCTCCTGTTTTTCTCGATAATGATATTTATGGGCACGCAGCTTTTCAAGAAATTCAGCATTAAGCACCTTTACATGATGGCATTTATTTACGGGCTTTCGCTTGCCAACCATTGGCCGAGCATGATCATATTACTGCCGGTATTTGGATATTTTTTCTACAGATACAGGGGAAAAATCAACCGCAAAAATATGGTCTGGTTGCTATTGTTGTTTGTGATAGGGGTAAGCCCGTATATTTACCTGCCCATAAGGTCCGGGCAGGAGGGAGTTTTTATTTTTATGACAAAGGCAAACACGTGGGAAAGCTTTTGGTGGACTATATTAAGAAATATATACAACAACGATGAGATGCTTTCATTACAGCTCTTTGCGGTCCAGATAAAAGAATTTTTAAAGATTTTTTCCGGTGATTTTTCGGTTTTATGGATACTGGCCTTTATCGGCGGGTATATTTTATTCAGGAAAAACAGGAAAATCCCGGTTTTTTATTTGAGCGCTTTTTTCATCACGGTAATTATGGTTGTTTTTTTCAACAGGACCAATTCAGACACTATCTGGGTTATGAAAAATTTCCTGATCCCATCGCAATATATCCTTTTTATTTTTATCATGGCGGGAATATGCCATGTCATGAACATCCTTGACAGAAAAATATACAGATATTTTTTTGCAATTGTCCTTGCGGGGGTAATATTGTATTCGGGGGCCGTTCATTTCAAAGCAAACTACAACAGATATAACTATATTACATATGATTTCGGGAACAACGCGCTTATGACACTGGAGCCGAACAGCTTTTATATAGCTGAGGGAGATTTTGTCATGCCTCTTAGTTACGAGCGGATGATCGAGCATAAGGCGGATAATATCGATATTTTCATGCTGTATAACCTCAAAAACAAATGGGGCATTGCGGATTTCATAAAAAAATACGGGCAAATTCCCCTGGATCCGGACAATATGGGTATGAATATAAGTAATATGATCAATAAATATTGCGGGGACAAAAACGTTTATTTTTCACAGGACGATTCCATGTATCTGTCGGGCTATCCTATAAGTTGCAATTTCAAGGGGAAAGGCCTGTTATATAAAGTTACCGCCAAAAATGATGATATGCCAATGTATATATTCAGGGAATACTCATACCGAGGCATATTTGAGACGAATAACCTTTACGATAAAGTTATTATTTCAAACTACAGCAAAAAGCTGGCACGGCAGGCCATTGTTTACCTTAACGAGAAAAAATTCTACGAGGGGATAAAGTGCCTTGAATATTCGCTGCTTTTTCCGGAAAACCACTATAGGGCAGATATATATTACGATTTGTCGCTTGCATATAAATCAGTGAACGACGAGGACAACCAGATGAAATATTTGATAAAGATAAACGGGGAATATGGAAGCCACTGGCAGGCGTATGAGACACTGGGCATGATTTACCTGAAAAACAATCTCCGGCTCATAGCGAAAAAAATGTTTGAGAACGCTATAAAATACGGCAGCCCGGATAAAGCCAGCCTGCAGCAATATATAGCTAATATCGGAAACGGGGACGTGCAGGCGCAATACGGTGAAATATTTGACCGGGCCGGCGCACTGCTGGATGCCGGCAAATACATAAGATCAATGGATTTGTTCGATTTCCTGCTTGAACGCCGTTACAGGACAGCAGAAATTTATGAGAAAATAGGAATATATGATTATAAAAGAGAAGACCTTGAGGAAGCGCTTGGATATTTTCAAAAGACAAAAGAAGCGGGCGACAGCGCTGAGATAGACGCGTATATAGCGGATACCTACTATAAACTGAAACAGAAGGATAAGGCCATGGCCGTGCTTAAGGCCGGCATGGCTGCTTTTGGAAATGAGCCAAAGCTGATGGATATATATAACCGGATAGAGAAGGAAGTCAAATAAAGCTGCACATGATTGGAAAAGTCAAAATTTTTTAAAGGGTGCTGCCGGCTAAAACTGGCGGGTGCTCCATTAAAGTTGGCATATTTGAAATAAAAAAACCGGATGCGCGGTCAGACGCATCCGGTGGTCATTTCCTGCTGAGGCGGATAAGATGAAAGGCGCAGCAGGACGCCTTTCATTAATTTTAAGCTATATTGGCTCGTATAGGATACACAGCCTATCCTATAGCTATCTTGCCTTTTTCTTTTGTCCTAATCCTTATGCACTCTTCTAACGGCAGGATAAATATCTTGCCGTCGCCTGTTTCGCCTGTCTGAGCGCCTTTAATTATAGCGTTCACGGTGGGCTCGACAAAGTTATCGTTTACAGCAATTTCAATCCTTATCTTGTGCAGCAGGTTGCCGGCTTCCTTTACTCCCCTGTAAACTTCGGTTATGCCCATTTGCCTGCCGTGGCCAAGGACCTCGTTTACTGTCATCAGGTTTACTTCTGCCTTGTAAAGCTCCTGCTTTACTTCTTCCAGCTTGCTCGGCTGGATTATCGCAATTATTAGTTTCATGTTTTTTCCTCCTCCGTCTCTACTCTATCAAAGTGTATGCGCTCTCGTGATGCTGCGTAAGGTCAAGGCCTATTACTTCTTCTTTTTCGCTGGCCCTGAGCCCGATAGTCATATCGATGAGCTTCAATATTATTATCGTGCATATAAAGGAATAGGCAAGAGTTATGCCTACTGCTATAAGCTGGGTGATGAACTGCTTTGGATTGCCGTAGAAAAGTCCGTTTGCGCCGGCAGGATTTATTGCGATGGTAGCGAATAAGCCCGTCAATAGGGCGCCTGTTATACCTCCTACGCAGTGTACGCCAAAAGCGTCGAGGGCATCATCATAGCCTAATTTCGGCTTGAGGAAGCTGACAGCACAGAAGCATATGATGCTTACCAGAATACCTATTGCAAGCGCGCCTTTAATATCTACAAAGCCGGACGCAGGCGTTATTGCGACAAGGCCAGCTACTGCGCCGGAAATAGTGCCGAGCACAGTGGATTTGCCGTTTACGATTTTATCAAGCAAAGCCCATGTAAGAGCAGCCATTGCAGTTGCCGTGTTTGTTACGACAAAAGCGCTGGTCGCAAGCCCGTTTGCCTGCAATGCGCTTCCTGCGTTAAAACCGAACCAGCCAAACCATAAAAGCCCTGCACCTGTAACAGAGAATACCATGTTATGCGGGGGAGTGGGCTTGTTGTCATAATATTTTCTCCTGCCGATTACAATTGCAGAGGCAAGAGCTGCTATTCCGGCGTTGATATGCACGACAGTGCCTCCTGCGAAATCAAGTGTGCCGAGGTTTTTCAGCCATCCGCCTGTGCCCCATACCCAGTGCGCCACAGGGTCATAAACAAAAGTGGCCCACACAAGGCTGAAAATTAGGAATGCAGAAAACTTCATCCTTTCAGCAAAGGCTCCAATAATAAGCGCCGGTGTGATTACCGCAAACATGGCCTGGAAAATCATAAAGGCCTGGTGGGGAATTGTAGGCGCATAGTCAGCATTGGGAGTAAATCCGACATCTTTCAGGAAGGACCAGCCAAAACCGCCCCAGAAACCATTGCCGGGGTGAAACGCAAGAGAGTAACCGTAGATTACCCACTGAACACTAACTAGCCCGAGCATTATCATGCATTGCATGAGGACGCTTAGCATGTTTTTGCGGCGCACGAGACCTCCGTAGAAGAGTGCGAGACCCGGCGCTGTCATAAGAAGCACAAGCGCAGAAGAAATAAGTACCCATGCTGTATCGCCCGAATCAACTTTTAGCGCGGGCGCAACTGCAGCTGTTGCAGATACAGAAGCTGCGGCAGTAGCAGGGCCATTGTCGGCAAGCAGTACGCCTGCCATTGCAAAGAAAACAACCAATAACAATAATAATTTTTTCATCTTAATCCGTCTCCTTTCTGTAGTTTTATTTGCTTATGGAAGCATTACGAAGCATTACATTGAAACTAAAGTTAAATTGCTGTCTTATGCCAAATAAAAATCCTCCTTTTTTTAGTTTTAAATTCATAATGTAAATAGCAATAGATATGCCAGCTATTATTATGCAATAAAATAAGGGCAAAAACAGAAATAGGTATTTTTTGATATGGATATTTGGTCAAAAAATAATCAAAAAATTAACAAATGATTAAAAAATAACCAATTTTAAAAAACGGGATGCGGCTTCCGACGCATCCCGTGGTCAAATTCCTGCTGGAGACGGATAAAACGAAAAGGGCAGGAGACCTTTTCATTAATATATACCCCGGCTTTGCTGCCTGCTGCGGCAAAGCCGGGACTGTATTACATTTTAAATGTTTCAGTAAATAGCATCTTCTCCTTTTTCTCCGGTTCTCAATCTCATGGCATCATCAATAGGATATATAAAGATTTTTCCATCGCCTACTCCGCCTGTAAACGAAGCGTCGTGTATTGCGTTTGAAATCTTTTTTACATCACTGTCTTTAACAATTATCTCTATGCGGGTTTTGGTGATAAGGTCCACATGGTATTTCTTGCCCAGCACTTTGTCGTCTTTTCCGTGCTGCTTTCCGTAGCCTTCTATTTCGCTTATCATCATGCCCGGATGGCCTACCTCATCAAGTGCCTTTATCACATCAGCGGCTTTTTCAGGCCTTACTATCGCTTCTATTTTTTTCATTACATGCCTCCTTTTTTAACAAGCATTGACGCCGGTTTCGCCGGTAGATACCCTCAGGGCTTCCCTGGCGTCGAGCACGAATATTTTTCCGTCGCCGGCTTTTTTACCTGTCCTTAACACTTCTTTCATTATCTCAAGTATGTGCGGCACATCCCAGTCGTTCACGACGATGTCAACACGGGTTTTGGGGATAAAGCTTATTTTGGTTTCCACATCCTCGTCAGGGTCTACTTTGCCGTATGTGCGGCCAAAGCCTTTTACCTTTGTTATTGTCATGCCTTGGACAAGAGCTTCCTCCTTTAACACTGCTACCAGCACTCCGAGTTTTTCGGGCCTTATCATTGCCGATATCATTTTCATGGAGTAATTTTTTCTAACAGTCGTTGCCATCACATACAGGAAGCTTACAATCGCGAAACCTCCTGCAATGTAAAAGCATATTTTAGCTTCGGTCTTGTTATCCGCGGTGCCGGTCAGGTTCAGGTAAATAATACCTATCAGCATCAGGATGTTTAGGAGCAGGCCAAGGCCGGGGATTATCCCGTGCCTGAAGATATTGAAATCTTTCCTGTCCTTGAAAGCGATTATCGTCCACACGCACACAAGGCCGTACAGGACAAAAGTACCAAAATTCGAGGCAAGGGTGATGCCGGTCAAGCCCACGACGTTTTGCACTCCGATCGCTCCGATTACGCAGGACACGACAACAAGCAACCATATGGTCGTATGCGGCGTTTTGTTGTCAGGATGCAGGAAACTTAAGAAATCCGGAAGCTCCCTGTCCGCTGCCATGCCGTTCGTGACGCGCACGGCAGTGTTCAGGCAGCTTAAAGTAGTGCCGATTATGGCGATTGCCACGGTGATGGCCATGGTTATCATCAACCCGGTGCCTATGCCGCCCAGCAAATGATCGCCTATAAGTTTGGTCATGTCGCCGATTGGCGCTGCCGAAGCAACCATCGCGTCCATGCCTGTTACTGTTTTCGTTATTGCCGCAGTCGTGGCTGTCGCGGCGGTCGTGACCGTGCCTGTAAGTTTTTCGCTTACCATCAGGTTTGCCGCGAAGTATTCGAAAAGGTAAGCCACCAGGCCTTGGACAAAAAGGGCAATGATAATGGCTTTTGGAATGTTCTTTTCAGGTTCTTTTGTTTCCGCGGACAGGGCAGTCGCGCTTTCAAATCCCACAAGTATCAATATGGCTATCGTGGCCTGGACAAACACTGCCTTTATGCTATGGAATTTCAATATGTCAAAACCACCGGAAAATGCCCAGCTTGTTGCGTGCTCGGGATTCGCTATCCTGTACCATATCGCAAGAACGCTGAAAATAAAGAGCGCTACCCATTGCATTATATTGATCCAGATATTCGTCAATGTTGAGCCTGTTACGCCCTTATAAGCGATATATCCCACAACAAAGGCAAATACCACTCCTATTACGGTTAGGGTCGTATTGGAAAACACATGCCCGGTAAAGGAAGTGTATATGTAGCCTATCATGGTAGCCATCATTGCCACCATGACACCGGGATAGACCCAGTAGAAAAGGTGCGCTGCCCAGCCTGTTACCAGTTTTGAAATCCTGGCAAGGGACGTGGGGCCAGCGTATTTTTCTTTTCTCGAGTCAAGGAAACATTTTTCCGCGAAGTACACACAGCTTGCAAAGCCTGCCTCGGGATATATTTTTGCCAGCGCAGCATAAGAAAAAGCTGTCAAAAAAGCAAGGAGCAGGGCTACAAGTATGCCCGGCCACATATCCAGGGCAGCGGACGCGCCGCTAGGGGTAGTAGCTGCTGCCTGGAGCTGGTAGGTAATCCATAAAAAAGCTCCGGGTGCAATCAATGCCATGGCATTCATAGCAGCCCCCATCAAACCGAGAGTTCGTACAACTTTTACTTCTTGATCATTGTTAGCCATTTGAGCACCTCCTAAAAGTTTTTGTTCCGGCTAAACTTGGAACTATTACATAATATTGCTTATTTTGCAGCCGGCGCAGGTGCCGGAGGAATTATGTCAAAATCCAGTGAAGCCTGTACGGTCCATAACATTTTTGAGCTTCCAGCATACTGCTTCGAAAGAGGGAATACCGGCCCTGTCAAAAGTGTTGCATTATCCGCAAAAGTTGCAGTACCTGCCACTGAAAAGGCAGAAAGTGCGTTATTGCCGCTCATATAATCCGCGCAGATACTGAATTTTCCAAAGGGCACCGATGTCCAGCTTGCCATAAAACCTGAATTATTGACCTTGCCGTTATCATTAATAAGAAGCTTGTCGTTACCTGTATATCCGCCGATACAAATATTGCCGACATAATCAAATGTTTTGCCTATCTCGGCATGGAATACATTAAAATTAGTCACGTTTGAATCAATGCCCAGGTCGAAGATACCTGCTGTAAATCCGATGGGTAATAAAGTGCCTTCCGGGGTTCCGATTTTGGCGTTGAAATAATTGGCATCCTTGAATGTCTGGGGTGAAAAAACAGGAAGCAGCGCATCATAGCCTATCTCAGCCTGGACCTGGCTGAAAGGCAGCACGCCTACTGTAAAGCCATAGTCCACAGGGAGCATGCTTGTATCGCGCACATACGTGTCATAGTCAATCTGCCCCTTTAAATAAGCCTGGATTGAAGTTGTGCACGGGGTCCAGATTATTGCCGAAGGCGTTGCAAATAAAGAAACAACTGCAAACAACAAAAACACAAACATAAAGCCCGTTCTTTTTGCCCTGCTCATTTCACATTTCATGTTTTTCATTTTTCGTCTCCTTTTTGTTTGTTCAGCAACCGGAAGCAATATCCTGTGATAAGAACCTCACTTCAACCACCCCGCGGGATTATCCGGAATCCCTGTGTAACGAGGCAACGTATTGTGATAAGAACTTCACTTCAATCGCATCCAGTTATCTGTAATTACATACGATATATTAGCAAACCCCGTGCCATTAATCAAAAATCTTATAAATAAGTGATTATATTTTAAACAATTGATTAAAAATTAACCATTAATCAACTAAATGATTAAAAATTATTCAATATATAAGGAAAATTTAGTAACAGGGGCTAATACCAAAAACTATTGAATATTAAAGCAGAATAGAATTGTTAAGTTGGGGTAACCAAACAGTTGTTGTGATGTAAGTAAGGAAAGGTAACTGCAATACCAGATATCACGAGATTTTAAAGCAATAATCAGAGAAATAAACCATGCCTGACATTTTGCCTTGACGAAATAAGACAATAGAGTATAATTTGGGTGTTTAAAAAAAATATTTTAAATAATTATGCAAGGTAAATTTATCAGGAGGATTAGCAATGAAAAAGATTATAATTCTGTTTTTAACGGTTTTAATATTATTTTATTCCTGTAAGAAAAAAAGCAGTCCGTCCTCGCCAAGCACGCCAATAGGCTCGACGTGGAACGAAACAACATCAGGCGCTGCTTTTGGCTCGAGGGTAGGTCTATCGTGCCTTGCCTATAATAGCCAGATGTGGGTTATAGGCGGATATTGCAGCATATCAAGCACTACATGTAACGACGTATGGTATTCACCTGACGGAGTAAACTGGGGATGCACCACAACTGCTGCTGCGTTTGGCCCGAGAAGCGGACATACAAGCCTCTTTTATAATAATGAAATGTGGGTTATAGCAGGGTCAAACCTTTATAACGGCACTGGCAGCGGAGTCTGGGAGCCTTATAACGATATCTGGTCGTCTACAGACGGGGCCGACTGGATAATAGCTGCAGGGAACGCGGCTTTTACCCCGAGGACAGGACATACAAGCGTTGTTTTCAACAACCAGATGTGGGTTATCGGCGGTACAACAGGTGGAAATGATACATGGTATTCAATTGACGGCATAAACTGGACCTGCGCGACAAATAACGCGGCTTTCAGCAAAAGGGCATACCATACAAGCCTTGTTTACAGCCTGGGCACTACAAATTATATGTGGGTCATAGGCGGGACAAATTTAAATAATAATAACAACGTGGACTATAACGGAAATACAAACGACGTATGGTATTCAGCCGACGGCATAAACTGGACATGCGCTACAGGAGCGGCGGCATTCTCACCGAGGTACCAGCATACAAGCGTTGTATATAACGGATACATGTGGGTTATTGCAGGCTACAACAGCAATTCAGGCGGGAATCCGTATAACGATGTATGGTATTCTCCTGACGGCATAAATTGGACAGAAGCCACCGGAGGGGCAGCTTTCCCGACGAGAATGGGCCATGGCAGCCTGATATTTAACAGCAAAATGTGGGTTATTGCAGGCGGATATGAAGCTGGATATTATAATGACGTATGGTATGGTCAATAGCGCTTTGCAGAATAGTCGAACAATAGAAATATGATTTTGCGAAATAATAAGTTAATTAAACAATGATTTGTTAAGTTCACTTCAAGTCTTTTCAACAAGCCTTGGTTTAAAATCAAAAACAGCGGCGCCCGTAGCTCAGTTGGATAGAGCAACGGATTTCTAATCCGTGGGTCGGGAGTTCAAATCTCTCCGGGCGCGCCAAAACAAGCGATAGGGTAAAAGGCAAAAATAAAACTTAAGTATTCTGTATAGAGATTTAAAGCAAATTGACGAATGCCAATTAACAAATCATATCAAGGAGGCAGCCATGGAAAGCATAATCGCGAAAGAAATAAAACTAAGGTTTGAGCCGGTTGCTATTATATTCACAAACGACAAGCCTGCTGATGCGCTTGAGTTCAAGCCGGGCAAACGGGGATGCGCGATTACAATGCTTACCCAGGCGGCAAAAGGAAAAAAAGCGGTTTTCAGCAGGGCGACAAAAGGCTGTATTGGCGGGGGCACAGGACTCGGTCTGGGAACTTACAATGATTTTCCTGGCGGTATAGAATACTTTCTTTCAACAGGCAGGGGAGAGGGTTTCAGGGAGGGTGAGCATTACAAAAAAAATCCTGAAGTAGCCAGGGAAGCATTCAAAACATTGCCTGTAACCGACATACCTTTTGAGTTTGTTGTCTTTAAGCCGTTAAAAGACGCCGACCCTGCAAAAGAAAATATAGAGCTTGTTGTTTTTTACGCCACACCCGACCAGTTAAGCGCCCTTACTGTGCTTGCCAACTACAGGCACCCGAGCAACGATAATGTTGCGGTTCTTTTCGGCGCAGGATGCCACAGTGTTTGCCTTCTGCCCTACATGATCGCGAAAAAAGGAAAGCCGAAGGCTGTTATCGGCATACTCGACGTAAGCGCAAGGCCCGAGGTAGACCCTGATATACTTTCTTTTTCAATGCCGTTTGGCATGTTCAAGGATATGGAAGAGGACGCGCCTGGAAGTTTCCTGCACTACAAGGCATGGAAAAAAGTAAAAGACAGAATTAAATAAAAGATGTTCGTTTAGGATGTTCGAAAAGAGCCCGCTAAAAATGTTCTCGAATTATGATAAGGCCTGAAGACAATATATTGGACTTAAAGAAAACAAAATAATGAAACTTTTTTATGCCTTTTTACGTCTAATTTTTGAAAATAAGATGAATTGAAAAAATGTAAAATTGATGAACAAAATGGGGCAGGCCTTTTATCCCATTCCCCTCCAATTCCCCCCTTGGGTCTGCCCCTTTTATATTGCGCAAAATCATGGTTTGTAGTATAAATAATATCAAATAGTACAGCTTGTCCAGTAGGGACGAGCCGGTACAAAATTCCGTAATTTTGTCGTAGCTTAAAAGCCCGGCAAAATAAAGGACCCGTGAGGAGGAAAACAAAATGAAAAATTTGCTGTTAGTAATGTTTGCGGTTATTTTTTCTTTGATGCTATTGCCTTCATGCACAGTGTATGAGGCGGATACAGCTTACGAGCCTGTTAATACTGTTCCTGCATATTATACAATGCAGGCTTATGACGACAGGTATGTGTTTTACAGCGGGGCTGAACCGGTAGCTGTCTGGAGATTCGGGCCGGACGGCATAATATACAAGGAGGGTATTGTAATAAACGGGCCGGTAAGGGTATATTCCCAGCCAAACGTCCTTTTTGCGGAAACATATTATACGAACGGAGTCCGCGACGGGGCATGTAGGTATTATTATCCGAACGGCGCGGTAATGTATTCGGGCTATTATAACCATGGATACATATCGGGTTCCTGGAATTCCTATAACGTAAGCGGCGAAGTTGCGGCTTCATATCATTTTAATGGGACTGAAACCACTATGCCGTCGAACTTCCAGCCTCCGTCAAACCAAACCGGCAGGGTAGGATTTATGGCAATGCAAAAAGAAACAACTTACGCTGGAACGCAGCCGGTTGTTTCCCAGACTTTTAACAAGGCGAATGCTGTACCTGCAAATTACAAAAATTCTTTTGGTGCAGTATCGCCTGCAAATACAGGAGGAGTGCAACAGGGCCAAAAGCAGGGAACAGTAGGTATAGGAGCGCTAAAGCAGCAAGGCGGGCAGGTACAGGCGCAGAACGCACCTGTACAACAAAATAACCAGCAACCAAATGTCCAAGGGCAACAGCCGGGTATGATGCAGAACCAGCAGCAAGCCAACCAGTCTCAACAGAATAATAACCAGAAGAATAACTGGAATAAGAACCAGAAGAACAAAGGTGCATTTAATGCCGGTAAAAATATGAAAAAGCAGAAAGCACCTCCGGCAAACAAGCCAAAACCGGCAAAGAAAAAAGGCAAAAAAGAAAAGTTTTTTTAAAAAATACATAAAATAACCGAAAAAAATATAGGGGCAGGCTTCAGTTTCCTGCCCCTATATTTTTTATCCCGGTTCACTCCAAATCCTTATTCCGTGTTTGCGAATACCGCAGGCCTTGGCCTGCGGACGAGGATAGTCCCGATGCGACTATCCGAGCATAGGGTGATCAATGCGCAAAGCGCACAAGAATAACCCACACATTGGTGCGGGAATTCTTATTGATAAAACGCATGAATTATTGTATAAATATATGTCCCGAAACTGCTAAATGACGGGAAAACTAGCAACTACACGGGTGATTAGCTCAGTTGGTAGAGCAGCTGACTCTTAATCAGTTGGTCACAGGTTCGACTCCTGTATCACCCACCACCCTCTATGGTGAATTCATGGCAAAAAAAAATAAAACAGCCGGGAAAAGATTCCACAGGAGAAACATTTTATTGATAGGGATAGTAACTACCCTTATTTGCGCCTGCATCTCCTATATTGGTCTTTTCTCCGGGCTTGAGAAAAGAAGTATTGACTGGCGGTTTAATATACGCGGACAGATAGAGCCGACGGTCCCGGTAGTGATAGTGGCCATCGACGAGAATTCGCTCAAACACATGCCGGAAAGGTGGGCATGGCCGAGAAGTTATTATGCAAAAGCAGTTGAAAACCTTAAAAAATGGGGCGCAAAAGCAATAGGTTTTGATATTTTTTTCTCGGAGGTAACCGAGAAAAACCCGAAACAGGATAAAGCGTTTGCTGAAGCAATAAAAAAAGACGGCAACGTGGTGCTGGGAGTGGGGTTTAATTTCGATGTCGGCAAAAGGTACGCGATGACAACTCCGGTATTGCCGATAGAAGAGCTGAAAAACAGCGCGGCGGGAATGGGAATAATACATCACGTAATAGACGATGACTCATCAATCAGAAACGCATATATGCTGCTGGATTTCCATGAAAAAAGATATATTTCATTCGGCCTGAAACTGCTGGGTGAATATTATAATATGGACACGGCAAAGCTAACGGTCAATAAAAAAGAACTGGACTGGGGAAAATTTAAAATACCTTTGGTAAATGACGGACAGATGATAATAAATTTCGCCGGGTTCCCGAAATCTTTTAAAACAATTTCCTTTTACGATGTGTATTTCGGCAAGACGCAAAAAGATATATTCAAGGACAAAATTGTACTAATAGGAGCCACTGCCGATGAGCTTCACGATGTATTTCCGACTCCGTTTCATATGGAAAGAGCCATAGAACAAACAACCCTGGCAATGCCGGGAGTGGAAGTGCATGCCAATGTGATAAATACCATATATAACGGAATTTACATCAGGGATATGGGCTGGAGGGCTGGATTTTTAATGCTGCTTATTATAGGAATACTGACGAGCTTTGCCATATTCAACATCAAGTCATGGCAGGGGCTGCTTGTTGTTGCAGCGGAAATAGCGCTGTATATTGCTGCGGCAATATTCCTGTTTAATAATTACAGATATATAATACATTTGATAAGCCCTGTGGCAACAATATTGCTGTGTTATCTCAGCATAACGGCGTACAAGGTTGCGGTGGAGGAAAGGGAGAAGCACGAAATAAGGAGCACGTTTTCCAGGTATGTTTCAGAGTCGATTGTCAATGAAATTTTGAAAAAGGGTGAAATAAAGCTCGGCGGCCAGAAGCAGGAACTGACAGTCCTTTTTTCCGATATTAGGGGATTTACCTCAATGTCGGAGAAACTGGCGCCTGAGGAAGTAGTGCACACTTTGAATGAATTCCTGTCTGCAATGACAGATATAATATTCAGGAACAACGGCACGCTCGATAAATTCATGGGCGACGCTGTCATGGCCGTATTCGGGTCGCCTGTTTTTTATAAAGACCATGCCTTATGCGCTGTGAGGGCGGCTTTCATGATGAAAGGCAAATTAAACGAACTTAACGAAAAATGGAAGAAGCAGGGCCGGCCGCCTCTTGCAATAGGCATAGGCATAAACACCGGCGAGGCAATTGCAGGAAACATGGGGTCCATCCGCAGGATGGAGTACACCGTAATAGGCGATACAGTAAACCTTGCGTCAAGGCTTGAAAGCCTGAACAAGGAGCTTAATACAGAAATACTTATCAGCGAATCCACATATATGGCGGTAAAGGGAAATGTAAACGCGAAGGAATATACCGGCATCAAAGTAAAAGGCAAGGAAAAAAATATAAAAGTATATGAAGCAATTGAATTTAAACCTTAATACTGAAAGCGAGGTCATATGAAAATAAAATTATATTCAGCAGCTCTTTTGATGATGATTTTTTGGAGCAGCACGGCTCTTGCGGCGGATTCCAAAACGGACACAACCTGCGCCAGGGTATTTTACATAAAAGGCAGCGTGTATCCGGAGGCAGGCAAGGCTCTGCCGAACGATGCAGGGAAAAAGCAGATTTGCGGACCTTTTAGCCTGACAACCGGCAAGAAAAGCATGTGCTTCATACTGGTGAATGACAATGTGGAAATAAGGATGGATGAGCTAAGTAAAATAGAAGTTGAGGAAACAGCAGGCGAAAATCCAGGGGTAAAGCTGGATAAAGGGGAAATATGGGTGGAAACAGAAAAACCGCTTGAAACCGATTCAATCTTTAAGGTAAACACAGCCCAGGGAGAAGCAGCTTTTAAGGACGGGATTTTCAGCATTACACCCAAGTCGTTTAAAATTTATAAAGGCAGCGCTGAAATTTCAACCGGCTCCGGAAAGTTTCAGGTGGCACAGGGATATATTTTTTCGGAAGGAAAGAGCAGAAACGCAAGCCAGGACAAGGCTATTCCCGCATGGGACCGCCGTATGTCGGACGAAGATAAACTAAACGTGATTGCGGACATCAATGCGCCTGACGAATATAAAAATTTGGCAATATCCACTTTCAGCAATATATTCTCAGGAGGCTTTTTAATAGATAAGATTGTTTTTGACAAAAAAGAGGCTGCATCGGCCGAAGGATATGACATTATTTTAACAGCAGGCATGCAAATGACGGTTATATCCGATGAAGAAAAAAAAATAACAATGAACGGCTCTGTACTGGAACAGGCATCGGGAAAGAATATAGGGGTAATTGACGTTTCGGAAAATATAATTGAAGCCGTGGACAGCAAATTTTTTGAAAAAAGCGCCCAGGCAGTGTTTATGAAAGCGGCTGAAAGCGCATACCAAAATGTTGAGTTTTACAGGAGCAGCATTGCAAGCCAGGGAAGGACGATAAGCATTGAAGTAGAAGACATTGGAGAAGAAGAGAAGGAAATATTGAAAACATTATTGACAGAGCTGCCAGGAACAAACAGCCTTGATGAAAAGGAATTTTACGGGCAAAAGACAGTGTTTATGATCAATTACTGCGGTTCTGGCTATGACATAGCAGGAGTTCTGAATGGGAAAAAAGTCAAAAATATGGCCATAAATATATGGAAATATTCAAAAAATAATGTAAAATTAAGTATCAAATAATGAGGCGAGGATGGTGAAATTGGCAGACACGCCAGACTTAGGATCTGGTCCCGAAAGGGGTGTGGGTTCAAGTCCCGCTCCTCGCACCAGATTTCGCCGATAGCGAAATCGAGCAGGTGATCAAGGGGCAGTTGAGTAGATGATGAAATTAGATTTGCAAAATTAAGTATCTGCGGGTAACTGTTCAAATTTCAAATATCAGGTTTCGACGGGCGCCTGTAGCTCAGTGGATAGAGCGCCAGACTTCGAATCTGCGGGCCGGGGGTTCGATTCCCTCCAGGCGCGCCATTATAATAGGCAAGTAAATAAGTAAACAGCAAAATCAATAAGCGGCAATGGGAATCGAAACGAGACCGCAGACAACGAAAATTAAAATGAGTTTCTTATATTTCAAGGAGGAAAGTAATGAAGTATGAAGTAAAGGATGAGAAGAACTGCAAAAAGGTAATAAACGTCACAGCCGAGGAAAAGGAAGTAAAAGAAGCGGTTGACAAGGTTTTTGAAAAATACAAAAACAACGCCAGGATTGACGGATTCAGGAAGGGCAAGGTACCTGCCGACGTAATCAAGACCCAGTTTAAGGAAGCGATGAAAGAGGATGTCCTTAAAGAAGTAGTGCCTGAAACGTACCGGCAGGTCATAAAAGAGTTGAATGTGCAGTCGGTCACATACCCTGATCTGCAGGATGTCAAATTTGAAGGCAATAATGACGAAAAAGTAAGTTATAAAATAATAATAGAAGTAAATCCCGAGTTTGACATTGCTGATTACAAGAACATCAAGGTCCAACATAAAAAGCTTGAAGCCGTAAAAAACGAAGACATAGAAAGGGAAATAAAAAGGCTCAGGCAGTACAGAGGAAAACTAAAAGAAGCTGAAAGGGATACCGTAATGGACGGCGATTATGTAGGCGTAAGTTTTGTGGGCTTTGTGGACAATGCCGCGCATCCCGAGCTTGCCACTGACAATCAGATAATACAGATAGGTTCAAAGACTTTCATAGACGGCATGGAAGAAAAGATAAAAGGAATGAAGCTCGGACAGGAAAAAGACATAGACGTTATTTTTCCGGCAGACTACTCAAACAAAAAATTTGTAGGCAAAGAAGCCATGTTTAAGGTGAAGGTAAAAAACATAAAGGTACTCGATTTGCCGGAATTAAACGATGAATTTGTAAAAGCTCTCGGCAAGTACAATACGGTGGATGAGCTAAAAAACGCGATAAAGGAAGCGCTGGCAAAACAGGCTGCTGACGACGCCAGGGATGACGCAATTCACCAGCTCACAAAAAAATTAGTAGAAACCAACAAATTTGAAATACCAGAGGGGCTGGTGGAACAGGAAATCGACAACATCACGCACAGGTATGAAAGCTATCTGGCACAGCAGGGTCTGACAATAGAAAAGGCAGGCATGAACCGCGATGAAATAAAAAAGGCAAACAGAAAACAGGCTGAAGAAAATATCAGGCTTATATACATACTCAGGAAAATAGCGGAAAAAGAAAACATAAATATACAGGACCAGGATGTGGAAAACGAGATAAAAAGGATTTCGCAGGAGAGCAACCAGGACCCTGAATCCATGATAAAGCAGGCAAAAGCAAAAGGAGACTGGGACGCTTTAAAGGCAAAGTTGAAAGAAGACAAGGTAGTTGAAAAGCTGCTGGAAATAACAAAATAGCGGAGGTGTTTTTTATGAGTCTTATTCCTTTTGTGGTGGAACAAAGCGACAGGGGCGAAAGGTCGTACGACATTTACTCGCGCCTGCTGAAAGAACGTATTGTTTTTATAGGCGAGGCAATTGACGACGAGGTAGCAAACACGGTCATTGCTGAACTTTTGTTTCTTGACGGAGAGGATTCCAAGAAAGAAATTTCCGTGTATATAAACAGCCCCGGCGGGATCGTGACGGCGGGCATGGCAATATACGACACCATGCAATATATAAAGTCGACAGTGAGCACAATATGCGTAGGCCAGGCGGCAAGCATGGCTGCCCTGCTTCTTGCGGCCGGGACAAAAGGAAGGAGGTTTGCGCTGCCGAATTCCAGAATACTCATACACCAGCCGATAGGCGGAGTGCAGGGTCAGGCAACAGATATTGACATACATGCAAAGGAAATAATAAAATTGCGCGAGCAGCTGAACAAAATACTGGTAAAACATACAGGCCAGAGCATGAAAAAAATTGAGAAAGACACAGACAGAGATTATTTTATGAGCGGAGAGGAAGCAAAGGCATACGGGATCGTGGATGAAATAATAGAAAGCAAGAAGGAAATCAAATAATTTTTGATTTTAGAACGTTGATTGCAGAATGTAAAAAAACAAAGAGGAAAAATTAACATGAATAAGTGTAATTTTTGCGGCAAAAAAGAAAAAGAGATGAGCAAACTTATAATAGGCGAAAACGCTGCAATTTGTGATGAATGCATAGACATGTTTTTTAAGATGTCGCAGCAGGACGCCCAGCTTGCAGGCAACGACTTTAAGGAACTGCCGCCGCCGAAAGAAATAAAAAGGATTCTTGACGATTACGTGATATCCCAGGAAAAAGCAAAAAAGGTACTGTCGGTTGCGGTATATAACCACTACAAGAGAATACTTCATTCAAGGACCGACGACGTTGAGCTGCAGAAAAGCAATATCCTCCTGATAGGACCGACAGGCTCAGGCAAGACATTGCTTGCGGAGACCCTCGCCCGCATTCTAAAAGTTCCGTTTGCCATATCAGACGCGACAACATTGACTGAGGCCGGGTACGTCGGCGAGGATGTGGAGAACATACTGCTCAGGCTTTTAGAAAACTGCAATTTTGACGTTGCAAAGGCAGAGCGCGGCATAGTCTATGTCGACGAAATAGACAAAATAGCAAAAAAGGGCGAAAATATGTCCATCACGAGGGATGTATCGGGGGAGGGCGTACAGCAGGCGCTTTTAAAAATCATTGAGGGAACTACTGCAAACGTGCCGCCAAAAGGCGGACGAAAACATCCATACCAGGAATATATTAAGATAAACACAAAAAACATATTGTTCATCACCGGCGGAGCTTTTGTAGGCCTGGATAAAATAGTATCAAAGAGAATCCAGAAAAAAGTATACGGCTACAAAAACGGTGATGATACAAAAGAACAGGGAAAATACGAGATCCTTTCCGAAACACTGCCGGTCGACCTGATAAAATACGGAATGATACCGGAATTTATCGGCAGGCTGCCGATAGTGACGGCACTTTCCGAACTTACAGAAAACGACCTGATAAATATCCTCGACAAGCCGAAAAATTCCATAATCAAACAGTACAAGAAAATACTGGACATTGAGGGGGTAAAGCTCATATTCACCGACAGCGCAAAAAGGGCAGTTGCAAAAGCAGCTATAGAAAAGGGAGTTGGCGCAAGGGGTTTGAGGTCGATAATAGAGTCAATAATGCTCGACCTGATGTATGAAATCCCGTCGACAAAGGGCATAGACCAGGTAATAATCGACGAGGAAATAGTCGAGGGCAAAAAAAACAAAATGGAAGCAATAATAAAAAACAAAACAGCGTGAGGGTTAAAATCATGGCAGATGAGAACAAGGAAGTCCAGCAGGCTGAAAAGCAGCCGAAGATTTATAGAATACCGCTTTTGCCGTTGAGGGATCTGGTCGTGTTCCCGAACATGGTCATACCTTTGTTTGTCGGCAGGGAAAAATCCATAAAATCACTCGAAGCGGCCATGGCAAAGGACAGGATAATATTTCTTGTGGCGCAAAAAAATTCAAAAATAGACGAGCCCAAAAAGGATGAAATCTACGAAATAGGCACATTGTCCGAAATACTCCAGATACTGAAACTGCCTGACGGAGCCATAAGGATACTTGTCGAGGGCCTGACACGCGTAAAGATAAAAGAGTATACGCAAGAAGACCCGTATTTTGAGGTAACTGTAGAGGAAATAATGGAGATAGAGGAAAAGGACAAGGAGATTGAAGCAAGGCGCAGGCTCGTGCTGGACGAATTTGAAAAATATGTGACCTTAAACAAAAGAATACCCCCGGAAACAATGATGTCGGTAGTGGAAATAGAGCAACCTGGCAGGGTAGCAGATATAATTGCGGCACAGGTACCCCTAAAACATGAGGAAAAGCAGGAGCTTTTAGACATGAACTCAGCCAAGCAGCGGCTGCAAAAACTCTCAACAATCCTCCAGAGAGAAAACGAGATACTGGAGATTGAGAAAAATATACAGGGCAAGGTACAGGATCAGCTTGAAAAATCCCAAAAGGAATACTACCTCTCTGAACAGCTGAAGGCCATACAAAAAGAGCTTGGCAAAGCGGACAGCTCATACAACGAAATGGCCGAGTTGAAGAAAAAAATAAAAGCGGCGCACATGTCAAAGGAAGCAGAGGAAAAAGCCCTCCAGGAACTTTCCAGGATGGAAAAAATGATGCCGATGTCCGCCGAAGCAACGGTCATCAGGACTTACCTCGACTGGCTTATAAGCATACCATGGGACAAGAAAACAAAAGATAAAATAGACATAGCAAACGTAAAGCAGGTGCTCGAAGAAGACCATTACGGGCTTGAAAAGGTTAAGGAAAGGATACTGGAGTTCCTTGCCGTAAAAAAACTTGTGAAGGAAAAAATGCAGGTTCCGATACTTTGTTTTGTCGGACCACCAGGAGTTGGAAAGACATCGCTCGCAAAGTCCATAGCAAGGGCGCTCGGAAAAAACTTTGTCAGGCTTTCGCTTGGCGGCGTAAGGGACGAGGCTGAGATAAGGGGGCACAGGAGAACTTATATAGGAGCTTTGCCAGGACGAATTATACAATCGCTGAGAAAGGCAAAATCAAAAAACCCTGTTTTTCTCATGGACGAGGTAGACAAGATGGCGGCAGACTTCAGGGGAGACCCGGCGGCTGCACTGCTGGAGGTACTGGACCCTGAGCAAAACAACACTTTTATGGACCATTACCTTGATGTTGAGTTTGATTTATCAGATGTCATGTTTATAACCACGGCAAATACCCTTTACGGCATACCTTTGCCATTACAGGACAGGATGGAAATAATCGAAATTAACAGCTACACAGAGCAGGAAAAGGTAAAAATAGCTGAAAGATTCATCATACCAAAGCAAACCAAGCTTCACGGACTGTCAGAAAAGGACGTATCTTTCGCAGAAAATGCCCTCATGATAATGGTTGAAAACTATACTCGTGAAGCAGGGGTCAGGGGCCTGGAGCGCGAAATAAAGACCATATGCAGGAAACTCGCCAAAGAAAAAGTACAGGAAAACAGCAAGTTCACAAAAAAGAGCGTGACAAAGGACAACGTTTCCAAGTACCTTGGCGCTCCGAAATTCCTGGATATGCCGACAAAAGACGTGAACGATATCGGTATTGCGACGGGGCTTGCCTGGACAGAGTTCGGCGGTGACGTACTGATAATAGAGGTAAGTATAGTGAAGGGAAAAGGCGGGCTTATGCTTACCGGAAAGCTCGGGGATGTTATGAAAGAGTCTGCGCAGGCTGCTCTATCATATACCAGAGCAAAGGCAAAAAAGCTCGGGATTGATGAGGACGTGTTCGCGAAAACCGACATACACATACATGTACCCGAGGGAGCAATACCAAAGGACGGGCCGTCAGCAGGCATTACCATGGCAACCGCAATAATTTCAGCTTTCACGGGCAGGGCCGTGAGGAAAAGCCTTGCCATGACAGGTGAGATCACGCTGCGCGGCAGGGTGCTGCCCATAGGAGGCCTGAAGGAAAAGACGCTCGCAGCACACAGAAACGGAATTACTGAGATTATAATACCATATTATAATAAAAAGGATTATGACGAGCTGCCGGACTACGTGAGAAAGGACATTAAATTCCATTTTGTAAAGGACATGGACGAGGTCGTTAAAACGGCGCTTGCAATAGACGTGGGTAAGAAAAAGAAGAAATAATGGCCAGATACGTTTTCAAAAGAAAATATAAAAGGGCAATAATTGGGGTAGCAGATTTTTTTGGATATCTTATATTCAAGCCGCTGAAGTTTATAGCCGGATTTTTTATAAAAGAAAGCGGAATAAAAAAAATTCTTGTCATGAGGATAGATCAGATTGGCGACGTGATACAGACAATTCCGTTCTTCGAAAAGCTTGCCGCAAAATACCCTGATTCTGAAATACATGCGCTTACGGCAAAGCCGCCGAAATTCCTGCTCGATAACAATATTCATATAAAAAAAGTATTCACGATTGCATCCAGCTGGTTTTATAAGGGCAACAAAGAAGAAAAAAACGATTTTTTTACCGTGATGGGAGCGCTTAAAAAAGAAAAATATGACCTTGCATTTGATTTACGGGGCGACATAAGGAATATTTTATTTTTATATTTTGCAGGCGCAAAAAAAATATGCGGCTACGGATGCGCTGGCGGCGGGTTCCTGCTTGACTGCAATGTGGAATACAACAGGGAAGACCATGAAATCGACAAGAATCTGAAACTGATAGACGAGCAACCTATAAAAGAAGGCTTAAAATTAGATTTTTATGTGCCGGACAAAGACAAAAGGGAGGTTGATTCGCTTTTTGCCGAGAACTGCGTGAATCCTAAAAATAAGATATTAACGGTGCACCCGTTCACGCTGAGAAAAAGCAAGCTTTGGGGATTTGAAAAATATGATGAACTTATCCAAAATCTGGTGAAGGAATATGAAAACGCAAAGATATTCGTAATAGGCTCACAGGAAGACAAGAAATTCGAGGATGAATTTGCCTGGCCGGAAAATGCAGTAAACGCGATAGGGAGGACAAGCATGGCCGGTACGATAGAAATCATAAAAAGAAGCGATATATATATCGGCAATGACTCGGGCCCGCAGTATTTCGCCGCATATTCAGGCATAAAAACAATGGTAATTTACGGCTCATCGACAGATTACAGGCGGTGGTTGCCAAAGGTAAAAAGAGAAAATTTCATCGCCATGAGCAAGGATATAGAGTGCAAAAACTGCGAGCTTGCCGAATGCAGCAAAAAAAGCCACGAGTGCATGGACATGATAACCGTGGAAGAAGTATTTGATAAACTTAAGGGATGGATGAAATGATAAAAGAATTTTTTGTTAAGATCCTGAACAGGCTTGATTTTGTTCAACAGTCCTTTTTTACCAGGGAAAAAATCAAAAAGGTCCTTGTGGTCAAACTTTGCTGTATAGGAGATATTGTGCAGACCACACCGGCATTGAGAGCGCTTTACAATGAGGGCAAGGAAATACATTACTTGTGCAACCCCTGGGTGCAGGACATTGTGGATGCCATACCGTATGTAAAGAAAAAGTATGTGATTGATTTTAAGAACCCCCGGGAAGTTATTAAAGTGCTTGGACAGCTTAGAAGGGAAAAATATGACCTTGCGATAAATTTCCACAGGGATATGGCTTCAAACCTGTTTATATATTGCACAGGCGCAAGCTACAGGGCCGGGTTTAACTGGAAAAACCAGGGTGTATTTTTAACAAGCAAGTTTGAGTTTGACGGAACTATCCACGAGGTTGAGCGCTATTTAGGAATAGTAGACAAACTCGGATTTAAGACATCAGATAATTTCACTTATATTGACAAACAGGACATAATAACTGATAAAAAATACGAAATATCGGGAAAAGGCATTAAGGTTGGTATTTTCCCTGGCGGTGGAAAAAACCCCGGCACAGTAATGCCGACAAAAAGATGGCCGGTAGAAGATTTCCTGAAACTTATGGATATACTTGAAAAGAAAAACAACGATATTTATATATTCGGAAGTGAATCAGACAACGATGTGACGAAACCAATTAAAAAGGCAAGGCCGGACGCGAATTTTATAACTACTACTTCCTTGAAGGAATTCATTTATTACGCAGGGCTTATGGATATTTTTATTGCCGGCGATACCGGACCGTTGCACGTAGCCTCGGCCCTGGGAATAAGGACAATAGGATTATTCGGGCCTTCCTCGCCGTGCCATTTCGGGGCGAGGGGTAAAAATGTTTATAATATTTTTAAAGGAATAGATTGCTCACCGTGCTGTGAGCCGAACACTTTTCATAGCAGGAAATTTTTGACGTGCAAGAACAATATATGCATGAAGGAAATAACTCCTGAGGAAGTAAATGCGGTAATAGACGAAATGCTTGAAAAAAAGGCTAAACAATGAGAGGCAACAAATTTTTTAAGTTCGTAGACAAATACGCCGGCTTTTTGCTTCTGGTTATATTAAGGCTGATAAGCATAATACCTTTCCGGAGTTTTTCAAAACAAGACAAGAATTGCTTGCTGGTGGTGAAACTTTCCGCGCTTGGAGACACAATTCTTCTATTGCCCATCCTGAAAAAAATCAAAAAACAAAATCCCGGCGGCAAGGTGCTTATGGTAGTTACAGAAGTGAACAAAGCGGCTGTGGAAGGCTGCAGATATATTGACGAAATTTTTGTACTGGACATAAAACGGATGAAAAACCCGTTTTATTTTTTTGCTTTTACAAAGAAACTTGCGGAAAATAAACCATATTTTGCGTTTGATTTTGACCAATGGCTGAGGATATCGCCTTTAATCTGTTTTTTTTCAGGCGCAGCTAAAAGGATAGGCTTTAAAACCAAAGGACAGCACAGGAATTTTTTATACACACAATCCGTTGAACATGCCGGGAATAAGCATGAGCTTGACTGCTTTTTCTCGATAATAGAAAAGGCAGGTTATAAGATTAAGCCTGCGGACAAAGAACTTTTTTTTGATATAGAGCCAGCATATGAGAAGCAGGCCAAGGAAAAACTCAGGCAAATGAAGATAAAAGACAGGTTTGCGGTGATACACCCGGGCTGCGGAGAACACGGCTGGCAAAGGCAATGGGATGAAACCAAATATGCTGAAATCGCCAAATACCTTAAAAAGAAAAAATACAGCGTAATTATTTCAGCAGGCAGAAGCGAGCAGCAAATTTGTGAAAAAATAATTACATTGGCCGGATTCGATATAAAAAATATAACAGGCGAACCGCTCAAAGTCCTGGCGGCGATTATAAAAAAATCAAAATTATTTATATCAGGCAATACTGGAATTATGCACCTTGCTGCAGCTGTCGGAGCAAGGGTTATAGCACTGCACGGTCCCACGAACCCTGTAAAATGGGGACCTCTCGGCAAAAACTGCTTTGTTATAAGAAAAAATCTTGATTGCAGCCCGTGCCTTTACCTGGGCTTTGAGTACGGATGCAAAGGCAGAGCCTGTATGGATGCCATTGAGACGCCGGATGTGATAAAAATTATTGAAAAATTGCATTAGGCGTGTCATACTGATTAACCAGATAAAAATCCTAAAAATATTATAAATAAAGGATAATTATGAATAAAAAGACATTGCAGTCAGTATTGAGGGCTTCGCTGATTATCGGAGATATAGTGCTTATAGCAGGCTCGATTTTGCTGGCTTATTACCTCAGGTTTTACGGCAAAATAATACCGGTAACCAGAGGAATACCGTATTTAAACTACTATATTTACCCGGCGCCGTTTATGATACTTGTATATCTGCTCGCTTTCAACTACGCTGGGCTGTATTTGCAGGAAAGGGGAGTGTCTAGGCTTGATGAATTTTTCAGGGTCTTTTCAGCCGTGACCGCAAGCATCATTATACTCATGTCCTCTACCTTCTTGGTCAGAAGATTCTCATATTCACGCATAGTGATAGTTTACCTTTGGGTTTTAAGCGTGATAGTGCTCGGCGCATGGAGGATAGCGTACAGGGCGATTTTCAGATCCTTGAAGAAAAGGGAAATTATAGTTCAATGTGTGCTTGTTATAGGAAATACCGAGATCTCAAGGATACTGATAGACAGGATAAAAAGGTCGCCTGAATCAGGGTATAAGGTCGTCGGCATTGTGGATAACAAGCTTAAAGCAGGCAAAAAAATATACGATACGCGCGTGCTTGGGAAAATCAAAGAAACGCCTAAAATAATAGAAAAAGAAAATGTGGACGAGGTCTTTATCGGCCTGACTAACTATAACAGGCAGGAAATAGCGGATATGATACTGCAAAACCAGGGAGTGAGGTTCATGATAGCATCTGATGTGCTCAGCATAATAACCAAAAATATCGAGTATGACGAGCTTCACGGCATACCAGTTTTTGCCGTAAAAGAGCTCCCGCTTGATAACATGACAAACAGGGTTGTAAAACGGGCATGCGATATAATTTTTTCGATACTGGGGCTTATTATTCTCTCGCCGCTTTTTTTAATAGCAGCTGTTATCATAAAATTTACTTCGCCCGGTCCTGTGTTTTTCAGGCAGGAAAGGGTGAGCAGGCATAATAAGGTATTTTTGGTCTGGAAATTCAGGACAATGAGGGTAGATGCAGAAGCGAAAACAGGACCTGTATGGGCAAAAGCTGATGATCCAAGAAGGACAAAGATAGGTTCTTTTTTAAGGAAGACAAGCATTGACGAATTCCCGCAATTGATAAATGTTCTTCTCGGAGAGATGAGTATTGTGGGGCCAAGACCCGAAAGGCCGCATTTTGTAAATAAATTCAAGGAAACAATTCCGCGTTACATGGAAAGACACAAGGTCAAGGCAGGCATGACCGGATGGGCAGCGGTCAACGGGCTGCGAGGAGACACATCCCTGGAAGAGCGTGTGAAGTATGACCTATATTATATAGAAAACTGGTCTTTGTGGTTTGACATTAAAATAATAATAAAAACCGCGCTTGAAGTTTTTCACCACACTACAGCGTATTAATCGGAGGCTATTATGAACATTTTGGTTACCGGCGGAGCCGGGTTTATAGGCTCTAATGTAACGGACGCATTTATAGAGGAAGGTCATAAGGTAGTAATTGTCGATAACATGGTTATGGGCAATAAAAAAAATATTAATAAAGCGGCTAAATTTTATAAAACAGATATACGGGATAAAAAAATAGGAGATATTGTAAAAAAAGAGAAAATAGACATAATCAACCATCATGCCGCTCAGATAAGCGTGCCTGACTCAGTAAAAAATCCGGTATGGGACGCTGAAAACAACATTAACGGGACGCTGAACCTGCTTGAAGCTGCAAGGGAAAATAAAATAAAAAAAATTATTTTTATTTCAAGCGGGGGCACAGTTTACGGCGGAAGTGTAAAACTGCCTGCCAATGAAAACAACCCGCTTAAGCCGGAGAATCCATACGGGATAAGCAAGGTTACCGGCGAACATTATATCAGGTTTTATACCGCGCAGTTCGGCATTAAGCATACTATACTGAGATACAGCAATGTTTACGGGCCAAGGCAGATACCGCACGGCGAGGCAGGCGTAGTGGCAATATTTATTAAAAAGATTATGAGTAACGAAAAACCCATGATATTCGGAGGAGGCAAATGCATAAGGGATTATGTATTTGTCGGAGATGTTGCCATAGCAAATGTACTTGCGCTTGAGAAGGGCGACAATGAGGCTTTTAATATAGGGACGGGAATCAAGACGGACGTGAATCAGCTTTATAAAGCCATTCAAAAAGTGACCGGATATAAGGAAGCTGCCGACAACGGGCCTTTCAGGCAAGGTGATCTGCTTGCAAATTACCTTAACGCGAAAAAAGCCGGACAAGTACTCGGTTGGAAACCGAAAGTAAAACTTGAAGAAGGCGTAAAAAAGACATATGAATACTTTTTGAAACTGGAGCAGTAATTTTATCATAACCCGGAGGTAATAATTGATGAAAGCACTGATATTACTAGGAGGCGAGGGCACAAGGCTGAGACCTCTTACCATGAACTCTTTAAAAAGCATGGTGCCTATCGCCAATAAACATTTTTACGAGTATCAGCTCAGGCTCTTGAAAAAGTACAAGGTTACAGACGTAATTTTAAGTGTGTGTTATCTGCCGGACAGGATAAAGCATATAATCGGTACAGGCAAAAAATACGGAATGAACATAAGATATGTCATGGAGGACCAGCCTCTCGGTACAGGAGGGGCTGTCAAGAACGCTGAAATGATGCTTGACGGCGACTTTTTTGTAATGAACGGCGACATACTGACAGATATAAACCTGAAAAAGATGATGGATATTCACAGAAAAAACAGCGCGGTTGCCACAATATACCTGACCGAGGTTGAGGACCCAACGTCTTACGGCCTTGTCGAGACCGACCACGGGAACAGGATAAGCAAATTTTTGGAAAAGCCAAACTGGGCCGAAGTAAAGACGAAGTGGATAAATGCAGGAATTTATATTTTTAATAAAAAGATGCTTGACTATATACCGTCGGGAAAAAATTATTCACTTGAGCGTGGAGCTTTCCCCGATATCCTTAGAAATAATGAAAAAGTTATGGCATATAAGACAGCCGCTTACTGGCTCGATATAGGAACCATTGGAAAGTACATGCAGGCCAACTTTGACGTGCTGGAACAGAGGTCAAAGGTGCTTCCTCTTATATCAACGAAGATCCTGCGCTGGAACGTACGGGTGGGGAAAAAGACGAACATAGGGTTGGGCTCGTCTTTCAGGGGGCCTATTATAATAGGAGACTTCTGCAGAATAGACAAGGGTGTCTACAGCCCGCTGACCATAATAGGGAACCACTGCGAGGTAGGAAAAAACAGCGCCATTGAAAGAAGCATAATCTGGGACAACGTAAAAATAGGTGAAAATGTTACTATTAAGAACTGTATAATCGGAAATAACTGCGAGATACAGTCAAACACAATATTAAATAATTCGGTAGTAGGAGATTACACGAAAATTACACATTACAGTAAATTTGAGGTGATATGAAATGGCAGGCGGCGCGATTAAATTCGGCACAGACGGATGGCGGGCAAAAATAGCAGAGGAATTCACATTCGCAAACCTAGCAAAAGTGGCCGATGCATACGCGAAATATGTGCTGAAAAACGATAAAAAGCCGAAAATAGCGATAGGATATGACCACAGGTTTTTATCAGAAAAATATGCGGAATTTGTGGCGCAAAGGCTTCAAAATTACGGTTTTTGCATATACTTTTTTGACAAAGCAATACCAACGCCGGTGGTTTCCTTCGGCGTAAAGACAATGAAGCTAAACAGCGGAATTATGATTACATCCAGCCACAACCCTTTTACGTATAACGGATTTAAGATTAAAAATAAATACGGGGCAGGCATAACAACTGAAGAAACAAAAAAAATTGAAAAATTTCTTCCGGATAAAAAGCAGATAAAGATGAGAAAAGGCATAATAAAAAGCATAAATCTGGACAAAGAGTATATTGCATCCATCAAAAAGCTTGTTGACATTGATGCCATACGCAAGAGCAGGATAAAAATAGTTCTCGATAATATGTATGGCTCGGCCAAAGGATATATGGAGGAAATACTGCAAAATTATGAAAATCTTTTCCTTGTACATAACTACAGGGACCCGCTTTTTGGGAAGATAAACCCTGAACCTATAAGGAAAAACCTGCTGGATCTTATGAGCGTAGTAAAAGAAGAAAAAGCAGATGTAGGCATAGCCATAGACGGCGACGGAGACAGGATGGCTGCCGTTGATAATGACGGAGAATATATAACGCCGCATAAAGTGCTGGTTTTCCATTTGCTTCACCACCTGAAACATAAAAAGATGAAGCCGAATTTTGCTAGGACAATATCAGGGACGTTCTTAATAGACAAAATCGCAAAAATAAACGGATTAAATGTTGTGGAGACACCTGTGGGATTTAAAAACATTGCCGACCTGCTTATAAAAGATAACAATACAATAGGCGGGGAGGAAAGCGGTGGGATAGGGTTCGGGTATTATGTGCCGGAACGAGACGGAATACTCAGCAACCTGTTGTTTGTGGAGTTTGTGGTAAACGAAGGGAAAAAAATTACGGATATACTTGGCAATATTGACGCTACATACGGCACGTATAAATACGACAGGATTGATGTTGAGTTCAAAGAGCGGGAAAGAAAGAAGATAATAGCAAAAGTAATGGCTTTGAAGAAAAAGGGCGAGATTGCGGGCAAAAAGATAATAAAAATAAATACACTTGACGGGATAAAATATATACTGGGTGATAATGAGTGGCTTTTATTCAGGTTCTCCGGGACAGAGCCGCTTTTACGAATTTACTCCGAGGCACCTTCAGATAAAAGAGTGCAGGAATTATTGAGCTTCGGGGGAGAATTGATAAAAATATAGTTTTAAAGATGTATCTTTAGTGCGGCCAGCAAAACCCCCAGGCTTTAGCCTGAGGATGAATTGGCCATCCAGACAATGTGAAAGATTGATATGGTATAATAGTTTTTATGAGATTTCGAAAAAGTCAGCACAGCATATATAATACGGAGTATCACATTGTCTGGATTCCGAGATATCGTC